>Ga0255356_1000524_pt1 | contig 26158 bp, 25 predicted proteins | sample HBST100metaG_FD_189944 | JGI IMG/M metagenome (GOLD analysis project Ga0255356, IMG submission 189944) | Peat soil microbial communities from Stordalen Mire, Sweden - H.B.S.T100 | ecosystem: Environmental > Terrestrial > Soil > Wetlands > Peat | place: Sweden: Norrbotten County, Stordalen Mire...
TGCTTGCTGGCGCCCGGCAGGCTATTCACAAGACCAGGAATCTCCACCACCGAACCGTTCGGAAAGATGATCGAGGTAAAATGCATGTCGAGCTGCGCTCTGCCCTTCACGTGCCCGGCGCGGACCACGCGGTCAACCGAGCCCTGCACGTAAACACCAGCCGGAATCATCACGCGGTTGCCCACCACCACCGGAAAAGTCGAAGCCAGATAAACACCATCGCCCGGCTTGGCGCTCTTCGTATTGATGGCGCTACGCAACTGGAGCAGCACCTTGGTACCTGCTGGGACGGTGTAAGTCTTCCTGGCCAGCGCACGCTGTGGACGATCGGCATCAGCAGCGGAACACGGGACTTTTTCGTCCATCGGCTGGTATTCCTGGCCGGCGGGGCGGCAAGGAACGCCCTGCCCCGCAAAGGATGCTTGCGTTGCGCCTGATGGTTCGGTGGTCACTGAGTTTGCCCCGGCAGACGAAGCGCCAGCCGTCTCTGTAGCCGTGCTCGAAGTCGCGTCTGGAGCACTGCCGGTAGCCTGGGCCAACGCGCGACCAGAGGCCATAGCCACAAGAACAAGCACGAGTGCCGTCATCAACGATCCATTGAGCAGACGCATGATTCCCTCCGTACGCACCTTTCAGGAATAGACGAAACAGCCGCATCCAAGGATAGCTCCGTGCTCGCCGGAAAGCCACAAACAGCTCATCGCTCCCGGCAACGTGCCCCAATTCGCGCTACGATGCAATAAAGCGATGAGCCCCAAAATCACCCCAATCGATGGTCCGCCTACCAACCCGCGCAGCCGCTTTGCCGCTGTGTATCGCGAATTGGGCAAGGCCATCCAGGCACACGCCTTTCCCGGCTGCGCCTTCGGAGTGCTGGCTGACCATCATGTCGTGCTTGCAGACGCGCTCGGCCACTTCACGTATGACGAAGCCTCGCATGCCGTCACAGCGGAAACCGTCTATGACATAGCCAGCATCACTAAGGTCGTGGCCACCACCGCTGCGGCGATGCTGCTCCACCAGCGAGGCCTACTCGACATAGATACGCCCTTGGGCGAACTGCTTCCCGGCTTCGTGGCGGGCCGTGCGCCGGGTTCGCCCGCTTATCGCGTGAAGCTGCGCCATTTGCTGGCGCACAACTCCGGGCTGCCGGGCTATGTGGAGTTTTTTCGCACCGCGACCACGGCCGAGACGCTCATGAGTGCCTGCCTTGAACTGCCCCTTGAAGCCGAACCGGGCGCGCGCGCCGACTACTCCGATCCCGGCTTTATCCTGCTCGGCAAGGCGCTCGAAGTGTTGGCCAACGAAGCCCTTGCGACCTGGGTGCCACGCGAGATCTTTCTGCCGCTCGGTCTCGCTAACACGCTTTTCTCTCCTCCCGCCGCGGCGCGAAGCCTCATTCCGCCCACCGAAGAGGACACAACCCTGCGGCACCGCCGCATCCAGGGCGAAGTGCAGGATGAGAACGCCTGGCTCCTCGGAGGCGCAGCCGGCCACGCCGGAGTATTCTCCAATGTGGGCGACCTGCTGCGCTTCTCCCGCGAGATTCTTTCGGCTGCCGCCAACACCGGAGATGCGCGCCTATTTGACGCGGCGAGCGTCGAGCTTTTTGCCCAGCGGCAGAGCCCGAAGGAAAGTTCCCGAGCGCTTGGCTGGGATACGCCTTCTGGGAATTCCTCCTCTGGGCACCATTTTTCGCCTCATTCAATTGGGCATCTGGGCTTCAGCGGCTGTTCGTTGTGGATCGACCTGAATGCCGGTATCGCCGTCGCGCTGCTGACCAACCGCACCTGGCCCGACCGCCGGAACCAATTGATTCGCACCGTAAGGCCCGTTTTTCACAACGCAGTCCGCGAGGCGCTCTAAACACTCAGCTACCAAAGCCTGTCGGCTCAGCTCCGTTGAATGCGAATTATGGCAGATTTGACCGATTTGCAGATACAATAGAAACTTGGGGACAGAAGTGATGCTAACCAGCTCGACGACGCAGGATACGGCAGCCGCACAAAATAATGGTGGGAACAACCACCAAGCCAACCTGCTTCAACAACTAACAACAGAGAGCCAGAACGAGGCGTCTCAAGGGTTTGATACCAAATCCGCGCTAGAGATCGCGCGCATCATCAATCACGAAGATGCGAAGGTTGCAGCAGCGGTCAAGAAGGCCATTCCAGAGATAGCGCAAGTCATTGATCAGGTTGCACGCAGCCTGCGCGACGGCGGCCGGCTGATCTACATCGGTGCCGGTTCCAGTGGTCGCATTGCGGCGCTCGACTCCTCTGAATGCCCTCCCACCTACTCAACAGCTCCCGGACAAGTGCAGTACATCATGGCCGGCGGACCGAAGGCACTAGCATCTTCCGTCGAGGTCAACGAAGACTCCGAAGAGTTGGGCCAGCGGGACATTGCCCGCCGCCGCCCCACGCGCAAGGATGTTGTCGTAGGCCTCTCCACTTCAGGCCGTACTCCCTACGTGGTTGCCGCCGTGGCATATGCCCGCGCACGCGGCGCACATACGGCAGCGGTCACCTGCAATCACGACACGCCTCTCGCCGCCGCCGCGGAGATTACCATCATTGCCGACGTAGGCCCCGAAGTGGTTTCCGGCTCAACGCGCATGAAGGCCGGCACCGCCCAAAAAATGATTCTGAACATGATCACCACCGGCGCAATGACCCGCCTGGGTTATGTGTATGAGAACCTGATGGTCAACGTGCACATGCAGAACTCCAAGCTGGTCGAGCGCGGCATTCGCATTCTCATGAGTGCATGCCAGATCGACCGAGAGACCGCGGTGCAGACTATCAAGAGCGCGGGACGCAGCGTTCCCGTGGCGCTTGTGATGCTCAAGGCCAAAGTCGACAAGCCCGAAGCCGTCCGCCGCCTAGCAAAATCCGACGGCAATGTGCGCTTGGCAATCGAAGACAATGTACTTGAGCTGTAGGGGCATTCGAACAAGCCGAGTATCGTGACCGTGTGATTCTGTACAAATCTGTGGTGCCCTATCCATGTCGCGGCCTCATCGCGGCATGGGTGGGAAAGCACAAATGCATGTGGTCAAAGATCTACCCCATTGCGAATTACCAATTATGCAGTCATGACACGAGTGTCGTGAGTTGTTAACTCATCGCGTGAAATCTGTCATCCTGATCGGAGATTGGTGCGCTTTTTGCGTCAAACGGAGTCGAAGGACCTGCGTTTCCGCTGCCAATTCCGCAGCAAATTTATAACTCGAAACACTATGTATATTGAAAGGGCGCGGTTTTATCCGCGCCCTAAATACAAAAAAACAGCATGGGCTTTAGCTAATACGTAGTCATCCTAACCTTCAGCAACACATTCTCATCGGACTTCAGATTTAGCCCGTAGTCGGTCTGATCGCCGTTCCAGATCCGCGCGGTCTTCCACTTCCCTGCCCCGTCGTAGCTTCCCTCCTCCACCTTGAGCCAGAGCCGCTTCTTTCCCGGCACATACGTCGGCGTAAAGTCCACCCGCACATGGTGTCCTGCGACCAGAAACTCATCCGCGCCGAGTTGCAAGATCACCACACCTCCGTCTGCGGGCGAGTTGCCCTTAGGCTGCATCCAATCGCCAAAGGACGGCATTCCGTATTGGAGTACCGCCTTCCAGCGTACGAATTTCAGCGTCTGGGTGTGATTCTCCGGGTCTTCGCTAGCTCCCTGAACCTTGCCCTCCAAGTTGCCCTGCGCCAACCGCCCGGCGATAGGAGCCAGTAAGCTGTACTGCTGTGCAAAGGGCTTGAAGGCGCTCGGCTCCATCGCCTCGGGCCCATCGACCTGATTGCTGAAACGGCTCAGATCCAGCCCAAACGGCGCCCAGCCGATTGCGCCATGTCCGATAGACGTATAGACGTAGTGCGCATAGATCGCCGGATTGCCGGTCTCCGGAATCAGCAGCGGATTGTCCTTGCGCTTGTAATAATCGATGACCTTGCTGTACTTTGCGTACTCCGGCATATAAATGTCTGGAGCAATCAGGCTGATCGACGGAGCCGCAATCTTCCACAGATCGATGTTGTTGTCGGTCGGCGCACCAGACTCATAGCTCGGCGGCTTGCCGGGATTGAAAGGCTCGCGCAACGCCGCATTCGCATAAATGGGCAATGCGTATTCCTGCTTGCCCGCGGCGGCTACGTGCTCGATGTACGTGGCGACGCACCATGCCTGGAAAGTCTCATCGGCATCCTCGCCAAAAACCTGCCGCCAGCTCCCCGGCTTTTTCCCCAAGCCTTTGACCAGCTTCTCTGGAACCTCTCCGGCAAATGCCTTTTCTGCCTCCACCCCATAGTCGCGCACCGCGCCCCACACACCCGCTTCGTTCTCCACTTGCACCATCAACACGGTGCGCTGGGCATCGGTTTCTTTCAGGTGCCGCATCAGTACGCGAAAAGCCGTCTTATCGGCTTCGAGGCGCGCCGGTGAAAACGTCGAAGGCGAATCCACCGTCTGCCCGTCCTTATTCAGCACAAACGGATACTTCACCTGGTCCAGCTTGATCCACTCTGGCGTGTAGTGCGAGCTGCCGTTCTTCCATGTGCCGAACCATAGAAGCACCAGCCGCAGCTTGTGTTCGCGCGCCTGTTTCACGATCAGGTCCACAGTGCTGAAATCGAAGCTACCCTGTTTGGCCTCAAGCTGTTCCCAGTAGATGGGCAACTCAACAGTGTTTGCATGAAGAGCCTCGGCGGCTGGCCAAACTTTGTCCAGATACTCCGGCCACGCGCTGGAGTTATTAGCCTGCACGCCCAGCATCAGGTACGGCTCCCCATCGACCAGAAGAGCGTAGCGGCCGTCTTTCTCGATAATCCGAGGCAGCGCTTTCCCTTGAGCGGCAACGGCAGGCGAGTCCTGAGCCATCGTCACCGGCGACGCTGCAAACGTTTCCATCACGCACAAAACCAAGCCTGCAAGCGCAGCCCTCTGCCACAAAAGTCCACTCTTTCTCACTATTCTTCCTCTCCAGCCCCAGCCGTAGCCTCAGGCCACTCGCGCAAGTATAACTCTCGCTCCTAACGACAAACGAGCTCCCCGATTTACACTAGACGATTAGGAGCAACTCACCCTTCATGGATAAGTTTGTCATTCGAGGCGGCAATCCGCTCGTGGGCACCATTCGCGTCTCCGGCGCTAAGAACTCCGCGCTGCCCTGCATGGCGGCGGCCATTCTGACCGAGGACGAAGTCACTCTGGAAAACATTCCCCAGGTGCGCGATATCGAAACCGAGCGGCGTCTTCTGGCGTCAATGGGCGCTGAGGTCCAGTTAGGCCACACGCCGAACACCACAACCATCAGTTGCCGCACGCTCTCTGACCCCGTTGCCAAATATGAAATCGTAAAGACCATGCGTGCCAGCTCCCTGGTGCTTGGTCCGCTCGTGGCCCGCGCCGGCATGGCTCGCGTGGCCATGCCCGGCGGATGCGCCATCGGCGGCCGGCCCATCGATCTGCACATCCGCGGCCTGGAAAAGATGGGCGCTGTCATCACTCAGGAGCACGGCTATCTGGAGGCGCGCGCCGAGCGGCTCAAGGGCGCACACCTGGTCTTTGACAAGATCACCGTCACTGGCACTGAAGATTTACTGATGGCCGCCGTGCTGGCCGAGGGCGAAACCCTGATGGAGAATTGCGCGCGCGAACCCGAGGTCACTGACCTGGCCGCGCTGCTGACCGCCATGGGGGCAAAGATCGATGGCGCTGGCACATCCACCATCCGCGTTCAGGGCGTCAGCCGGCTTCATGGCGCGCGCCATCGTATTCATCCTGACCGCATTGAGGCAGGAACATTCTTAGTAGCAGGCGCCATCACCGGCGGGGACCTCATCGTCGCTAACTGCAATCCGTCTCACCTGGGCGCGGTCATCGCAAAGTTGCAAGAGGCCGGCGTCCACGTGGATATTCTTGGAGCCGATTCTGTGCGCGTGCGGATCGAAGGAAAGTTGCGCGCTGCCGACATCTCCACCGAGGAGTACCCCGGCTTTCCCACCGACATGCAGGCGCAATACATGGCGCTGGCCACACAGGCCGAGGGCGTAAGCATAATCAAGGAGAACATCTTCGAAAACCGCTTCATGCACGTGCAGGAGCTGGCGCGCATGGGGGCCAACATCAAGTTGGACGGCCGCACCGCCACCGTGCGCGGACCGGCCAAGCTCTCTGCCGCGGCCGTCATGTGCTCTGACCTGCGAGCGTCGGCCTCGCTGGTATTAGCGGCGCTGGTCGCCGACGGCGAGTCGATCCTCGACCGCGTTTATCACATGGATCGTGGCTACGAGCGTATCGAGGAAAAACTGGCTGGCGTGGGCGCGCAAATCCAGCGCCTAGGCAACATCTTTGCTCCCAAAGGCGAAGAGACCGACGCCTAGTACCGTGACCGCGTGATTTGGTAATTGCATGAATGTAGCGCTGGCCTCCCGGCCGGTTGTAGTGCGGGCGTCTCCGCCCGCGTTTATCCATGGCTAATTACCAATTCACGCATCATGACACTAGATAACCCTGTTTGTAAGTGCGCAATTTTACACGCTGCTGAAAAACACATTTCGACCAGCATGAAGCGTCAGGGCTGAGCTTTAGTCACTCTCATAGTTAGGATAAGGTCTGTGTGCCCCATCTTTCCGCAGCTTTATCGCGGAAAGGGTGGGATACCCGCAGCCTGCTTAGCTCCCCAAGAAATCTTTGCTTTACAACGAGAAAATCCCTGCCGCGAAATACCCTCACCCGCCGCTCAACGCCAGCTCACCGCGACATGCCAGCGGATCCCATGTAGTGAAGCCTTGCGCAGTACCCGCTGATACTCGCGGAGTTCGCTCAGAACCGGCTGCGTCTCCGAGCCCAGGCCGGCCGGGGTCATCGCCAGAAAACTGATCAGAGCACTCACACTGAGTAGGCCATCGGAGGCGTCAAACCACTGTGGCTGTGGCGGAGGCTGTTCCCACTCCCGCTCGCCCGCACCTTGCTCCTGCAGCAGCGCCATCGAGTTCTCGTCGGCGGAAAAGAAATCCAGCAGCGGACGCACCTCCAACCGCATGGCCAACCGCTCCAGCGCATCTTCGTTGCGAGCCAGAGCGTGGCCGTTGACGAAGATATTAAATCCGGGATCCTCGCCCTCTACGACAATATATAAGCTTGCTGCCATCATCTTGAGTCTAGTAGAGCTTGAGGCCAAACTCGAGAAAAAATCATTCCAGTCACCCAATCAATTACCCGCATACACAGGGTCTCATGTTACGCAAGTAAGCACGAAGGTGTTGTACGCACCCCGAAAGCGTTATCGATTTGGTTCCAACCCGCGTATTGTATTGAAAGACAACGGTACGATCCTGGGGGGGATGTGATTAATTGGAGCAGATTGCCAGACGTTGGGGCCGTCGCACTTCTGACGTGCGCCTTCGCGTCGGTGGCACAGCACAACCACACGCCTGTCTCCAGGCTCTGGCTCACGGCTTGGGTGATGATCGTCCTTCACTTTTTAGCCTTCATGTTTCTGGATACTCCAGGAATCTGCGGCTCCCTGGCACTCTTCATCGGTATCTCCACTCTTGTCTGGGCGGGCATGCTGTTCATGTGGTCGGCAGTTCCATACCGTAAACAGCATTTCAGCCAATGGATCGTTGCAGCGCAGATGCTCTCAGGCACCCTTTACATCGGCCTTCTGATTGCCGGCGCGCAGGTCGCCTGGGCACTGACTCTGACTGCGATTCTTATCGGTGTCCTTCCGCTGGCGCTCTCGCTCTATTTGATACGCAGCTTTAATCACCCGCTTCGCTGGACGATGACCGCGCTTTACGGCTTCCTCTCGGTCTCCCTTCTGATCTTGCAGCATCGTCCCGCCAATGGTGCCAACCTCTCGCTAAATGCGATACTGTTTACCGTCTACTTTGGCTGTTCCATCCACTTCTTGTATGTACATCGGCGCGGCACCGCTGGTGCATTCATCACCATCGCCGGATTCCTGGCGTGGGCCTCTGTTTTCGTGGTCTCACCGGGGATTGAAGCATTTTTCCCAAATGTGCATCTGGAGAACGAGGTGTGGAATCTGCCGAAATACATTGTGGCCTTCGGCATGATTCTGCTATTGCTTGAGAATCAGATTGAACACAACAAGTATCTGGCCCTGCATGATGAGTTGACCGGCCTCCCCAATCGGCGCCTCTTCTTAGACCGGCTGGCGAGTGCTTTGGAACGCGCTCGCCGCACCAAGGCTCAGGCAGCCCTCTTAGTGGTCGATTTGGACCACTTCAAGCAGGTGAACGACACTCTTGGGCACCATGTCGGCGACTTGTTGCTGCAACACGTCAGTACAGTCTTTGCCGGACGCGTCCGCCGCTCTGACACGGTCGCGCGCACCGGCGGAGACGAATTTTCCCTCATTTTGGAAGAGCCCACCAGCCGTGCAGCGGCCAATCTGGTTGGTGAGTCGCTGATGCAACTGCTAAATGATCCCATTCAAATAGGCAGTCATCAAGCACAAGTCGGTGCCAGCGTCGGCATTGCGGTCTTTCCGGATGACGCTCAAGATCTGGAGTCTCTCTGCATTGCAGCCGACTTGCGGATGTATGACGATAAGCATGGCGCTGCCGACAATGCCGCGCCGGTGGACTCCTCGATCCAGGGAGCACTCCCCGCAGATCCTGCATAGCCGCAATCACGCCTTCAGGACATTCTCATAGTTTGTGCAAAGTCCTGGGTACCCGATATCTGCCGCGTTTTTCAGCAGCTGGGTCTCAAAGACAGGTCTTCGTCGTTGGGATGATCTTATAGTGACCGCGAGATTTGGTAATTGCATGAATGTAGCGCCGGCCTCCCGGCCGGCTGTAGTGCGGGCGTCCCCGCCCGCGCTTGTCCATGGCTAATTGCCAATCCATGCAGTCATGACACCAGATGTTGGATAGCCCAATGGCCAGCATTACAGAAACGGTACAAACAGCAAGGCCCGGAGTTGTCCCCCGGGCCTTGCTGTTTTGCTTGAATTGAACGGTGCGCTTACGCTTGACCACCACCGCTGCCAGGACCGCGACCACCACCACCCGGCGCACCGGGCCTGCGGCGACGACGGCGACGATTGTTGTCGGTCCTCGGCCTGCCCGCGCCTGCAGCAGCCGCACCTACCGGCTGACCGGCTGGAACCGGAGCGCCTTCAACGCGATTGAAGTTCGGCTCATTCTCCTCGTCGAACTCCTCACCAGGCTCCGCGTCGAAATCGTCTCCGCCTTCGATCAGAATGGTGCTCTGGTTCGATTTCGGCTGACGCTCGTCAAACTCATTGCGAGGCTTTGACGGTGCGGCATACGCTGCCGGTTCGGCAGAAGACTCGGAGGCGGAAATATCCACGTCTTCCCCTTCGGCAGCCGGAGCGGACTGAGCCAGCTTGGCCTTCTGCTCCTTGATAAGCGCCTTGCGGCTGAGCTTGATGCGATTGCCTTCGATGGCCAGAACCTTGACCATGATCTGATCGCCTTCGCTCAGCTCGTCCTTCACTTCCTTCACGCGGTGTTCTGCGATCTCGGAGATGTGCAGCAGGCCGTCGGTGCCGGGGAAGAGCTCGACAAAAGCGCCAAACTCCGCCAGACGAACCACCTTGCCGAGATAAACCTTGCCAATCTCCGGCACTGCGGTGAGGTTGCCGATCATTTCGAGCGCCCTCTTCAGGCCATCGGCGTCACACGAGGCAACGTTGACGCGGCCCGTGTCGTCCACATCGATCTTGGCTCCGGTCTGCTCGATGATGCCGCGAATCGTCGCGCCACCCTTTCCGATCAGATCGCGAATCTTGTCGGTGGGAATCATGACGGTCTCGATGCGCGGCGCATAAGCTGAGCGCTCCGTGCGAGGTCCGTCGAGCACCGCATCCATCTTGTCCAGCAGGAAGAGCCGGCCACGACGCGCCTGCTCCATTGCCTTCTCAAGAATCTCGCGAGTCAGCCCGCCGATCTTGATGTCCATCTGCAGCGCGGTAATGCCCTTGCGGGTTCCGGCTACCTTGAAGTCCATATCGCCGTAGTGATCTTCCGCGCCGGCAATGTCGGTCAGAATGGCGTACTCGTCGCCTTCCTTCACCAAGCCCATCGCCACTCCAGCCACTGCGCCCTTCAGTGCGATGCCGGAGTCAAACAGCGCCAAGCTGGCGCCGCAGACCGTGGCCATCGACGAAGAGCCGTTGGACTCGAGAATGTCGGAAACAATGCGGATGGTATAAGGCGATTCTTCCGCCGTGGGAAGAACCGCGGTGATGGCGCGTTCCGCCAAAGCTCCGTGGCCAATCTCACGCCGTCCCGTGCCGCCCATGCGGCCCGTCTCGCCCACGCAGAACGGTGGGAAGTTGTAGTGCAGCATGAAGGGCTTCTTCTTCTCGCCCTCATAGCTCTCCAACCGCTGACCCTCGTCGGCAGTGCCCAACGTAGCCGTTACCAGGGCCTGTGTCTCGCCGCGGGTAAACAGCGCCGAGCCGTGCGTCCGTGGCATCACACCAGTTTCAATCGTGATTTCGCGAATCTCGTCAAAGGCGCGACGATCCGGCCGAATGCGATCCTTTGTCACCTGCTCGCGGAAGATCCGCTCCCTCAGGTGCTCATAGTAGTGAGCCAGCTTTTTCTTGGCACTCGGATCGTCTGCGGGCAACGCAGCAGCCAGCTCGTCCTTGATCTGCTTGATCAGCGTCTGGCTTTCCAGCTTGGCGTGGGTCTTGGTGTCGAGAGCGTCCTTGACACGATCCTCGACCTTGCCCTTGAGCTCGGCGTAGTAGGCCTCGTCAAACTCCGGCTTGGTGAAAGCCCGCTTGGGCTTGCCAGCCACAGCGACCAGCTCGTCGATGGCGGCGACAATCTTCTTGATCTCAGTGTGGCCAAACTCGATGGCGGCCAGAATCGTCTCTTCAGACTCTTCCTTGGCGCCCGACTCGATCATCACAATGCCGTCCTTGTGGCCGACAACCATGATGTTGACCGTGGTAGCGGCACGCTCGGAGTAGGTGGGGTTGATGACAAACTCGCCATCCACGCGACCCACGCGCACTGCGCCAACCGTAGCGCTGAAGGGAATATCAGAGAGAGCCAGCGCGCACGCTGCGGCATTGATGCCGATCACATCCGGGTCATTCTCCTTGTCAGCCGAGAAGACCAGCGCAATCACCTGGGTCTCGTTCCGGAAACCTTCAGGGAAGAGCGGACGAATGGGACGGTCGATCTGGCGGCAGGTGAGGACTTCCTTCTCGCTGGGACGGCCTTCGCGCTTGATGAAGCCTCCGGGAATGCGTCCACCGGCATAGGTATACTCGCGGTAGTCCACAGTGAGCGGGAAAAAGTCGATACCTTCCCTGGGGTCAGGAGAGGCTACGGCAGTGGCCAGAACGACGGTTTCACCCGTGGTCACCAGTGCGGCGCCAGAGGCCTGCTTGGCCATGCGCCCGGTCTCAAAGACCAGCCGCTTGCCACCGGCAAGCTCGACGGCTACTTCATGCTTAGACATAGAGTCCTCGTTTCGTTTTGTTCGCTTGGGAAACTTGTAGATGGAAGGCGCTGAAGGGTGCTCAGGGTGGCGAAGAGCTGGGCAGCAAAGCCGGTCTTGTGCAGGGCGCGCGCAAAAGAGTGGGGTGTGCGCGGGGGAGCGGATTCTCCCGGCCTGCCAGCCGGCTTATGTGCCAGTCTCCGCTTGAGGGACGCGCTCAGCTCATAGCTGTACGCCGTCCCTGGCAGAGGGTCGTCTTCGCCAGGTACACCATGGCCCCTGGTTCTGGATAGAAGGGGGGCCGTGACCAATCTTCGGTCTGGGCGCTTCCGGGTCAAGGTTTGCTTTCTGGCTACTTGCGGATACCGAGTTTTCCGATAACATCGCGGTAGCGATCGGTATCGTGTGTCTTCAGGTAATCCAGAAGGCGGCGGCGCTTGCTGACCAGTTGCAACAGGCCACGCCGGGAAGCGTGATCCTTTTTGTGGGTCTTGAAGTGTTCGGTCAGTTCAGCGATACGCGCACTCAGAATCGCGATCTGGACCTCCGGCGAACCGGTGTCCGTATCATGGGTGCGGAAGCTTTCAATCAGGGTTGTTTTCTTAGCGGTCGCCAGCACGGCGTGTGTTACTCCTCTTGTCTTCTCAGTCCACTCTTAAGTGTCTGATGTGAGATTACCATGAATACGTGACCCCGCGCCATTTCGCCCGCCCCTTCCGAAGCCAGACCGGAACCCCAGACCGGAACCATGGAGCAAACCCGCCCCCTTCACCGCAAACCGAATCGGAAGAGCCGGTTGTCGAAGGGCTCTTTGATCACCGCAGCAATTTCGATCTTCTTAGCGTCAGGGTGCTCCGGATTCAGCAGGTAGTTCCAGCTCTCGGGCGCAATCGAGGACGGCACTCGTGCGAGCGGCGTTTCTAGTGCGGCAAGCCAGGCATCCCCCATGCGGCGAGTCAATTCCAAATCTCGCTTCCATTCGCTTCCCGCCGGCGGATCAAGCACCTCAACCGCAAGGCCATCAGGAACGGAGATCTTGAGCAAGGTATAGAAATCAGGAGTGTCTTCGCTGTCTACTTCAAGATGAACGAGCGTTTCAACAAGTGCCGCCATCGGCGACTCTGCAAGGTAGACAATCCGAGCGCCTGATGTATGCCACCGGGCACTGAACTTGCGACCCCCTTCGCCATCAAGATTGAGATGATTGCTAATACGCCAGAGGGTATTCGGCACAGCCTCATTCATCTGCCTTCGCCCTCTTCCTACGCCGCGCTAAGCTCCTGCACGAATCAGCGCCAGAGCAAAAATCCGAATCGCGAAACAGCTCTTGCCGCGCAACTCAACAATCAAGCAAACATTCCTTCATCGATCTGGTGAAGCATTTCTTCCACGCTTCTTCCACCAAGTTCCGAATGCATCATGGAAAGCGGAGAACGTTCCCCAAATCGATCCTTGGGCTTGGTCAGCCACCGGCGCGCCTTGTCCGTGTCGCCAAAAACCTTGACTCCCAGTTCGTAGAGCCGCGCCACGCGAGCCAGGCGGTCGGACTCGTCCAGGTTGAGTGGTTCCTGTCGTTGACGCCGATGTTTCAGCGTCCGTGAAGGAATCACGACCTCCAGCAAATCCTTGACGGCAATGCCGGAATAAGCCGAAAACTCCTCCAGCATCGAGAGCGGAATCCCGCGCTCAATCTCTCTCCAATCGAAGGCGAATGGGGGCGGCGAAGCAACGGAAATAGCGGCTGTTTGGCCCATAAGGACATTATGCCACACTTTTCGCGGCATTTTGTCCTTTTTCGCGGAGATGGGTGGCCCGGGTCCCGATTTTGGGACCTGCGAAAGCACCAACTCAGGCTTCGCTCTAGGCCTTCGACGGCTGGTTGCAGCACCAGCCGCTGGCCCCCATCCTTGCGCTTTTTTCTGGCGCAAGAATGGAAAGCACGCACCTCAAGCGAAGGGATAGCGAGCAGTTGGCCCCACCGCAGGTTGTTACCAGCCGCGGGTTTGCAACAACTGCGACTCTTCGAGGCCGGCTGCGGCCAGGCCCTTCATGGTGCCGGTGACCTGCTCGCTGACTTCGGCGAGGATCTTGGGATCGTTGAAGTGAGTCGTCGCCATGACGATGGCCTTGGCGCGGCTGACCGCCTCTTCGCGCTCCTTGGGGTCGTTCTCCACATCCAGGGGCGTGCAATTGCCCTTCATGAAGATGCCTGAGCCGACGAAGATGGCTTCGGCACCAAGCTGCATCATCAGTGCTGCATCGGCTGGAGTGGCGATGCCGCCAGCGGAGAAGTTGGGTACCGGCAGCTTGCCGGTCTGCGCAACCATGCGGATCAGTTCATAAGGGGCCTGATGGTCCTTGGCGGCGGCGTAGAGCTCCTGTTCGCTGAGGACGGTCAGGGCGCGCATCTCGCGGATAATCTGGCGCATGTGCCGGACGGCGTGGACGACGTCGCCGGTGCCGGCTTCACCCTTGGTGCGAATCATGGCCGCGCCCTCGGCGATGCGCCGCAGAGCCTCGCCAAGATTACGCGCGCCACAGACAAACGGCGTGGTGAAGGCATGCTTGTCGATGTGATGGGCTTCGTCGGCAGGGGTCAGGACTTCGCTTTCGTCAATGAAGTCGACGCCCAGTTCCTGAAGAATTTGCGCTTCGGCGAAGTGGCCAATGCGGGCCTTGGCCATCACCGGAATCGAAACCGCCTGGATGATCTGCTTAATGAGGCTGGGCTTGGCCATGCGGGCCACGCCGCCCTCGGCGCGAATCATTGCCGGCACGCGCTCGAGAGCCATGACCGAAGTGGCGCCGGACTCTTCAGCGATTCGTGCCTGTTCGACGTTCATCACGTCCATGATGACGCCGCCCTTGAGCATCTCGGCAAGACCCACCTTCAGACGCAGACTGGTACCCGTAAAGCTCTTGTTTGCATTCGATTCCGACATGAACTCTGACCTCGATTCAAGGCAGTTTCAGAGCTAAATCCAGCCTGAAAACCGCATATTCATCTCTCTTAACAGTGTAACAGCGATGTTGCAGAGAGATTTCATCGGACGGAATGGGCGGGAGGTCGAGCGAAACCATTCTTAGTTTTTCCCAATCCTTCTGTCCCGCTTCTGGTCATCTTTATGCTTCTTTTCTCAGCAATGGCAACTGCACACCCACTACCGGCGCCGCCCGACGCGCAGCCGCACCCTTCCGACCTGGCTGGAACCACGGCCGAGGTTGTCGCCGAACAGGCGCTTGTGCCCTCGCTTCACCCACCGGTTGAAGAAGAGGGAGGGACTGGACTCAACGCGCAGGTGATGCGGCTGCCGGTGGAACTGGATGTGGCTGTGCCGGTGCGGGATTTTCGAGTGCGCAATCTGCTGGCTCTGGAGCCGGGGCAGGTGATCAAGAGCCAATGGGTTCACGGCGAGGATCTGCCGCTGGCCTCGGGAGATGTGCAACTGGCCTGGAGCGAGTTTGAGGTGGTCGATTCGCAGTTGGCTGTGCGTTTAACTCGACTGGCCTGAACGGCTGGGTTGGATTTCTTTAAGCTGCGGAACGCGTGGGAGAGACCGAACAATGGAATTGGGGAAGAACACGAAAATGAAGCCGGTGGGCGGAGTGGCTGGTTGGCTGCTGGGGCGCTTGCGGGCTGGAGGACGCGCGCGGCCGAGGCTGGAGCTTTTGGAGCGCATTGCACTGGCTCCGCGCCAGTCGCTGTCTTTGGTGGAGGCAGAGGGGCGTCGCTTTTTGGTGGCCACCTCGCCGGAGGGCGCGCCGGCCTTTTATGCGCTTGATGAGCGAAGACAGCCGGTCGGAATGCGACAAACTCGGAGCGGGGCCGGGAGCGGCCAGAGAAATTGCGATAGCGGTACGTTGCGCCCGGTTGCGAGGGTCTCATGGTAGCTTCCTGGGCCTCTCTTCTTTTGGTAGCGCCGACATCTGTGCCCTTGTTACCAGACCTCAATGCACGTCTTCATCCTTCGGACTCGACGCCGTGGACGATTCTGCTGGTTCTGACACTGATCACGCTGCTGCCCGCGATTCTGATGGCCATGACTCCTCTGGTGCGCCTGCTGGTGGTCTTCCACTTTCTGCGCCAGGCACTGGGCACGCAGACTGCGCCTTCCAATCCCACGCTGATGGGGTTGGCTCTGATGATGACGTGGTTTCTGATGACTCCTGTGCTCAACCAGGTGGACCAGCAGGCCGTAGAGCCTTATCGCGCCGGCCTGATCACAGGAATGGACGCCATCGATCGCGGAGCCCAGCCGGTGAAGCATTTTCTGCTGAAGTACGCGCGGGAGAAGGATCTGGCCTTGTTTACCGCAGCCGGGCAGATTCCTCGCCCCAACACGGCCGACGATCTGCCGATGCGGGTGGTGGTGCCGGCCTACATTCTTTCGGAACTGAAGGCCGGATTCGCGATTGGCGCGGTTCTGTTTCTTCCGTTTCTGCTGATCGACATGGTCACCGCCGCAATCACGACTTCGATTGGCATGTTCCAACTGCCGCCGGTGGTGGTCTCGACGCCGTTGAAGATTCTGCTGTTTGTGATGGTGGACGGCTGGAATCTGTTGGCCGGTTCACTGTTGAAGAGCTTTTGATCTGTAGTTGAAGTGATTTTGAAAGGATGCCCGATGACGCCCGACATGGTTGCCGAGCTGCTCCGCCAACTGATGAAAGAGGCCATGATTCTGGCCGCGCCGGTGTTGATCGCCACTGCGCTGCTGAGCTTCCTGCTGAGTTTGGTTCAGACCCTGACCAGTTTGCAGGAGCAGTCGCTGACCTCTGTGCCGCGCCTTGCGGCAGTGTCCATGATTCTGCTGGTCGGCATGCCGTGGTTCCTGGGTCGTATGGCGACCTATACCCGTCTGTTGCTCGTCGACCTGCACCGCTATATCGGCTAAGGCCAGAGAGAAAGATCTCAGATGCCTCAAGGTAACGAGTTGGAGTGGAGCAGATTTCTGATGGCTATGACCCTGGTACTGGTGCGAGTCAGCGGGATGGTGGCCTTTGCTCCTTTCTTCTCCTCGACGGCGCTACCCCTGCGCGCCAAGGCTGTCTTCGTTGGCGCGGTGGCATATTTGCTGGCTCCGCTGGTGGCTACGCTGCCACAGGCCCAGCTTTCCATCAGCTTCTCCGCTCTTCTGGGCGAGCTGGCCGTGGGGCTGGTCTATGGCCTTACGCTCACACTGCTGAACGAGATGCTGCTCTTTGCCGGCCAGATTGCAGGCATGCAGTTCAGTTTCTCGATGGTGAATTTGCTGGATCCGACATCTTCGATTCAGACGCCGCTCTTGGGCGACCTCTTTCAACTGATGGGCACGCTGGTGGTGATCACGTCCGGGCTGGACCGGATTCTGCTGGCCTCGATAGTGCGCAGCTTCCGCGTAGCGCCGCTGGGCACTTATGCTCTGGCGCCTACGGCTGCGCTCGAGATCGTACGCGCCGCTAGCGGCATTTTTCTGGCCGCCGTCGAACTCGCCGCGCCGGTGTTGGCTGCAACTCTGCTGGTCGAGGTCGCTGTGGCCCTACTCGGCAAGCTCAGCCCGCAGCTGCCGGTTATGTCGCTGACCGTTCCGATGAAAACCCTGACCGGCTTTGCTCTGCTTACAGGGTCTTTGGCTCTGTGGCCGCGCTTCATCGAAGCTCGTTTTGCTGGGCTGCTTGATCTCGCTGAGCGATTGATTGGCCCTGCGGGCAGCGGTGCTTCTGCAATGGCGCAGCGGCTGGGAGGTTAGGCCATGGCCGGAGAGCGCACAGAACAGGCATCGCAGCATCGCCGCGATCAGGCTCGCAAGGAAGGCGACGTGCTGCACAGCCGTGAACTCTCGGCCGCGGCCGGAACCCTGGCCGGGGTGATGGTGCTGGGGTTGCTGGGCAGCCGGCTTCTCATTGTCTGGCGAGGAAGCTTTGCAGGCTTTCTCAATCTTGGCTCACCGGCGCATTGGGAGCCGGCTGAGATCCAGCCCACTCTCTACGCCATACGCCGGCTGGTGCTTGCCATCCTCACGCCTGTCGGCGTCACAATGGCGGCGGTGGCTGCAGCTACTCTAGGTGTGGGCATTCTGCAGACCGGCGGCATCAACTTTTATGCCGGGGCCGTGGGACTCAAGCTGGACCGCATCAACCCGGTCTCGAACGTCAAGAATCTCTTTTCGCTGCGCGCCGCGGCGCGGCTGGCCAAGTCACTGATCCCCGCCAGTTTTCTGGCGGTCTTTGCCGTGCAGCGCATCGCAAGGCAGTTGACCCTGCCTCCGTTCTCGACCGCGCGGCTCGAGATGCTTGGCTCAGATGTTTACGGTTTGCTCGTGGCTGCCGCATGGCTACTCTTCGCCTGGTCGGCCATCGACTATCTGGTCGAGTGGCAGAGCCGCGAGTCCAGGCTGAAGATGAGCCGTCAGGATCAGCGCGACGAATTCAAGGAGACTGAGGGCAATCCGCAGATTCGCGGTCGCATTCGCAACTTGCAGCGCCAGATGCGGCGTCGCCGGGTGAAGGCCGATGTCGCTCGGGCCGCAGTGGTGCTGGTCAATCCAACCCACTATGCCGTGGCTCTGAGCTTCGATTTTGCCACCATGCAGGCGCCACGGGTGATGGCCAAGGGCCGTAACCTGCTGGCCGAGGAGATCAAGGCCGAGGCCCGCTGGGCAGGTGTGCCGATCATCGAGAATCCTCCGCTGGCCCGCTCGCTCTACCGCTCTGTCGAAGTCGGTCAGGCGATTCCGGTCGATCTCTATGCCGCGGTGGCGGCCATTCTGGCCTATCTCTACCGCCAGCGCGTTGAGGCAGAGTTGCGTGAGCGGCGCGCCCGCGAGACAGCAGCCAAGGCGGCTGCGCGGACACCCAAGCCGGCGGCTACGCAAACGCAGCGACCGGTCTCCGGTATTCCACCCTTTATTAAAGGAGATTCACAATGAGCACCACAGCTTTGGTTGCTGGCCCCATGCCGGCTGGGCCGATCCTGCAGCGGTTGCGCGAGTACGTGCTCCCGCTGGTGGCCATTAGCGTGATCTTTGTCATGTTGGTGCCGCTGCCGGCCATCGGCCTGGACTTTCTGCTGGCCATGTCGATGGCCGCTTCGATCGTCGTCTTTCTCTCCGCGGTGCAGATTCGCCGCGCGGTTGAGTTGAGCGTCTTTCCCACACTGCTGCTGCTGTTGACCCTCTTCCGGCTGGCCCTGAACATCGCATCGAGTCGCCGCATTCTGCTGCACGGCTCCGAAGGCACCGGAGCAGCGGGCAAGGTTATCGAGGCCTTTGGGCAGTTTGTGGTGGGCGGAAATTATGTCGTTGGCTTCGTACTCTTCCTGGCTTTGATTGCTATTCAATTCCTGGTGGTTTCTCACGGCGCGGTGCGTACCGCCGAGGTAACTGCGCGCTTCACGCTCGATGCCTTGCCTGGCAAGCAGATGGCCATCGACGCCGACATGAATGCCGGGCTGATCGACGAGGCTGAGGCACGGCGACGGCGTCAGGCGATTGCCCGCGAGGCCGAATTCTACGGAGCGATGGACGGTGCGGCGCGATTCAATCAGCGGGATTCGCTGGCCACGATTCTGATTACCGCCATCAACATCATTGCAGGCCTGCTGATCGGCACCTTGCAACAGGGCGTTGAACTCGGAGAGGCTGCGCGCACTTATACGGTGCTGACGGTCGGCGACGGCCTGGTTACGATCATTCCTTCTCTGCTGGTCTCGATTGCCTGCGGCATCACCTTGACCCGCGCCAACTCGGCGGGCTTGCTGGGTGGAGAGATCCATCAGCAACTTTTATCCAAGCCGACCACTCTCTATCTGGCCAGCGTGGTCTCGGCCGCGATGTGCTTGATTCCCGGACTGCCCAAGCTGGCCTTCCTGACCGTGGCAGGAGGCCTGTTTTTGGCCGGACGCCGCGTGGCAGCTCGTCCTCCAGCAGCGCCACCATCCGAGTTGGGAGTAGGCGAGAAGAAGAAGTCCGGCGAGGCGGCAAGTTCCGACATTGCTCAACTGCTGCGTCTGGAAGAGCTGACCCTGGAGATCGGTTTCCAGTTGATCCCCTTGGTGGACGAAAAGCAGGGTGGGCAACTGTTGAGCCGTGTGCGCTCCTTGCGCCGTCATCTCTCCGCGGAGATGGGCTTTCTGGTGCCGCCGGTACATATCTCCGACAACCTGCGTCTCAAGCCGCGCGAGTACCTTTTCTCATTGCGCGGGATGGAGATTGGCCGCTCACAGACTGAGGGTCCGCAATTGCTGGCTGTCTCGAGCGAACCGGGCCGCCGTCCGCTGGCTGGCAAAGAGGCGTGCGAGCCAGCCTTCGGTGTGCCCGCGATCTGGATCACGCCGGCTCTGGAGGATCAAGCCATTGCCGCCGGCTACTCGGTGGTGGATGCGGTTACGGTGATCACCACGCATTTGGGTGAACTCATCCGTCGTCATGCTCACGAGTTGTTGGGCCGAGCCGAGACCAAGCGTCTGATGGACTCGCTCAACGAGAGCCACCCCAAACTCCTCGAAGAACTTGTGCCCAAGCTGCTGACCCTGGGCGAGGTGGGCAGAGTGCTGGAACAGCTGTTGCGCGAGCGGGTCTCAATTCGCGATCTGGGCACGATTCTCGAAGCGTTACTGGAGACCGCCCCGCTGAATAAAAGCGTGGTTGCTTTGGTCGAGGCCGCGCGCCAGGCGTTAGGGCGGCGGATCATCCAGCCGCTGCTCGATGGGGATGGCCAGTTGCCGATTCTGCTGCTCGACGGAGCACTCGAAGAAGAGATTCTAACCACACTTTCGCCGGAGACCGGCCAGAGATTGCTCGCCACCGATGCGCCGCCGACAACGCCGGTGGTGCGCCGCCTGACCGATTCTTTGAAGCGGCTAATCCCCGCTTCCTCCGCTGCGGCTCTTCCCGTGCTTCTAGCTCCTAGTCCTGCCCGCTATTACGTCAAGCGCTGGCTGGAGCCAGTCTTGCCCCGGTTGGCGGTGGTAGCTGCCGGCGAGATTCCACCGGAGATTCGTCTGCGTCCGGTGGGAACGGTGCGGTGAGGCAGGGACTAGGGAACTGACCCAGGTTGGAGATGGGTTGAAGGGGACGGCAATGGGAATGGAAGCGGCGAATGCGGCTGAGAGCCAGAAGAGACCGCGCCGGAGCGCTCAAAAGGGGGTCTATCCACCAGGAGGACCTCAACTTCCGGTGCTTACCGGTGAGCAGGAGCGGGTGTTGCTCGAGCACTTGCCGATCGTGCGGTTTCTGGCGCGCCGCATCCACGAGCGGCTGCCCCAGCATGTGGAGATTGAGGATCTGGTCTCGGCTGGAGTGGTGGGGCTGATGGACGCCTTCGCCAAGTTCAACCCGGACAAGAAGGTGCAGTTCCGCAGTTATGCGCAGTTCCGAATTCGGGGAGCGATCCTTGACAGTTTGCGCACGTTGGACTGGAGTCCGCGTGAGTTGCGCCGCAAGGGCCGCGCTGTTGAAGAAGCTATCCGGCTGTTGACCTCGCGGTTGGGCCATGCGCCGGGCGAGGCTGAGGTGGCGGCGGAGATGGCGCTGGACCTGGAGGAGTACCAGCAGTTGCTGGGTGATCTGAAGGGCTTGGAGATTGGCACTCTGCACATGGAACGCAACGAGGACTCGGGCGAGGAGGAGTTGGCCTATGTGCCCGGCCGCCCCGAAGAAGATCCGTTGTTTTGCTGTCTAAGAGGCGAGCTCGAAGAGCGGCTGACCGAAGCCATTCAGAATCTGCCCGACCGGGAGCGGCTGGTGATGAGCCTCTACTACTACGAAGAGATGACCATGCGCGAGATCGGCTTGGCGCTGGGGGTGGTCGAGTCGCGGGTCTCGCAGGTGCACGCTTCGGCGGTGGTGCATCTGCGGGCGGCGCTCAAGGATTTGGCGGCACACGGGGCGTTTGATCGGCCACGCTCCCGTAAACCGGCGCACCGCTGAGTGGTGCTTGCGGAAGAAGAGATTCAGAGGGGGACAGTATGCAGGTGGAAAAGACGCTCAAGCAGGACGAGATCGATGCCCTCTTTCAGGCAGCGCGCAGTTCGACAGCCGAAGCTCAGACGAGCGAGGTGCAGGACCGGATCGTGCCTTACAACTTCTCCTCAGCGGGCCAGATTTCGAACGACCAGTTGCGCGCGATCAGCATATTGAATGACCTCTTTGCTCGCAATTTGACTCACAACTTAGCCGCCTGGCTGCGCACCCGCTTTCAGGTCAACCTGGTCTCGGCCGAGCAGATTCCATTCAACGAGTTCTTGTTGCGGATTCCCGAGATCAGCTATGTGGCCTCGGTGCGGATGGAGCCACTGGGTGCGCTTGCAGTTTTGCAACTGGATCTGGCCCTGGCACCTCCCATCATCGATCTGTTGCTCGGCGGCGAGGGCCGGGATGGCCCTCTGCGCGAGCTGACCGACATTGAGGAGTCGATCTTGGCCTCGGTCGTCGAAATCATCTGCCGAGAGTTGACTGCGGCCTGGCAGCCAGTGGGATTGAGCTTCAACTTCGAGCGCCGCCAGATGCAGACCCAGGTGGCCCGCATCATGTCGGTTGCCGAGAAGACGCTCTGCCTCAGCTTTGAGATTCGCATGCCGCACAGCTCGGGATTGCTCAACCTGGCCTTCCCGGCTGTCGTTTCCAACACCATTCTGCGCCGGCTGACCTCGGACTGGGCCCGCCGCCGCCATGCCGGTGAGACCCGCGCACGGATGGAGGCTGTGGCGCAACGCATCCGCTTCGGCGGCAGCTTGCAACTGCCCACGGTGCGTCTGGCGGCAAGCACGCTCGAAAATCTGGAGGCCGGGACGGTTCTGAACTTGGATCTGGCTGCCAACACTTTACCCGAGTGGAGGGTTGGCGGCCAGACTCTCTCCTCCGCACAGGCCATCCGCCAGGGAGCGTACCGCGCTGCCCGCATCGAACGGCCAATTCCGGAGGCTGAACCTTGAAGAGTTATCTAGAGTGCTGGACCGCAGTCGCAACCACCCTGTTCTCCCAGGCATTGGCAGGAGAGCCTGAGCTGACCGAGGCGCTGCCTAAACCCCTCGCTCCTGGCGCCTTCGGCTTTGCTGCCACTCTGACGGGGGACGAAGAGGGGCACTTCGCTGTACTCCTCGATCCCACGATTCTAGAGTCACCGCTGGTGGGCGAGGGCGTGGATCAAAAGGTTGGCTGGGGAGAGCTCCTGCGTGAGGTCGCCGATGCGGCGGTCGGGGAGCTGCTGGCCAAGACTGGCAAGAAATGCAGCATTGAGAAATTCGAGGAGATTGCGGGCGAGAGCAAGCTTTCCTGCGCCTTCCAGTTGAAGTCCGGCGAGCACGCATGGACGATTTTGGTTCGGGACGAGGTGCGCGTACCGAAGCCAGCGGCTCAGCAGGCTGCCGCCGAACAAGCTGCCCCGCAAGCCGCTCAGCAATCCGCCAGCGCCACGCAGGGGCAGTCGTCATTGAGCGCGGGAATTGAACTGCTTCTCGATGTCGAGCTGGAGGCCACACTGCGCTTCGGCTGCAAAGAGCTGCCACTGGGCGAGATTCTCGATCTGGGACCTGGAGATGTGGTGCAACTGGATCGCAATGTGGCCGATCCGGTGGATCTGATCGTCGGCGACAAGATTGTAGCTCGTGGCGAAGTCGTGTTGGTCAACGGCAACTTTGGTTTGCGGGTGACAGAGGTGGCTGCACCGAGGAAACGTCTGGAGAGTATTCGATGCCTGTTCTAAGCCGGAATCCGAGTTTGAATTTGACCATGGCGGGCCAGTTGGCGCGCGTGGAAGCAGCCTTCCCTGAACAAACGGAGCAAGGCGCGGGGAAGCTGGTTGCAACTCATAGCCGAGCGCGGATCTCCTTGTTTGAGACTTGCGCCAATCCCAGCTGCGAATCCGGCTGGCTGCACCTCTGGCGCAGCCGTCAGACACCGGTCTTCGAGGGCGGTTGGAACTGCTCGGCTGCTTGCACGACTTCACGTGTGGAGGCGGCGGTACGTCGTGAGTTGGACGGAAAAGGAGTGGCCCAGGAGAGTCATCGCCATCGTATCCCGCTCGGCCTGGTGATGCTTGAACAGGGCTGGATTACCTCTGGCCAACTGCGCCAGGCGCTGGACGCGCAGAAGGTGGCCGGAGCCGGGCGTCTCGGTCGCTGGTTGGTGCGCCAACAGGGAGTGAGCGAACAACTGGTCACCAGAGCGCTCGGTCTGCAGTGGAGCTGCCCCGTACTGCCTCTGGAGTTTCATGATGCCGAAGCGCTCAGCGTTTTGATGCCCCGGCTGTTTGTGGATGCCTTCGGCGCGCTTCCTCTTCGGGTAGCTGCGGGCAAGCTCCTTTATCTGGGATTTGAAGACCGGCTGGACCCGGTTGTTGCCCTGGCCGTCGAACGGATGACGGGGCTGCGCGTCGAGAGCGGACTCGTGTCTGAGTCGCTCTTCACTCCGGCACACACCCGCATGCTGCGGGCGAAGTTTTCTCCGGTGGAGTTGATCGAAGCCAGTTCGGAGCCGGCGTTGGTGCAGGCGCTCGCAAAGGCAGTTGAACGGACGCGCCCGGTCGAATCTCGTCTGGTCAGGGTTCACGACTGCCTCTGGTTAAGGATGTGGCGGAAGCCGCAGAGCGGAGCGATGCCCGAACGAGACTCGACCCAGGATGTCATTTGCTCGGTCGGGACGAATTGAAAGAGAAACTGGGAATCACAATGGTGGAAGTGCCTCTCATGAATTGATCTGAGAGGCCGATAACCACAAAAGCAGAGGAGCTTGGGAATGAGCGAAATTCGAACCCTGATCGTTGACGATTCCTCGGTAATGCGCAAGATTGTGGAGCGCGCGCTTCGCCAAGCGGGTCTTGATCCGCTTGTGGTGCATGAGGCTGGCAGCGGCACCGAGGGATTGGAATTGCTGAAAGTCCAGAAGGTTGATTTGATTCTCTCCGATATTAATATGCCCATGATGGATGGGCTGGAGTTCCTGCGTGAACTCAGGGAGCAAAACTTGGCTCCCGGCGTCCCGGTGGTGATGATTACGACCGAGTCGAGCGAGGAGCATGTGAAGCAGGCAATTCTTTCTGGAGCGCAGGGATATATCCGCAAGCCGTTCACGGCCGATCAGGTAAAGGAACGAATTTTGCCGTTGGTGAATGCGGCCTGACCAGGAACCACTAGTGAGCTGTTGAACGGAACGCCGGCCGCCAGAACGCGAGCGTTGTGGGCCGGCAGAGAGGAAATGGAGCGTACGATGGCGCTATCGTTGCGGGAGTCCTTGCATCTGGTTTCCGATCCCAGGAACCTGGATGCAACCGTGGAAGAGGTCTTTCGGTTGATGCTGGGGGTAAACTGCCAGCGCTTTCCAGGACCGATGGAGGCCGAACCAGAGTCGGTAACCGCAGTGGTCGGTTTTGGTGGGCTATTGAGCGGGGCTTGTGTCTTCCGTACCGGGAGCACCGGAGCCATGAAGATTGCCGCGCACATGACGGGCATGGAATTTGCCGAGGTTGATGATACTGTGCAAGACGGGATCGGCGAGATCTGCAACATGCTGGCTGGAGCGTGGAAGGGGAAGGTGCCGGATTTGGCGGCTAACTGTGGCTTGTCGGTTCCGACTGTTATTACGGGCCGGGATTACAACCTTCATGTTCAGGCTCCCGAGTTCAAGCTTCATCACGCATACCGCTTCGAGGACAAGGGCTTTGAAGTCACGATCATCTGCGATGGGCTCCAGTAGAAGATCCTCACCAATATTAGTTTGATTGTGCGCCAACAGAGGGTTGACCTCCACAAACATCCCCGCCGCAGGCGGTTGCCGAAAATAACCGCCCGTTGACGCACACTTGTAATGAAGAGACAAGGGAGCGAAACCACTGCCTCGAGGAGAAGCCATGCGCGGCATCACCACTACCCTCCCCTACAACGCAGGTACCCATTCATGCATCTCTCTGGTCACGCAGACGGAGATCATCCCCCGATATTTTTTGTGAATTTGGCTGTGGAACTGTGGATGCCTATCTAAATATTTTTTAAATCAACCACTTGCGTGATAACCGCTCACTGGGACACATAGACCCTGAAAAGGTGAAATTGTGGATGCTCACCTAACCTTTTCAAAATCAAATAGGTACACATGCCGGTCTCACAGGAACACGCAAACTGTGAAACTGGGCGAATTGGCGGGAGCTACGCACTCTCGCATATCTGTCGCAATACACGCGGCACGCATGAGTACCTACGAGCTTACTTACACCATTCATAAAAATCTTCCAATTCTTTGTTCTCCATTCCGGTCCTTCATCTGCAAACTCCTTGAGTAACCCAGGAGGGGCGCTCGATGGACAGTGGATACTATGCGGCGATGACCGGGTTGGTGGCGCGAACACAGGCGCTGGACATTGCGGCCACCAATCTGGCGAATGTGCAGACTCCCGGCTACCGGGCCGAGCAGGAGTACTTTCGCTCGGTGCTGCTGGGGCCTGACGCCCAGGACTCGCAACTGGGGCAAACGGTAAACAACTTTGGCCTGCTGGGTGGCGACCGGCTCAACCTGGCTCAAGGCTCGCTCAATCAGACCGGCAATCCGCTGGATCTGGCGATTGAAGGCGAGGGATTCTTTCAGGTACAGACGCCTAACGGCCCACGCTACACACGCGACGGCAGCTTTCACCGCACACCGGGCGGGCAACTGGTAACGGCTGCTGGTGAGGCGGTGCTTTCGGCGACCGGTCAGCCGATTCCCGTTCCACCGGGCGAGGTGGCGGTG
>Ga0255356_1000531_pt1 | contig 26090 bp, 37 predicted proteins | sample HBST100metaG_FD_189944 | JGI IMG/M metagenome (GOLD analysis project Ga0255356, IMG submission 189944) | Peat soil microbial communities from Stordalen Mire, Sweden - H.B.S.T100 | ecosystem: Environmental > Terrestrial > Soil > Wetlands > Peat | place: Sweden: Norrbotten County, Stordalen Mire...
AGATGAACGCAGAGATTGCGCAGCGCATCAAGGAAGGACGCTGGGAGATTGTGGGCGGAATGTGGGTTGAGCCGGACCTGAATATGCCTGACGGCGAGTCGCTGGTGCGGCAGTTGCTGGTGGGCAAGCGCTGGTTCAAGCAGAACTACGGCGTGGAGACGCGCATCGGCTGGAACCCGGATTCCTTTGGCTACACGTGGCAGTTGCCGCAGATCTACAAGAAGAGCGGCATCGATTATTTTGTGACGCAGAAGATGGCGTGGTGCGACACGAACCAGTTGCCTTTCAAATTTTTCTGGTGGGAGTCGCCGGATGGGTCGAAGGTGCTGACTTACTTTCCGCATGACTACGCCAACAACGACCTGAACCCGGTACGGCTGGCACGCGACTTTACGATTGCGCAGAAACAGGCCACGGGACTGCCGGGCATCATGGACCTCTATGGCATCGGCGACCACGGCGGCGGACCCACGCGGGCGATTCTGGACGAGGGGTTCCATTGGAGTGCGCCGGGGACTTCTCTTGTTACGCCAAAAATTGAGTTTGGCACGGCGCAGAGCTACTTCAGCGCGCTGGAAAAGCAGATTGCGCCGGAGAGCCCGGTGTGGGATTACCGATCGATTGCCAAAGGCTACACGGCGCCGGCGGCGGTTGCGGGCAAGGTGAACATTCCGACTTGGAAGAGCGAGATGTACTTCGAGTATCACCGCGGCGTGATGACCACACAAGCCAATCACAAGCGCAATATGCGCGAGGCTGAGGAGCAGGTACTCAATGCCGAAAAGTGGGCGTCTTTAGCTTGGCTGGATGGGCGGGCGTACCCGCAGAAGGAACTGACCGAGGATTGGAAGAAGGTGCTGTTTAACCAGTTCCACGATACTGCGGCTGGGTCGGGCATCGGCGTGATCTATAAGGACGCGCAGAAGGACTACGACGTGGTGCGGTGGTCGACCAATGAGATTGATGCGGCGGCGCTGGAGGCAGTATCGGAACAGATCGATACGCTGACCACGGAATCAAAGACGATCCCAATTCTTGTGTTCAATCCCTTAGGTTGGGAACGGTCGGGTGAAGTTAAGGTCAAGGTGCAACTCGCCGACCCCAAGCAGGATCTTCACGTCTCGAATGCCTGCCACACGAGCCAGATGGATGAGGTTGACCCTAAGATCATTTCGCGAGACTTAAACAGCGGTGTCGTCGAACTAAGCTTCAATGCCGAGAAAGTTCCAGCCATAGGCTACAAGCTTTACCGCCTTACGCCGCCTTGGCATCGGAAGCCCGGCCAATCTGAAATGATGTGTGATCGTGGCTTCTACTCTCCAACTCAAGATAAGTCGGCGAGCGAATACACGTTACAGAATTACCCAGACGGCGCTCCCTATGGGCTCTCAGTCAAAGTGAGCCGGAAGACCGGCTGTATCACCAGCATCCGTGAGCAGAAAACAGTATATGAGTATCTACAGGCCGGCACCTGCGGCAACGAACTTCAAGCCTTCAAAGATACGCCAAAAGATTACGATGCTTGGAATGTCGATCCTGGCACCTATGATCAGCCTCCGGCGTTGCTGAATCAGGCCGACAGGGTTGAGTTTATCGGAGAAAACACGCCTAATCCTGCCGTGCGCGTTACACGCACATGGCAAAGCTCGAAGTTTGTGCAGACCATCAGTCTCAAAGGCGACTTGGTTGACATCGACAACGAGATCGACTGGCACGAGTCGCACGTGCTGCTGAAGGCGGCGTTTCCGCTGGCGGCTTCAGGGCCATTTGCTACTTACGAGATTCCTTACGGAAGCATCGACCGGGCAACCACGCGCAACAACTCGTGGGAGCAGGCGCAGTTTGAGGTTCCGGCGATGCGCTGGGCCAATCTGGGCGACGGCAAGCATGGGCTGAGCGTGCTGAACCAGACCAAGTACGGCTACGACGCGGTGGGCAATGTGCTGCGGCTGACGCTGCTGCGCTCACCCAAGTGGCCCGATGCCGAGGCCGACATGGGGCATCACCACTTCCACTACGCGCTCTATCCGCACGCGGGGACGTGGAAGGACGCGCTCACCGTGCGCCACGGCTACGAATACAACTACCCGCTGACGGCGGTGGTGACGACGGCGCACGCTGGCACTCTGCCCGCTTCGCACTCCTTTGCTTCGGTCGCGCCGGAGAATGTGGTGCTGACCGCGGTGAAGAAAGCAGAAGACGCGAAGGGGCTGATCTTCCGCGTTTATGAGTGGGCGGGGAAAGAGACGACCGCCGAGTTTCATGTGCCGGCCGGTGCGACGGGAGCCACGGTAACCAACTTGATGGAGACGCCAGAGGGCGCGCCGTTGACGGTGACGGGCGATGTGGTGAAGGCGCCGATTCATCCTTATGAGATTCTGACTATCCGGGTGGATTACCCGAACGGAGGGCCGAAGGAGTAGGCGCAGGCAAATCAATTTCGAAGAGGCTCCGAAAGCAGCCCCTTCGTTTTGGTAGTCTAGGTCTGTGAACGGATGGTTTCGTCTTATTGAATTCATGGTTCCCAGGTCTCAAAATCGAGACCTGGGGCACCCAGCATTGGTACAGCTTCAAGCGGTCAGAAACCTAACGGCAAGGAGTTTGTGCGATGAATATCGCGTCCCCGTTTTTCGTTGTCCCGGTCATCGTTCTGGTTTTTGCCGTGGGAATCTTCTTCGCCACCAGCACAAAGGAAGACAGCGACTCGGCGGATTGAGTAGAGGCGGCTGGAGGATGTTGCCGCGAGCAGTGCGATTCGAGGAACCTTTCCATGGATGCGGGCGTATTAAGGGGATAGGGATTTGACCGCGTGATTGCATACCTTTGAATCTGTGGTTTTCCAGTGCTCAAAATCGAGACCTGGGAAACCCAACATTGGTAGAACTTCAATCGGTCAGAAAACTAGAGGGCGATTGCCATGAATCTCAACAAAACGCGGAATGCGGCAACTTTGGTGGTGGGCCTGGCGTTGGCGGCCGGATTGGCGGGATGCAGGGTCCATGTGAACAAGGACGCAAGCGGCAAGGACAAGAATGTCCAGGTGGATACTCCTTTTGGCGGCGTGCACGTGAATACCGATCAGACAACGGCGGCGAGCCTGGGATTGCCGGTCTACCCGGGCGCCGTGGTGGTGAAGGGCGACGAGGACCACGATTCCGCCGACGTGCATCTGGGATTTGGCGAGTGGCAGTTGCGCGTGCAGACGGTGTCCTACGAGAGCTCCGATCCCGAGGAGAAGGTGACCGCTTTCTACAAGAAGGCGCTGGGCCGCTACGGAGACGTGATTACCTGCAAGGGCGACTTCCCCGTGGGCACACCGGCGACTACGTCCGAAGGGCTGGGCTGCGCCGACGAGAAAAAGGGCGGCAATGTGAAGATTGACCGGCACGATTACGGCACCGGCAGGGATAGTCTGGAACTGAAGGCCGGCTCGAGGCGCCACCAGCACATTGTGGGCTTTGAGAATCCAAAGGCCGGCAAATCCCGGTTTGTTCTGGTGGCGCTTGACTTGCCCGCCGGGATTGATTCGGGTTCGGGAAAGAGTGATTAGTGCCAGTTCAAATTGCCGGAAATGAGAGCAACGCTCCAGTTCGCCAAGGCCTCAAGTTCTGGTTGAGCGCATGGCTGCCGGTTGCCGTGGGCGTCGGCGTCATCTTGCTGGAATCCACTGAGATGTTTGGCGCCAACCACACCAACGGACCACTGCGCTGGCTGTGGGAGGTCATCTTTGGACCTGTCGGGAGCGCGCGCTGGGAGTTGATTCATCACGTGATCCGCAAATGCGGACACTTTTTCGGCTATGGGGCAATCGGGGTGCTGTGGCTGCGAGCCTGGTGGATGAGTTTGCCCCACTCCCACTTCCTGGAAGACGCTTTTCTTGCGCTGTTGGGAACTTCTCTGGTGGCAAGTCTGGATGAATTGCACCAGGCTTATCTGCCCAACCGCACCGGTTCAGTCTGGGATGTGCTGCTGGATTGCTGCGGAGCACTCACTCTGCAATTAGCGATCTACATTTCTATGCGTATGATGAGGCCCAAGCGGCTGGCACGAGCGGAGTAAGCGGAGACGTATGCCCCTGGACAAAGGCCTCCGGCTTGCAGTCCATCTCGTGCCGGAGACACAGAATTCCCACGGGCTGCCAAATCACCGGCTTTAATACATACGAAATTGCCCGCCAGGTTTCTGACCAGATGAAGAAGTTACATTGGATTTGTGCTTTTCCACGTCTCAAAATCGAGATGTGGGGCAGCCAATGATGGTACAAAATCAAGCTGTCGGAGACCTAGTCTTGAATTGTCTCTTCCGAGGTGCTGGAGAGAGGAATAGAGGCGGAGAAGAATGGAATAATCAGGTGGAATGTATAACTGACCGTCACCTTAATCTGGCATCCCCGGCTGAATTGCGTACATACGCCGCCGGAGGCCGTTGTATTTGCGGGGGTGACGTTAATGTTGCTTGCCGTCAAGTTGAGGCCTGGGTGCGGCAGGCCCAATATGTAGTTTTGCACCCTCGCGCTGACGTTGTCGGTCGTAAGCTGGCAATCATAGCTGCTCGACGACGTGCAGGCACTATTCCAATCCGAACCGCGCACCATGGCATATCGTGTCCCTTGCTGGGCGGCGAACGCGACAAAACTGCCGGCATACGCTGCCAAGCAGAACTCCATGATACCGAACATCAACGTGAAGAAGATCATGGCAACAAGAGCAAATTCGACTAATTCGGAGGCGCCTTCGTCAGAAACGAGGTTCTTCGCTCTTCGCATCTTGATCCTCCAACATTCTTTCAACAGCGTCTATCTATTCCAAATTGGCTCATCCTAGTTGCCGCGTATGGTGGCCGTGCGGGTCAAGGTCAAGGAGGTGGGGATGCCCGGCCAAGGCACCAACGTCGTATAGACTGCCGAGATTGTGACTTGGACCCTATGTACAACATTGCCACCCCGACTAGAGTTTGCCACGCACACCGGCATAGGGGCGCAGTTTGCAGAGTACGAACTGCCATCGCTGCATTCACAGCCCCATGTTGGCACTGTCACAGTTAAATTCGGCAAATCCGAAGCGCTTTGCCTGGCCGCTGCGGTGATACCAGCCGTATCGCTGGGGTTTTGCGATCCGTATTCCGCCCCGGCATGTGCGGCGTTGGCCACCTCGATGCCCACATAGTACGCGTGGCCAAAATCGACGGCCCCAAATACGAGCAACAACAGAATCGGAGTCACAAGGGCCAGCTCAACGAGAGCCGCGCCATGATTGGCTTTGTAGAGGATGCGTAAGCACACTGGAGGTTTCATCAGCTACTCCGCCAATGAGATGACTGCCGAACCGTTGGTGGCACCACCGCTGCTGCTGCCACTAAGGGATATCGCTGAGTTCAACATAACTGATTGCGCATACACCATGCCGTAGGCGCTCACTCCGCTTCCGCTATTCAGCGTAAGCGTTCCATTGGGGAGGTAGACTGCGCCTCCCCAACTCGAATTGGAGGCCGAATCCAGGGTCAAATTGTTGCCTGTATCCCAAATCAGCATCCCGGAACAAGAGGCGCAATTCGACAGCGCAGACGCTGGCGCGGTCAAATTCCAAGTTGCCGCGCTATTTATGTTTACATTCGCACCGCTCGGGAAAAAGAGGGTCACACCGTTTCCGGTAATCGTTACGTTCGAGTTAATGTTAAAACCGCCACCGAAGTAATATAGGCCAGGGTCAAGGGTTACGGTATAGGTGCCCGAGTTGAAATTGATGGTGCTTGAGTAGTAGCCCGGCTTCAACTCCGTGTTGCCGCTGATGGTGCCAGTGTCCGTGGGTGAAGCGGCTGGTCGAGAAGGCGCAGTAAGGGACGAGAAGGGATCCGCCACCGTTGCAGTGCCCAGTGTGGGCATGGGAGTATAAGTCGTGCAACTGCCACAATTCTTATTGTAGGAGGTTCCGTGATAGGAAAAGGAGCCAACGTTCACGGTGACGCCGCTATTCAGACTCAATCCCCCACTAGCGTTGTCATTGATACCGCAATTGGAACCCGAGGCATCTGTGACGCTGGCGCCCGAGTTCAGCGTCAAATTATTGGTATTCAAGCAGGGGCCGCCAGCAGCAGACGCGATTGCGTAACCGGCTTCCGCCCGCGCTGAGGTATGGAGTGTGTTGATACCGAAGATTCTCGCAAAGAAGGTCGGTACCGCCTCACTTACCACAGCTTCCACATAATTTGCACTCCCGCTATTCGGATCGCTGGCGCCCAGCGCACAAGGGCCGTTGTTGATTGTGAGGAGCAGGCCTGTTCCGGATGCCGCCGCGCATTGCAAAAATAGCGTGGGCTTGGGGTTCCCGCTCTCCGTCAACGCCGTTGTCGCGGCAGTTTGAATCACAGCGCAGTTCGTTCCTTTTCCGGTACATGCGCTGATCTCCAGCGCTCCCGCCATTGCGGCGGAGTCAGCAAGCGTCTGTAACTGGCGCTGTGTATAGAAGAGATTTCCTAAATCGATAGCCATTGCCAAAAATGAGAGCAGCAATGTCATACTCAGCACCATCAGTACGAGTACGTCCCCACTTTCGTCTCTCAGGTCTCGCATATTTCGCGTCCTCAGATTCCCGTCTGCATCCCGCCGACCTGGCATGACCGGCATTCGCCGATGCGACTGATGCAAGCGCAAAGGCCCGGGAGTGTATCGGTTATAAGAGTTTGCGATTGGATAATCCGCATAGAGTCAATAACATATCAAGCATGGCAGATTTTGCGGGTTGTTCATTCAACAGATTTGGATATCTATGACCGATAAACTCCTCTATGTGATTTTAGCACAACCAACCACCTCAGGCACAGCAAAAAGTTTGCTCCATCAGGCGCATTCTGAGCATTAAGCAATGTGCGGCCCATTCGATTCAAGGAGTACACCGCCTAAGGAGGCTTTTACTTGAACCCCCACGAGCAAAGTCCGCTCGTTGGGGAACCCGGAGAGGGAAAAGCCACTCGGCCGCAGTGGCCTCGGTGTACAGCAATTGGAGAACAGCGATAACCCCTCAAAACGAGCACGGGCGCATCCCACAAAGGGATGCGCCCGTGCTCGCCTTCCAGGCGAAGGGTGAAGACGCCGGAGAACAGCCGCTTTACGCGGCCGTTTCGCCGCCTTCTTCCTTCTTCTTTCCTTCTTCGGCCTTGCCTTCTTCGGCTTTGGCTTCTTCCAACTGCTTTTCGAGTTCGGCGCGCTTCTTGGCCTTGATGTCGTCGCGCTTCTTGCGCTTGGCATCGAGCTGCTTTTCGGCGCCAAGCAGTTCGATAAAGGCCTTGGCAGCCCCATCGCCCTGCTGGAAGCCGGTGCGAATGATGCGCAAATAGCCGCCCTGACGGTCGCCGTAGCGCGGGGCCACGGTCTCAAAGAGCCGGGTAACGGACTTATCAGTCATGAGAAAGCTGAGGGCCTGACGGCGCGAGTGGAGATCGCCTTTCTTGCCCAGGGTGATCATCTTTTCAACCAGCGGACGGACTGCCTTGGCCTTGGCCACGGTGGTCTCAACGCGATCTTCCACGATGACGGACGTGACCAGATTGCGCAACAGGGCGCGACGGTGGCTGGTGTTGCGTCCGAGCTTGAATCCTGCATTGCGATGGCGCATGGTGGAACTCTCTTTCAGAATTTTTTCTTGGCGGAATCCCAGGTCTCAAAAGCGAGACCTGGGGCACCCAAATTCGTGTACTCACCGCAGCGATGCGGCGTTAGAAATTCTCAGTCTCGGTGGGCAACTGCAAATCCACTGAGTCCAGCGGCTCTTCCTCGTCGTCGAAGTGGCTGTAGTTGGCAGCCAAGGCGGCGGCGGGTGAAATGCTGGTGGGTCCAGGAACGGCGTTGCCTTGCTCGTCGATCTTCATGCCCAGCGAGAGGCCCATCTGGGCGAGGATTTCCTTGATCTCGTTCAGGCTCTTGCGGCCGAAGTTCTTGGTCTTGAGCATCTCCGCTTCGGTCTTCTGCACCAGTTCGCCGATGGACTGGATGTTCGCGTTCTTCAGGCAGTTGTAGCTGCGAACCGACAGCTCCAACTCTTCGACGGAGCGGTTGAGGTTGTCGTTGCGCAGTAGAGTGCGGCCTTCCTCGCCACGCCCTTCGGTCTCGATCTCTTCCTCGAAGTTGATGAAGATGTTCATGTGGTCCTTGAGCAGCTTGGCCGAGAGGCCGACAGCATCGGCGGGCAGCACAGCTCCGTTGGTCCACACTTCAAGGGTGAGCTTGTCATAGTCAGTGATCTGGCCCAAGCGGGCGGCTTCCACCACATAGTTGACGCGGCGCACGGGCGAGTGGACCGAGTCCACTGGAATGAAGCCAATCCCGAGGTCAGCGTCGAAGTTCTTGTCGGCGGAGATGTAACCGCGTCCGCGCTTGAGGCGCATTTCCATGTCCAGCTTGCCGCCTTCAGAGACGGTGGCAATATAGATGCTCTTGTCCAGGATTTCGACGTCGCCATCGGCCTCGATCATGCCAGAGGTGACTACGCCGGGCTGGTCAGCGCGCAGATAGAGCGCTTTGGGACCCTCGCCCGCGAGCTTGAAGGGCACTTGCTTGAGATTCAGGATGATGTCAGTGGCATCCTCGACTACGCCACTGATGGACTGGAACTCGTGGAGCACGCCTTCGATGCGAATCGCAGTGACCGCGGCGCCTTCAATGGAACTCAGCAGGGTACGGCGCAAAGCGTTGCCGATGGTGGTGCCAAAGCCGCGCTCAAAGGGCTGGGCGCTGAACTTGCCGTAGTGGTCGGTGAGCGTCTCGGCATCGACTGCCAGGCGCTTCGGCTTTTGAAATCCTCTCCAAAGCATATCTGTGTCTCTTTTCCCGCGCGGCATGTACGTCGCGATGCATTTTGCGGCGGCCGCGCAAGTTCTCCTTCGGTTTGAAAATGCAGCTAACAGTCGACAGCTTACAGCTAACAGTAAAACGAACCTGCGATCACTGTAAGCTGGCTTCTGTTAGCTGTCAGCTTACTTCGAGTACAGTTCGACGATGAGCTGCTCATTGATGGGCAGGTTCACGTCCAGACGCTTGGGCAGATGGAGCACACGGCCCGAAAGGTTCTCAAAGTTGGCTTCAAGCCATGCGGGCACGGGGTTCTGGGCGGCGTACTGCGCGCCCTGCTCGATGATCAACAACTTCTTGGCTGCGTCGCGGATCTTGATTTCGTCGCCGACGTTGACCTGGTACGAAGGGATATTGACCTTGCGGCCGTTGACCTCGACATGGCCATGGCGAACGACCTGGCGAGCCTGACGGCGCGAGATGGCAAAACCCAGCCGGAAGGCCACGTTGTCCAAGCGGCGTTCGAGTTGCTGGATGAGCAATTCGCCGGTGACGCCGGAAGCGCGGTTGGCCTTCTCGTAGTACTCGCGGAACTGGCTTTCCAGCGTGAAGTAGATGCGCTTGGCCTTCTGCTTTTCATGCAGTTGCAGGCCGTAGCCTACGATCTTGGCCCTGCGATCCTTGCCGTGCTGGCCGGGAGGAAAGTTGCGCTTCTCCAGGGGGCAACGATCAGAGGCGCACTTGGCGCCCTTCAAAAAGAGTTTGGTTGCCTCGCGACGGCAAAGGCGGCAGACTGCTCCGGTATAACGAGCCATTTTCTTCTCCTGACTTCGGATGACGGCCGGTTTACATCTCCGGAGGAGATTTCATCCCGGCCCGGGTTAGTTTTCAGCTAACAGCTAACAGTTGTCAGTTATTCCTCGCCAAAGGCGGTCAACTGTCTGCTGTTAGCTGTCAACTGCTTTTCTTATACTCTGCGCCGCTTGGGCGGACGGCAGCCGTTGTGCGGCACCGGCGTCACGTCGCGGATGGTGCGAACCTCGATGCCGGCGGCAGCCAAGGCGCGGATAGCGGACTCGCGGCCCGAACCCGGACCGGAGACCCGCACATCGACGGCACGCAGGCCGTGATCGCGCGCCATGCTGGCCGCATTCGAGGCAGCCTGCTGCGCCGCGAAGGGAGTGCCCTTGCGCGAACCGCGGAAGCCCAGCGAACCCGAGCTCTTCCAGCTCAGCGTGTTGCCCACCTGATCGGTGATGGTAACGATGGTGTTGTTGAATGTAGCCTGTACGTGCGCAATGCCAAACGGCACATTCTTGCGCTCGCGCTTCTTGAACTTCTTGTTCTTGCCAGCCTTGCCCGCGCCGGCCTTCTGCTCTGGTTTCGCCATTAGGTCTTCGCCGTCGCTTTCTTCTTACTGGCAACTGTGCCCTTGCGCGGGCCCTTGCGGGTGCGCGCGTTGGTGTGGGTGCGCTGACCGTTCACCGGAAGACCCCGGCGGTGACGCGTGCCACGATAGCTCTGAATGTCGATGAGACGCTTGATGTGCATCTGAACGTCCTTACGCAGGTCGCCCTCGACGTTTCCTTCGTCCTCGATCACCTGGCGGATACGGTTGACCTCGTCCTCGCCCAAATCCTGGATCTTCTTGAAGGCATCAACATTCGCCTTCTCCAGTATCTTGCGCGCACGGGGATCCCCGATGCCGAAGATGTATGTAAGCGCGATTCTTGCCTGCTTGTTACGGGGCAGATCGACGCCAGCAATACGTGCCATGGAAGATTCCTTTGCTGCTTCAGGTTATGTGCCCCCGGCCTTAACCGGTTCGCACGGGTTGAACGGCAAGCCTCCAGAGGTTCATCGCAAGCCTTGACTCAGGCTAACTAGCCTCTACTTCAGCTAACAGCTTGCAGTTGACAGCTTACAGTTAGATTCGCCCGTAGCGTGTTTAACTGTCTGCTGTTCGTTGCCTGCTGTCTGCTCCATTGGAGCCTTCGGTAGTATGCCAGCCTAAACTAGCCCTGGCGCTGCTTATGCTTTGCGTTCTCGCAGATCACTCGCACAACCCCACGGCGTGTGATGACCTTGCACTTGACGCAAATTTTCTTGACTGATGCACGGACCTTCATCTGTTACTACCCTTCTCCGCGCTCAAAATCCGGTCGCGGGATATTAAAAAGCCTTACTTGTAGCGGTAAACGATCCGTCCGCGATTCAAGTCATAGGGACTCAACTCCACGGCCACACGGTCACCGGGCAGAATGCGGATAAAGTTCTTGCGCATCCTTCCTGAGACATGGGTCAGCGCCTCGTGATTGTTCTCGAGCTTGACCTTGAACATGGCATTGGGCAGCGTATCAATAACCACCGCCATTACCTCAATCATGTCTTCCTTCGACAAATTGCATCCCGCTTCCGCCGACGCGCTTCAAGCGCCCTCCGGCCTGTTGTCCCGAGCGTGCTACTCGGTTAAGATTCTCGCTCCGGTGGCGGTCACCGCTACCGAATGCTCAAAATGAGCGCTCATGCTTCCGTCCGCGGTGACTGTCGTCCAGCCGTCGTCCAGAACCACGACGTCCGGCTTGCCCGCATTCACCATAGGCTCGATGGCGATCACCATGCCGGCGCGCAGTTTCATGCCCCGGCCCGCTACGCCATAGTTCGGCACCTGCGGATCTTCATGCATATGGACGCCGATGCCGTGGCCCACAAAATCCCTTACCACCGAGAACCCCTCGGCCTCGACAAGCTTTTGCACCGCCGAGCCTACATCGCCCAGCGTTGCCCCAGGACGAACTACATCAATCGCGGCGTGCAGCGACTGTTCGGTCACCTTCAATAGCCGCGCTGTCTCCGGATCGATCTTGCCCACCGGAACCGTAATTGCCGAGTCGCCGCAGTAGCCGTCCACGAAAACCCCAAAGTCGAGGGAGACAATCTCCCCTTCTTTCAGGACCCGCTTTGGAGACGGAATGCCGTGCACTACCTCGCTGTTGACCGAAGCGCAGAGGACGCAGGGATAACCGCCATAGCCCAAGAAGGCCGCCTTGCTGCCCTGTTCCTTGATCCGAGCTGCAGCGATCTTCTCCAAATCCATCGTCGTGATGCCCGGCTTCACGCTGCTGCGCAACACTTCGAGTATCTCGCGGGTCGCTATGCCCGCACGACGCATCTTCTCGATTTCCTTCGACGACTTCAGTACTACTGCCAACCGGTTAACCTGACTTTCATTGATCAGTCATCAGTAGCCAGTGGGCGACCCGCCGGCTGACCGCTGACAATTGAATACTGACAACCAGTTATCTACGCACAAACCCGCCTTCCGGCCGCGCTACTGGCGCAACCGTTCGACGGCAGCAACAATTCCGGCCGCGATTTCTTCAATCGGTCGGTCTCCATCCACTTCTGCAAAGCGTCCCAAAGCCCGGTAGTGTTCAACAACCGGCGCGGTCGAGGCGGCGTAAGCTTTCATACGCTCCTCGAAGACTTTCTCCGTGTCATCGGCTCGCTGAACCAGCGCAGCGCCATCGGCATCGCAGAAGCCATCCCGCTTGGTAGGCTTGCCGTAGACGTTATAAATGCTCTGGCAGACAGGGCAATTCCTGCGCCCGGTGATACGGCGCAATAACTGATTATAATCCACCTGGATACTGACGGCAACCACTGGAAGCGCATCGGCCTGCGCCCGAGCGGCCAGACGGTCATCCAGCCAACTGGCCTGCCCGAGAGTGCGCGGAAAGCCATCCAGAATATAGCCTTTGGCCGTATCGGGCTGCTCAAGGCGCACGGCGACCATCTCATTCACCAGCGAGTCAGGAACCAGCTCACCGCGGCCCATGATCTCTTTGGCTGTCCGGCCCAGATCCGTGCCTCGCGCCACATTGCCACGCAGCAGGTCGCCGGTGGAGATCTGCGGAATCCCCCAGATCTTTACCAGTTCCTTGGCCTGCGTGCCCTTGCCCACGCCCGGCGCGCCCAACAAAAGAATCGGGCCGGGAAGGGTCTTCCGACCCGTCTCACGGCCCTGTCCTACTGTAGTTTCCGATGAAGACATTACCAGGTTTTCCTTCCACGAATGCGACCGGAACGCGGGGAGAAGCCGTCATAATGCCGCATGATCAGCTGCGATTCGATCTGGTTGACCGTATCCATGGCCACACCCACCACAATCAGAAGCGAGGTGCCGCCAAAGTAAAAGTTGACTCCCAATCCGTGCGTGGTCCAGTTCGGCATACTCTCAAAGAACCTGCCGATGAGCCACACCTTGTCAAAACGAATGCCCGAGATCAGGAAGGTGGGCACCAACGAAATGATAATCAGATAGAGCGCGCCGACCAGCGTGATACGGGTGAGAATGTCGTTGATGAAATCAGAAGTGCGCTTGCCGGGACGGATTCCGGGGATGAATGAGCCAGACTTGCGGAAGTTGTCGGCAATGTCGTCCGGCTTCATCACGATGGAGATGTAGAAGTAAGCGAAGAAAATGATCGCCAGAATGTAGAGCAACTCATACCACGGGTAGCCGGGCTGGAGCGCATCCACGATGGGCTTGAGAAACCGGCTGTTCTGCACAAACTCCGTCTGGGCAAGCATTAACGGGGCCGAGAGGATGGATGCGGCGAAGATGACCGGCATGACGCCGCCGGAGTTGACCTTGAGGGGCAAATGGCTGGATTGGCCACCCATCATACGGCGGCCAACGATGCGCCGCGCACTCTGGATGGGAATGCGCCGCTCGCTGCGCTCGACAAAGACGATGAAGCCAACCACGGCAAACATGAACGCCACCAGCAGGATCACTGCGACAATGGTGAACGAACCCCACTGGTTGGTCTGGACCTTCTGGATCAGGTCCATCACGCCGCGAGGCAGTCCGGCGACGATGCCGGTAAAGATCAACAGGCTCATGCCGTTGCCGATGCCGCGGTCGGTAATCTGCTCGCCCAGCCACATGATGAAGGCCGTGCCGGTAGTCAGCGTCAACACCGTCATCAGGGTAAAGCCGATGCCCGGATTGAGCACCATGTTGCCCCTGGTAAGCATGAACGCAATGCCGATCGACTGCAAAGCAGCCAGAATCACGGTCATATAACGGGTCCACTGCGTGATCTTGCGACGACCCAGTTCGCCTTCCTTCTGGACGCGCGCCAGCGGCTCATAGACCACGGTGAGCAACTGGAAGATGATCGAGGCAGTGATGTAAGGCATGATGCCCAGGGCGAAGACCGTCATGCGGCGCAGATTGCCGCCGCCAAACAGGTTCATCAAACCCAGGGCCGAACCGCCTTGCTGGTCGAAGAGCCGCTCCAGCATTTTGGTGTCAACGCCCGGCGTGGGAATCCACGCGCCCAAACGGTAGACAGCCAGAATGCCGAGCATGAAAAGTACGCGCTTGCGCAGATCGGGAATCCGGAAAATATTGAGAAACTTCTCAAGCATGATTGTTTATCCGCTTCAGGGCGTCGCCGCCACTTAAATCTTAACCACTGACCATCTTACCCGCGCGGGGTTCAGCCTGTCGCCGGGCGCCCCAGGCCTCGATTGTGAGACCTGGGCACTCCAACCGAACTACGCTGCCGCCGGCGCTACATCACCGCCCAGAATCACGGCCCTGCCGCCAGCCTTTTCGATCTTCTCGATGGCGGACTTGGAAAACTTGTGCGCGTGGATGGTGAGAGCCGCAGTCAGTTCGCCGGAGCCGAGAATCTTGATCAGCGCCTTCTTGCTCGAAGCCAGGCCCAACTTTTTATAGTCATCCAAGCCGATCTCAGTGATTGCGAGACCCTCGATCTGCTCGGCCAGCCGATCCAGATTCACCACCGTGTACTCGGTGCGGAAAATGTTGGTGAAGCCGCGCTTGGGCATACGACGATGGAGCGGCATCTGGCCGCCCTCAAAACCGCGCATCAGGCTGAAGCCGGAACGCGAACCCTGGCCCTTGTGGCCGCGGGTAGAGGTCTTGCCCATGCCAGAGCCCATGCCCCGGCCCACGCGCTTGCGCCCGGTGTTGGCTTTCCTGGGCGCGCGCAGATTCGATAGATTTCTGATTGCCATGATTTCCTCGCTGTAGCGCCGGCCGGGTTCGTGCTCCCTGCCGACTCGCGTTCTCCGGAATTTGCCGTCCGGGCGGGATTGAAATGATCTGGGTCGAACTAGTTTTCGAGGATGCGGACCAGATGCGGAATGGCCTTGACCATGCCGCGGATTGACTCGTTATCCACGCGCTCGACGATCTGGTTCATGCGCGTAAAGCCCAAGCCCCTGAGCACCTGTCTCTGCTTGGTGGGCGTGGAGTTCTGCGAGTGGTAGTACTGAATGCGAATTTTTTTGGTTTCCGTCATGGCTTAGAGCTCCTCAACCGACTTGCCGCGCATATTGGCCACTTCAGCCCGGTCGCGCAACTGCATCAGGGCGTCAAAGGTGGCCTTGACGACGTTGTGGGGGTTGGGCGAACCCAAGCTCTTGGTGAGCACATTCTGCACCCCGACCGAAGTCATCACCGCGCGCACCGCGCCGCCGGCAATCACGCCAGTGCCTTCGGGGGCCGGCTTCAGCAGCACCTGCCCGGCGCCATAACGGCCCAGGACCAAATGCGGAATCGTGGTCTCGGTAAGGTGAACACGGATCAGATTCTTCTTGGCCGCCTCAATCCCTTTGCGAATCGCCTGGGGAACTTCCTTGGCCTTGCCCGCACCGTGGCCTACCACTCCCGCGGCGGGGTCACCCACCACAACCAGCGCGGCAAACGACATATTCTTGCCGCCCTTGACCACCTTGGTCACGCGATTGATGGAAACCACCTGATCCTTCAGGTTGTACTGGTTGGCATCGAGTTTCTTCTTCAAGATCGTCATTGCTCTCTCGTCTCTTCTTGAGCTAACAGCCTACAGCTTACAGTTCACAGATATTGACAGCCCTAAACTGTTCGCTGTCAGCTGCTTTACTAGAACTCCAAACCCGCCTCGCGGGCAGCTTCGGCCAGCGCCTTGATGCGCCCGTGATAGAGGTAGCCACCGCGATCGAAGACCACCTTCTTGATACCCTGCTTCACGGCCAACTCGGCCACTGCCTTGCCGATCTCTTTCGCCGCCGCCACATTGCCGCCAGTTTTCAGCTTGAGGGCCAGTGTCGAAGACGAAACCAGCGTCTCACCCTTCTGGTCGTCGATCACCTGCACGTAGATGTGGTTGAGCGAGCGATAGACATTCAGCCGCGGGCGTTCGCTGGTACCAGTCAACTTGCGACGAATGCGCTGGTGAATGCGTTGGCGAATTGCGTTTCTCTTGGTCTGCGTGATCATAGTCTCTCGGTCCTATCAGCGGAGCCGCCCTGCGGCCCCGTTCGGTTGTTAAATGCAGGGGTTAGTGGTTAGGGGTTAGGGATTAGGGAAACTGCGATTGCCAAATTTCGTCCAAACTAACCCCTGATCCCTACCCCTAATCCCCGCCTTTCTTACTTAGCGCCCGTCTTGCCGGCCTTCTTCTTCAGCTTCTCGTCGGAGTAGCGCACGCCCTTGTTCTTGTACGGGTCGGGCTTGCGCAGCGAACGCATATCTGCCGCCACCTGGCCCACCTTCTGCCGGTCAATGCCGGTAATGGTCAGGTGAAGCTGCTTGGGATCGATAGCAACTTCGATGCCCGTGGGCAACGGAAACTCAATCGGATGCGAGTAGCCAAGGGTGAACACCACCGTGCCCTTGCCCTTCAGTTCGGCGCGGTAGCCGATGCCCACAATATCCAGTTCCTTCTTCCAGCCCGTGGTGACGCCGTGAACGGCGTTGGCGACCAGGGAGCGCGTCAGTCCGTGCATCGCGGCCTGGCTGTCGTTCTCGCGGTTAACGTGCAGAACGCCGTCCTTGGTTTCCAGGGTAATGCCGTCGGCAATCAACGCCGAGACCTTGCCTTTGGGCCCCTCGACCAGAACCGTGTTGCCCTCGACCTTGTACTTGACTCCCGCGGGCAGCGGAATGAGCTTCTTTCCAATTCGCGACATCGAATCAATCCTTCATCTGGCTTGCGAGTCCCGAGAAACAGCTAACAGCTTTCAGTAAACAGTTGCCAGCTTTTATGTTTCATCGTTCCACTGCAGCCCGTAAAGCAGCTTACAGTTATCGGCTGACAGCGTATAGTTCACAGTTTTAACTGTTAGCTGTATGCTGTCCGCTGTTAGCTGCCGTTACCAAACTTCGCAGAGCAGCTCGCCGCCCACGCCTTCGCGGCGCGCCTGACGGCCGGTCATCACGCCCTTGGGCGTGGTCATGATCGAGATGCCGAGCCCACCCTGGACGCGCTTAATCTCGTCGTGGGCAATGTAGACGCGGCAGCCGGGACGCGAGATGCGCGCCAGGTCGCGGATAGCCGCTTCCGTGCCGCCGTATTTCAGGTACACGCGCAGCACCAGCTTGCCTTCCTCTTCCTGGGTCTTGTAGTTCGAGATGTAGCCCTCTTCCTTGAGGATGCGGGCGATCTCAGTCTTCAGCTTGGAAGCTGGAACATCCAGCTTCTGATGACGCGCCCGGATCGCATTCCGGATCCGCGCCAGAAAATCGGCTACTGGGTCGGTCAGACTCATTCCTTCTCCTTCATTCCCCGTTCGCTCCCCGTCCCGCATCTGCGGGATTCAGAGGAGAACCTGCGGGAATGCTTGCTACAGTGAACAGTGGTTAGTGGCAGTGGGCAGTGGAAAAAGGACAGGATACTGTCCACTGTTCACTGTCACCTGCCGTGCTACCAGCTCGACTTGACGACGCCGGGGATCTCTCCCTTGAGCGCCAGCGCACGGAAACACAAGCGGCAAACGCCAAACTTGCGCAGGAATCCGCGCGGCCTTCCGCAGAGCTGGCACCGGTTGTGCTTGCGGCAGCTGAACTTCGGCTTCCGCGCGTCTTTCACCCTTTTTGCAGTAGTTGCCATAAATCCTCAAACCCTCTGGTCCTACGCGGGCCGGTCTTAAGCCCCCTGGCGGAAAGGCATACCAAAGTGGCGTAAAAGCGCCCTCGCCTGGTTGTCGTCCTTCGCCGTGGTCACGATGGTAATGTTCATGCCCTTCAGCTTCTCCACCTTGGAGTAATCAATCTCCGGGAAGATGAGCTGGTCGCGCAGGCCGAGCGTGTAGTTGCCACGCCCGTCAAAACTCTTTGTGGAAACGCCGCGGAAGTCACGCACCCGGGGCAGCGCCGTGGAGATCAGCCGGTCAAGAAACTCGTATGCTTTCTCGTTGCGCAGGGTGACCATGGCGCCAATCGACATTCCTTCCCTCACCTTGAAGGCCGCAATCGATTTCTTCGCCTTGGTGGTCACCGGCTTTTGACCGACAATCGCCGCCAAGTCGGCCACCAGAGGGTCCAGCAACTTGGTATTTTGCGTGGCCTCGCCCAGTCCCATGTTGACGACGATCTTCTTCAACTCCGGAACCGCCATCGAATTCTCAAGTCCCAGCTCCTTTTTGAGAGCCTGCTTGATTTCCTTGTGATACTTCTCTTTCAGCCTTGCAGCCATTTTGCTCTGCTCTCTTTCTCCCGGCTCCCGGAGTGGCTCCTGTTGGCCGTTTACCGTTGCGGAAGGGGTTGGCCGTTCGAGTGGGCGCGTCAGCGCTCAGCCGTACCGGCTTGGGATCCCACTACTTCTTGGTCGGCAGCGTCTGCCCGCACTTCTTGCAGACCCTCACCCTGACGTCGCCTTCAGTCTTGGAGCCGACGCGCGCGGGACCGCAGTTGGGGCAGATCAGCGCGACATTCGAAACGTCGATGGGCGATTCCTGCTCGGCGATGCCACCCTTGGTCCGCTGACCCTGTTTGCTCGAAACCGTCTTCTTGACCACGCGCACATGCTCAACCAGCACCGTGCCCTTGTCAGGGAAGACACGCAGCACACGGCCCGTCTTGCCGCGGTCCGCGCCCCTGAGGACCTTGACCGTATCGTTGCGATGAATATTCAAACTCGGCATCTTCTCTCCAAAAGCAGCTTCCAACTGTTAGCTGTCAACTGTTCGCTGTTAGCTGCTACTAAACCACTTCCGGCGCCAGCGAAACGATCTTCAGAAACTTCTTCTCGCGCAGTTCGCGAGCCACCGGCCCGAAGACGCGCGTACCCACCGGCTCGTGAGTATCGTCGATCACCACAGCCGCGTTTTCGTCGAACCGGATATAGGTTCCATCGCGCCTGCGGTGCTCCTTGCGGGTGCGGACGATAACCGCCTTGACCACTTTGCCCTTCTTCACCGTACCGTCGGGCGAGGCTTCCTTGACCGCGGCGGTCACGATGTCGCCCAGGCCAGCCTTCCTGCCCAGCCCGCCGCCCAGCGGCAGAATCACTTGCAGCTTGCGTGCGCCGGAGTTGTCGGCTACCGCGAGCATGGTTCTCATTTGCACAGCCATGGGTTCTTCTCCTTACTCGCTCTCGCGCTAGTTGGCAGCCTTGGGCGCCGCGTCCTCGAGTTGACCGAGGGCTGAACGCCTGACGATTTCTTCTAAAGCCCACCGCTTCAGCTTGCTCAGCGGGCGAGTTTCGCGAATACGCACTACATCGCCCATCCGCGCGGAACTCTGCTCGTCGTGGGCATAAAACTTCTTGGTGGTGCGCACAATCCGCTTGTACTTGGGATGAGCCTTGCGCATCTCGACCTCGACCACAATGGTCTTCTGCATCTTGGTCGAAACCACCTCGCCAACCTTCTCATTCCGCCTGGCGCCTACTGCCGCCGGCGCCTGTACTGTCTCTTGAGTCGCCGTCATTTAGCGGGCTCCCTTCTTGCTGTCCGCAGCCACGCTGGCATCGGCGGACTCGCCGCGAACGCCCAGCTCGCGCTCGCGGGCCACGGTCTTGATCTGTGCGATCTCCTTGCGCATCTGGCGGAGCTTCTTCACTCCGTCGTTCTGCCCCAGCGAGACCTGGAAGCGCAGCCGGAACAGTTGCTCGGAGGTGGTCTTCTCCTGGTGCGCCAGTTCTTCGTCGCTCAAATTGCGAATCTTTTCGAGTTCCATTGTGTATCTCTCTCCGGCGCTCTTCGTCGCCCTCTTGAGGGCTCCCAGCGCGTCCTAACTCACTCGGCCCGGCTTTACTTGGCCGCGGCCTCAACCTTTTCAGCGCCCGGCCGCATCACGAACTTGGTCAGCAACGGCAGCTTGTTCGACGCCAAGCGCATCGCCTCGCGCGCGGTCGCCTGGTCCACACCTTCCATCTCGAAGAGGATCTTGCCCGGCCGCACAACGGCAACCCAATGGTCCAGCGCGCCCTTGCCCGAGCCCATGCGGACTTCGGCCGGCTTCTTGGTAATCGGTTTATCCGGAAACAGGCGCAGCCAAATCTTGCCGCCGCGCTTGATGAAGCGGGTCATAGCGATACGGCTGGCTTCAATCTGCCGATCGGTAATGTAGCCGCACTCCAAAACCCGCAAGCCATACTCACCGAACGAGATCGTCGAGCCGCGCCACGCCTTGCCACGGCGCTTGCCCTTCTGCTGCTTGCGGAACTTCACCTTCTTAGGCATCAACATAGCGAAAAACCTCGAAAAAACAGCTGGCAGCTAACAGTTGTCAGCTATCAGTTCTGCGTGTTGCGTATCCCATTCAATCTCAGCCGGCGACTGACAACTATTCGCTGTCAGCGGTCAACTGCATTTAGAACACCGACGTGCCCACCGGCGCCGGCTGACGGTGCTTCTGCTCGTAGATGTCGCCGCGATAGATCCAGGTCTTCACGCCGATGACACCGTACGTCGTATGCGCCTCAGTAAAGCCGTAGTCAATGTCGGCGCGGAGCGTGTGCAGCGGCAACCGCCCCTGCAAGTACCACTCCGAGCGCGCGATCTCGTTGCCATTCAACCGGCCCGAAACGCGCACCTTGATCCCCTTGCAACCGAACCTCAGCGCCGAGTCCACGCTCTTGCGCATGGCGCGACGGAAGCTGACGCGCTTTTCCAATTGCAGCGCGATATTCTCCGAGACCAGTTGCGCGTCCAGCTCCGGCTTGTTCACCTCGATGATATCGATGAACACGTCGCGGCTGGTGCGCTTGCCGAGCTCCGTCTTAAGCTTCTCGATCTCAGCGCCCTTGCGGCCGATAACGATACCCGGCCGGGCGGTGCGGATAAGAAAGCGCAGCTTGTTGCCTGGCCGCTCAATCTCCACCGAGCTAACCCCGGCGGCCTTCAGCTTTTCGCGCAGCTCAGCCTTGAGCTTCACGTCCTCGATCAGGAGCTTGTCATAGTCGCGCTCAGAGAACCAGCGCGAACGCCACGGCTTGTTCACTCCCAGCCGGAATCCGTAAGGATGGACTTTCTGTCCCATGCTATTTTCCTCAAAACCCTCTAGGCCTTGGTGCTGGCCTTCTTCTTGGTTGCCTTGGGCGCTGCCTGCGGCTCCTCGGCTTTTTTCTTGGTTGCCTTCGGCGCCTTGGATGCTGCCTTGGGCTCCTCGACCGTCGTCTTCGCCGCCTTCGGCGCCACGACCGGCTCTTCCACCTTGGTCACCAAGCCTTTGGTACCCTCGCGCTCGGCAACTGAAAGGATGATGTGCGTCATCCTGCGCTGATAGCGGAAGGCGCGGCCCATCGGAGCGGGGCGAATGCGCTTCATGCGCGGTCCGTCGTTGGCCAGGGCCAGTTTGACGTAGAGGTTGTCCACGTCAAGATCGGTGCCCTGCTCGCCAGCCACATACTTGGCGTTGTCCACCGCCGAGGTCAACAACTTGTGGATCACGGGGGCGATGCGCTTCTTCGTGAAGGCCGCCGTCGTAAGCGCCTCCTCGACCCCTCGGCCCTTGATCAGGTCGAGCACCAGGCGCGCCTTTTGCGGCGACACGCGCTGGAACTTGGCCTCGGCCCGGAATTCCTTTGTCTCGACTGCCATTGGTATGCCTTCCTCAATCTCTTCGCGCGCCGCAGAGCCCCAAAACCTGAGGCCGAAAGCCCTCGCGCGCTTGAATCTCTTACTACCGCGGCTTGGCGCTGGTTTCAGCGACCTTGCTGCCCCCGGTGTGTCCCTTGAAGATGCGCGTGGGCGCAAACTCACCCAGCTTGTGACCCACCATGTTCTCCGTCACGTACACCGGAACGAACTTCTTGCCGTTGTGAACCGCGATGGTGTGGCCCACAAACTCGGGAAAGATCGTCGAGCGGCGCGACCAGGTCTTGACCACTTTCTTGTCGTTAGCCTGGTTGAGCACCTCGATCTTCACGGTCAAGTGCGCATCCACGAACGGGCCCTTCTTTGTCGAACGTGCCATAAATCTTCCGCTCCTCTACTTCACCCGGCGGCTGACGATGAACGCGTCGGTCCGCTTGTTGTTGCGTGTCTTGTAGCCGCGTGTCGGCTGGCCCCACGGGGTCACCGGATGACGACCGCCCGAGGTCTTGCCCTCGCCGCCGCCGTGCGGGTGATCCACCGGGTTCATGACGACGCCGCGGTTGGCAGGGCGAATGCCCCTCCAGCGGTTGCGTCCCGCCTTGCCGATGGACACATTCTCATGGTCCGTGTTACCCACCTGGCCAATGGTGGCCATGCACTCAGCCAACACCTTGCGGGTCTCTCCCGAGGGCAGCTTGAGCAGGGCGTAATCGCCCTCCTTGGCTACCAACTGAGCCTGCGTTCCGGCCGAACGGGCCATCTGCGCACCCTTGCCCGGCCGCAGCTCGATAGCATGAACCGTTGTGCCAGAAGGAATATTCTTGAGCGGCAGCGCGTTTCCTACCAGAATGTCAGCATCCGGACCGGAACTCACCGTCGCGCCAACCTTCAGGCCAACCGGCTGCAGGATGTAACGCTTCTCGCCGTCCAGATAATGAATCAGGGCGATGCGGGCCGAGCGGTTGGGGTCGTATTCGATGGTCGCCACGCGCCCCGGCACTCCGTACTTTTCGCGCTTGAAGTCGATCAGGCGCACCATCTGCTTGTGGCCGCCACCATGATGACGGACACTCAACTGGCCTGTATTGCGCCGGCCGCCCGTGCGTTTCCTCACCGTCAAGAGCGCCTTGTGCGGCGTGGCCGTCGTCAGGTCGTCATTGACCTGCGTGGTCTGAAAGCGCATGGTCGGCGTTGTCGGTCTGTATGTCTTGATTGCCATTGTCGTTTGTCCTGAAGCTTGTCTTGGAATGCGGACGCCCAAACTCAAGCGCCGCCCTCCCGTTTCTCCGGAACCCATCTCGTTGCTACCGGGCTCCGATAATCTTTCCAGATGAGCTTTTGGCCGCTAACTCCTAGCTGCCGACTCATCTCGCTTGCTTCCAGCTTCATTCTTCCCTGTACAAGCTGGAACCCGCCTCTAAAGGTTGCTCACGTACTCAGGCAGCTTCTGGCCGGCCTTGAGCCGGACATAAGCTTTCTTCCAATCCGGGCGGAAGCCGGTGAACTTGCCACGGCGGCGCTCCTTGCCCAGAACATTCGCGGTACGTACCGCGGAAACCTTCACTTTGAAGAGAGACTCGACGGCCTGCTTGACCTCGGTCTTGGTAGCCTCGGGAGCGACATCAAAGACCAGCGTCCCCTCGGTCTCTTTCACGCCCAGCCCCTTTTCGGTAATCAGCGGGCGGCGAATCACGTTATAGAGTGTCGGCATCAGGCAGCCTCCGTTTGAGCGGCGAGCTTGCGCTTCGACGCGTTTTTCTCAAGCATTTCAGCGAGCTGCTCAATGGCGGCCTTGGAGAAGATGGCCCGCTCATAGCGAAGCAGATCATAGGGGTGCACTTCGTTGTTGAGCACCAATTCCACGCCCTTGAGGTTGCGAGCGCCCAATACCAGCCCCGCGGTGAGCGTCTTACCGTTCTCGACCAACAAAGCCGTGCGCTTGACATCGAGCTTGGTAAGCGCAGCGCGATAAAGCTTGGTCTTGGCTTCCTTGATCTCAAGCGTATCGACCACCGTCAGCTTGCCGTCAGCCAGCTTGGAGGCCAGCGCAGAGCGCAGAGCGCCGAGCAGCTTCTTGCGCGGAAAGGCGTAGTCATAACTGCGCGGCTGAGGTCCATGCACCGTGTAGCCATGCCGCCACAGCGCCGAGCGCACCGAACCGATACGCGCCCGGCCCGTGCCCTTCTGCTTCCACAGCTTCTTGCCCGAACCAGCTACCTCGGTGCGGCTCTTGGTTGCGGCCGTGCCCTGGCGCAGAGAGGCGCGGTAGTGTTTTACCGCCTCCCACAGCAGAGCCTCGTTCACCTGGTCGGGCGCGAAAAGCGCGTCGGCCAGCTCAAGCGAGCCTACCTTTTCACCGTTCAGATTCAATACATCCACGTTTGCCATCGTCTTCTTCTTCCGCCGGAGTCTTCCCGGCTCCAATCTCTTTGCGCCCGTCAGGGCGCGTCTACCGCACCGCGGGTGCTTACTTGCGCTTGCCGCCGGCCTTCTTCGAGGCCTTCAACGGATCGACCGTGCCGGATCCAGCAAAGCCACGGCGCTCACGCGGCGGAGTCTTGGCCTTGGAGATCATCACATACCCTTCGCGCGATCCGGGCACCGCGCCCTCGACCATCAGAAGGTTCTCTTCAAGATCAATGCCGCGGATGCGCAGGTTACGCACCGTGATCTGCGCGGCGCCCATATGGCCAGGCATACGCTGGCCAGGAAAGACACGCGACGGATAGCTGGAGGCGCCAATCGAGCCCTGCACCTGGAACATATGTCCATGGCTGGCCAGACCGCCGCCGAACTTGTGGCGCTTCACGACACCGGCAAATCCCCGGCCCTTTGAGGTACCAATCACATCGACAAACCTGGCCTCAGAGAAGATGTCAACCAGAACCCGGTCACCAGCCTTGGTGGCCACAACGCCATCGGCGTCAAGCTCCAAGGGGACTTCCCTGATGATTTTCATCGGCGGCGCTTCGGTCTTGGCGAAGTGCCCCGCTTGCGGCTTGGTCACGTTCTTGGTCTTGACGAACTCGACCAGCCCAATCTGCGCGGCCTCATAGCCATCCTTGGCCAGCGTCTTCAACTGCGTAATCACGCAGGGTCCGGCTTGCAGCACCGTAATCGGGTGCACATCGCCCTTTTCGTCGAAGACCTGCGTCATGCCGATCTTTTTACCTAGAATTCCCGTAACTGCCATGTTGTCCTCGCCTCATCATGCGATGTTGAATTCATCGCACTGCCGGGGCTCTTGCGAGCCTTTCTACCGCTTCACTTCGTTACCGTCCGGCTTTTACGCCCGAAAAGGGCGTATGCCCATACGGCTCGTTCACTTCTCGAAGGCCTTGATCTCGACATCGACGCCGGCTGGCAGGTCGAGCTTCATCAGCGCGTCCACTGTCTGCTGGGTCGGCTCGAGAATATCGATCAGCCGTTTGTGCGTGCGAATCTCGAAGGCCTCGCGCGACTTCTTGTCCACGTGCGGCGAACGCAACACACAATACTTGTTCTTGATCGTCGGCAAGGGAATCGGGCCAGCCACTGTTGCTCCAGTGCGCTTGGCCGTCTCCACAATCTCGCCAGTCGAGGTGTCCAGCACACGATAGTCGTATGCCTTCAACCGAATTCGAATCCTCTGTCCTACCATGACTTCCATCTTCCCCGCGGAGGGCGTTTCCACCTTCCACGCACCTGATTTGTTTGAAGATCAGCAATCAGTGTCAACTTGCTCAGGCAGCAGTACAACTTTGACCCTGTTCCCTGATCTTCTGTGAGTGGCGGACAGAGATCTCGTCGATCCCTGTTCCCAGTTACTTGATAATCTCCGAAACCGTGCCAGCGCCCACCGTGCGGCCGCCTTCGCGGATTGCGAACCGGAGGCCCTTTTCCAACGCCACCGGCGTAATCAGCTCCACCGTCAACTCGACGTTGTCGCCCGGCATCACCATCTCAACGCCTTCGGGCAACTCCGCCACTCCCGTCACGTCCGTCGTGCGGAAGTAGAACTGCGGTCGATAGCCCTTGAAGAACGGCGTATGACGACCGCCTTCTTCCTTGCTCAGCACGTACACGGAACCCTTGAAGTTCGTGTGCGGCGTGATCGATCCGGGCTTGGCCATCACCATCCCGCGCTCCACGTCTTCCTTGGCTATGCCGCGAAGAAGAAGACCGGCATTGTCGCCCGCCATGCCTTCATCCAACTGCTTCTTGAACATCTCCACGCCCGTGACAACCGTCTTGCGCGTCTCGCGGAAGCCCACAATCTCGGCTTCTTCGCCCACCTTGATCTTGCCGCGCTCGATGCGTCCGGTAACCACCGTCCCGCGTCCCGAAATCGAGAAAATGTCCTCGATCGGCATCAGGAAGGGCAGGTCAACCGCGCGATCAGGCCGCGGTACATATGTATCCACCGCCTCCATCAGCTCGTCGATCTTCGCTTCCCACTCCGGCTCGCCGTTCAACGCGCCCAAGG
>Ga0255356_1000535_pt1 | contig 26010 bp, 28 predicted proteins | sample HBST100metaG_FD_189944 | JGI IMG/M metagenome (GOLD analysis project Ga0255356, IMG submission 189944) | Peat soil microbial communities from Stordalen Mire, Sweden - H.B.S.T100 | ecosystem: Environmental > Terrestrial > Soil > Wetlands > Peat | place: Sweden: Norrbotten County, Stordalen Mire...
GCAGATCTCTGCACTGCTCGGTATTCAGGGGCGCGAGCCCCCAGTCATCGAGCACCAACAGGTCGTACTTCGCGACGGCGGCGAGGCGCCTTGCGTAACGGCCTTCGGCGCGTGCGATCGCGAGCGACTCCAGCAGACGCGACGTTCGCTCGTACGTGACCCGGTACCCCTCTCTGCATGCCTTGCTCGCAAGAGCGCAGGCGAGGAACGTTTTCCCCACGCCTGTTGGTCCGGTAATGAGACAGTTGTCGTGCCTGGGTATCCACGAACAGCTGCTCAGGCTCGCGATGAGCGACCGGTCCAGGTTGCGGGCGTGCCTGAAGTCCACGTCTTCGATGCCCGCCTCTTGATGGAGCTTCGAGACTTTGAGGCGGATGGCGACCTGACGATTTGTCCGATCCGTCATTTCGCGGTCTACGAGCAGTCCGAGCCTCTCTTCGAAGGTCATATCCTGGCACAGCGCCGTCCGGGCCTGGTCTTCGAGGTCGACATCGATGTGGTAATCGACGTTCACGCGCGCCTTCTTATGGTCCGAGAAAACGTAGCGTGATTCGGGGAGCGGGCGCAGCGCCGGCAGGTCGATCTCCTCGAAGAGCTGCCGGCGCGTGCCGTCGAGCTTCTGGAACGGGCTGTCGTTGAGCCGGTCGAGCAGGGACGCCATGGCTTCGTTGAGCTCTCCCAGCGACAGGAAGCGCCGGTTGCGCAGCGGCGCGAGTATGCGGCGCTCGACAATTTGAACGTCGAGGACATAATTGAGACGTATCTAGCGAGGTATGTTGACCTCAACTAGACATCTGGCTGACAGCCCGAGGAGACGATGAAGCCTACAAGTATCCTGAGTGACCTACAAGCTCGACGATTCCATCGTGAACGATCCGATACCTATCAACCGAACCACCGAACAAGCCCGCCTGTAGCGGGGACCCAGTCTCCTGCTCGGTTAGCTCGAACTCACGCTTAAAGTCTTCGAGTATTGACTTACCAAAGTGACGCAAGCGATAGCCGAAGCGACCAACCGGTCCCCATATTCTTTGCGGCAATTGACCAGTCCTGGCAATAACTTCTTGGCGCTCAAGATCTGCATGTAAGAGGGCGAGCAAGAACTCGAACCTGTCAAATAACTTGTCGTACTTATCAGGGTCCTTTATCGAGCCTGACATTGGTTCCCTTAACAACTCGTGTAGATGCTCGCTAACTGGAACGTGAAGTCTCTCCTTTCCGAATATGAGGTTCGCGTCGTTTCCACCAAATATTGCTACCGGATAGACACTCAGAGCGAGCGGATTGTATTCTGATGAGAACCATTCTTTCACAATGGGTTCAGTCATCAACGCTCTAAGCGTAGAGTATTTTCGAGCGTGAACGGCTGCCATGCCCGCGCCATACATAAGCACCAGCACGGGGTATCTTGCGAGTCTATGCAGCATTTCATTCTGCATTCCCATGCGTTGATTTGCGTTAGCTATACGTTCGATAGCTTGGGTCCATAATTTCGCTTCATCTAATGAGCCGAACGCGCAACCAGTTATCAGCATGCTAGTCAGTGGCATCACTGCTTCATCATAGATGGTGATGCGCTTCCTCAGTTCTTCGTACGTGGCTTCTCCCATCGTAGGAAGACGGTCCTGCCCTAGCTCGGCGACAAGTACCTCAGTTGTTTCCATTAGCAAGTCATAAAGTTCGATGCGAGCATTCGTAGAGCCGATCAGCGACTTCATACTCTCCCAAGGTTTCGCGCTCGAACCTCGGTCGTTTGAGGCCGAGTAGCCTGCCTGAGGTTTGCGAAGGGGCTTGTCTCCATTGAGTTTGCTCAACAATATAGCAGCGAAAGCGTATGGATCAAGATCGGCCAATGAAACAAAGAATGTAGTTGGCAAGAGCCCAGGGATGTCCGTATCATCAATCCTTGCAGGCAGGATATATTCCTTGTTCTGTTGGAGCGCCCTCGCCTGAGCACTTCTCCGTTCATGATTCGTCCACAGCTTACTTGCATAATGTTGGGACACGAAAATAACGCAGTATTCAGCCTTGTTTCGGTAAATGTCGTCAAGATGCGTGTACAGATCCTTACCCCAGAGGTCCGCTACTTCGAACCTATCATAGAAGACGCGCTTTCCCGCTTGGCGCATTGCATTTGCAACAGCCTCAACATACACGCGGTCTTCACCCGCAAATGAAAAGCAGACGTCATATTCGAACTCGACGGTCATAAGTTACTCTGTCAAGACCGTCTGAAAATTCCTCATTATTCCGTTTGAATTTTCCCCACCCCAAGCATTCGATTAGGCGACGGTATTCATCGCGTCTGGCCTTGTGTTCGTCAGTCCCGCCTTTCTTCTATCCTTGAGCCGATAACTGTCTCCACGGATACTGATGGTGACCGCGTGGTGGAGCAGTCTGTCGAGTATCGCCGTTGCGATTGTCTGGTCGCCGAAGAACGTGCCCCAGTCGGCATAGCTCTTGTTGCTGGTCAGGATGATGCTTCCTCTCTCATAGCGCGCTGCGACGACCTGAAAGAAGATAGTCGCCCCCATCTGGTCCATCGGCAGGTAGCCGACCTCGTCGATCACCAGCACCTTGGGACGCAGGTAGATTGCCATTCGTTTCCTTAAGCGTCCCTGCCGCATCGCTTCGGTTAGGTCCGCGATCAGGTCGTAGGCGCTCACGAAGTAAGCTCCGTATCCGCCCGAGATGGCACTGACCGCGAGCGCCACTGAAAGATGGGTTTTTCCTACTCCTGGCGGTCCGAGCAAGATGATGTTGTTCGCCTCGTGGACGAAGCCCAGGGTCGCAAGTTCTTTGATCTGACGCTCGTCGATGCTTGGCTGAAACGAGAAATCGAACTGTGACAGGCTCTTGGCGAATGGCAAGTGCGCAAGCTTCATGCGCGTGGACAGTTGGCGTAAACGGCGAGCTTCGGTCTCGACACGCAGCAGGTCGTGCAGAAAGTCGGCGTACGTCGTTTCGTTCTTGGCGGCTTGCTCAAGGTGCGTTTCCAGCAACTCGTCCGAGGAGGTTAGCGACAATTCGGAAAGAAGGTCGTGCGTCCGCTCCAGAATATCTCCCGTCATCGTACGCCTCCCGCGAGAGCTTCGTACTCCCACAGGGAGCGCAGCTGGACATCGGGGCCGCTCTCGACCAAATGAAGGCGCGCCTTGCCTTTGTTGATCCCTGGCCCCAGCGGGATACCGAGATGGTGTTCGTCGCGGACGACTACCTGGTGTTTCAGCGCCGACAGTTCATGAACCGCCAGCCGCACTCCCTCCCTCCATATCTCAACCTGTCCAGAGCGCGAAACGACCGCGACTTCCTTACCCGCCATATGCCAGGGCACCGAATATCGGTTTGCACCGAAGTGAACGAACGCGTCCGCAGTCACGCGGCGAAACTCTTGGGCGGTGTAAACGAAAGGCGACTTGCCATTCGCCAGCGGTTGCAAGTGCGCCTTTTCTTCCTCCCACGCCTCGCTTACTTTGCGGTGCGTCGTCCCGTGAACGCGAACGTTGGCAACGTGAGCGCACCACGCCGACGCTTGACGGCGCAAATCTTCCAGGTCGTTCGCCGTCCTGCCGCAAAGGAAGTTCTTGCGAACATAGCCGATCCCGCTCTCGACCTTGCCCTTGGTTTGGGGGCGGTACGGGCGGCATAGCCGAGGCTCGAAACCCCAGTAGTCGGCAAAGTCCTCGAACGCTGGGTTCCAAATCGTCTCGCCGCGACTGTCGTTGCCAAGCACGACCGTCTTCATGTTGTCGTACAGGATTCGGCGAGGGATACCCCCGAGGACTTCGAAGGCTCGCTCGTGCATCGCAAGCAATGTCTCGACGGTTTGGTCGGTAGCCATATCGAGGAACATAGCGCGACTGCTGCCGAGCGTCATCACGAAGCCCGAAAGCACGAGACGTTCGCCGCTTGCCACAACGATGTCGCCGAGAATACCCCAGTCAACCTGCGCCTGCCGACCTGCTGGCGTTTCGTAGCGGCGCACCGCGACGCGTTGAGCCTCCTGCCGCAGAGGACGCAAGTAGTCCGTTAGGATCGTGTATCTGCCCTGATACCCACGCTGCTCAAGTTCGGCAAGGAGCACGCGAGCATTCCAAACGCCAGCCTTGAGGCGCTCGGCGATGTAGCTCTCGAAAGGCGACAAGAGCGACCCGCGCGGACTGCGCGGTCCATACCGAGGAGTCTTTGGCTCCAACAGGTACTTGCGGACCGTTTTGCGATCCATCCCAAGAAGGCTGCTGATCCGTTTGACAGACAGCCCCTGACGACGTAATTCTTCGATCTCTTCCACGTCTTTTCCCCTTAACAATGAACCCTCCGTCAGAGCGCTAGCCTGACGAAGTTATTCTCCAGAGGGTGGGGAATTTTCAAACGGAACTTTGGGGATTATACAAGCGGCGTTGACACTTGTAAAACAGTTTCCTTGTCCAAGTAGCTATGCGAGAGGAAGACATCGTATGTTTTAGTGCTATCAGCCTGTGCGTACCTAGCAGATTCATCTAAAGCACTATCAAATGCCTTCCCAATAGACACATTATAGGATTGTCCTATAATTCTATTCAAATCGTCCTTGCTTATAAGTGACATAGTGTTAGCCGATGCTTACGCAAGCAGTTTCTTTAAATTATCCCAATTCCACTTATAAGTACGTCCTCCGTCTGGAACAGCCCAATCCTCAGAACCGTCTGTATAGCCAATGATCTGGAACTTCGTCTTGTTAAGTTCATTGGCAACTTTTACTTCCTTTAGAACGCCTGGTGCGGTTTTCGTCTTCTTACCCAACATCACAATAAATACGTCTGATCGTTTAATTGCCGCTGTTGCCTTATTGATCCAATCTTGCTCCGGGGCTGCCTCTTTCAGTGAGTAATCGGATACCTCGAAAGGGGAGTCCGCAAGTTTGGATTGACCAATAAGGAATTCCTTCAACGTCTTATCGTTGTCGAAATCGAAACTAATGAATACTTTCTTCTTTGCCATATTGTTGCTCCTTGTTTACTTGTTGCTTGTACGTTTGATGATGGACAGGATCGCACTAACCCATTCATCGTTTGTTTTCGACGCATCGCCTAGTATCTGTAAATACTTCGTTACGTCAATGTATCCATAGAACTGTGCGGGAGACGCAATCACTTCATCCCAAATTGACTTTGAGGCGCTACCTGTCGCCCCTAGCGGAATGGGATATTTTCCAAGTTGTTTTGCAATTGAGAATTCCTCGAATACGCCTGGAGAAGGTTCGGTCGCTCCGGTGGTTACGTTCAACTTGTTACCGCATACAAATACAACGTACCCGACATTAGCAATCATATCCTTCCTATACCTGGTATAGAGATGCGCTCGTTGTGGATCGGCGGGCGCAAGCTGAGGGAATGGACGCATAACCACACGGTCGGACATGGCTGCATCTGATGCCCCATATACCTGCTCTAAAGCGCCTAGAAGGACGGTGCCGCCGACACCAAGTCCAAGGCCAGAAACAAGGTTGAGACCGTCTTTAATTAACGCTTGCCCTATCATTCTCAATAGGTTTTCAACTCGGCTTTGATCGAAAGGTGAATAGTCGTTGGCACTGCCGGAAACAAACACATTGTTACGGTGTGCGAGTTTGTTCAAAGCACGGAGTATGTCGGTAATCTCAGCGTAGTCGTCAACCATAACCGCCTCGATACCGTAGCGCCGCAAGTCGCCTGTACGGAGTTCCAATCGACGCATCTCATAATCATAATTGGCTTGATCCTCGCCCGACGAGTCAGCAGGCTTGTTTGGCCGCTTCATGATGCAATAATGCTGTCGGGGGTTATGCCCCATAAGAGCGCGGATACGACTTAAAATATAATCAATGTTCGGGTCGGTAAAGCTAAAGCCGAGAAACAAGAATGTGTTGCTGACAAGATCGCCCTTTAGGGCATTGGTATATACCTCGCGGTTAATTCCACCTGGTTTTTCATGATTATAAAGCTCATAGTCCTCTTTCATTAAAACGGCGTCTTGAGGCTGTGAAACGTCGCCGTGCATCTTATAAACGGTGGCGTCCTTACCTCGAATAGTGGTGCTAAAATTAGCGGGTGTGATTTTAGCCTCACATTTCTTTCCCGCCTCACGGAACGCCTTTTCGATTAAACAATCGTAATTGGTCGTCCATACAGTTTCAATCGGCAGATTAGCGATAAGTTGATGATTTTCAGTTACTGGTACGTCTTTACCATACTCATCTACAAGCAACTGATTTAGGCGAGTTCTAACCTTATGCTTATTGAAATGAAATTGAGCCAACGCCACAAGGTCGGTTTCCTTGTCAATGTCAAGACTAAGTTCGTCGGCCACATCGCGGAGTAGCTCGACCCAATTTTTCAGACCAGCCGGAATTGACAAGCCAGCACCGATGATGATAGCCGCTTCCCGGTCATCAAGCCTCTTACTGTATTCTTTTAGAAACCTATCGACAGGAGACAATGGCATTTGATAATCCTCGTCAAAACGCAAAGGTTGCCTGTACGCGCTCGTCAACAGGCCGGAGCTTCGCATAGTCCAGCGTGTCGCGGACGGAAGCGCCTCGCTCGCGCCAATCATAGAATACCTGCTCGCCAAGTAGGACGTAGTGCCATTCGGCGTTGCTGCGCTGCTCAGAGGCTAGGCTGTTGATCCTATCACACCATGACACGGCGGCGCGTTTCTTGCGCTTGACGTTCGGGGTGTTCACCTGGCCTTGTGCTTTGGTTTCGACCAGGTAGATATTGCTGCCGCAACGTACCAGGAAGTCAGGCGAATAGAAGGCCGGTAGACCGTCCTCTTTGACGTAGCGCAATCTGGTGAAGGTGTGCTGCTGCTCATTGAGCTTGCAGAATGCGTCAACCGATCCGTCGCGGTCGGCTGTCTCGATGAAGGCGCGTTCCAAGCCGCCGCTGCGCGAAGGGTACGGGAGGCGGACATAGATACTCTTATCGACGGCAAGCGAGGAGCTTTCGCGCATGGTCAACTTCGGCACTTCGGACAGGCTGCGGTGAGTGACTTCGGCGGCGGCGGTAGTGGCTGTCTCCTCGGCTTCAAGAAGCTGCCGTGCCCAAACCTTCAAAATGTGTTCGGTTACAGGATCGACCAACAGGATGCGCCAATTTTCATCGGCGAACGGATCGAAGTCGATCCCGAAAAGCCGCGCTCGAATATATCGGTCAATGCCGTCTGCCAATTGGCTGCGATTGATCTGGATATGCGGGAACTTGGTATCGTTAGCGTATTTTTTCGAGCTTTCGGTAAGGGGCTGACTCAAAGCCTCGGTGATACGCCGGACAAGTCGGCCAAGATAATCGTTGTAGCCGGTCGCGGTCATCACGCCGCCATTGACGCGGTAATCCCCGAACCGTGTGCGCTCCTGCACGTCAACGGAGTGGAACTTTTCGCCGGTGCCGATCAGCCCTTTGAGCTGGTCTATCGAAAATCCGCTGAATGAGTCAAGCCCTTCTATGGCGATCTCACGGGTTTGTATCTCTTCTTCCTTCTCGCGGAGGATGAAGGGTAAGGCGAAGTCGAACTCTTCATAACCAGGCCGCAAGCCGACGGCAATCAAGTCGCCGTTTGCGGAACCGTTGGCGTCGTCCTCGTCCTCGATCTCGCCGACAAGCCCTTCCTTTATCAGCTCTTGGTAGAACTCTATGAAGGCGGGGTGTTCGACGATTGAAAGTATGTCGATCATGCTGGCTGGCGTCTTGCCCTGGCGAATCAAGGCGCGGTTCTCACGCTTGATGTCGTCGTATTCATTGCCGCGCCACATAAGCCGGAGGCCGCGCCCGATGGTCTGCTCAAGCAGAATACCAGCGGCGGAAGCACGGAGGGGGACAATCACGCATATATTATTCACGTCAAAACCTTCGCGCAACATTAGCACACTGATAATAACGCGGGGCGCTGCGTGGCGGTCAACATCGAATAGGCGCTCTCGAAGTACCTTCCATTCGTCGGCTTTTAACTCACCCTTGCGGTTGGAATCGACGCGCAAAATCTCATTTTCCGCTAGTCCTTCTAACTTTAGGAAGTCGTCGATCAGCGGCGTAACCGTCGTATCTTCGCACATGACAAGCATTTTCGGGTGACGGCTTGGGTCAATCTCGGCGAAGTCTCTTTCCAGCTTCCGTAGTTTGGTAAGTCCTGCGCGAAGCATGATCCGCTGCCCTTCGGAAAGCTGCGGGTTGCCGTTCTCGTCGCGGTACGCTTTAAATTCCAGGTCGTCATCGGATAGTGCGCCGATCTCGCTGCGCTTATCCAGGACAAGGGATTTTACAAGCCCCTGCCGCATGGCGGTCTTTAAGTCGAAGTCCACGACGATATGCGGGAAATAGGTCTTCTTGGCTTTCTTTCCAGTGCCGACTTCGTTGTACGGCGTTGCGGAAAAGTCCACCTGTACAAACCGCTCGGCCTTCGGCTCGGCAATCAGGGTCAAGCTCTTCTGCCATTCGACTTCGGATACTTCGCCCTCACGCTTGAACTCGTGGATATGGTGCGCCTCGTCATTGAACACCATTAAGCTCGGCAATCCGCATAGATAGGTAAGGATGCCGCCGCGCTCATAACGTCGGTTCAGGACATTCAAGTCATTGCCCTGGGTAGTTCCTGGCGTAAGTGGAAGCAAGCTCTTCACCACGGCGGCGGCGTCTTGACGATCACCAGGGGCGGTAATGCCGTCTTCTTCATCCTCCTCGGCCTCGTCGCTTAAAATATGCCAGTTGGCAATCGCAATTAGCCCGCCTGCGGTCACTTTGCGCCCGATGTCGTCCTTCGGACAGACTGCCCCCTGTACAAAGCGGAATATCTCGTCGCGGTAGACGTTCGGAATGAAAAGCTCCTGGAATGTGGCAAGGTCGGATGTGGCAAATTCACGTTTGCCGTCGCGCTCTTTGCCTTCAAAGGCATCACGCAAGCGATCATAGACAATCAAACCAGGCGCAACGACCAGGAAGTTTTTAGTGTAGCGAGCATTGCCTGGGGCGCGGTTGGCATTCAGGATTTGCCATACCATAAGGGCTTGCAATACCCATGTTTTGCCGGTTCCGGTCGCCATTTTAAGACAGTATTTCGGGTAGTCGTTCTTGGTGGCCTTGATGATGTCTACGGACGCTGCGCTTGATAGCAGGACTTCCGGCGCGACGGCGCTATAAAGACCTTTCAAGGTCGTCATACCCAAAACCTCATGGGCATAAATGACATTCAGAAGGGCTGCCCGCTGCCCGTCATGGAAGTTAAACGGGCGGGTGTCCATAAAGTCTTCCTGAAACCACCATTTCAGGAGTTCTGCGGTCGTCTCGCTTACCTCGCGGAGGATCGGCGCGTCGCCACTTTCCAGGCCGATGCAGGCATCGGCAACGCGCTCGGTGAGCTTGCGGGCAAGGGTCAAGTCATTGATGCTTGCCATTATGCTACCTCCACAATCGCTTCAGCCTCGAAACCGAACACGTCCACCACGCGGACACAAACGCGCCGTTTGCCAGTTTTGACGGGTAATTCATTCAGTCGAGCAATAGTGACAACACTGTAAGGGTTGTCGTCGTTTTCTGTGTTGCCCCGATAGTCCTGCCAGACGGATCGGAAAAGCTCACCGTCATAATCAGGGTCAATACTCCAATACTCGATCAGCGCCATAGGGTCTTTGTTGACGATCTTTTGGAGCTTCTGGCGGTTAGCGTCGTCAAGATTAAGTGCGTCTGGAGAGAGAAGGACATAGTTGTCTATTTCGACCGTAAGCGATTCAGTGTCGCCCTGGCGATTCCGAATGACAGGCTTGATCTTAACGTACTGTAACGACGAAAAGCGCACTTCGTCGGTCTTTAGCTTCCCGCCCTTCTTTTTCAAGCGGTCAAGCAGGTCGGGCGGAATAACCAGGACTTCAAGGCGTTCGCCTTGGTTAAGCGCCTGGATGTCGTGGCCGATATTGGAATCGAAGTTCCAACCCAACACGACTACTTTATCCCACCCACCCATAAGGTTGTCGCGTATTTCGATAGCGCGTTTCAACGTGACTAATCCCGTCATCTTGTTAGGACTATCAGCCAATACAAGCGTCTTTGTATGTGAAATACGCCCCATATTGCGGTTAGGATTTTCTTCGGAAGGCAAAGGAAGCGCACCGAACAGACCAAGTACAATCTCCGCCAAATCGCCAATGCGGAATTTCCGCCCCATAGCGCTGCGTACCATTTCAACTTGGTAGTCGCCGACATGCTGATATAGAAACGGGTTGCCATTTTGATCTATCATCCGCTTGCGGGTAATCATGCAAGCGGGTTTACCAAGATCGGTTGCAATCCATCGGCGACCAAGCCTTTCTGCAACGGCGGCGGTTGTGCCTGAACCGATATAAAAATCTGCGACTATTGCCCCTTCGTTTGATGAAGCCTTGATTATGCGTTCAAGCAACTTTTCCGGCTTCTGCGTGTCGTAATTTTGTCGCTCAGCGGCTTGTGAATTAATGCGAGGAATATCAACCCATAAATCAGACAGTGGGGAACCTGGCATCTCGTCTAAGTACCTTTTGGATCGCGCTAGACCATTTCTTGTATAGTATATTTTATTGTCGGCGTGTAGCTTCTCCATCGTGGAAACAGGGCATCGCCAGATTTTAGTATGACCATTCCATTCGTACTCGTAGCCCCCACCTTGAAGGCCAGCGGCTGTTAGGTCTGTATCCTCGAATCGTCTACCATCAGGCTCTTGTTTCTGAAAATGTGAAGTTAGATATTCCTGACTATATGGCTCATAATTCTGATTCCAAATAACGTTAGTTGTTTTTGAATACAGAAAAATAGTATTGTGGGTTATGCCCATTAATTCTGCGTCGCTATGCCCGGATGCGCTTTTCCAAATAATCTCGTTCCTAAATAATTCCTTCCCGAAAATCTCATCGAGAACGATTTTCACATAGTGCCCAACGTGCCAATCAAGATGCACCCATATAGAACCTACATCTGAGAGCATTTCACGCATCAGATAAAGGCGTGGAACTATTGCTTCCAGGTAGGATTTAGTACCATCTCTCCATGTATCCGAATATGCGTATTGTTCAATTGCTGTTGGCTTTTTCTGAATTGCCCCTGAACTTAATGTAATTTCGGTGGAGTAATCCGCCTTGCTATCATACGGAGGGTCAATATAAATCAAATCCACTTTGCCGCGCATGGATGGTATTTCATCACCACCACCCGCAAGAAGTGCTGCCATTGCGAGAAGGTTGTTGCCGTAGATAAGGCGGTTCATGGTGGCAGGGTTCAGATCATGCCTGGAACGATCCGTCTCAGCAAACAAACTTTTCCAATTGGTATCACGCGACGGGATGACAAGTTCGCGGGTTTGTAGACCAAGGCGGTAGGTGCTTTCAAGGCGTTCAATGATACGCTCGGCCTCGCGTTTCCCTTCGGCTACGATTTTCGGAAGCTGCTCTAACAGACTTGTCATTGTCCTGCTCTCATTCTTGTATAGGTCTTTCTGCGCTGGAAGATATTGAATGACCTACCAGAAAAGACACATGATGTCAGCGATATTTGTTTTTTGGGGGATGTCTTGATCGAGACTACATCCGGTATTCGCCAAAACATAGCAAAAAACCTTCAATTCTAGGTGCTGGCATGTTGCAAGCCCCTCTTTCGAGGGGCTTGTGAAGGGAGTCCAAAAACGAATGTTCATTGGACTCATTCTTAAAACGTAAGGGCATGTGCCTTGATAGAGGAGAGGCTGTAGCGAATACTTGCGCTGCCGCCGCCCAAGTCAATGACTACATTCCAATACCCGCTCGATGGTACAACGATCCTCGCGGGAAAATACTTGAAATGACCGCCATAATACGAATGGCGACCGCCGTGCCGATAAGATGAGAAGTTCGAGTCGTCCATGATCGTGAAATTGCACTGCGTATCACAATTTAGAACGACAATGTCGCCTTCGTCGTAATAATCCCATGAATGGATGAAGTCCATGAGCTTACTCCTTATTTGCGGTGCTTCGCAGCCTCACGCACGTCTTCGATACTGGTTTGGCCGGTGGCCTTCCGCATGGTGTCAAGTCTCGCGTTAGGCGAGAATTGCGGAATTCGGCCTTCCGGTAGGTTTTTGTTCAGGGTGTCGCCGCGCTTCTGCTGAATCTCTCCCGTCTTGGGAGGAGTGGCGTCGCGGTGGCGGTTGTCTAATCCTGGTTGCTTCATTGTTCTGTCCTTTCCTCTCGATTGCGATTTACTTCTTGTGCTGAGCATATACAAGAAGCTGCCAACGTATCCGGCCTAGACCAGATTGGTGCTGGTGGTGGTCTTGCGGTGGAAGCGTGTGATATTGAGCAATTCCGATCTCAAGCCCGCACGCAACACAGCGATAAATGCCCGCGTGCGGAGCCTGTGCGCCTGGTTCATGGATTTGATCGAAGGCCGCATCGTCGGACTTGGTTAGATGTTCAGGGTACTTGTAAAGTGCCATACTTAGTTTTGTTGCTCCCTTGTGGATACCTAAATCCGCTGATTTGAGTGCATTATACCCTAGGTTGCTTTTGCGTGTCCACATGCTACAGCATAGCAAGATTATCAGTTCGGGTTCGGATTACGCCGAGCTGAGTAATCCGAACTCTCGCGGCCTCCTGCGAAACCTGGAACTCACGGGATATGTGTTCTGCTACCTGATCGGGGTAGCCCGTGCCCGCTATGATCCTGTCGTGACAGCGGTAACGGTCACAATAGGCTGAGACGGTGGCAAGAACGTGGCTCTTTGGCATGAGCAAAGCTCCGCAGACATAACCGGCCTGCCACTCAATCCAGTCGGTAAGGGCTGCGCCGACAATGCTATCGCGCTTGCACTTTGCAGTATCGTTATCGGCAACGGCAAAGAGGCTCCCGGTTGCAACCTTCTCCTGAAAAGGGTTGTTGTGTAGTAAGACATGGCCGTACTCATGTGCCAACGTCGTTCGGAAACGATGCTCCCGGCCTCCGGTATTGACGCTCGCTGCAATAAACACTACCGGCTTTTCACCCGGCTTGAAAACGGTAAGTCCTTGAACGTCGTCACCCTCTGCTGAAAGGTCGGCATAAAGATCGAGTTCGGCAGCATCGCGTTCTATCAACGACGTGAGGCGGTCGGTAGGGATCGGAAACGTCAAGCCGCCAGAATGATCGGCCATATAGTCCACAACAACGGCTTCACACAGCGTATCTAGTTCGCCGCCGTCATAGAACGGCCTATAGGCAAAGCGTCCTGTCTTATCACTGATCCGTTTCACTTGTCCTACTGTATCTTTCTGCGAAACGCTTTGAACGCTTCGACGGCCTGATCGGGTGGAACGTCAACGCTGCGAATATCCGGCGGGAACGACCCCGCACACAAAAACAAAACGTCCGCGTCGATGTTCAAAGCTACTGCGAATTGCTGCATCAAATGATCGGATGGCGGGTTACGCCGATCTTTCTCCAAGTCATTCAAATACTGCGGGGAGATCGGTTGCCCATCCTCCTTGATAACGCGAGCCGCAAGCTCACGCTGGCTAAGCCCTAAGGCTTTGCGTCCTTCTGCTATGGTCTGGCCGAAAGTCGCCAACTATGTTCACCTTGCTCTTCTGAAAGTACACTGATCCGCTGATTAGCATACCACATTCCACATGCAGGACGAAACCAGGGGCGCTCCCTAGCATTATTTGCCGGGGTCTTTTTTGCCCGCATTGTGCAAAAACCCGACAAGCCCCGAAGATGCGGTAAGAATCGCCGGTATGCCGACAGGAATAGCCGTCAACAGGCCGACAATGCAGCCTTTTATCATGGCCGATTCTTGGTCGTCGCCATACCATGCAAGCTGCGCTCGATAGGTTATGAAACCAAGAACCGCACCCGCCGGTATGGATAAGAGCGCGATAAATAGCCCCGTTGGGAAAGCGCCTCCGAACAGCATGGCATCGACCAGAAACGTCAAAAACGCAATACGCGGGTCAAGCCCGAACACCTGCCCCAAACCCTTTGATGACTTGACGGGAAGCGATGGGCTTTGCGTTTGCACAAGAGAGGTTCCGCAATTCATGCAGGATGACGACCCGGCGCTTACTGCGGATTTACAGTTAGGGCAAAGTGGCAGCATGGTCTATGCGCTCCTATCCTTTCTTGTTCTTCCGCAGTTTGAGCAACTCCGGCGATAGCGTTGCCGTCGTCCGGGGTGGGGCGGTCGGCTGCGTGTTGCTCTCTTTGGTCTGCATGGCGGGAACGACCTGCTGGTAGGCTCTCGCCTCGGCTGCGGCGTCCTGCATGTCGAGCATCATCATAGCGTACTCTTTCTGGACGTGCGACTCGACCATTGCAAGGGTCGCCCCGCTGACTGCCAGATAGAAGCCGGTGACGTTAAAGTGTAGCTGCACAAGCCCCGCGCCGATAAAGAACAGGGTAAACGGCTCTAACCAGCGTTGTATGATCGGTTCAGGAATGCGAAGCAAGCGCAGGTTTTTGGTCATGTACGAATTGCCACGACTGCGGGTATGGAGCGGGTTGACCGGATCGTAGGCCATTTTCTGCGCCCTGGCGCGAAGCCACCAGAACTTGATCGCAATTCCCACGGCCAAAACCCAAAGACAAAACCCGTCGGTTCGCGTCGTAACGGTCGCGTCGTCTCCGGCGTGAATCATCCAGTAGCCGACATAAAGCAAGAAGGCTATGTGTAACCGGTAAACCCACGGCTGGAGCATACGAAACCCGACATTGTAGCGACAAAGGATCGTGGCCGCGTTGCTGAGACACGCCAAAACAAAAATCATCATGTCGTACTGAGGCGAGCTTGCCTCTATCGGATCATCCCACAGGTTCCGCTCTCGTTGTCTCATGGGTGTAGCCCCTTTACCTGGTCAAGTCGGTCTGACTAAAAACGCATCGGGCGACATTCGTGCCGGTCGCTCTAAAGACGCCGGGTATCAAAACATAGCAATCGACCATTCTGCCGTGCTGGTCGCCCCCGCGTCTGAGTAACGCAAACTCGCCGGTCATCACCTGGTGGCGCTCTTGCGTGGCGGTGGTCTTCCCGACTTGAACAGAGTCGAAGCTATTACTCAGGCTCGCGCTCGTGGTCTCGGTAAGCATCCGCCCGATGGCGTCGGCGGCGAATTGGTTAGTCTGCGGGCTGTTGTTCTGAAAAAACATCTTGGTAGCGAGGTTCTGCAAAAACCCGTCTACCTCGTCGGGGTGCGAAAGGCCAAGCGCCCGCATGTAGCCGCCTACCCCCTGATCCATAAAGACGTTGATGCCCCGATTGCTGCGGACTTCGGCAAAATACTGGGCGTCGAACGTGTGGGCGAAGGCATGGGCTTCGTCTACCCAAAGCACGGCGGGGCGCTGTAGCGTACCGTCCTTGCGCCGTCGTAGCATCGCCCGTTGGAAACTGTACTTAAAGCAAAACTGCGCCATGCGTCCGGCGGCATGGTAGGTGTTGCTTGGTAGGGAAAGCACAACGATTTTACCGCGCTCGATCACGTCATCGGGGGTAACGGTCGTCTTGGTCGTGAGAATCGAGCGTAGCGGCTCCTCGGCATAGAAAGCGTCGGCAAGTACCGCGAACATCACGTCGATAGTGCTACGCGGCTTGATGTCGAGCTTCATGTAGTCCTTTGTCCAGAACTGAATAACGCGCTCGATGTCTTCAAGTGCGACCAGGCCGCGTTCGCGGCGCTCGTCGGCTTCCCCCAGGCATTGCCAACACTCGCTTTGTTTCGCCCAATGGTCATCTTCTAATTCGGCCTGGTGCTTCGGGGCGGAAAGTTGGATGCGTCGTAGCAGGTCAATCGACAAGGGGCGTCCGGCAAGTTTGGCCGTGTCGATGCAGTGCCGTAATAGCCTATCGAATTGATCCGTCCAGAACCGTTCCCCCTCGGCGGGGGCGCGTGTGCCGTCCTTGTGGGAAAGGACTTTGGCGCAATCGCTTAAATACTGCACGACCGAACCGGTGCCGGTCGTAGCAATACCGGCCTCGTATGCCAGGGGGTTAAAACGATGGGGGGATAGTTTGCCGCTGGCGTCTTCGCCGATCACGATAAGATCGGCGCTGCGTCCGGCCTTCTGAGCAATCCGGGTAACGAGCTGCACCTCGTCCGGTTTGGCGCATAGCCAAACAAAGCCGCAATCCATTACCATAAGCGCGTGGGCTATGGTCGCAAGCGAAGAGGTTTTGCCGCTGCCTGCGGCTCCGAATACGCCGATACCGGTGAACAGTTCACCGAGGGTCAGCCAATCACCGCTGCCGGTCAAGTCGATCACACGGAATCGACTGTCCCACGGATGCGAGGGGGCATCCGTGCGGCGCTTCCCAAACCAAGATTTGAGGTTGAATAGCGACATAATAGCGGCGGAGATTCTCTATAAACACTCGAAACATACCGGGAATATGATACCTGGCGGGCAGGCGTTTTGGTTTCCGGAGTGCAGAGGCGACGCCTTTGCCGCGCATCCAAACCGCGCAGGGTTGGCACAGGGTCAAGGGGTGGTGCGTCCCCTTGTCAGGTGTCCAGAGGCGGAACGCTTCTGGTGGGGGTAGCGGGGGGAAGTCCCGCTTGCCAGAAATGCCGATTTCTGGCACAATAAGGGGGAGTCCAGAGGGGGGTTAGCCCCCTTTCCGGCGCGGACATTCTCTTGAATGTATAACCGCGCCATTCAGTCCTGCTCGCCTTCGGCTCGCACTTCTGAATGGGTTACGGTGTCCGCTGATCGCGGACGGTCTTTTGATTAGGTGACGAAACACGGCGGGGGCTTATTCGCTCCCGGTGGCGGGTGTCCTTTGTCTTGATCTGCAATCGCTAGATGATCTGCTTATGGCTATATACAGGCTAGAGGCGAAAATCACGGGAAGGGCAGGACGTGCAGGCGGTCGCTCCGTCGTCGCCTCGGCTGCCTATCGCTCCGGCACGAATCTCTATGACGAAAAGTACGAAGTCCGCCATGACTACACCAGGCGGCAAGCCGGGGTCGTCTATACAGAGATACTTGCACCCGCTGGCGCTCCGGCCTGGGTGACGGATCGGGAAACACTTTGGAACGAAGTCGAGCGCAAAGAGGATGAGTCCAGGCGTCACGCTTCGGCGCAATTGGCGCGTGAGTTCATTTTGGCGCTGCCAAAAGAACTGACCGCCGACGAACGGCGCGAGCTGGTCTTGGGCTTTGCCAAAGAAGAACTGGTTGCCCGTGGCATGGTCGCCGACGTGTCCATACACGAACCCAAGGAAGGCGACAATTACCACGCGCACATACTCTGCACGATGCGGCAAGTCGATGCCAGTGGCTTCGGTAAGAAAGTCCGGGAGTGGAACGACAAAGAGGTACTTGTCGAGTGGCGGCAAGCCTGGGAAAAGCACTGTAACGACGCGCTGGAGGATGCAGGCGAAGCCGCCCGCATCGATCATCGGTCGTTGGCCGATCAGGGGATCGACCGGCTGCCACAACCCAAAATTGGGGTAGAGGCTACGGCTATGGAACGCCGGGGGTTAGAAACACGGCGGGGGCTGTTTGCTAAGTTGCATAGCTTTAGCGAACGTATCCGCTCGGCGCTGCATGGGATCGAAACGACCGGGGAAGTGCCACAATATGGCATCGGTCAAACCTGGTGGGAACGGGCGCAAGCGGCCATAGGCCAAACGGTGGAAAGCGTCCGGGAAGCCTTCCGTGACGAATCTTCCGGCGGAAGCTGGCAAGCGCGAGAGAGTGAGCGACGACAAGCCGGACAGGATCGAGAGGTAGACGAACCCGATAGGGGCATGAGCTACGGGTAAGGAGGTCACTTAAACAATGGCAGAGATTCCAGACGACGTAAAACAGCAAGCCGCGCTCGCGGCAATGGACGCTAAAAACTCCCTGAATGTGGACGCGCTGCCGGTCGCCGATGCGTCGATGGCAGATGTCGAGCGAGGTGCTACCACGATACCAGGTCAAGGATTCCGGCCTGGGGCGAATTATAACCCTGCCGAACCGGTGCCGGAGCGGGAGTCGCCCGACTCTCTGGAGCGGTAAAAGGACTTGAGAAGCGGACGGCAAAGGTGTAGAGTAAAAGCGTAATTCCTGAATCAGAAGAGGCACTTATGAGCGAGGTAGACCGGCTGGCGCGATTCCGTAAAGGTGAAAGCGTTCCCGAAACAAAATCAACCGGCGACAAACAGCCCTACGTCGCCTTTGCCGTCGGGAAGGAACCGCAACGCTATTTGGAGTTGCGGCTTAAATACCCTGAGCCTGCCGAATGCCCGCTTAACGCCATGATTACCCTTCTGCGGGTGGAGTGGCGCTTCGGGCTGGCGATCACCCTGATTTACGGCAATACGATGGTCGTGACCATTAAGGGCAAGAAGCTGCAACCTATCGCCGAAGCTCTCAAAGAGGGCAAGGTTATCTGGCTGGCCGAATTCGATACGGAAAGCCATACCCCGGCAACGAACGACGATGCGCCGTTTATCAAGAGCATCGAAGTCCTTACGGAGCGACCGGAAGCGCCGCCTCCGATAAACCAGAGACATTAACCATGCCTGACGCACAAGAACGGCTGCTAGAACAGTTTCAAAAGAAGTCGCTGGATCGACCGGCGGCGGCAAACTATGACGACGGCGCGTACCATGCGTTCAAAGCCGTGGATCGCAAGCAACGCCGGTTGCTCCTGCGTCCGGTCGGCGGTTCGTCGGAATGGCTCACATACCAATACTTGCTGCGGATCGTCCTCGATCCTGGCGCAACGAAGCTCGCCCTGATTTTTAGTTTCATGGCCATTACGATTACAGGGCGCAACTTGGAGGAACTTGCAGTAGCGGTCGCCGAAGAGCATTGCGACTTCATCCAACAGTTCGATGGGAAAGTCTGGAAAAAACCGACTGACTCGGCGGCCATTGTCGAGTCCATAGAGTTCATAACGAACAAGCCGCCGATGTCGGCAACAGAGAAGGACGCATGATAAACTATGATGACAGACAGATTTTACGAAGAGCTGTTAAGGAACATGGCAGAAACGTCCGTTGGCGCATCGACTGTTAGAGGCAGGGCTGCGGGTACTGTGCAAGCAGTAAGGGACTTTCTTAAAACCGTTGATTTGAAGTTGGTTTGCCAGTGTACAACCGATAATGATTTTCATTCGCACCTCGATAAATTAACCATAAATCTACAAAATAAATTACCTGGAAAAGAATGTGGCATTGCTCGAAAATGTTTGAATATTTTCTTGCGTGGCGTATTTTATGATCGGTATCTCTATGAACGATTTGGACTACAACATCTGGAACCGTGGCTGGAAATCCCGCTTGATAATCATGTTGCTAATGAACTTTCGGCAAGATCTACGAAATGTGGGCTTGAGAAGCCAACAAGTTTTCCTGGCATAATTGGGGTTACGCCCGAAATCAACGAAGAGTATCAAAAGTTAGCAAACCAGCTTTTGGAAAACGATACTGAATGTAAAGAATTCAAGTCTAGAGTTCATTTGGATTTACTATTTTGGCGTGGAACACTTGCTCAAGGGTGACACCAAACAGCCTCGAAATAGCATTAGGCTTCGATTTTGATGGGGGTAAACGCCTTAACCCTACCAGAGTAGCCCTGGAAGTCTTCCGCCTCTGTACGGCCTTCTAATGCGGCTCTACTCCCCTACCCTTGTTCCTGGTAACGGCTTCGGCGGCGTGTTGCGCGGTAAGCTGCGCGTAGCCCTCGCCGTTTTCCTGGGCTTTCGTGCTTACTTCCATCAGGCGGGCGGCGGTGGCCTCGATCCCCCACCCCCAATCAATGGCGATCATACACCAGGTGAAGTCAGCGCGGCTTATGTCCTTGCCGCCCCCGCCGTGCTTCTCTGGGGCTTGCTCGATGCAACGCTCATAGCTCGGCCATTGCCGATGGCGGCTGTCGCCGCGTGAAACTCGATAAGGAACGGTCGCCCTGGTCGGCTCCGGGGCGGTTACTAATCCAAGTTCTTCTAACTGCTCTCGGCTGGTGAGCTGGCCGGGGTTGCTGTAGGCAATCCGGACACGGGGAAAATCGGGCGCATACTTGTCCTTGAAGTTAAGGCTTCCGGCTATCCGTGTGGCACCGCTGGCCGACGGATCGGCTCCGGTGCCCTTGCGTAGTCGCCTGGTAAAGTCGTCGTCGACCGAAGGCAAGGCAATCCAGGCTTGATAGTTGCCGGGGCTGGTCTCTAAGGCAAGGAAGGCGGCTGGCGTTAGACGTTCGATACCGGCCTGGTCGATGTCGTCCAATTGAACGAACGTGACACCGCTGCCTTGCGGACGTATGATAAGGTTTTGTTGGAGTCGGCGGGCGCTGTCGATCTGGTCGGGGATGGTCTGCCGTAGCTCGTCGAGTGAGATACCACGGCGAAAGCGGACTTTATCGCCGTGTAGGTCGGTGAGCGTTAAGGCGAAGCTGTCAGCTCCGACACTGCCGAAGGTTTCGAGCATCCGGCGGGCTTCGTCTCCTGGCTTCTCTGTACTCCCCTGCCCCATCGCGCCCCCCGTGCTTCATCTTCCTTTTTACGACATTAGCCAAAGGATGACAAGTAGTAGCCGGTTGTGGCCTTGCCTTACTTCCTCTTCCTGAAAAGCGACAGCGAAAAATCCGATGGCGCGAAGCGCATACAGGATTTTAATTCATAAATGAAGATTCAGAAAAGGTAATACATATAAGAAGGCGTAAGACTTGTGTACCCTACCCGTAAGACTTGTGTACCAGGGGCGTAAGACTTGTGTACCTCGTTTGCGTAAGACTTGTGTACCTTTAGCGGGAGTTATCCACAGGCTCGAATGGGGTGGCGTAAGACTTGTGTACCCTACCAATTAAGGGTTGTCGCCGTTGCGTCGTCTGTGAGCTTTGATGAACCCGAAAAACGAAGCCTTTATGTTGGCCGGGGGCTGTTTGCCTGCTATCCAATCGAAATACTGATTAGTAAGGAACTTGATGTCCCAATTACCGGCAAGCAGCTTCGCCTTCTTTAGAGTGTCGGTGTCGAAGCTGCGTGTCTGGAGAATCTGGATGTTCTCATCTGCCTTGATGGTGCGATTTTTACGTCCAATAAGAAGCGGGCTTCGATAGAGAGTCAGGCCGCTCTCGTTGAGTTCGTAGTTCAGTATCGGCTTGCCGATGTCGCCGGTATGGGGTTGGTATAAGACCGCAACTTTAGTCATCGCGGCACGAAAGGCACTGCGGAACTGACGGTAGTTCTCTGTTGCGATACCGGTGCCGAATTGCTGTTGCAAGGCTCCGTAGCTTAAATTAAGCTCTTCCTGGCCGGTAACTTGCATTCCAAACAGCCGGTAAGTCACCCACATGTAGATGTCGAGGGCGAGCGGGCTTTTACGCAAGGATTTTAATATATCTGTGCGAAGCGGCACGGGCGATCTAAGAATGGATTGATAGAACTCATCGGATAATTCTATCCAGCTACCGAAGAGCGTCCCCTGCTCTGGATTGCGGTAGTCAAACCAGAGGGCGAATTTAGGCGCAACCTTAACGTCTCGAACGGCATAGGTGTCCGCATGGGCGCTTTCTTCGTGCCATTGGTAGGTTATATTGGATCGCAAGAGACGCAATAGTTGGTCGCGTATGCGCCGCCCGTTAGCTCCCCTGCCCTTGTGGTTGCCGGTATAGCCAATTTCACGCAAGAAGCTACTGAAATGGCTAGACAGCTCGATCCGGCGGTCGCGGGTTTCAATCACGCGGGTCATGATATGTGCAAGCACAAGGCGCGGAAATGAACCATACGGTACACCAATAGCTTCGCCGTTTTCATCATAGCCGGAAGCAACGATTAGGGAAAACTGCCCGTTTTTGCGTACCCATGCCGGTGTTCCTGGGTCGCTGTGCGGAAGGGTGCATTGAATCAGCTCCGGACTGTAATAGCTTACGTCCGGGCCTAGATCGGGGCGTATGCCGTAGGTGGAATAGACAAGATTAGAGGCGGCAACCTTTCCCCGTTCGTCCGGGTGGACGTGCGGGGATGGCTTCTTGGTTGCTGGTAGCTTATCTTCGGGCATTGTCCCCTACTCCATCCGCTCAAGGCGCTCGGCGGCACTGGAAACAATAAAGGCGCTGCGGCTAATGCCTAGTCGTTTGGCGGCGCGGTCGATACGGGTTAAAATCTCCGGGTCTATGCGTACCTGAATAGGCTTCTTGTTGGCGTCGCGTTCGTCGGTAGGCTGCTGCTGACCGGCACCGGAAATGAATGCTTCGGCTTGTAGGTCGGATGTGGCACTTGTATTGCGCTTAGGGTTCTTAGCGATTGCCATATAACACCTTCCGTATATCGTTTGTACATACAATTAAAAAATCGGTAAGCTGTTGGAATTCTTCACGGGCTTTGGGGTCATCGTACTCAAGAACAGATAGTCCGGCGGCGGATGCGTTAGGGAATGCCTTGCGGCGTACAATCATAGACGGGGCAAGCTCTAGCCCGTCTATTTCACGAAGTGCTTCGCTGGCCGCGTCATTGTCTTTGCCCTGGGGGTCGGCTTCGTTGAGTATGGTTATAGCTCGTAAGCCGTCATTCACTTCACGGGCTTCCTTTATCAAGTCGGCGGTTTGGTCTACTCCCCAAAGATCGAAGCTCCTGGGTTTTACGGGTATGAGCACCAAGTCGGCAACTGTAAGCGCCGCTCGAAGGCTGCCGGTATCTCGTCCGCCAACGTCGATCACGATGTCGGAATATTTTGGCGCGAGCTGTCGAACCTGGCTGCGGATGTTGGCTCCATGCAAAGCGACCGCCGTATAGCCCGTACCGGTAGGCTTGGCAGCCGTTCGTAGTTCGGTGAAGGCCATTGCCGTGCCTTGCTCGTCGCCGTCGATCAAAAGAACATCGCCTCGGTTGGCTCTGGCGAATGCAATGGCAAGATTGACTGCGAGTGTGGTTTTCCCGACTCCGCCTTTTACGTTGCCTATCGCTATTATCATGCTCTGCGCTCCGATGTCGTTATGAGGTTGAACGTATTATAGACCAATACCGGAGCGATATACAAGCGGTATCTATGTAATAGTCCGGCAATTCTCAATAGTGGTCGTGATTTTCCTACCGTTACACCGTGGCTCTCTTGACCCTGTATGGGGCAGGGGTCAAGGTAAATCGTACCAAACGGAACGGCCGCCGCCACGCCGAACTAAGAACCCTTTTTCAACCAGGGACGCGAAGGTATCTTTTAGCGTATTACGACTTACGCCGTATGTACGCACTATATCGCGGCTAGTGACGCGCCCATGATCGCGCACATAGTCAAGGATTTTAACGGCTAGTTCTGGTAGGTCGGCAAGGGCGTACTTCTCACGTTCTACTTTGACTGCAAGGCGGCGCTTCTGCTGTTGCAAGGCGCGTAGGAAAAACAAAACCCACGGCTGCCAGTTTGGGGCATCGCTACGAATTGTTCCTTGCGTCTGACGCAAGGCTAAATAATAGCCTTCCTTGCTGTTTTCAATAACGCTTTCCAGCGACGAGTACGGGACGTAAGCATAACCCTCCTGTAACAACAGAAGGGTAGTCAAGATACGGCTCAAGCGGCCATTACCATCTTGGAACGGGTGGATTTCCAGAAAGACAACAACAAACACGGCGATCATTACCAGGGGGTGTAGACGCCGCGCCTCTCTCGCCTCGTTGAACCAGGCGAAAAGCTCTTCCATCCGTCGCGGTGTGTCAAACGGGGTGGCCGTCTCGAATATGATACCGATCATCTTGCCGTCGGCATCGAAAGCGGCAACATCGTTACGGACAACCTTATACCCGCCACGATGCCGCTCGTCTTTTTCGCTGTAACGCAAAAGGTCGCGGTGAAGTTGCTTAATGTAATTCCCCGTAATGGGAATGTCAGACCACGCTTCAAAAACGGTTTCCATCACCTCGGCGTAACCTGCGACTTCTTGCTCGTCACGAGTAATAAACTTTTTGATTTCGAGGTTTGAGAGCAACTGTTCAATTTCTCTATATGTCAGGTTGCCGCCTTCGATACGAGTAGAAGAACCAATACTTTCGATTGTAGCAACATGGCGTAAAGCCTTTAGGCGCTCAGGGGCAATAGTACCGAGGGCGCGCCAAGCTCCCTTGAACTCGTCGAGTTCAGATAAAAGCGCCAATAAGTCGGGCGTAATTTGAATGTTGTCCGTAATCATACACCCAAATATACACCCAAATACACCCGAATAGCAAGTCGTGGGTATATCAAAGGACAATTCTTTCGATCTCGTCAAGGCTGATTTGATCGCTTCGGCGGTCATAGAGCTTGGTCGTCCTGGGCGACTCGTGCGCGGCTATCGCCTGGGCTTTCTCGACCGTGCCGCCGCTTTCGAGGTAGGCCGTTATGCCGGTCGCTCTAAAGGTGTGGTTGCAGATTGTCGCGGGCAAGCCCGCAACGGCGGCGCGGCGCTTTATCATGGCAAGGGCTTCGCGCTCTTGTAGGCCGTTGGTAGTGAGTTGTCGGCTGCGGCCTCTGGTCGTGCGGAAGAGGGGGGTCTTCGGTTCGCTCCGTAAGCTGGCCGCGTCAAGATAGGCGTCTAGGTACTCCTCGGCGGTGTGGTGTACGGGGACTTCATGGAACTTGCCGCCTTTCTCGCTTAGGCGTATCCACCATCGTTTACCGTTCTGGTAGTAGTCGGCGACGTTCATACCGGTGACGGCTCCGACACGGGCAAAGCTGTAGATCATCAGGGCGATTAGCGCCCGATCGCGCAAGCCGACGACGTGGGCGGTGTCGATGCTGTCGAGCAGGGCGCGGGCATCCTCGCGGGAGAGCACCGGCGTCTTGCCTTTCTTAATGCTGTAGCTCGGGCCTCGAACGCTCGATGCCGGATTGGTCGGTACGACCTGGCCGATCACTAACCAATCGAACAGCATCCGTATGGCGGATAGGGCTTGCTTGACTGTCTGCGGCTCTCCTGGCATCTTTTCGACATAGGCGGCTACCATCATCGGGCGCACGTCGGAAAGTTGCGCTGCGCCTCTGCCTTCACACCAGGTCAAGAACTGCATGACCTGGCGGGCATAAGCCCGCCGCGTGTTCGGGTTGCGGATCGTAACGGTAAAGAACTCAAGGAATCGCTCCGCTGCCTTCGGGCTGGTGGCCGCTATCATTGCCGGTAAGCCGGAGAATAGGGCGACCAGGTCGCCGGACGGGGTAGGGGGGATGACAAGCTGGCCGTCTGTGTCGATCATGGTGCGCGTCCTTTTCCTTCCGCCCGCCGTGTTTCTCAAACTCCGACCGCGTAGGAAGGCCGGAGAGCGGCGTTTCGTCGGCGGGGCTTACCCCAAGTACCCCCCGATACGGGCATTTTCGGGGTGGGGTGGTTCTGGTATAGCATGAGTATTATATCCGATAAAGGACGTTATCGGATATAATAACCACTCCGTCATCAGATGACCTTTCATCTTGTATAAAACGAAACCCCTCGATAGAGGGGCTTTGCGGGGTGGGGCGGTAGTCCATAGAACTACCGCGTTTAGTGGGTAAACAAAGTTAGGACGGGTGCATGGGAAGCTTTCCATTTTTAAGCCATATCTTAAATTTGGCGTAGTAGGCTGCATCTTTTGAATCGTTAACCCAAAGTGAGTAGTTACCGTCCTTGTCCTTCGCGCGATCAATATAGGGATATAAACCAACGAATTCTTGGTTTTCGTATTTTGAATTGGAACTGATGGGTAAGACAGCAACTCGGCCATGCTTTGCGTCACTATAACCAAGTTCCCACGGCATCCATATAGAAGACTTAGATTTTTCTGAAGTCACGTACACTAAGGATTTGCTTCTATCCATAACATCACGTAATTCAATAGCTGTTTCGGTTGTCACCTTAGAACGATCAAGATGAGGCTTTTCAATCCAATCTACAAAAACATCTAATCCATATTTATCTTCGAGCAAGGAATTGACTTGTGTCAAGACCGTCTGAAAATTCCTCATTATTCCGTTTGAATTTTCCCCACCCCGAGCATTCGATTAGGCGACGGTATTCATCGCGTCTGGCCTTGTGTTCGTCAGTCCCGCCTTTCTTCTATCCTTGAGCCGATAACTGTCTCCACGGATACTGATGGTGAC
>Ga0255356_1000537_pt1 | contig 25920 bp, 15 predicted proteins | sample HBST100metaG_FD_189944 | JGI IMG/M metagenome (GOLD analysis project Ga0255356, IMG submission 189944) | Peat soil microbial communities from Stordalen Mire, Sweden - H.B.S.T100 | ecosystem: Environmental > Terrestrial > Soil > Wetlands > Peat | place: Sweden: Norrbotten County, Stordalen Mire...
ACGTCCGGCTGTCCATTTAGGACAAAATAGTGGAGGTAAAACTCATTGCGCAGTGGGTCCTTTGAATGAATATCGGAAATAATCTCGTCCAGCTTGCCTGAACCGACCTCGATCACGCGGTCGAATTGTTTTTCTTCCGCTTCGACGACTTTGGCGATGCGGCTGGCGGAGCTGTCCAGTTCGGGGTATGCGCCCTGCATCAGATCGCGGACGGCGTAGACCATCTCAAAAAGAAACGGCTGCTGCTGACCCTGCAGGCGCCCGTGGCGGATTCCGCGGCGGAGAATCTTGCGCAGCACGTAGCCGCGGCCCTCATTCGACGGCAAAACCCCGTCGTTGATGAGGAAAGTGGCTGCGCGGGCGTGGTCGGCGATGATGCGCAGACTGGCGTTGCCAATGTCGTTCTTGACCCCTGTATATTGAGCGGCGCGCTGAATCAGCGGCGTGAAGAGGTCGGTCTCGAAGTTGGAGATTTTGCCTTGCAGAACTGCGGCCAACCGCTCCAGTCCCATGCCAGTGTCAATGGACGGCTTGGGGAGCGGAGAGAGCTTGTAGCTGGTTTTGCCTGCGGCGTCCACGATGGCCGAGCGATCAAACTGCATGAAGACCAGGTTCCAGATTTCGACGTAACGGGCGTCGTCTTCGCCGAAGGGCTTATCCACTCCCGGTGTCTCGGCCGCTTTCAGGCCCAAATCGTAAAAAATCTCAGAGCATGGCCCACACGGCCCCGTCTCGCCCATCTGCCAGAAGTTGTCCTTGAGGCCGTATTCCTTGATGCGCTCCTTGGGGACGCCGGCTTCAATCCAGTAGCCCTCGGCCTCGTCGTCGCGGGGCACGCCAGCAGCGCCTTCAAAAACCGTGACGTAGAGGCGCTCTTGGGGAAGGCCAAACCACTCCGGGCTGGTGACCAGCTCCCAGGCAAAGGCGATGGCCTCGCGCTTGAAGTAGTCGCCGAAGCTGAAGTTGCCCAGCATCTCGAAGAAGGTGTGGTGGCGGCGCGTAAAGCCCACGTTTTCCAGGTCGTTGTGCTTGCCGCCCGCGCGGACGCACTTCTGCGAGGTGGTGGCTCGCGAGTACTCCCGCCGCTCGGCCCCCAGGAACAAATCCTTGAACTGGTTCATCCCCGCATTGGTGAAGAGCAGCGTGGGATCATTGGCAGGCACCAGCGAGGAAGAGTGCACGCGGCGGTGCCCCTTCGACTCAAAAAAGCGCAGAAAAAGTTCGCGAATCTCGTTCCCAGAGCGAATTTTCATAACTTAACCAGTGTATCCAATACGGGCCGCGCCCCAAAGAAAACACGCTGCAAGTGAAGGATCCGCGGCCAGAGTGTGCGGTTTTCAAGCGGCAACCGAGGGTTCCGTGAGACTTTTTATGACATAAAGACAAGAAACCTTGAGACTAAGACCCCGATCTAAGCCACCCTCCCCGCTCAATCATGGGAGAATAAAGTAGTAAACCGTCATGACAAACGAAAACTTAGAAGAATCCCTGCCCACCCCTGAAAATACGCCTCAACCAACCCCGGAAGCCGTTGCGGAGCCTACCAGCGAGACTGCCGTCGAACAGGCGCCAGTGGCGCAAGCCGCAGAGCCTGTAGCAGCCGAGCCCCCCGTTGAAGAGCCTCAGGAGTCCTTTGGCGACTTGCTCAGCGCCTTTGAGCACAGCCACTCGCACAAATCCGAGCCAGGCCAGAGGCAGCTCCAGGGCGTCGTCGTTTCACTCTCCGCCGACCAGGTTTTCCTCGACATCGGGTACAAGACGGAGGGCGTTCTGCCCCGCTCGGCTTTCGAGAACAACGCCGACGCCGTCAAGCCCGGCGACAGCTTCCCGGTTTCGGTTACCGGCCGCAACACGGAACACTATTACGAACTCTCGCGCTTCAAAGTGGCCCAGCCCAGCGACTGGTCAGCCCTGGAAGCCGCTTTCGCCGAGAAGCTGGCTATCGTTGGCACTGTCACCGAAGTCATCAAGGGAGGCCTCTCAGTGGATGTGGGCGTCCGCGCCTTTATGCCGGCCAGCCGCAGCGGCACCAAGGACGCCGCCGAACTGGAAAAGCTGGTGGGCACGGAGATTACCTGCCGCATCACCAAGCTCGACGTCACCGATGAAGACGTGGTTGTCGATCGGCGCGTGGTTCTGGAAGAGCAGGCCCGCGGCGTACTCGAAGCCCGCCGCGAAGCCATGGAAGAAGGCTCAACCGTGACCGGCACAGTCCGCACCCTGATGCCCTACGGCGCATTTATCGACCTGGGCGGCGTCGATGGCTTGCTCCACATCTCCGACATCGCGCACACCCGCATTGCCAAGCCCGAAGACGTGCTCACCGTCGGCCAGGAACTTCAGGTGAAGATCCTGAAGATCGATCCTGAGAGCAAGAAAATCTCCCTCGGCCTCAAGCAGCTTCTGCCGGAGCCCTGGGAAACACTTCACCTTTCCGTCGGCCAGCGCATCACGGGCACGGTCACACGGCTGGCGGACTTTGGCGCGTTCGTTGAGATTGAGCCTGGCATCGAAGGCCTCATCCACATTTCTGAAATGTCCTACGGCAAGAAGCTGCATCACCCCAGCGAGATGCTCAAAGAGTGCGACCGCGTCGATGCCGTCGTGCTAGCCATCAAGCCCGAGGAGCACCGCATCTCGCTCGGCCTGAAGCAGACCCTGGCCGACCCATGGGTCGATGTCGAGCGCAACTTCCCCGTCGGCTCGCAGATTCAGGGACCGATTACCAAGCTGATGAACTTTGGCGCCTTCGTCGAACTGGCCGACGGCATCGAAGGGCTGGTTCACGTAAGCGAAATCTCCGCCGAGAAGCGCATCAACAGTCCCTCGGATGTGCTGCGCGCCGGTCAGATTGTCAAAGCGCAAATCCTGGCCATCGACACGGAAAAGCACCAGATCAAACTCAGCATGAAACAGCTCATCCCCACCGACATTGACGAGTACATCGCCGAGCACAAGGTTGGGGACACCGTCTCAGGCCGCGTCGTCGAAGCGTCTGAATCCTTCGCTCAGGTAGAACTGGGCGACGGCATCCACGGCACTTGCGGTGTGGCGCCCGCGTCTGCGGCGCACACCATTGCGCCAGCCGCATCTCCTGAAACCAAGACCGCCGGCAATCTCGATCTATCGGCGCTTTCCTCGCAGTTGAAGAACCGCTGGAAGGGGAACACTCCCGCCGCTCAAGCGAAACCCGAACCGCTGAGCGCAGGCCAGATCCGCAGCTTCAAGATCACGAAGCTGGATGCGGAAGCCAAGAAGATTGAGGTGAAGCTGGCGTAGTAGTGCGCTGATTTGCTGCGGGATCGCAAATCGAGTAGGATTAAATCCTATTGAGGTGGAGGATGCCCCATGCGCACCACACAGCAATTCAGCATCACCTTGCCACACGAGCTAGCCGAAATGGTCCGCGCTAAGGTCGAATCAGGCGAATATGCATCGGAGAGCGAGGTTCTCCGTGATGGACTGCGCTCTCTTGAGCGGCACGACCGCGCCCTTGAAGCCTGGCTGCGAGATGAAGTTGCCGCGGCCTATGATGCCATGAAGGCCGACCCTTCGCGCGCTCGTTCGGCAGCCCAGGTGCGCGCCTCGCTGGCGGCGGCTCACAAATCCGCTCTCCGGGCTGGATGATGCATAGCGTCATCTACGCTCCGGAAGCTGAAGACCAGTTGGTATCTCTCTATTTCCATATTGCCGCAGCAGCATCGCCAGAAATCGCCGCCTGCTACACCGGCGCTATCGTGGAGCAATGCGAAAGCCTCAAAACTTTTCCCATGCGAGGCGCGCAGCGCGACGACATCCGCTCCGGCCTGCGCGTCCTTGGCTTCCGTCGCCGCGTCAGCATCGCCTTCGAGGTCACAGCAAAAGTGGTGACCATCCTCGGCATCTTCTATGGCGGACAAAACATCGAGGCGGTTTTCAAAGAGTAGGAAGGACAGCATCTCCGCGCCTCAAACCAACCCCGAACCGCTCGCCGAAAACAAAATCCGCAGCTTCAAAATCACGAATCTGGATGCGGAAGCCAAGAAGATTGAGGTGAAGTTGGCGTAACGCGCTAACTCCACCCTCCAACGCCGGTTTTATTACGCGTTCCAGCCCTTGGCGCGCTCGACGGCCCGCGACCAGCGCCCACGCCGCTCGGCGCGTTCGTTGGCATCCATCTTCGGCTCAAAGTACACATCACCGTACCGCTTGGCGCGCAAATCCTCCGGGTTGGCCCAGAAGCCCGTGGCCAGCCCGGCCAGGTAGGCTGCACCCAGCGCGGTCGTCTCAGTCACCCGCGGACGCACCACCGGCACGCCCAGGATGTCAGCCTGGAATTGCAACAAGAGGTTGTTCACCGCCGCGCCGCCATCCACCCTGAGCGCCGCCAGAGGCGTCGTTTCGCTCTCAACAGCCTCCAGCACGTCAGCCACCTGGAAGGCGATGCTCTCCAGCGCCGCGCGCGCAATGTGGCCCGCCGTGGTGCCGCGGCCAAGGCCGATCAGCAATCCGGAAGCGTGCGGGTCCCAGTGCGGCGCGCCCAGCCCTACAAACGCGGGGACCAGCACGACGCCACCCGTGTCTGGCACGCTGGCGGCGAGCGCCTCCACCTCGGCCGACGAGCCGATGAGCTTCAGATTGTCGCGCAGCCACTGGACAACAGCGCCACCGATGAAGATGCTCCCTTCCAACGCATACTCCAGGCGATGCTGCGCGCTGGCCGCCAGCGTGGTAATCAGCCGGTGCTTGGAGCGGATGAATCCCGTGCCGTTACCGTCGCGCCCGGTGCCGATGTTCTGCAAGAGGAAGCAGCCCGTCCCGTAGGTATTTTTGGCCTCGCCCGCACGCCAGCACAACTGGCCGAAGAGGGCAGCCTGCTGATCGCCGGCGATGCCCGCAATTGGCACGCCGCCGAGGCCGAGCGTCGTGGTCACCTCTCCCACCCTTTCGCTTGACCACACCACCTCGGGCAACATGCTCGCGGGAATCCTGAAGATGCGCAGCAACTCCTCGTCCCACTCGCCCTTCACAATGTTGAAGAGCAGCGTGCGCGATGCATTGGTCACGTCCGTCACGTGGCGATGTCCGCTGGTAAGGTGCCAGATCAGCCAACTGTCCACGGTCCCGAAGGCCAGTTCGCCGCGCTCAGCCCGCGCCCGCGCACCCGGCACGTTGTCCAGAATCCAGCCCACCTTGGTGGCGGAAAAGTACGGGTCCAGAACCAGTCCGGTCTTGTTGGAGACCGCATCCTCAACCCCGCTCTCCTTCAATTCCGAGCACCGAGCCGCTGTGCGCCGGTCCTGCCAGACGATGGCCGGATGAATCGGCTTGCCCGTCGCGCGGTCCCACACAATGACCGTCTCGCGCTGGTTGGTGATGCCAATGGCCGCCACGTCCCTGGGCCGCGCGCTCACCTTGCCCAACACTTCGACAGCGCAACTCAACTGGCTGGTCAAAATCTCCATCGGGTCATGTTCCACCCAGCCAGGCTGCGGGAAGAACTGCTCGAACTCATGCTGCGCCACGGCGGCAATGGTTCCCGCCTCGTCAAAAAGAATTGCGCGGGAACTGGTCGTCCCCTGGTCCAGTGCAAGTATGTAAGCCATTGTTTGTCGTTTACCTTCGGAACCTAGGTCTCTGACCGCATGATTTCTTGTCTTCGTGTTCGTGGTTTCCCAGGTCTCAAAATCGAGACCTCGGGCACCCAGACTTTCTTGGCGAATCAAGGGTGAACCGCCAACCGCATCAGTCTCCGGGCGCTTCTTCCAACTCCTCGCCGATCTTGTGCAGTTTCATCACGTGCGATTGCAAGCGGTCAAAGAAGAGGTAGACGACCGGGGTGGTGAAGAGGGTAAGCATCTGCGAAACGATCAGCCCGCCGACGATGGTGATGCCCAGCGGCTTACGCAGTTCCGAGCCCACGCCCATGCCGATGGCCAGGGGCAATCCGCCGAAGAGGGCGGCCATGGTGGTCATCATGATAGGACGGAAGCGCAGCAGGCTGGCCTGATAAATCGCCTCGATAGGCGGCAATCCCTGCTCGCGCTCGGCTTGGAGCGCAAAGTCGATCATCATGATGGCGTTCTTCTTGACGATGCCGATGAGCAGGATGATGCCGATGAGCGCGATGATGCTCAGTTCGGTTCCGGTGAGCAGCAGGGCCAGAATCGCGCCCACGCCGGCTGGAGGCAGCGAAGAAAGAATCGTCAGCGGGTGAATCAGGCTCTCGTAGAGAATGCCGAGCACGATGTAAACGGCGACCAGCGCGGCGAGGATGAGATACGGCTCGTTCTTGAGCGAATCCTGAAAGGCCTGCGCGGTTCCCTGGAAGGTGGCGTGGAGGGCGGAGGGCATATTCATCTCCGCCTGGGCCTTTTCAAGCGCGGTGACGGCATCGCCCAGGGCCACGTTGGGCGCCAGGTTGAAGGTGAGCGTGATGGCCGGATATTGGCCCTGGTGATTGACCGCCAGCGAGGTCCGCTCCGACTCGAAGCGGGCGATGGTCGAAAGCGGCACCATGGAACCGGTGGAGGACTTGACGAAGATCCCGTTCAACGAATCCGGGCTGAGTTGGTATTGGGGGTCAACCTCCATCACCACGTAGTACTGATTGAGCGCCGTGTACATGGTGGAGACTTCGCGTTGGCCGAAGGCGTCGTAGAGGACATTATCGATGGCCGCGGCGGTAATGCCCAGGCGCGAGGCGGAATCGCGGTCGATGACCAGGTTGGCAGCAAGGCCCTGGTTCTGCTGGTCGCTGGAGACATCGCGCAACTCGGGCATGGTCCTCATGCGGGCCTGTAGTTGCGGCGCCCAAGAGTTCAGCTCATTCAGGTTCTCATCGGAAAGGGTGTACTGATATTGGGCGGCGCTGCCGCGTCCCCCGACCTGAATATCCTGGTTGGGCTGGAGATAGAGAATGGCGCCGGGGATGCTGGTAAGTTTTTTTCGCAGCCCGTTCACCACCTGGTCGGCGGTGATGCGGCCGGGGCGCTGGTTAGGTGGCTTGAGGCCGACAAACATGAAGCCCATGTTGTTGCTGTTGCGGCCGCCGCCCGCAAAGGCCGTTACCGAGGCGATGGACGGATCGTCGAGCACCATCTGCGCCAACTCGCGCTGCTTGGCGCGCATGGCGGGAAAGCTGATGTCCTGCGCGGCGACCGTTTGCCCGCTCATGCGGCCGGTATCCTGCTGCGGGAAGAAGCCCTTGGGCACGATCATGAAGAGGAAGACGTTGAGGGCCACGGTGCTGATCACCACGCACAGCATCAGTACCTGATGGCGCAAGACCCATCGCAGGCCACCGGCGTACTCGTTATGAAGCCAATTGAAGCCGCTCTCAAACAGTAGGTAGATGCGGCCGTGGCGGCTCTCATCGCGCGACTTGAGGAAGTGGGCGCAGAGCATGGGCGTGGTGGTCAGCGAGACCAGCAGCGAGACGGCGATGGCTACCGACAGGGTAACGGCAAACTCGCGGAAGAGCTTGCCCACGATGCCGCCCATCAACAGAATGGGAATAAAGACGGCGATCAGCGAGGTGCTCATCGACAGCACCGTGAAACCGATCTCCTTGGAGCCCTTCATGGCCGCATCGAAGGGCGTCATGCCCTTTTCGAGATAGCGGGTAATATTCTCGATGACCACGATGGCGTCATCCACAACGAAGCCCGTGGCGATGGTGAGCGCCATTAGCGAGAGGTTGTCGATGGTGTAGCCCAGCAGGTACATGACGCCGAAGGTGCCCACCAGCGAGAGAGGCACGGCTACCGACGGGATGATGGTGGCCCACACCTCACGCAGGAACAGGAAGACCACCAACACCACCAGCAGCACGCTGATCATGAGCGAAAGCTCCACGTCGCGCACGCTCGAGCGGATGGTGGTGGTGCGGTCAATGGCTACGTCGACCTTGATGGTGGGCGGGATGGCGGCCTGCAGGTGCGGCATCTGGGCCATCACAGCGTCTACCGTCGAGATCACGTTGGCGCCGGGAATCTTGAAGATGACGATCAGGATAGCGTCTTTGAGCTGACCGCGAGCGCCGGGGATATTGATGCCCGAGACGCCAGCGGTGTGGATGTCGGCGACATCGTCGGTAATCGTGCCCAGGTCGGAGACGCGCACCGGCGCGCCGGTCTGCTTGTTATAGCCGGCGATGATGGGCGCGTAGTCACTGGCCTTGAAGATCTGGTCGTTGTCGCTGATCTGCCAGCGATGGCCCGCGTCCTGAAAAGCGCCCTTGGGCCGATTGGCGTTGGCCCCGGCCAGGGCAGTGCGTACCGCCTCCAGGCCGACGCCGTTCGCGCCCAACTGCATGGGGTTCAATTCGACGCGCACCGCGGGGCTGGAGCTGCCACCCACGAAGACCTGGCCCACACCCTGAATCTGGGCGATCTTCTGCGACAGAATGGAGTCGGCCAGATCGTACATCTGCGCCTTGGGAACCACGTCAGAGGTGAGGGTAAGAATGAGGATCGGAGCCTCGGCGGGGTTGGCCTTGCGATAGCTCGGATTCTGCGGCAGATTAGCGGGCAACTGGCTGCGCGCCGCGTTGATGGAGGCTTGCACGTCGCGGGCGGCGGCGTCAATGTTGCGATTGATGTCGAATTGCAGGGTGACGGAAGCCGAGCCCAGCGAGCTCGTCGAGGTCATCTGATTGACGCCGGCGATACGCCCGAACTGGCGTTCGAGCGGCGTGGCGACCGACGAGGCCATGGTCTCAGGGCTGGCGCCGGGCATTCCCGCGCTCACGCCGATGACCGGGAAGTCGACATTGGGCAGCGAGGCCACGGGCAGGATGGAGTAGGCCACCGAGCCGGCCAGCAGCAGGGCCAGACTGAGCAGCGACGTGGCCACCGGACGCTGAATAAAGGGTGCGGAAAGATGCATCGTTTCGCGGTTCCTGTGAACGTACTACGGTTGAGGTTCGAGGTCTCCCAGCTCCAAAAATCCGGACTTGGGGCACGCTTATTGGTTTTTCATGTTGTACAGGAAGTACACACGTAGTTCCATGAATCGCCCATGAAACTCTTCAGGCAACGGCGAGTAGGAGGAAACCGTTAATGCACTCCACGCAGCTTCGTCTAATTTCGTAATTCCCGACCGCCCCTCTAGCACTTGGCTCCCCTCCACGATATGCCCGCTTGGCAACACCTTGAGGCGAATTGCTACCATTCCAGATTGCTGAATAGGTGGGTTGACTTCATCTGGGACACTCAGGTCCCAAGTGCGTTCTATTTCGCTTCGCATGATCTGAAGCCATGCGCTGAAGTCAACACCTTGCGTATCCGACAAAGCACAGATCCCACCCAACTCGGCACCTGGATGCTTGGACAGCCCGACACCGGATTTCGTCAGGCAGCCTGATGACAATACTTGTCCAACCGGACGATTTACTTCTGAATTCTCAGTCTCATCGTAATAGCAGGATATATTCGTTCCAATTCCGCAGTTAATACCAGGCTTTGCTCCTTGAATCAGTCTTTGTGAATTGGTCGCATAAGTCGGATACTTCTTTTGAAAATCTGAATCGCTTAAATTGCAATCTGGACTTGGATTGCCGGGACCTGAGCACAAAGCCATTCTCGCTACGACGTTTTTCTCCCTCGAAATACTTTCCTGTACCGTCATGCCGTGAAATCTTTTAGCATCCTCCGTCACAAGCGTCGTGATTTTCGCTATTGATTTTGACAATTCCAAAGGGGCTTTGGAAATCTCAAAATGGCTAGGCACAGACAATGGGCGGTCCACAAGGACTGTTCTAGCATGCGTGTCTACATAAATGGTTTCACGTCCGGTATTATGACTTTTTCGATGATAGATATAAAGGTAGGTATAATACGTCCCTTTTTCCCGAAATTCGGTAACGTGCCACGAAATCCATCCCGTCGAAGTGATGTTCGGTACGAATGTTTCTACCTCGTTATTCGCAAAAACCTTGATAGGGTAGCTCCACTCTCCGCCCTCGCTCATAACCATCCGAGGCTCACCGAACGGTCCAGCGATGATACTATCAGGTCCTCCAAACGTCTTGTCTTGACCGAGGCAAATCGTCGATAGCGCAAGAATCATCACAAGCATTGAAGCACTCGTCCGTTTCATCGAAATCCTCTTTCGTGTAGCAAAATGTTGGAGCACATTATTCAAAGTCGCTCTTATAGAAATCGATCTTACGCGGCTTTTTCGGAGGTCTGCTTTGCCCATAGCAGATAAGCAGCACAATAAACGAAACCGTGCACACCGCGAGGATATATTCTTTGGCCATTACGATCCACGCTAGGAGGCGCAATGGAGGGAAGGAAAAGATTGCTAGGGCAAGCCACACTAACGCTATAAACAAGCTGGTGAGTTGGTTGACCTTCGATACAGAAAACGGATACCCGTCCCAGGGCTTCCACCAGCGAAACTGTTCTTTTGAAATTGTTGTTTTGTAAATGGGACCGGTAAAATCATTTTCCAGTGCATCTACGTGCCTTTCCCAATTCTCTTGCCAGTATTTGCTCCCCCTATTCACCAGATACCAACTAGTGGATAGAACAAGGCCGATACAACTCATAAGGAAAAGTAGACCGGGATGAACACTAGTTCTGACTGATGACGCGAGAGCAAAGTAGCCGCCAAAGGTTGCAGCGAGTAGTGTCCAAAAATATGTTGCACGTTTCCAATACAACTCGATTTCGAACTGCCGAATTTCCAACGCGAGATGATAGGCGCACTCCCGCTTATCCTTGCCTAGAAACTCCTTATGGTAGTTCTCCAATCCTATGATCCGCTTTTCCATATCGCATCCTCATGCAGAGCTTATTGCCCTAATATGCGACGAGCATAGCACTTCCAGACATGGTTTTATGCTACTCAATCACGTTTCAGTGGCGCTGGTAGGGAGCCATGTGCCACAGTCTCAATTAAACGCGGCTTCATGCGCTGCGCCAGTTTGTCGAAGTAGAGATAGATGACCGGCACGGTGTAGAGCGTGAGCACCTGCGAGAAGAGCAGCCCGCCGACAATGGTGATGCCCAGCGGCCTGCGCAGTTCAGCGCCCACGCCACCGCCCAGGGCCAGCGGCAATCCGCCCAGCATGGCGGCCATGGTGGTCATGATGATGGGCCTGAAACGCAACTGACATGCCTGGAAGATGGCAGCCTCGGCCGTTTTGCCCTCGATGCGCTCAGCCTGCAAGGCAAAATCGATCATCATAATGGCATTCTTCTGCACGATGCCGATGAGCAGGATGATGCCGATCAGTGCGATCACGCTGAACTCGGTGCGCGTGATGAGCAGGGCAAGAAGAGCGCCCACGCCGGCCGAGGGCAGCGAAGAGATGATGGTGATGGGGTGGATATAGCTCTCGTAGAGCACGCCCAGCACGATGTAGACAGTGACCAGCGCGGCCAGAATCAGCAGCGGCTCGTTGGCCAGCGAGGTCTGAAAGGCAGCAGCCGTGCCCTGGAAGCTGGCATTGATGGCGGCCGGCATCTGGATGCGCTGCTCGATGCCGTTGACGGCGCTGACAGCGTCGCCGAGCGCCTTGCCGGGGGCCAGGTTAAAGCTGACTACGGTGGACGGGAACTGCCCTTGATGGCCGATGGACAGTTGCGCCTTGGATTGCTCCCAGTGGGCCAACATACCCAGCGGAACTTGCGTGCCGTTGCCCGACTTGACGTAGAGATTGTTCAACGTGGACGGATCGGTCTGGAAGTTCTGCCCGACCTCCATCACCACGTGGTACTGGTTCAGTTGGGTGAAGATGGTGGAGACCTGACGCTGGCCGAAGGCGTCGTAGAGAGTGTTGTCCACGTCGGCCATGGCGATGCCCAGCCGGGCCGCGGTGTCGCGGTCGATCACCAGCTTGGCTCCCAGCCCCTGGTCTTGCAGGTCGCTGGCCACGTCGGTTACCACTTTTTCCTTGCCCAGTTCGGTCACCATCAGCCGGGTGTATTTGGCCAGCTCGACGGGGTCGGGATCTTCAAGCGAATACTGGAACTCAGTGCGGCTGACGCGATCTTCGACGGTAAGATCCTGGAGCGGCTGCAAAAACAGTTGTATGCCTTCAACGCCTTCGAGCTTGGGTTGCAGGCGGCGAATCACCTCGGTTGCGGAAATTCCGCGCACATCGAGCGGCTTCAGATTGATCTGGATGCGGCCCGAGTTCAGCGTGGTATTGGTCCCGTCAACGCCGATGAATGAGGAGATGTTATCAACAGCGGGGTCCTGAAGCAGGATCTCCACGAGCTTCTGCTGGCGCTCGGCCATCGAAGTGAAGCTGACCGTCTGCGGGGCCTCGCTGATGCCCAGAATCACGCCCGTATCCTGCACCGGGAAGAAGCCCTTGGGAACCACCACATAGAGCAGCAGGGTGCCCACCAGCGTGGCGATGGTGACCATCAGCGTGATGAAGCGATGGCGCAGGACCACCTGCAGTGTCCGCCCGTACCATGCAATGACGGAGTTGAAAACCTTCTCTGACCAGTAGTAGAAACGCGTCTGCTTGGCGACCGACTTGTCCTTGAGAATGCGTGAGCACATCATGGGCGTCAGCGTCAGCGAGACCACCGCGGAGACCATGATGGTGATGGCCAGGGTGATGGCGAACTCGCGGAAGAGCCGGCCCACCACGTCGCTCATGAAGAGCAGCGGGATGAGCACCGCGATGAGCGAAACCGTCAGCGACATGATGGTGAAGCCGATCTGTTCGCTTCCCTTGAGCGCGGCGCGCATGGGGCTCATGCCCTCTTCAATGAAGCGGGAGATGTTCTCGATCATCACGATGGCGTCGTCCACCACAAAGCCGGTGGAGATGGTGAGCGCCATCAACGTCAGGTTGTTGAGCGAGTAGCCCAGCAGGTACATCACGCCGAAGGTGCCGACAATCGACAGCGGCACCGCGACCGATGGAATGATGGTCGCCGCCAGATTGCGCAGAAAGAGGAAGATCACCATGACCACCAGGGCGACGGTGAGCATGAGTTCAAATTCCACGTCCCGGACCGAGGCGCGAATGGTGACCGTGCGATCGGTGAGCACCTTCACCTGCACGGTGGCCGGCAGGCTGGTCTGCAACTGCGGCAGCAGCTTCTTGATCCGGTCCACTACGGCGATGATGTTGGCGCCCGGCTGGCGCTGGATGTTGACGATCACCGCGGGCTGACGGTCCATCCAGGCAGCCTGCTGCGAGTTTTCAGCGGCATCGACGATTAACGCCACATCGGAGGCGCGCACCGCGGCCCCGTTGCGATAGGCCACAACCACCGGCTTGTAATCGCTGCTGGAAAGCAACTGGTCGTTGGCGCCGATGGTGTAGGACTGGCGGGAGCCATTGAGCGTGCCCTTGGCCTGGTCCACGTTGGCCGCGGCCAATGCGGTGCGCAGATCTTCCAGGCTGAGGTTGTAAGCGGCCAGTTGGGTGGGATTGGCCTGAATGCGCACGGACGGCTTCTGACCGCCGGCAATGGAGACCATCCCGACCCCGGTCACCTGGGAGATCTTCTGCGCCAGATTGGTATCAGCCGCGTCTTCAATCTTGTCCAGGGGAAGCGAGTCGGAAGAAAGCGCCAGCGTCATGACGGGCGCGTCGGCGGGATTGACCTTGCTGTAGATGGGCGGGTTGGGCAGATCGGCGGGCAAAAAGCTGTTGGCCGCGTTGATGGCCGCCTGCACCTCCTGCTCGGCCACGTCGATGTTCTCGTCGAGGTTGAACTCGAGGGTGATCACCGATCCGCCGCCGGAGCTGACCGAGGTCATCTGCTTCAGTCCCGGCATCTCGCCGAACTGCCGCTCCAGGGGCGCGGTAATCGACGAGGCCATGACCTCAGGCCCGCCGCCGGGGTAGAAGGTGAGCACCTGGATGATCGGGTAGTCCACTTCAGGCAGGGCGGAGACCGGCAACTGCTGGTAGCCCACAAAGCCAGCCAGCAGAATCGCCGCCATCAGCAGCGAAGTGGCTACCGGGCGCAGAATGAATGGCCGGGAAGGACTCACTGCTTTCCTCTCGTATCTTGTTTGCCCTGGCTTGCGCCAGCCGGAGCGCCGGAGCGGGAAGCCTGACCGGATGCCGCACCTGGAGTTGCTAACGGAATTCCACCAGACTGACCCGTGCCTTGCCCCGTTGAAGCCTGTCCGGCCCGCTGGCGGGCCACGCTGGCGGTCACAATCTGTCCGGGACGCAGCCGGTCAGCGCCGTCCACCACCACACTCTGGCCCGGCTGAAGGCCGCTGTCGAGGATGGTCACCTGCCCCTCGGCCAGAGCCACCTTCACGGACTGCATCCTGGCAGTCGAAGTCTTTTTTACGGCATCGGTATCGACGACCCACACATACGCGCCCTGATTGCCGCTCTGAATGGCAGCCGAGGGCACTACCAGCGCGTTGAGCCGGTCTTCCATCACCAGATGAATGTTGACGAACTGGTTGGGGAAGAGCGCCTGGTCCTTGTTGTCGAAGACCGCCTTCAGCTTGTCAGTCCCGGTGGTGGTGTCGATCTGGTTGTCGGCGGTGAGCAGCAGGCCGCTGGCCAGCTTCTGCGTGTCGCTCTGGTCGTAGGCTTCCACGGAAAGGCGCTTTTCCGCGGCCAGTTTGCGCAGCACCTGGGGAAGCTTGTCCTCGGGCAGCGTAAAGTACACGGCGATGGGCTGGAATTGATTGACGATGACCAGGTTGGTGGTGTTGGCCGTGATGATGTTGCCGGGGTCCACGAGGCGCAGACCGATTTTGCCGCTGATGGGCGACTGGATGGTACACCAGTTGAGCTGCAACTGGGCGGTCTCGATGGCCGCCTTATCGGCGGCGATGGCGCCCAGGTACTGGCCCTGGTTGGCCGCATCGGCGTCCAGCGTTTCCTTGGAGGTCACGCCGGCGTCATAGAGCGCCTTGTAGCGTTTGTACTCCGCCTGGGCGTTCACCAATAGCGCCTGATCGTGGGCCAGAGTTCCCCTGGCCTGATCCAGCGCGGCTTTGTAAGGCCTGGGGTCGATCACCAGAATGGTCTGGCCCTGCCTCACCTGCTGGCCCTCGGCGAACCTGACGGGTTCGAGTTGGCCGCTCACCCGCGCCTTGACCGTAACGCTCATGTAGGGCGTCACCGTGCCCAACGCCGTTAAAAAGATCGGCATCGGTTTCTGCTCCGTGGCTGTCACCTGCACCGGAACCGGCCGGTTCGCCAGCGCAGCCGCCTGGCTGCTGGCCTGGCTCTTGGCCGCTTGCTGATTCTCATAGATCCGCCACACGATAAAGCCCAAAACACCGACCAGCACCAGGTACACAATGATGCGCACCCGCGAACCCCTGTGTACGGGGGGTTGTTGCTCGATGCCGTCTGTGGCCAGAGGAGTCTCCGGAGTGCCTTCAATGGACATGGTGTCGATTCCCGTCGTTTTCTCTTGAGTTAATGTCCGCGCAATGGGCCGCGCGCAATGGCATTGTAGTGAACATTCCGGGCAGAGATTCATCTGCCCATATTCGTTTCTACAGACGCTTGCGATTCCTGAAAGGTTTCCTCCGTCCAGGCCGCCTCCATCGTCAAGCCGCGCGCCCTTCCCAACGGAGAAACACCCTCATAAACACAAGACAGAATTATTGTAAGTGAATCGAGCCGTACCCGGATATTTGCGGCCGCGATAACCCAGTCCCATTTGACGGTATACTTGACCGTGTTTACTCTCCGCTGCGTTTGACCTTGATCCGCCGCGCCGTTCCCGCATGGGAGCGCTTTCTCGCGGCTGGCTGGGTTTCGCCGGCTTGATGAGGATCATATTGTCCCAACCTCCCGCCATTCCCGAGTCTGACGAACAGGACGGCGTGGTGCGTCCGCTTTGCGTCGACCTGGACGGTACGCTGGTCAAGTCGGACACGCTCTTCGATGCGGTTTGCCTGTTTCTACGCCGGAATCCCGCTCACTTCTGGCAACTGGGGCTGTGGCTGGCCCGTGGGCGCGCTCGCCTGAAGGCTGAAGTAGCCCGCCGCGCCCCGCTCGATCCCACCCGGCTGCCCTACAACGCCGAACTGCTCCTCTATCTGCAGGCTGAACGCCGCAAGGGCCGGCAGATCTACCTGACAACCGGAGCCGATGGCCCGCTGGCGGAACGGGTCGCCGCGTACCTGGGCGTCTTTACCGGCGTGCTGGCTTCAGACGGCGCAACCAACCTGACCTGCGCCAAGAAGCTGGCCCGTCTGAAGGCCCGCTTCGGCGAATTTGACTACATCGGCAACTCCCGCGCCGACCTGCCTCTGCTGGTCAATGCGCACCAGGCGATGGTGGCCAACCCCAGCCTGGGCCTGCGGCTGGCGTTGCGGATGCGGCGGATTCCGGTGTTCCGTACATTTGCTGACCGGCGTCCGCTGCCGCGCACTCTGCTGAAGGCGATTCGCATCCACCAGTGGGCCAAAAACACTCTTCTGCTGGCGCCTCTGCTGCTCTCGCACAAGCTCAGCCCGGAGGCCATCGGAGCGGTCATCGTGGCGTTTTTCTGTTTCAGCTTCATGGCCTCGGCCAACTACCTTTTCAACGACCTGCTGGACATCGACAATGACCGCCGTCATCCGGCCAAGCGCTTCCGGCCCTTTGCCGCGGGCGATTTGCCGGTCGCGGGCGGCGTTGCCCTGGCGCTTGTACTGGTTGCGGTTTCACTGGCTTTTCTGCCTCTGCTGCCCCGTGAATTCGCCATGTGGCTGGGAATCTACATTGTGTCCACGACGGCCTACTCCTTCTATCTCAAGCGGATTGCGCTGGTGGACGTGTTGATGCTCTCCGGCCTTTACACGCTTCGTATGCTGGCCGGAGGCGCGGCCACGGGCACCGAGATCTCCCACTGGCTGGCTGGCTTCTCCATTTTTCTGTTTCTTTCGCTGGCCATGGTCAAGCGCTTCAGCGAGCTGGAAAACCTGCGCGAGCGCGGCGTTACCGCGACCCAGGGGCGGGGCTACCTGGTGACCGACATCGAGCAGGTGCGCAGCTTCGGGACCTCCAGCGCCACGGCCGCCGTGGTGGTCTTTTCGCTGTATATCACGCGCCCCGCCGTGGAGGCTCTCTACAAGCACGCCGGCCGGCTGTGGTTGATCGTGCCGCTGATGCTCTTCTGGCTCTACCGGGTGTGGCTGCTGGGCTCGCGCGGCGAGATGGACGACGACCCGGTTATCTTCGCCCTCCGCGACCGGGTTAGCCTGGCAGTGGGAGCGTGCGTGCTGGCCGTGGCGATTTTCGCGTTGTGAGAGCGTCTTTTTAGTCTGCGGAAACGTCCTGAAAGGTTAGCGAATAGCCCATTTTGTCTGTGCATGCTTCTTTTCGGACGAAATCTTTCGTCTACCATGTAATTTCAACAGGTTGTTGGAACGGCCCGGCGGTGAGCGCCGTCCGGGCCCAGAATCCTGCGAGCCGGCCATGACCGGACCAGGGCGCTTGTCGAGCCGCACAAGTGCGGCATGGCCGCGAGCAGCCCGGCTCAGGAGCGAGTACCCGCCTTATGATGTGGATTGTCCGGCTTGCGCTGCGGCGGCCTTACACCTTTGTCGTCGCTGCGTTCTTGATTTTAATTCTTGGCGTCTTCAGCATCCTCACGATGCCTACGGACATCTTTCCGAATATCGACATCCCCGTGGTGACGGTGATCTGGAACTACAACGGCCTCTCCGCGCAGGAGATGGCTAACCGTATTGTCACCCCCAGCGAACGCGGCCTGACCTCCACGGTCAACGACATCGAGCACATCGAGTCGCAATCGCTCAACGGCGTCGCGGTCATCAAGGTCTTCTTCCAGCCGAAAGTCAACATCGGCAGCGCCGTGGCCCAAATCACCGCAGTGAGTCAATCGCAGGTGCGCAGCCTGCCGCCGGGCACCACGCCGCCCTTTATCATCCAGTACAACGCTTCCGCCGTGCCTGTTCTGCAGTTGGGCGTCTCCGGGCAGGGCCTCAACGAACAGCAGTTGAGCGATTTGGCCTCAAACACCATCCGCATCCAACTGGCCACCATCGAAGGGGCGCAGATGGGCTTTCCCTTCGGCGGCAGGCCGCGCCAGGTGCAGGTGGACCTCGATCTGGCCGCGCTGCAGGCCAAGGGCCTTTCGCCCGCGGATGTGGTCAACGCCATCTCAGCGCAGAACGTGATCGCGCCCTCCGGGACCATGAAGATCGACCGCTTCGAATATGCCGTCGAAACCAACTCCGCCCCGCTGGTCATGAACGATCTGAACAACCTGCCCATCCGCGCGGTCAACGGCGCGGTCATCTACGTCCGCGACGTGGCTCATGTGCGCGACGGCAGTGCGCCGCAAACCAACATCGTGCGCGTGGACGGCAAACGCGCCATCCTGATGAGCATTATGAAGACTGGCTCATCCTCCACGCTGGACATCATCCGCGGCGTGCAGACCAAACTGAAGAGCGTCAAGGGCCAGTTGCCACCGCAGCTCCAGATCAATCCCCTCTCTGACCAGTCGATCTTCGTGCGCGGCGCCATCGGCGGCGTGGTCAAGGAGGCCATCATCGCCGCCTGCCTGACCGCCATCATGATCCTGGTCTTTCTGGGCAGTTGGCGTTCCACCATCATCATCGCGGTCTCCATTCCGCTCTCGATTCTTTGTTCGCTGATCGTGCTCTCCGGGCTGCACGAGACGATCAACATCATGACCCTGGGAGGCATGGCGCTGGCCGTCGGCATTCTGGTGGATGACGCCACGGTCGCCATCGAGAACATCAACCGCTACCTCGAGACAGGCGCGGAGCTGGAACAGTCCATCATCGAGGGCTCGGCGCAGATTGCCACTCCAGCCCTCGTCTCGACCCTCTCGATCTGCATCGTCTTCGTGCCCATGTTCTTTCTGACCGGCGTGGCGCGCTACCTGTTCGTCCCCATGGCGGAGGCCGTGGTCTTTGCCATGCTGGCCAGCTTCCTGCTCTCCCGGACGCTGGTGCCCACCATGGCGAAATACCTGCTCCTGGAGCACGACGATGCGGAAGTCACCAGGAAGCATTCCAGCCGTAATCCCTTTGTCCGTTTTCAACAGGGTTTCGAGAGCGGCTTTGAGAAGTTTCGTCACGCCTATCTGCGACTTCTGACTCTATGTCTGGACCACGCACGAGTCTTTTTGCTCCTCTTCCTGCTCTTCGCCGTTGGATCGCTGGGACTTGCTCCCTTCCTTGGCCAGGACTTCTTTCCCTCGGTCGATTCCGGCCAGTTCAAGATTCACGTGCGCGCCCGCACAGGCACGCGCATTGAAGAGACGGCCGCGCTCTGCGACCACATCGACTCGACCATCCGCGAGCAGATTCCCGCCAAGGAAGTGGTCAACATCGTCGATAACGTCGGCCTGCCCGTCTCAGGCATCAACCTGGCCTACTCCACCTCGGCGCCCGTCGGACCAGCCGACGCCGACATCCAGGTGCAGTTGAGCGAGGATCACCACCCCACAGCGGATTACGTGGAGCACCTGCGCAGAGTGCTCGCCCACCAGTATCCCGGCGTTACCTTCTATGTGCTGCCGGTGGACATTGTGACCCAGATTCTGAACTTCGGACTGTCCGCGCCGATTGACATTCAGATTGTCGGACCGGACCTGTATGGCAACCGCGCCCTGGCGGAGCGCATACTGAACGAAGTCCGCTATGTTCCCGGCGCGGCCGACGCGCGCATCCAGCAGCCCTTCGACCTGCCGAATATGCAGGTGGACGTAGACCGCACGCGCGCCCAATCCATCGGCCTGACGCAAAAGGACGTGGCCGGCAGCCTGCTGGTCGCCCTGAGTGGCAGCTTCCAGACCTCCCCGAACTTCTACCTGGACCCAAAGAACGGCGTCAGCTACAACATCGCCATCCAGACTCCGCAGTACAACATTGACTCGGTGGCCGCGCTGAAAAGTTTGCCTATTACCGGCTCTTCCGCGGCGCAGACGACTGATGGCGCGGCCCCCACCGGCGCGCCTGGAACGCACCCCCCCTTGGAGATTCTCGGCAATCTGGCGGAGATCACCCCCGGAGCCGAACTGGGCACGATAAGCCACTACGACATTCAGCCGGTCATCGACATCTACGCCAGCGTGGATGGAACCGATCTGGGCACGGTCACCCGCAAGATGGATACGATCATCGACAAACACCAGGCCGAACTGCCCCGCGGTTCGCACTTTATCCTGCGCGGCCAGAGCGAGACGATGAAGAAGTCCTACCTTGGCCTGCTGACCGGCCTGGTGTTTTCCATCCTGCTGGTCTACCTGCTGATCGTGGTCAACTTCCAATCCTGGCTCGATCCATTTCTCATCATTTCGGCTCTGCCCGCGGCCCTGGCCGGCATTATCTGGTTCCTCTTCCTGACCAACACCCGGCTCAGCGTTCCCGCGCTTACCGGCGCCATCATGTGCATGGGCGTGGCCACGGCCAACTCCATTCTGGTGGTGAGCTTTGCCCGCGAGCAGTTGGAGGTTCTGGTGGGTGACGCGCGCCGGGCCGCGCTGAACGCCGGTTTTGTCCGCCTGCGCCCGGTGCTGATGACCGCCCTGGCTATGATTATCGGCATGGTGCCCATGGCCCTGGGCCTGGGCGACGGCGGCGAGCAGAATGCGCCCCTGGGCCGGGCGGTCATCGGCGGACTGCTGCTGGCCACCGTGGCCACGCTCTTTTTTGTCCCCGCATTTTTCTCCGTCGTGCATGGCTGGCTGGAAGGCCGCCGCAGAACGGCCAAGGACGCAGCCGAGGCCGGAACATTCGACGAGTTTGACGAGATACCGGAGTAGCCTTTCATGAGCAACGAATCCAATCCGAAGCAGCAATCGGCTCACCAACCAGATCAAGGGCACGAAGCCGCGCCCGAACAGGCGGCCATCTCGCCGCACAAGGCCCTCGTGGGCGTGGTCGTCGTGCTTGTCGTCGCAGCGGCCCTGGCGGGCTTCGGCATATGGAACCGCATGCGTGCCGACAAAAATCTGGCTGGGACGACAAAGGATCTGGCCGCGCCCACGGTGATTGTCGCCGCCCCCAAGCCGGGCGCGCCGGTGGCCAGCTTCATGCTCCCCGGCAACGTGACCTCCTACACCGATTCGCCGATCTATGCGCGCACTGCCGGCTACCTCACGCGTTGGTATTTCGACATCGGCGCCAGAGTAAGGAAGGGCGCCCTTTTGGCCGAAATCTCCACCCCCGAGATAGACCAGCAACTGGCCCAGGCCCAGGCCGACCTGAATACTGCCCAAGCCAACGCCAATAATGCCCGCATCCAGGCCGAGCGCTACACCGGGCTCGTCAAATCCGACGCCGTCTCTCACCAGGACACCGATACGTTCGTGAACCAGGCCACAGCCACCGCCGCGGCCGTGCGCTCTGCACAGGCCAACGTCAGGCGGCTGCACGATCTGCAATCGTTTGAAAAGGTCTACGCCCCCTTCGATGGAGTGATCACCGCCCGCACTGTCGACACCGGCCAGTTGATCGACCCCGGCGCGGGCAAGGAGCTTTTTCACCTGCAAGCCATCCAGACCCTGCGCGTCTACGCCAACCTGCCGCAAATCTACTCAGGGAACGTGAAGCGCGGCTCGAAGATCGACCTGACCTTTGCCGAGCACGCGGGCAAGACCTACCAGGGGACGCTGGTGCGCACCGCCGACGCCATCGATCCGGCCAGCCGCACGCTGCTGGTGGAAATCGACGTGGACAACCGCACCGGCGAACTGCTGCCCGGCTCGCTGGCCCAGGTTCACTTCAAGACGCCGGCCGCCGGACCCACTTTCATCGTGCCCGCCGCTGCGCTCATCTTCCGCAAGGAGGGTCTGCGCGTAGGCGTCGTGCTCAACAACACCGCTCATCTGGTTCCGGTGGTCATCAGCGAGGACGACGGGGCCAACGTGCAGATCGTCACCGGACTCAACGTAGGCGACCAGGTGATCCAGGACCCGCCCGACTCGCTCATCGAAGGCGAACAGGTTCGGGTCGTGAGCCCCGGCAGCCAAACCGATGAGGGAGGCAAGTGATGATGCCGGTGCTTCAGCCCGCGGAAGAACTCTATGCAGTGAAGGGTACGGGTTTGAGCCCGTACAGAAGACCCGCAAAATCAGCCAGGACTTTACAGGCTGCGGGAAAAGGTCTGGATTCTATCCGAACTCCCGAAAAACATCCCTCAGGGCCTAAAGGCCCGGTTGTTTTTGCGGCACTTATGGCACGACTAAAGTCGTGCCCTTTCAAAGCGATGTGTTTTTCCGCAGCCTGTTTAGTCCCCGAGGGATTCTTTTCGGGCATTTTTAGCGGGAAACTACCAATCTCGTCTGCCGGCTTGCTTATCCTCGTCCTGCTGACCGGCTGCAAACCTGTCGGCCCCAACTACAACCGCCCCGGCTATGAAGCGCCACCGGTCTACAAGGAAGCCGGTGCAACGGCAGTCCTCCAGCCGCCACCTGCCCCCGCGGGAGGCAGTTGGCAGCCGGCCTCGCCCTCCGACGGAATGCTCCGCGGTAAATGGTGGGAGATCTACCAGGACCCGCAACTCAACCAACTGGAAGACCGCATTGCCACCGACAACCAGACCCTCCGCCAGGCGCTGGAAACATATCTTGCCGCCCGCGACCAGGTAAGCGTGGCCCGCGCCGGTCTTTTTCCGACCTTCTCTGTCAAACCTTCCGCCCAGCGCGATGATATCTCGGCAAACGGCCCCTCCTACTCGGCGGGCAAACCCACCACCTATAGCGACTTCGCGCTCACCGGCCAGGCCAGTTGGGAGCCGGACTTCTGGGGCCGCATTCGCCGCACCGTCGAAGCCGCCCGCTCGAACGCCCAGGCCAGCGCCGCGGACACGGCCAGCGTGGACCTGAGCCTTCATGCCGAGATGGCCGCCGACTACTTCCAACTGCGTGGCCTGGACGCCGAGATCAAGCTGCTGCAAGCCACCGTCACCGACCTGGAACACCAGCTTGACCTGACCCAGCGCCGCCTTGCCGGCGGAGTGGGCACCGAGGTCGATGTGGCCCAGGCCCGTACCCAGCTTGAAACCGTGCGCGCTCAACTGGTGGACGTAGGCGTGGCCCGCGCCCAGTATGAGCACGCCATCGGCACCATCGCCAACCTCAAACTTTCAGAGTTCAGCATTCCGCCGTCGCCACTCGATCTCCCCTTGCCTAAGGTTCCCGTCGGCGTGCCTTCGCAACTGCTCGAGCGCCGCCCCGACATTGCCGCGGCCGAGCGCCGCGCCGCCGCCGCCAACGCCCAGATTGGCATTGCAGTCAGCGCTTTCTATCCCACCATCAGCCTGGGAGGAACCGGCGGCTTTGAAAGCATGAACGCCGGAACGTGGATTCAAGGTCCAAGTTCGCTCTGGAGCCTGGGAGCGCAAGCAACGCAGCTCCTCTTCGACGCCGGCCAGCGCCACGCGCTCACTGACCAGGCTCGCCACGCCTACGAAGCCCAGGCGGCAGCTTACAAGAGCCAGGTCCTGGCGGCCTTCAACGACGTGGAAGACCAGCTCTCAAGCCTGCGAATTCTTGAAGCGGAGTCGGCTGTCGAGCAGAGGGCCGTCGATTCGGCCCGAAACTCCCGCGACATCTCCAACCAGCGCTACAAGGGAGGCGTCACCGGCTATCTCGAAGTGCTGACGGCAGAGGCCACGCTGCTCCAGAATCAGCGCACCGCCATCGATCTCCAGACTCGGCAGTTTGTGGCCAGCGTCGGCCTCGTCCGCTCCCTCGGCGGCGGTTGGGATGCGAGCCAGTTGGGTCAGGGATCAGGGCTTGCCCGCTCAGATTTCAGCGCGGCCCGGAGCGTGGCAGGGCAGGCAACTTCCAGTGCTTCCTCAGCTTTTGATACTGGGTACGCGGGAACTGCACAAGCAGCGGGCTTCTCGCGGGATCAAGCCACGCAAGCACGGTTTCAAGATGCTCCTGCGTCATGGCCGTGCATCCCGAGGTTCCCTGGTCCGGCCCCATCCAGATATGCATGAAGACGCACGATCCTAAACCAGGGGTCTTCAAGTCCGCGTTGTGATCGACCACCAGCCCCCATCGGTACAGCCCATCGGGGCTCAACATATGCTCGGAGCTGTTCCAGTCAGGCGAAACCGTCGCGCGGTCCACGACGCGGTTGTAGAACTTTGAATGGACGTCATCCACGCATTCCACTGAGGGCGTGAGACTCACGTAGGGCATTTTCCATCCCGCCTGCTCCTGGGCGGCGTAGCCGAAGGCAGTGCTCAGGCGGAAGATTCCGGCAGGCGATTTATGATCGCCTTCCTTCTTGACTGGATCGAGCGCTTCGGCACCAGTAACCGGCACAACTCCCGCGCCCCATCCGAGGCCTTTCTTGCCGATCACGACGGGGATTGGATCGCCAACCGCCTCCCATTTCTTGTGCGCCTGTTTTCGCTCATAGGGCTGCAACGTACCCGCGGCTGCATTCCAATCCGGGGTAGTTACCACGAGGATTTGTGTTGACGCGTGCAATGCGGCTGGTTCCTGGCCCTGAGCCAGCGCAAACGAAACCGCACAGATCGCAACCATGCCACAGGAAAACCATCGTATCTTCATCGTTTCGTATGCCTCTGAAGACAACTTTTGAATTCACCACAGGCTAACAGCGGCGGAGAGGATTGTCGATTCTAGACTTTTTCGGAAAAAGTGTAGACTGGAATTTTTTCTGTATCCCACCCATTCCGCAGAAAAACGCGGAATGGATGGGGCATAAAAGTTTATAGCAAAAGCTAAAATGCTCTATTTCCGACTTTTTATTCCTTGTTCCCTGGCTTGACCGCATCGTGCACCACATGGCTATAAGCTGCCGGGGGAACGTCGGTCAGGGGCAGCGCGGGGCCTTCCCACAGCAGGCGGGGCGAGCCCTGGCTGGCCGAATGCAAGCCTTCCAGATGAAATGCGTGCTTGCCGGCGCGCAAGCCCAGCGAGCCGCGATCATAGCGCATGGCGTTTCCGGGCGAGCCGCAGACTTGAGCAAAGGCCGGTCCGGTCCGGGCCACTTCCACGCCGTCGATCACCAGGCGCGCGCCATCGCGGGCCAGCAGGTGGAAGGTGTAGCCGCCGTCGGCGGGAATATCGATGAAGCCGTCCCAAGCGGCAGTGTAATGCGTAAAGCCCTGCGCATCCGCGCGCAGATTCGGCCCTTCTCCGGCAAAGACCGCGTGTTTGGCGGTCAGCGCCGGCAGTTCGGTCCATGCGCCGGGGTAGATTTGCCAAGCGAGGCCGGCGAGCGTGGGACCGGCAACGGGAGCAGCATCGTGCCAGCGGCCCACGGCCACCACTCCCTGCGCCGCCCAGTCCACGCCTCCATTGTGATCCTCCACATGAAGCAGAACCCGAAAGCGGCCCGAACCATCGAGCTGAGTGCCTTCGGCGTCCGGGAAGCGATGGCGCACGCGGCGGCCCTTCGCCTGAGTGCCATCGCCGAAAAGCCAGGCGTAGTGCGCTTTGGGCGTGGGTTGCGCAGTGAAGGTGACTTCCTCTCCCGGTGCGAAGACCGGCGGGGTCACGGTGAACGCCGCCACCGGGCCGTGCGGAGCCGGAAAATGAGCCGCCTGAGCTCCTTCGCTCGTCACCAGGGGCAGATCGGCATTTGCGGCCACGCGGTTCTGGCCGTACTTCACATTGTCAAAGGTCACGCCCGCTACGTCGCCGATCATTGTGGAATCGGCCAGCGGCGGTTGGTCCAGCGCCCAGATGTTGTGAAATGTGAACCCATGCAACCCTGGTTGTTTCTGCTCCAATTGCACCAGCGAGTACCAGTTGTCCAGAAAAAGGTTCTCGAAAGTAAACTGCGAGTGGACCCCCTTGGCCTCTTGCGCGCCCCAAAAACCGAGCAGGCCGAAAGTTTGCCCACAGGCCCCGATGCCGCCGTGCAAAATGTCGGAGTCGCGCAGGGTAAAGTTGCGCGAATTGAAGATCTTTCGCGGCCAGCCGGCGCGCACAATGTTCGAGATGCTGGTGGAGAGAACACTGTTCATGATGAGAATATTCGCGACGTCGTGGCCGGGGC
>Ga0255356_1000538_pt1 | contig 25913 bp, 15 predicted proteins | sample HBST100metaG_FD_189944 | JGI IMG/M metagenome (GOLD analysis project Ga0255356, IMG submission 189944) | Peat soil microbial communities from Stordalen Mire, Sweden - H.B.S.T100 | ecosystem: Environmental > Terrestrial > Soil > Wetlands > Peat | place: Sweden: Norrbotten County, Stordalen Mire...
GCACTAGTGGATTCAATATCGCGTTGACTCTGAGGGCCTGCGGCAGGGTTCCACCCGACGCAGAATGGCGCGATGCATGGGCGGCTATGGTGGCGCGGCACGATGCATTGCGAACTGGATTTCACCAGGATGGAGAAGGCGTGTTGCGGCGTTCTGTTGGGATGGTCTCGAGCGTGGACCTCGAGATCTCCAACGAGACTGAGATGGCGGTCGCACTGGCCCATATTCGTGGGCATCAGACGGAACCATTTGTTATGGAGAGTCCTCCCCTGTGGCGCGCTGGGCTGGTGCATGTGGTTGGCACGGAGCAGCCTGTCTTCTGGTTCGTGTTGCATCATTCAATCGGAGACGGCGTTTCGCTTGGGGTCTTGGTGGAGGAACTCTCGACACTTCTGCGAGGGGGAAGGCTGCTCCCAATCACATGCCATTTCGATCAGTCGGCAGGGCGGGAGGAAAGCTACCTGGCTGGATCAACGAGTCAGATAGACGCGGCGTATTGGCAAGGTATCCTAAATAATCTCGGCGATGGTTCAGCGGATACTCCCCAGCCGTTCGACGAGTGGCACCTTGATTCTCCTCGTCCCTCCGTACGCGCTGTGCGAAACACCAAAGGCGTGCATGTCTTCCGTACTCGTCTGGATGCTTCCGTCGCCGTCGGTTTGCGCGAGTTTGCCCGAAGGAACGGAGCTAGCCTGCACGCTCTGATGCTTACAATCATGGCTCACGAAGTGTGGCGGCGGAGCGGACGTTCCGATTTTCTTTTAGGAACCGCGGCCTCCACGCGCGACTCAGCCGGAGAGGCACGGGTTGTTGGTTACTACGTGAACATGCTGCCCGTGCTATGTCGTGTTCATGGTAGCGAGCCGTTCGAGCAGGCTTTGCAGACGATGCAGCGGAACCTGGCGGAGGGACTGCAACATCTCTGCTACCCGTTCGCTCTCATCTATCGGGAGTACCGCAAAGATCATGCTCTAGCCATTGATCCAGCGCGCTATCCTCTCTTCGATTTTGCGGTCACTGAAAATCCGGAGATCCTTAACGTAACGAGCAACGGTGATGACGAATTTCATTTCATCGGTCTTGCAGCCCATTCGGGCAAAGAGGCAGGTTATGAGCTTCACCTGAATGGTCCTGCCCAGGATATGGTTCTGGTGCATCAAGGCCAGGAGGACGGCAGCATCGAACTGCATTGGTACGTCAATGCAGAAATCTATCAAAAGGAAACGGCGAAGGGCTGGATCGGCGCACTTGACGGGTGGGCGCGTTTCCTAGTTTCCAGCGAACGACTCCCGGGCTCTCCCTTGCCTGCTTTGCTTCAGCAGGAGGAGAGATTGCTCGCAGGCTGGGAGCACGGCCCAGCTCTGGAGCACCCGGCGCGGAGCCTTCCCGCGATCTTCGAGCACTGGGCTCGTGTGCAGCCGGACCGTCCTGCGCTGATCACAGATCATGGATCGAGAAGCTATGCGGAACTCGACGCCAGATCCAATGCTTTGGCTCATGCGCTGCAGGCGCAGGGCGTGGCGCGGCAAGAGGTGGTCGGAGTACTTACTGGTCGCTCCATCGCGCTGCCAGAAGTGGTGCTGGGCATCTGGAAGGCCGGTGGATGCTATCTGCCACTGGTCAGCGATCTGCCGGTTGAGCGAATGGCCTTCATCGCTCGCGACGCTGCTATTAAGGTGCTAGTGATTCTCGATGGGCATGAAATGCCATTGTTGTTGGTCAAGATCGGCTGCAAGATACTTCGGCCCGAAGAACTCTCAGAAGCATTCATAGCTAACCATAGTTCTGCGCCACAAATTGCAGGAGGTGCGGTTTGGGGATTGGATCTTGCATATATCATTTACACTTCCGGGTCTACTGGAGAACCCAAGGGGGTGATGCTACACCACCAGGGACTAATCAACTTTGGTGTTGGCATTGTCGCCGCTCTGGATGTCCGTTCCAGCGATAGAGCTTTGCTGGTGGCGTCACCCGCATTCGACGCGTGGATCTCAGATGTGGCGATGGCTTGGACAGTTGGTGCTGCATTGGTCCCGATCGAGCGTGGCGAGATGGACGATCTCGCAGGAATGCGCGATAAGATTGAGCGTCTGCAAGTTAGCGTCGCCACTATGACGCCATCGTATCTCCGCCTATTTGAGCAGGCGGAGTTTCCGGGTTTGTGTTTGCTGCTGACAGTGGGAGAGCCGCCCAATCGTTCCGATGCTCTTCATTATGCTGAGCGCCTGCGCTACATGAATGGTTATGGACCGACCGAGAACACCGTTGCGGCAAGCTTCGGGCAAGTTATGGCTCAAGCGCAAAGAATCACGGCGGGCAAGCCATTGGCTAACACGTCGATCCACATTCGCAATAGCCACGGAGAGCCTCTTCCACCCGGCGCGGTGGGAGTTATTTGGCTGGGCGGCATGGGGCTTGCTTCGGGCTATCTAAATCGCCCCGATCTTACGTCGGCCAGCTTTGTGGAAACATCGGTCGGCAGACTTTATTGCACGGGTGACTTAGGTCGTTGGACTTGCTCCGGCGATCTTGAGGTTCTTGGCCGTTCAGACGAGCAGGTGAAGCTGCGCGGGCATCGAGTTGAGCTGGGTGAGATCGAGCATCGGCTCGGCTCGCATCCGGATGTGCGGCAGGCAGTTGCAGTGGTGGAAACCCGCGCAAACAGAACGCAAATCCTGTGGGCTTTCGTTTGCGTCCATCCTAAGGCAAATGAAGTTAGCCAGACGGAATGGCACGACTACCTCTCCGCGGCATTGCCATCTTATATGGTTCCGTCGGCTGTACTGAGCGTGCCGACCATTCCTGTGAATATTGCGGGCAAAGTGGATCGTGCGGAGTTGTTGCGGATGGTTCCCGAAGTGATAACCAACCCTGTCCAATCCGAGGATGGCGCTCTGCAGAGAACCCAGCCCCGCGAGGGTACCGAACACCAGGTCGCGGAAGTGTGGGCGGAGCACCTCGAAGGTCAGCCGATCGCTCGCGAAGATAATTTCTTTAATCTAGGGGGGGACAGCCTGCGCGCCATCGCCGTAGTTAATCAGCTTCGACGCACATTCGACTGCACTGTCAACGATCTCTACGAACATCCCGATCTGACGGATTTCGCGGCGGTTTGTCAGCAGCGTCCTGAGCACTTGCGCACGGTGATCCAATCCGCTGCACGACATTGGCAAGACTATCGGAATGGACTCGCTGCTTATGATGCAGAGCGCGAGGCAATCCTGGCAGTCGCGCGGCGAGAATATGAGATGCGAAGCCAGTTAGATATGCAGAGTGGAGCGGGAGAACGACGCGATTATGCAACTGTTCTGCTGACCGGTGCGACTGGCTATCTGGGAAGTTATCTTTTGCGTGAGCTACTGGCAGATCAGGACCGGGAGGTAAGCGTGTTAGTGCGTGGCGCCGACGAACGGATTGCGCGTGCCCGCCTGGGAGAGGTTCTGTGCCACTATTTTGGAGTAAGGCATGGCGCCGAATTGCGCGATAACCCGCGGCTCACCGTGCAGGCGGGCGATTTGCGCCGTGACGATCTGGGCCTGTCGTCGAAGGCCTATGATCGCATGGCGAAGAATGTGCAAGCAATCTTTCACTGCGCCGCTAACGTGAAGCACTTCGGCCATTATTGGGAGTTCGATGCCGACAATGTAGCCGCGACCGGAAGATTGCTGAAACTGGCTGCGCACCGCGCCGCGGCGCCTGCGGATTTTCATCTTGTCTCCACCCTCTCGGTTTGTGGCAAGGCTCCCGAAAAGGGTTTTCGTCTCTTCACCGAATATGACGGCGCGTCTGAGGTGCTGGACGACAACTACTATATCCGCAGCAAGCAGGAGGCCGAGAAGTTGGTAGTCGCGGCGCGGCGTAATCTCGCCAATGCGTGCATTCATCGTGTGGGTAATTTGGTGTTTGCTTTCGATGGTGGACCGCTCCAACTCAACATCAGAGAAAACGCGTTCTTCCGACAGCTCGCCGCTTTTCTGCAACTGGGTGCCGTACCAGACGATTCACATCTGTGGCAGTGCCATGTGGATGTGGTGGCGCGCGGCATCGTGCTGCTGGCGGGCGCGGCCAATCTCACAAACGAAACATATCACCTGGAGAATGTCAGACTAGATACGCTGGCGGCCTTTGTTGGCGCGGCGAAGGAAGTCCGCGTGTGCAGTTTCGGAGCGTTTCTAGAGCGGCTGCAAGCTGCCGTGGACGAACCCTGTATGAACGCCGCTCTGACTGAAATATTGGAGAACTTTGGTTTGTATCGAGGCGTATCACCACAGGCCCGAGCGCGCCGTCTGGAGATCGTCTCCGGACGCACACAAAATCTCATGGCCCGGCTGGGGCTCTTCTGGCCAAATGGGCAAGCGGCAGGCCAGACGGAAATGCTGCGTCAGGCGGCCCGGCATTTCTCCCAGAATACGCAACTACCTGTACCTGAGCAAAGGATGCGGCCCCAGCGCCCGATGCCGTTCAAATCTCAAAGTAAGGAGTCTCAATCATGGACACCCCCACGTCTATAATCGCTGTCGTCAATCCCGTGATCTCGCTGGTTCCTTCCGTAGAACTCCGCGATACGTTGCGCTTGGCATTCTCTGAAGAGCAAGGCGCTGTAGAAAACATTGAAGAGTTCTTCCGGGTGCTCCCCTTGTCGGCATGGTCCAAGGACTTGTTGCAAACCTTCGCGGGTTCTTGGAAGGCAACTCACCTGAAGATGCTGGCAATTTATGGGCTTTCATGCCGCATGCAAAGAATTGCCGACGGTGCAGGAGATCTTGACCGGTCGAACCTGTATCTTGCAGCGGCGAAGAATGCCTCTACCAGCTACGAGGATCTCGGCCTGGATTTCGATGGGCACACGCACGCTGAACTCTACGATGATTTTGCGGAAGCTTTGACCGGCGGTGACCTTTGGCAGTTGAGAAAATACCGTCTTCCTGAAGCCTACCAATTCGGCCAGTGGGTTTATCGCAACATGGTGGTAGAGGACATTTCCGACGGCCTGCTGACGAATATGTTTTCCGAGATATACAACCACGGAGAGTATACAATCGCGCTGCCTACAGTTAGCGCGTATTTTGAACGACATACTCACTTTACCGCGCCAGAACGCCACAAGGCTGTCACCTACATCGCGGCCCATGTGGAAGACGAGGTTGAGGCTACTCACTTTCTTGTAGTGGTGGAGGCCCTCGATCGCTATCTTGCAACAAGCAAAACACACTTCGACTCGGAGCGAGCCTCTTCCGTATTCCGCACATATCTACGAAGCCTCGGGCGGGTGATGCGAAGTCTGACGGAGATCATGCGGACCGAAGTTGCTGGCCAGGCAGTGCAGCCTTTGTCAGCAGGGGTCGGTGCTTGATGCCTGTTTTACAATCCGGCTTTGCGCCTCTAATGTTAGAGGTCCCCGTACGGCGATTTCAGCATTACGAGGTCGCAGTAAAAGCAATGGCTAACTATCAGACGGAGTTATGCGACGATGCGTCGCGGAGGCGAGCCAATAGCTTAAAGGTCACCGACCAGGACCAACCCGAAGAGATGTTTTGCCTTTTCCCGACTCGTCCCGATCATCCGCCGTTGGCGATCATTGGAGGCATGGGGCCGCTGGCCGGTGCTCTGGCCTTCAGACAAGCTTGTGCACGTTATCAGGATTCTCGTGTCGTGGTGCTTTATCAGGCCTGCTCCGTGCCGGATCGTTCCACAGTTATCTTGGGCGAGGGGCGTTTGGATACTCAGTTGTGTCGCAGTATGGCTTTGAGATTGGCCGACGCCGTGCGACTGGCTGTGGATCTCGCCCCTTCGGCTAGTCTGCCAGCTCATTGCATCATAGCCTGCAATTCCGCGCATTACTTTTGGCGACTAATGATGGACGACCTACGGCGGAGCGCGGCGCAAGTGGAAATGGTTTCCCTGGTTGAGTCCTCTGTGGAGGCGCTTGGATTCCACTCCTGCAAAAGAGCGTTGCTATTGACCACTGAAGGCGCCCAGACTGGCAAGGTATTCTCGACACCTTGCCTTGCTGCGGGCATTGTCTTCGACGAGCCGTCGCCCACGCTGAGCCGTCTCTTGATGGCCACCATATTTGAAGGCATGAAAGCTCTCGATGAGCGCCGTGCCGTGGAACTCGGCAACGAGTTGTTTGAGGCCATTCTGCGTGCCGGGCAAGACTACGATTGCATCCTGGTCGGCTGTACGGAACTTCCGCTCACCATCGACCTGCTGAGGCTCCGGGGGAGCACGGAAGTTGCAGCCTTTCTTTCGCGAGTGCGGGTCGTCGATCCTTTTGAGGAGGCACTCGGTCATGCCTGATCTATTGCATTCTGATGGGATTTCAATCTCCGTTGAGCCGACCGCTGCCACGAGCCGCTTCGTGTCTTTCTGCAGGGAAGATGTGGAGCGATCTGTCCCGGAGCGATTCGAGCGGGAGGTGCTTTTATATCCAGGCAAGATAGCTGTCGCGGACGCCGAGTCCGCACTTACCTATTACGAGCTGAACCGGCTGGCCAACCGCATCGCGCACGCTGTTCTGGCTATGCGGGGAATGGGATCGGAGCCTGTGGCGCTGCTGGTTGGGACTGGTGTTCCGGTTGTGGCAGCCATGCTGGGTGTACTGAAGGCAGGTAAGTTCTACGTTGCTCTGGATACAACACAACCTGACGCACGGACGGCTGCGATCCTCAACGAATGTCGGCCGACACTGCTGATTACGGATAATGGAAGGATGAAGCAAGCAGAGGCGCTGCGCTCTGCGCTCGATGCTCCAGTTGCGCAGGTGCTGAACCTGGACGCCCTTGAGTCGGGCCTTTATGAATCGAATCCAGGCTTGGCTATTACGGCGGATGATCTGGCGTATATCCTCTACACCTCGGGCTCTACGGGAAAGCCCAAGGGAGTTATGCAGGACCATCGCTACGTGCTGCATTTGGCGATGGTTTACACGAATGGCGGACGAATATCTACCACGGATCGATTGGTGCTGCTTTACTCGCCGAGTTTTGCCGGCGCTGTCCGCGACATTTATTGCACCGTGCTAAACGGAGCGACGCTCCTTCATTTCGACGTGAAGCGCGAAGGTCTCACAGACCTGGCAGACTGGCTGCGGCGTGAGCAGATTACAGTGTTCTTCGCGGTGGCTACCATGTTCCGCCACTTTTGCCGCCTGCTGAATCCGGAGGACCAATTCCCGTCGGTCCGTCTTATCTTCCTGGGCAGCGAGACGGTCTATGTCGGTGAAGTACACCTCTTCCAGCGTCATTTCTTTGGGGATACGCGCATGATCGTGAGCTTCGGCGCATCGGAACTTAGCCCTATCTGCCAGTTTCCGATCTTCGTCGATACGCGGATCGAGGGAAGCACCGTCCCCGCAGGGTATGCGGTGGACGATGTCGAGTTGCTGCTGTGGGATAGCGAGGGGAAACAAGTAGCCGCGGGCGCGACTGGCGAAATCGTTGTGCGGAGCCGCTATCTTTCCCGCGGCTATTGGGGTCGGCCCGAACTGACGGCATTGGCTTTTGTGCCGGACCCGGATGGAGGCGAGCGGCGCATGTTCCGCACCGGCGACCAAGGCCGCCTGCTGAGCGATGGCTGTCTGTTACACCTGGGGCGCTCCGATTTTCAAGTTAAGATCAGAGGTTACCGCGTTGAGGCCGCCGAAGTGGAGGCATTCTTCACCGCTACCGGATTGGTTCGAGATGTTCTCGTGAGCGCTTGGTTCGATGCAACAGGGGAACAGAACCTGGCTGCGTGGCTGGTCCCAATGCATCCGGATGCGCCGCCACGCGTTAGTGAATTGCGCGCCTTGGCTAGCGCAACGCTTCCCGACTATATGGTACCCGCGACCTTCGTCCTGATGGACTCACTGCCAATGACATCTAATGGTAAGCTCGACCGCCGATCGCTGCCCGACCCACGGCAGGCGACGCAATCGCCGGACACCGCTTACATGGGTCCACGCACTCCTGTCGAAGAGCGTCTGAAGGAGATCTGGTCGGAACTCTTTGGGTTGCAGCGGATCGGCGTTCATGAAAACTTCTTCGACTTAGGCGGTCACTCCTTGCTGGCTGTGCAAGTGGTCGCCCGTATTGTCGCTGCATTTCGCGTGGTGCTGCCGCACAACTGCCTCTTCGAATCTTCCACGATTGCACGACTTGCAGAGGCGGTGGAGCGTGCGCGAAGTATCGAAGCGGATGAAGTGATTCGGCCGGGAGTACGGGGCGCGAAGGTGCAGCTCTCCTTCGCGCAGCAGAGGCTGTGGGTTCTCGCCGGACTTGAGGGGCCGAGTGAGAGCTTCAACATTGTGCGCGCGTTTCGGCTTGAAGGTCATCTGGATTCGGCGGCGTTGGAGAAATCGCTTGCAGCGATCAGCCGCCGACACGACAATCTGCGCGCAGCCTTTTCGATTGTGAGTGATTGCCCCGTGCAGAAGATTGCGCCTGAAGCCGCGAGCATTCTTTCTTTCGTGGACTTGAGGCAGGTGCCGGAGAACCGGCGAGAGGCAGCGCTCAATGCCAGCCTACGCGTGGCGGGCAGCCGGTGCTTCGACCTTGCAAACGGCCCTTTGTGGAGTGTGCGAATCATCCGTCTTGCCGGGAACCAACAGGTTCTGCACTTAGCGATGCACCACATCATAAGTGATGACTGGTCGGTCCAGATTCTGCTGCGGGAACTGTCGACGCTTTACAGCGGGTATCTCGCTAGCCTAGAAGATCAACTCCCTAAACTGCCGGTGCAGTACTCTGACTATGCCATTTGGCAAAGGCGCTGGCTGGCCGGGGAACGGCTGACGAAGCAACTCGACTACTGGCAGAATCACCTGCGGGAGGCCCCGCCATTTGTGGAGTTGCCGCTCGACCGCCCGCGCCAAGCCGATGGAAAATTCCATGGGGGCATCGTTCGTCTGCACCTTGATCGCGAACTCACCGCGCGGTTGCGCTCTCTCAGCAGAGAATCGGAAACTACCCTCTTCGTTACTTTGCTGGCGGCGTATGCGATTCTGTTGTCTCAATATGGAAACCCGGAAGATGTCGTTATTGGAACCGTCTTGGCCAATCGGTATCCAGTGGAGACAGAGGCTATCATAGGCTTCTTCGCGAATACGCTCGCGCTTCGGCTGCAGTGGCGCGAAGGAGCAACATTCCGCGAGATTCAAGCTGGCGCTCACCGTGCCGCCGTAAATGGATATGCGCATCCGGACGTGCCCTTCGACCGGATTGTAGAGGCATTGCAGCCTGACCGGAGCGCTCTCCAGAGCCCTGTCTTTCAAACGCTCTTTGTGCTGCAGAACGTACCCGGGCAGGAACTCGTTTTACCCGGGCTGGTGACCACACCCTTGGACTTGGCACGACCTTCGGCTGGGGCTACCTTCGACCTGACACTTTCGCTAAAAGAGACCGGCGGTGAATTGTGTGGCACATTGGAATTCAACACAGCCTTGTTTGACATCACCACCATCGAGCACATGGCAGCGCATTTCAAAACCCTGCTCGCGGAAATCGTTCAAAAGCCAGATGAGGCAGCGGCGCAATTGTCATGCACTGCTATGCACATTTCGCACAGCTCGACTGGTAAGTGTACTGCCTCTGTTGGAGCCTGGGGCGAGGGAAACGGCAATTCAGAGATGGGAGTCTCCGGTCAGACTCTTGAGGGCGGGTTTGGATAGCTTGCTTGCGTGAGCTGTGCATTGTGGTGCGAAAGCAGAAGCTCCTCGCACTGTTAATGCCTAATTCGCTCCAACACGCGACGTAAAACAAAGACAGTGTTTGTCCCGGATCGGAATTACCGATCTCCCTTCGCCGAATCTTACTCGGCCAATATCTGGAGCCTCGACCATGATTAGCTTGATGAGACTCGGCATCGTTGGCTTCATGCAACGGGAGACACACGCTCTAAATCGGAAGCTGCTGGTGCTTACTGTCGCATCTGGCATAGCCAACGCGATGAACCTGGCGGTGATCAATGCCGCAGTCGACGCGTTGCGAGGTGGCGGGCCATCCTGGAAGCTTTTTGTTTGGTTCGGCCTCTCCATCGCACTGTTTGTCTATTCACTGCGCTACATCCTTTATGAATCGACGCGGATCTCAGAGACTGCCATTTGTAGCGTGCGGCTGAGGTTGGCGGATAAGATTCGGCGGTCGGACTTGCTCGCGCTAGAATCCATAGGTGAGGCTGACATCCACGCACGAATCAGCCGGGATATGGCTGCCATCGCCCAGGCCGCACGCCCACTTTTCGCGGCAGCGCAGGGCGTCGTCATGATACTGTGCACGATGGGTTATATCGCCATCGTGTCGCCCGTCGCAATGTTGCTTTGCCTCGCTCTTATTGCGACCGGTGCAGGAAAATACTTCAGGGACCGTTCAGCCTATGACCGGGGTTTGAGTGAAGCATCGAAACAAGAAGACGCGTTGTTTGATGCTCTCAATGGATTGCTGAAAGGGTTTAAGGAAATCCGCATCAACAAGCTGAAAAGTGATGACGTATTTCAGGAGTTCGAGTCCACCACCACTCGCGTACTCAAAGTGCGCACTCACGTAAATATTCTGTTCTCGAACAACATCTTATTTGTGGAGATGTTTTTCGTTCTTTTGCTTGGAGCTGTGGCCTTTGTTCTTCCTGTCATTACAACTTCGTTTTCAGGTTCAGCGGCAAAGATCGTGGCCGCCATTCTGTTCTTTTTTGGGCCACTGATTAACGTGGTCACGCTGATCCCAATGCTTTCGCAGGTAAATGTGTCGGTAAATAATCTTCAGCGTTTGGAAGCAACCCTGGACGAAGGCCTCGCGAATTCCATGGAAGAGGAAGCAGCGCCGCTGGTCGACCTGAGCTCTTTCGCTACGATCCGCCTGGAAGGCGTCTGCTTTGCCTATAAGGACCCCGATGGAAATGCAACGTTCCAAGTCGGTCCTATTGACGGCGAGATTCGACGTGGCGAAGTCCTGCTTCTAATAGGGGGTAATGGCAGCGGCAAGACGACCTTCCTCAAACTGCTAACCGCCTTGTACCGGCCGACGCAAGGCGCCATCAACATCGACAACGTAGAGATCGGGTCCGTCAACATTCGATCTTATCGCAATTTGTTTTCGGCGATTTTCTCAGACTTCCACCTGTTTGAAAAGCTGCACGGGTTAAGTGCCGTCGACCCGGAACGCGTGAACGCATTGCTCAGGCTGATGGAGATATCTGATAAGACCGCTTTCAGCGAAGGACATTTTACCAACACTCATCTCTCGACAGGACAGCGCAAGCGCCTGGCTCTAGTGGTCTCCTACTTGGAGGACAAGCCCATTTATGTCTTCGATGAAGTGGCCGCCGACCAGGACCCGCAGTTTCGTCGCTACTTCTATGAAACACTTCTGCCAGAGCTGAAGAGTGCGGGCAAGACGGTCGTGGTGGTTTCGCATGATGACCGCTATTTCCAGGCAGGGGACCGGGTGCTGCAGATGGATTATGGTAAGTTGGTCGCCACAGCCGTGGCACCCAAGAAAGCTGCGAAACGTGCGCGCAAGTAATTCCGTTCAACCACAAAACTCGATGCATGATGCGCAAAATGAATTCAATGGGAATACATCGATGGTAAGGTTCCGAGTGATTATTTCGAATCGAAAGACACAGCTCGCGACTGGAGTTGCAACACTCGTTCTGGCTGCGTCCATCGTCTATTTTTATGCTCGAGGAGGCAAGGCAGAGGTGCTAGTCGAAACTGCGGAGCGCCGGGACGTGCCAGTCGTCGTGGAGTTGCCAGCCCAAACTGAGGCATCCGCTACAGTGGAGATCCGCGCCAATGTCGAAGGTCGATTGATTGAGATGTCCTTTCACGAAGGGAATATGGTCAAGAAGGGCCAAGTGTTGTTTCGCATCGATCCTCGCCGTTGTGCGGCCGCGTTGCAGTTAGCCAAAGCCGCGTTGGAGAAGGCAAAGGGCGATCTGGAAATGGCAAAGGAGCAGCAGCATCTGGTCAATGCCCAGTCAGCACTGCGACAAGCAGACGCCAATCTGCTGAGGTCCAATCTGGACGCGGAAAGGATGAAGCCACTGGCCGCACGCAAGGCAGTACCGGAACGAGATTTGGACGCAGCTATCGCGGCTCAGTCCTCGGCTTTGGCTGCAGTCGAGGACGCGCGCGCCACGGTGCAAACCACTACTGTCAGCGATCGAGTAGGTCTGAAGCAAGCGCAGGCCAGCCTAACGGCGGCCATAGCTGCGCAGCAGAATGCGGAACTCGATTTTGAAGAAACCACAATTCGTGCCCCAATAGACGGTCTTATCGGCCGAACGGAAGTATCGGTAGGTAACTATGTGGGGCGCGGAGAGCCGAGTCGACTCGCAACTGTTTCCCCACTGGATCCGATCAATGTTGGGTTCAGCATTCCTGAAGCGCTTTACTTGCGCACCTATTCCAAGATTGATCGTAAGGCAATGGAACATCTCGAATTCATTCTGGCCGACAATAGAACATACGCTTTTCGCGGCAAGTATACGAACATTGGGCGCGCGATGGACGCGAAGACTGGAACAATCCAGATCGAGGCGCAATTTCCAAACCCTACGGGAATTCTTGTGCCTGGTATGTCAGGTAAGATACGCATGCCGATTGAAAACCGCGCAAGTGCCGTTTTGGTCTCCGAGCATGCCGTGTTTGATAATCTCGGCTCGAAGGCTGTGGATATAGTTACGCCTGATAATAAAGTAACAATTCGCACCGTCGAGACAGAGGGAAGTTACCAAGGGAAGAGCATCGTCACCAATGGACTAGGCGGCGGAGAAACCGTTATTGTCGAGGGAACTAAGAAGTTCTCTCCGGGACAGCGAGTTGCCACCAAGACTGTTCAGGTCAGCCACTGATGCAAGCTCCTCTATCCATTCAGTGGTGTTGCCAATCGGTCTTCGGCAGACAATCGTTTCCGAGTATAGCGTCGATTTGCATGGTGATTGTTGCGGCGATGTTGATTGGCGGATGCGCCGGCGCCCACTATCAACGGCCGAATTTCCCTATTCCGCCGAGCTATCGAGGGGATGTTATCGTGCCTATTGCCGCGAGCGGAAGTGCTAGTGGTCTCGGTGAACTTCGATGGCAGGATCTGATACGCGACGAGGAGTTATCAGGACTGATCCAAGAGGCCATCTCGCATAACTTTGACGTTCAGGTCGCGGTTGCTCGTGTGTTGCAGGCTCGCGCTCAGCTTACAGTCGCGCGATCGGCCCTCTTTCCCCTGGTCGACGCACAAGGAAGTTACACCAATTCGCGACTATTGGACGTCGATGCTAGCGACACTACCCTGTCCGTGAGCGCGGGTTGGGAACTCGACCTGTGGGGAAAAATCCGAAATGCGAGCGCGGCCGCACGAGCAGGATTGCTTGCCAGTGAGCAGGCGCGGCGTGTGGTTCTGCAAACGCTGGTGAGCGATGTCGCGGGCGGTTACTTCCTACTGCAGGACCTGGATCTGGAACTCGAAATCACTCGGCATGCCCTGAAACTTCGCGAGGATTCACTCGCACTGGTTCAGCTTCGAGTGGACAATGGCTATTCGTCAGAAATGGATCTTCGCCAAGCCGAAGTGCTCGTGGAAAGTGCGCACACTGCGATCACCAGCCTGGAGCTGCAGATCGAACAAACCGAGAATCAGCTTGACATCTTGCTCGGTCGGAATCCAGGTCCAATTGTTCGCGGACGTCCGCTGCTCGAGGAGAAACTATCCGTCAATCTTCCTCCCGGCTTGCCATCGTCTTTGCTCGACCGCCGGCCGGACATTCGCGAAGCTGAGCAACAACTCATCGCCAGTCACGCCATCGTCGCTGTGGCCAAAGCTGCATACTTTCCGACGATCTCGCTTACCTCCTCATTAGGGTTTGAGAGTTCAGCACTACACAACCTATTCAGTGGCCTCGCCGGCACATGGCTTGCTGGCCCTGCGGTAAGTCTGCCGATCTTCAACGCGGGCAGTATCCGTGCCGGTGTGCTGAGCGCCAACGCGCAGCAGCAGCAGGCCGAGCTTCTTTATAGGAAGACCGTGCAGCAGGCTTTTCGTGAAGTGGCAGACGCATTAGTGGAGAGGAGAAAACTTGCCGAGTTGCGGATCCAACAGGGAAGGCTTGTTGAAAGCCTTCAACATGCGGTTGAACTTGCCGATCTTCGATACCGTGGAGGTGTCGCCAGTTATCTGGACTACCTCGACTCAGAACGCCAATTGCTTGATGCGCAGGTTCTGCTCGTGCAAGTCCGTCGTGAAGAAATGACTAATATAGTTACCCTATACCGCGCCCTTGGTGGTGGATGGAGGTAGCTATGCAGTCACCATGCCTAAGCCTCATGTCACCAGAGTACGGCTCGCACGGATTAGACAAAGAGCGGAGGTAGTAGAACTCATGTTGCCAGACCGGCTAATTTCTGACACGGATAAAGAGTCTCTCAATGTGTGGTGCGCATATCCAGAAGATACATCGACTGAGGCCGTTACCGAGGAGTGCGTGCAGCTGCTAAGTGAAGACGAACGTGCGCGTTGGCTGTCGTTTCGGTTTGAACATTCTCGTTGCGAATATCTGACAACGCGTGCCTTGGTGCGCACTGCCCTTTCCCACTGTCATCCGCTTGCTCCTGATGCCTGGCGTTTTCAGAGCAACACCTATGGCAAGCCCGCAGTTGAGCAGAATTGCGGATTGAGCTTTAATTTGTCTAATTCTCTTGGCCTGGTGGTGTGTTTAATCGCCCAAGGGGCGAGTGTCGGCGTGGACGTTGAATCTTACGAGCGCGCGGGCCAGATCGTTGAGCTTGCCTCCGATGTGCTTGCTCCGCGAGAACAGATTCAACTTGAAGCTTTGCGCGGTAGGCAGAAAGCGAATCGTGCTTTGTCGTTGTGGACACTCAAAGAGGCTTATATCAAAGCGATAGGTATGGGGTTGTCCCTGCCCTTGAAACAGATATCCTTTCTTTTTGACGATGAGGATGGAATTCGATTGGAACTTGATCATGCCCTCGGTGACCAGAAGGAACGATGCTGGAAATTCTGCCTGCTCGACTGTGCTGAACACAGGATTGCATTGATGGTCGAGAGGGCGAATGTTCCCAGGTTGCAGTTATGGGAAGTGCGGCCCATAACTGCAACGCCTACGAGACTAAGCACGTGTGGAGAGAGATGGTTTCCAGCCCCGGCAGTATCGCCCTGAATTCTTCAGCGCGGACTCGACATCGGAGATTGCAATGACGCTATTCCCGCCAGAATTCCTGTGCTGTTGCCCGGCAGGCCGAAGCTGCCTGCTTATGATTCTGTAGGAGTGGTGATGCGCAGTGGGGGCGGCCGGTTGACGAGAGCCTCTTTGTTGGTGCCGGTCAATCTCTTCGTGCTCCTGGAAAGCCTAGCCCGTATCCAATAATTCTTGGAGCTGTGAAGAATGTCTATATTTATCAATGGGTTATGATCTATTATAACTCAAGGTGCACGCACATCCAGGCATGATCCGCTTGATGTATCAGTAATGGAGTTTTTCGTTCTATAGTTATAAATATTGGGGATAAAGATCAATGTCGAAACGTGAATTCCAAACTGAAGTCAATCAACTGCTGCAACTGATCATCCACTCTCTCTACTCGCACCCGGAGATCTTCCTGCGCGAACTGATTTCCAACTCTTCGGATGCACTTGACAAGCTTCGCCACCTGACGCTGACTGACGATGCTTACAAGGCCCTTGCTTTCAATCCTCGAATAGATCTGGAACTTGACGAAGAGAACAAAACCCTGACCATTGCCGACACGGGCATCGGCATGAATGAAGAGGACCTGATCTCGCATCTTGGTACGATTGCGCGTTCGGGCACCAAGAACTTCCTTTCGCAACTCTCGGGAGACGCCAAGCGAGATTCAAATCTGATCGGTCAGTTTGGAGTGGGGTTCTATAGCGCCTTCATGGTTGCTGACAGCATTGAGGTCGTCTCCCGCAAAGCCGGTGAAGAGCAGGCGTGGCGCTGGGTAAGCGATGGAAAAACAGGCTTTGATGTTCAGCCCGCGGAGCGCGCTGTCGCCGGCACTACCATACTTCTGCACTTCAACGAGGACGGCAAACAGTATGCCAACAGTTGGCGTTTGCAGGAGGTTGTCAAAAAATATTCCAACCACATCGCTTTTCCGATCTTTCTTACTTACGACAAGAGCGAGTGGAACGAAACCGAAAAGAAGTCGGAGAAAACTCGCATAACTGAGCAAGTGAACGCGGCGAGTGCTCTTTGGCGCCGTCCGAAAAGTGAACTCACCGACGATGACTACAAAGAACTCTATAAGTCAATCACAGGTGATTCGCAGGATCCGCTCTTTTGGCTTCATACAAAAGCTGAGGGGAGCCTCGAATACACTACGCTCTTCTATGTACCTGCCAAGGCTCCGCTTGATCTTTACCATGTTGAATACAAAGTTGGCGTAAAGCTCTACGTGAAGCGTGTCTTTATCATGGACGATGCCAAGGAGCTTTTGCCGCAGTATCTTCGCTTTGTTCGCGGCATCATTGATAGCGAGGACTTGCCGCTTAATGTTAGTCGAGAGATATTGCAGCAGACTCGCGTGCTTACCAGCATTCGCACTGCCAGTGTAAAAAAGATTCTTTCTGAGTTGAAGAATATCGCGGCCAATCAGCCCGAAAAATATCTGGAATTCATAGCCGAGTACAATCGCCCGCTGAAGGAGGGACTCTACAGCGACTTTGCCAATCGCGAAACATTGCTCGACCTGGTGCGCTTCAAATCTACGAAAGTAGACGGTCTCACCAGCCTTGCCGACGTGAAATCGCGCATGAAAGAAGGCCAGAAGGGCATCTACTACATTACTGGCGGTGTTGAATCAACGCTTCGCAGCTCGCCTCTTCTTGAGGTCTACAAGAAGAAGGATCTTGAAGTTCTTATTCTCGATGATGACTTTGATGAGATCGTCTTCACTGGCATTGACAAGTACGGTGAGATTGATCTGAAGGCCGTCAACAAATCCTCAACCAGCGAAGACCTGAAGGATGAAGCCGAGCCAGAAAAGGCCGAAACACTGAAGCCTCTTCTCGAGAAGCTGAAGGCCACGCTCGGAGACAATGTAAAAGACGTGCGCGCTTCGGTGCGACTTGCGGATAGCCCGTCGTGCATCGTTTCTGACGAAGAGGAGCCGTCGATGCAAATGCAGCAGATGCTGCGCGCCATGGGGCAGAAAGATATTCCTGCCCCCAAGCCTACGCTTGAGATCAATCCAGATCACGAGATCGTCAAGAAGTTGCTCGCACGTCCTGACGACGACGTAGCTCAGGATGCCGCCTGGCTACTTTTTGATCAGGCTCTCCTCATGGAAGGTGTGCCGCTCAAAGATCCAGCTACATTTGTTCAACGTCTCAACCGCATTCTTAAACTTTCCATTTAGCTCGTTTTTGTGGGGCTAGGTCTTTGACCGCGTGAATTTGTGCTTTCCCACCCATGCCGCGATGAAGCTGCGACATGGATGGGGCACATTGGTACAGAATCACACGGTCACAGTACTAGTGTCATGACTGCGTAAATTGGTAATTCGCCAAGGACAAGTGCGGGCGGGGACGCCCGCACTACAGCCGGCCGGGAGGCCGGCGCTACATTCATGCAATTACCAAATCGCGCGGTCACGGTACTTGGAATGTTCGTGCGCATCTGGTGGATCTGATCAGCGCGTTGTGCCGGGTGGCAAAGAAACCAGCAGCGCTGTGAAATGAATCTTTTGGTAAAATGTTGCACCGGTCAGCTTCCATCGGAGGTCTTCGTTTCTTCTTCCGGCCAAAGTGGAGGCTGAACGGCGCGGGTTCTCTCGTACTTAAGGTCGGCAAGGATACGAGACCAATAAACGACGCTCCGTTCAGCACGGGCCTGTCGCTGCCGCGCTTCTTTAAGTTTGCGCTCGGCATTGCGCATGCGTCGGCGCTGTACTCGATCAATCTGCGGGTTTGATGGCATAAACCTGAAAGTCCTGAATGATAGGTTCAGGATACCAAAGCATCCACGCTGGCTGCGAGATCGAACACGTTGGGCTGTCCGTTTTACAACATTTCGCAGTGGATCTTAGGTGCTTTCGCAACTCCCCTAATTCGCTGTCGCGATTGGAAGCTCGACGCTACTGGCCTTGCCGGGAGTGTGGTAGATGCGTTGCGTCGCTTTTTGGTAGTCGCCTGGCTTGGCCCAGAAGATATTTGGCACAAAGCTCTGCGGGTTGCGATCGTAAAGTGGAAACCAACTCGATTGCACCTGCACCATGATGCGATGGCCCGGAAGAAAGACGTGGTTCGCCGCAGGCAGGGCAAATCGGTAAGTAAGGGGCTCGCTAGGATGGATAGCCTTTGGGGTGGTGAAACTCTCCCGATAGCGGCCGCGGAAGATGTCGGCTGCGATCATCAATTGGTAGTCGCCCAGGTTGGGATCGCCGGCCACTTCATCTGGATAAACGTCGATTAGCTTCACTACCCAGTCAGAGTCGGTGCCTGTGGTAGAGGCAACAAGGTTGGCGATGGGTTGTCCGCTGATGTGGACTGGGGAAGTGAGCACGTCGGTGGTGAAGACCAAAACATCGGGACGGCCTGAAGCTTCTCGCTGATCGTCAACAAGCCATTGAGGCCAAGTGAGCGGTGGGTCGTAGCCGATAGGCTGTATGGGGCGAGCGCGGAAGGGAACGGGTTTAGCCGGGTCTGAGATGTACTCGTCAAAGGCAGCGTCGGAGGAGGCGGGCGCTGCAAAGCCCAGTTTGAGTCCAGCCTCAAGATAGAGAGGCTGAGTCGTGGAAGTCGATGGCCAATCAGGAAGGCTCTGCCAGCGATTCGCGCCGGTCTCAAATGCTGTGACCGGAGGAATCTCCGTTTTTGGCGCATCATCTCTCAGGTAGCGATCGAGGAACGGGCGCAGAACATTCTGACGAAACCAAGTTCCTGTATCGCTGCCGAAACGAATGGAGCCAAGTGCGGCCGCGTCTTCAATCTCCTGGCCGTGGTGCCAGGGGCCAATGGCGAGAAAGACTTTGTCGTTTCCCGTGTCCAGCGGCTTGATGGCCTTGTAAACGGCAATGGCTCCGTAGATGTCTTCCTGATCCCAGAGACTATGCACGAGCAGAACCGGAACCTTGAGCGGCTGTGCGGCCAAAACCTTATCTACCGCCTGGTCGCTCCAGAAAGCGTCATAGCTTGGGTGGTCGAGAATCTTGCGCCAGAAGCCCATCTGTTCCATGCCATGCCGGCGGCCTAGTTCGCCCGCGGAACCCGCCTGTAAATAGAGATCGTAGTCGTCGAAGTTCGCGGTCCACCACTTTGCATCGTTTGAGCGCGTCCCTTCCTGCTCGTAGATGTAAGGCATATTCTGCTCGCGGAAAGCCCCGTTGTGGAACCAGTCATCTCCCATCCATCCATCGACCATGGGGTTCATTGGAACGGCTACTTTTAGCGCCGGGTGCGGGTTGATCAGGGCCATGAGAGGCAGAAAGCCATCGTAGGAGATACCAAGAATGCCGACCTTGCCGTTGGTTTCCGGGGTGTTCTTGACGAGCCAGTCGATGCTGTCGTAAGTGTCGGTTGCTTCGTCTACGGGAGTGGGATTCTGCGATCCATGAATGGGGCGATTCATCACGTAATCGCCCTCTGAGCCGTACTTGCCGCGAATGTCCTGGACGACGCGAATGTACCCTCCTTCAACAATCACGTCGGTGGCGTTGTCATACCCGTAAAGAATTGGTCCTAAATGTGAACTGGCGGCATGACTGGTCAACTGGTTGGCACTATATGGGGTGCGCGTCAGCAGAAGCGGCGCGCTCTTGGCGCCCTTTGGAACCAGGATGACCGTGTAGAGCTTTACGCCATCCCGCATCGGAATCATTGCCTCGCGGCGGACGTAATCGAAACTGCTTGTTGCGGGGGTGAGCTTCGCGGGAGTTTCGCTGAGGTAGTCAGGATAGGCAGGCTGGGTGGGACTCGGTAAGTTTGATTGCCCGGCAGCGGAACTGATCAAAACCGTGAGAGCGACAGAAGCCATGACGGCAGTGCGGCGATAGCTGACCATGTTGAGAACCTTTCGGCAACGAACTGTAATGCTAACCTTGAGAGACTAGGTGGTAGTCATTGCGGTGCAAGAATTACGCACACGGCAATTTTTAGTGTTCATCATAATAGAAAATAGCGCATTCGGCTATTGGGACCATTCAAGGCATCACCCAGGATGACCGGGGAAGTTCGATCATCCTGGGTGGAAGTTGGGTGAGGTCCAGGCAGGCAACAGTGAGATTTTCGGTCTTAATTCGAGGGGGACAAGCGGCCCTCAAGAGCAAGGTCGATATCGACTTCCTTGGCAACCTTGAGGATGAAGATGCTTGGGTCTTTCAGACCCCACTTCACATAGGGCACTGTAAAGTGCGTTTTGGTATTAAGAGCTGCTCCCTCGATGTGAATTTGCATGGGTACCGTCAGGTCATGCGGAGTGCCATGAAGGGTGAAGACACCGGTAACCTGAATCGATGAGTCTCCGGTGGTCGCGATGGTCCCCTGATAACTCCGGGGTACGAAGGATACCTCGGTAAAGTGAGTCACATCCAGCACATCCGAGTTCATCTTCTTATCGCGGCCCTGATCGCCGCTGTTGCCGCTGCCAGCTGCGACGACTACAGAGCCCGCTATGCTCTGCGAGCTGCGATCAAAATCGATCGTGCCACTCTGCACATGGAAGGTCCCATTCACATGGTGTGCATTGCCCCCAAGAGAAAACGCAACTCGGCTTGTATCCGGATTCACGATGAAGGTTTGATGCTGGCCGAACGCAAGTGAGGACAGGGTCAACGGAAGCGCGAGGAAGAGGAGTTTTGCGATGGTCTTCATGATTTGTCTCCTGAATAGGTGATGTTCTTATCGGTTTTGACTTAGTTGCCCAATGAGTTGCGACAACCAAAGGGAGATGGAAGCTATCTCGTTGTCGGAGAGGTATTCATGTCCGGGCATATCGGTTCCAGGAATTCCGAATTTGACGATCTGCGCAAGGTGATCCCTTCGCTGCGCACTATCGCTTGAAGGCGGGAGATGGAGGAAAGGCCCAGCCGCAAGATCTGGAGGGAGACGCTTGAAATGAGTTTTCCAGCGTGTTTGTCCACCGGCACCGTGGCAGGTGGCGCAGTAATGTTGAAAGCTTCGCTCGCCATCTTTGGCGTTGGCCGATGCGATGGCGGAAGAGGATGGCTGCCAGTTTCCCTCAGCAATCAGATGCTGTGGCGTGTCGCTTCCATGCAGGCTTTCAAGATAGCTCACAAGATCGTCGCCGCGTCCATCGCGAAAGAGGTAACCATACGACGGCATGATCGAGGCTCCGCTAACTTCTGGCGGATCGTAGAAGTGTAACTTGAGCCACAAGGATGAACGGCGGCTGCCAACCTCGGCGAGATCGGGACCCTGGCGGCGGTTTCCGATGAGAGGCGGACGCTCACGGCGAAGCTCTCCAAGGTTCTCGGCCGGGCCCCACATCAAAACATCCGAAGTGTTCGGGCGCACGAACTGAGAGTGGCAGTTGATGCAGCCTTCGGAGATATAAACTTGTCTTCCGCGTTCGACCTGAGAAAGCGGCGGAGAAACGCGTACAGCGAAGAGAATGCGATCAAGATAGAGGGCGGCCAGAAGCATCGCGACGGTCAACCCTACCTCGCGTCTGCGTTGCAGGAGAAACTTAAGTGGCCATGGAACCAGGATAACTACTCCGGCCGCCAAGACAAACAGAGGCGGAATATAACCGAGATTCTGCCCCATGCCGATGCCCATGGCGGAGCCGCACCATCCGGCGATGGCGTAAAGCCATCCTGCCTGGCGGCCGCGCTCTGCTATGGAAGAGGCCGGGGCAAGCAGCGATGGATAAGCGACCAGTGCAACTGAGTAAAGCGAGACGCCGATGGGATAGAAGATAGAGGCCAGTGCGAGATGATGGGGGTCAAGCAGGAGCAGGCACGCGATGCCAAGAGCAAGAAATGAGGTTGAGAGGACGAAGAAGAGACCACGTCGGCGTAGGAACCACGCGCTCGCCAGTGCTGCTCCAAGATGTAGCAGGCCGTTGGTCCACAAGTGGAGCGATCCCTGCCATGTGCTGGCCTTCAACGTTGGCGTGCTCTGAATGATGAAGAAGGCGGCGGAGTCCAGCCAGACAAGCGCGGCAAAGCAAGCCAGTACGCGAAGAAATGAGACGGTGGATCGTGGAGCAATCGCCAACGCTTCTGGCGGTGTATGCGCCGGGAAAAAAGTAATGCCTACTCCGGCAAGACATAATAAACCAGCGGTTGCTGCTTGCACTTCAGCAGAGGCAGTAAAGAAGACAGGGAGGTTGCAGACAAGATAGCCAGTTCCTGTTCCCAGAGCAACCAGTAGGAGCGGAAAGCGATTGCCTGTCCATTGACGCAGGTGTGTAACAAGAGTGACGGTGAGCAGGCCAAGACTGGCACCAATCAGGAACGAGACAGCTATGCTAGCAGCTAGGCCGAGCGGAAGAAGCGAAAGAAATGCAGCAGCGCAGGAAGCAGAGAGTGCAACGCGGAGCCGCAGGTTTGGCGAAGGCCAGAGGTTCAGTCGCGGCGTAATCAAACTAAGAAGAATTCCGCCAATGGCCATTGCGGCCATTACAGCGGTCAAATGAGTGCCGGCAAGCCCTAGGTTCGCCAGTCGCTTGAGAAATGCGAACTGCGCAAAGATGAGGAAATAGACATACGTAATTGCGACAAGGCTGGCGCCTTGCCATCCGGATGTGCGGCTGTCACTGGTCAACATGGGCCAGCCAACCTTTGCGAAGACCAATCGCTTGAATGAGAACACAAGCGCCATCGGAGATGGCGACTGTGAGCCAGCCGGCCTCGAGCGTTTGCGCCATGATTTGCGTGATGACGAAGATGGCCACGCTGGCGCGAGTAATGGCCGTGAGCAGCCAGACGATTTCAACCCTGCACGGATCTCCCCGGCTAAACAGCACCAAGGCGCCATAAAGGCAGGCGAGGCCGACGGAGAGAACAAATGCGCCAATGAACGACAAAAATGGTAGCGCGTCGGCGGGCGCATGCAGGCGCATCAGGTGGAGAGCAAATTCCGGTGCAATGATGAGCAGCGCGCCGGTTAAAGTGTCAGAGAGGCCAATCAATAACTGATAGCCGATGAGGATAGGACGGTTCATGCTGCCACCTCCTGCTCTGGAATTGCGGAAACGGGGGCGGAATCACGAAGCAGCGTCGAGGAGTCGATGAGCCAGTCGAGAGAGGAAGCAAGCATGACGACTCCAACCACAAGGCGAAGAATGTAGATCATGTTGCGCGCCGTTCCGGCCACGATGGTGAATGTTGGGTCAAAGCCCTCGCGCCAGCCGGCGACCGACATCAGCACGACGTAAGCGAGGACTGCAAAATTCCATCCGTAGAAAGATCGCGTCTGATTGAAGATCCATCCACCCTCGCCGAGCAGTTGGACCAGTACGAAGATCAGAAGACTGGATACGAAGCCCGCCATGGCCAGCAAAGAGTGGCCGACAAGGCCATCGGTAAATTTGAAGTGGTCGAGGACGCCGGGAAGAAAGAAGACCCAACCGGTGAGGACCAAGGCCGACCACCAAGCAAGCAAGGCAATGCGCCAGCGGCGCGTGTTCTCATGCCACACAAAGGCCGCGTAGTAAGCCGGTGTGAGCGGCACCCAGACGAGGAGGCTGCCGAGTGAGAGAAACTGCGCGGGCTGGTGATGGCTGATGTCGGCTCGTCCGAGCGCAAAGCAGAGCAGAAACTCGGCGACCATGATGGCCCATGCAATTGCGACTACCTTGGAGCACGCCGATTTGCGCGATGTGAGGCCAAAGGGAAGGAGGAGAAGAATGGCAACAACCATCAGCGACGATTCAAGCTGGCTCGCTCCCGTAGGGCCGCCGGTATCGGGATTGATGGCCGGATAGAAGGTTGGACTGGACGCGAAATAAATCAAGAAGGGAACAACCAGAAGAAGCGCGAGGCCAAGCAACTTAATGCTCAGTACGGCGAGTGTTGGACTCGTGGCACCGCGCCATTCGCGGACGAATGAGACTGCGAGCAGCATCCACAAAGCAATCATGGCCAGAGGAAAGAGGATGCGCGCGTAACCGAACCAGTCTAGAAACAGCTTGCCACTGGAGTGTCCGGAGAGCCAGGAATATGTGCCCACACCGAGCGCAGCAGACCACACCCATAAAACCGGCCTGCACCATTGCGCGAGTGGTCCGCGATCAGTGCCGTAGACCTTGAAGAGAAAACCGGCCATGGGGATGCTGCACCAGCCATAGAGCTCCAGATTCAAGTGCACAATGATCCAGCGCCCATAAGTCCATTCGCCTAACAATTGATTAAGCGCAGGGAACAACAGAAGAATCGAGAGCAGTACACCGATGGCATTGGCAAAGACAAGCCAGAATAAGGCGTGCCATACCGCGCTGGCAACAACCGGCGGAGTGCTGCCGAGAGCGCGGTTCGTGTCAGGCGGATACTTGCTCATGGATTCTCCCGTCGTGCATCTCCAGCAGGCGGTCGCAGCGCCCGGCAAGACCGCGATCATGGGTCGCCATCACGAGGGTCACGCCCTCGGTGGCCACCAGGTCAAGCAGCAGTTCAAAGACAGCGCCGCTCGAGTGCTCATCGAGTGAACCGGTGGGCTCGTCCGCGAGCAGAATCTTCGGCCGGTTCATCAAGGCGCGGCAGAGCGCGGTGCGCTGGCGTTCCCCGCCGGAGAGTTTCTGGATGCGCTGATTGAGGCGATGACTCAGACCTGTGCGCTCCGTGAGCTGCTGTAACCGTGCTTGCGCGGTGCGGCGATCAATGCCTGCGGCAACCGTTGGGATCAGGCAGTTCTCTGCAAGCGTGAGATCAGGAATCAGGTTATGGAGTTGAAAGACGAAGCCTACCTCATGGCGCAGAAGACGCAGCAAATTGCGGTGACGATTAACTTCAATTCCATTGACCGACACATGCCCGCGGTCGGGTGAATCAAGACCGCCAAATAAGTGCAGCAATGTACTCTTGCCGCAGCCTGACGGTCCGCAGAGAGCAACTGTTTCGCCTTTGGCAATCTCAAAGTTCACTCCCTGCAGAACTGCGATTGCCCCGTCGTCATAGCTCTTCCACACGTCTTCTGCGCACAGAACCGTGCGGGTCTGTGTGGTCAGAACTTGCTTGCTCGCTTCTGTCGTAGAAAGAGTCATTCGAAACGAAGCGCCTCCACCGCGCGAACGCGCATGGCGTAGAATGCCGGATAAAGCGCGCCGGCAATTCCAGTGAGCAGGGCCAGCAGAATTACGATCAGCAGGACGATGGGTTGAATCGTAACATCGACATAGCCGTGAAGAGCGGGAACCAGCTTGAGCGCGAAGAGTAGGCAGGTTCCAGTCAGTAGTCCCAACGTTGCGCCCAGCATGGAAACAACCGCCGACTCGCCAAAGATCATGGAGGCAATTTGCAGGTGTGAGAAGCCGTTGACGCGCAGAATGGCGATCTCACGAATCCGCGTGAAGACCGACATAATCATGGTGTTTGCCACGCCGAGGCCGCCCAGCAGAAGGCCGCATCCGCCGACGGCCCAGGCTGTGGCCTTGAGAATTCTGAACTGCGAATAGGAGCGGGTAAACTCCGCGTCCTCCAGGCCAATAAGGTTAGGGAAGGTTGTCTTGACTCTGCTTTTGAATGAGGCCACATCGTCCTTGTTGCGCAGCTTGATGGTGATGACAGAGGAAGCGCCTTCCTTATGAAAGAAACTTTGCGCGGAACTGAGCGGCATGAAGACGCCGCCGTCCTCAAAACCGTTGGCGGTTTTCAGGATTCCGATTACGTGGAAGACTCCGTGCCCGATGGGAACATGATCATCGAGTTTAGCGGAGAGAAACTCGGCGGCTCGCTCACCGAGAACCACGTCATCGGCGTGTTGCGCGAAGGTCACGCGATC
>Ga0255356_1000539_pt1 | contig 25908 bp, 14 predicted proteins | sample HBST100metaG_FD_189944 | JGI IMG/M metagenome (GOLD analysis project Ga0255356, IMG submission 189944) | Peat soil microbial communities from Stordalen Mire, Sweden - H.B.S.T100 | ecosystem: Environmental > Terrestrial > Soil > Wetlands > Peat | place: Sweden: Norrbotten County, Stordalen Mire...
CGCACGACCGCCTGCGTGCCGAATGGCGCTTGGAGGCGCTGCTTGACTGATGAACCCTACGTCGAACTGCACGCTTCGAGCGCTTTCAGTTTTCTGGCGTCTGCATCCGCACCAGAGTCGCTTGCCGAGCGCGCGGCCGAGTTAGAGATGCCTGCACTGGCGATTGCCGACCGCAACGGCGTCTATGGAGCGGCGCGCTTTCACACCGCAGCCAAACGCAGAGGCGTGAAAGCCCATATCGGCGCGGAGATCTCCGTCTCCTCGTTTGGTCGTAAACTGCAACCGGCCTCATGGCTTCCGCATATCCAGCAAAACGAACCAGCACGCATTACTTTGCTCTGCGCTTCACAAGCTGGCTATCAGAATCTGTGCCAACTCATCACGCGCTTCAAGATGCGCGAAGCAACCAAGACGGAAGGCGCAGCCACGCTGGACGATCTTGCCGAGTTTTCTGCCGGATTGATCTGCCTGACCGGTGGTGACGAAGGACCACTTGCGGCTGCTCTTGCCGAAGGTGGGACGGATCAGGCGCGCAAAGCCACGGAACGGCTTGTCGCAATCTACGGACGCGGAAATCTTTTCGTTGAGTTGCAACGCCATCAGCTACGCGATGAAGAAGCGCGCAATCAGGCACTGCTGTCGATGGCATCCAGTCTGCACATGCCCATCGTCGCAACCAACGGCGTGCGTGCGGCAACAGAGCAGGATCGCGAAGTCCTCGATGTGTTGTCGGCGATTCGTCATCATCTTCCACTGGATCGCGCCGGACGCCTGCTTGCTGCAAACAGCGCTCGTGCTCTGCGCTCCTCCGCAACCATGACCAGCATCTTCCGTGATCTACCCGAGGCTATCGCCAACACGCAACTCATCAACCAACGCCTGCGATTTACGCTCGACAATCTCGGCTATCAGTTCCCGCATTACCCCGTTCCTGATGGCGAGACCATGGACAGCTTCCTCGCCAAGCGTGTAGACGAAGGCGTTCGCAAGCGCTATAGCGTCGCGGACAAGCAAATGCTGCTGACCAAGGTCCGCGCCCAGGTGCAGCGCGAGCTTGCGCTGATCGCGAAGTTGGGATTTGCCGGATACTTCCTGATCGTCTGGGACATTGTGCGTTACTGTCAGCGACAGGGATTTCTCGTTCAGGGCCGAGGATCGGCTGCGAACTCCGTTGTCTGTTATGTGCTGGAGATTACCGCGGTCGATCCCGTAGGCATGGAACTACTTTTCGAGCGATTCCTCAACGAGAGTCGCAACGAGTGGCCAGACATCGACCTCGATCTTCCTTCAGGCAACGAGCGCGAGAGCGTGATCCAGTATCTCTACGAACGCTATGGGCAACTAGGAGCAGCGATGACCGCCAACGTGATCAGTTATCGCGGCCGCTCCACGGCACGTGAGGTGGGCAAAGCGCTCGGCTTTCAAGAGGAGCAGATCGAGCGGATCTCCAGTCTGATGGGCCACTGGGAGTGGAAGGGCGCGAACGATACGATGGAAAAACGCTTTGCGCAGGCAGGCTTCGATCTGCGCCATCCGCGCATTGCGCATTATCTCGGTATCTGCCAACGCATGAAGAATCTGCCGCGCCATCTGGGGCAGCATTCGGGCGGCATGGTGATCTGCGCGGGCATGTTGAACCGTGTCGTCCCCATCGAACGCGCCTCCATGCCAGGCCGCTCCGTCATCCAATGGGACAAGGAAGACTGCGCCTAGTATCTGAATCATGCTGGAAGCGGAACTGTTCGCCTTTCTCGAAAATACATCGGATGCGGTCTTTGCCGTACGGGAGGCGGGCGAGATCTGTTTCTGGAACCATGCGGCAGAAGCGCTTTTTGGTCACACTACAGAAGAGGTAATCGGAAAGACCTGCTCAGATGTCCTGCACGGAATAGGGGCTTTAGGTACGGATGTCTGCCATAAAGGCTGTGCTGCGCTGCGATGCGCAAATCCCGCGAGTCCCTTGCAGAATTTCGACTTGAATGTGACTACCCGTAGCGAGGAGCGGATCTGGGTCAATCTTTCGTCCATTTCCCATTTGAACCGGAGGACTGGCAAGTCCCTCCTTGTTCATCTGGTGCGTGACATCAGTGCGCAAAAGAAGCGCGAGGAAGTCTTCGGCCGAATAGTCGCCATTTCTAAGGAGATTGCCGATCTGGATGACATGATCGGCAGAGCTGCGTCGGTTGCGCCTCTCTCCTCGCAGGAGCTGGAAATCCTGAAGATGTTTGCGGTGGGTGCCACGGCCCCGAGAATTGCCAAAGAGCTTGGTATCAACCCACAGACGCTTCGGAATCACCTTCATCACATCAATCAGAAACTAAGGACGCATAACCGACTCGAGGCCGTGATGCATGCCCTCCAGCGCCGTCTCATCTAGACTTTCTTGCTTGCTGCACGAACCTGCTTTGCGGATTACTGCCGCCGCAAAGCAACTACTTTTGCCCGGACAAACGCCTGATCAGCAGATCATCTGGACGCGAAAAGAGCATTGCTTCGCCTCTCTTCGGAGACAATATCTATGCCTGCAACCGCAGCTTGGAGGTGAGACATGCAAAACAGGAGCATCATTCGAAGGAATCACAAGAAGCACTCTGATATTTGGCAATTTCGCTGGTGGGAAAGCGCACCGGGCGGAAAGAGGGTTTATAGACGAAAGGAGATTGGGACTGTCAACCAGATTCCAGACCTTGAAGCAGCTCGCAAAGCAGCGAACCTTCTAGTGCCGGGCCTGAACGTACGGAAGGCTTAGAAGCCTTTATAAAAATCGGTAGGCAAACTTCCAACGCCCTCGTCAGCACCCTCGCTGACCTTTGCTTTTCGGTTACAGACCTCTGCCGTGCAGCTGAGGGAGGTGTTCATCACGGATAATTGCTCATAATTCCATGTCCTGGATGAGTGCCTGGCCAGCCGACCATGACCAGGAACACATCTAAGACGAAGAGCGCGATCGCAATATTGTTGAACAATATCGCCTGGCGCAAATCTCTACATAGCTGATTTGCAACCCCAGAGAGGAAGGCGGCTACAAGCATGATCGTCCCGATGAATTCCATGGGGCCAAGACGATGCGTGTTCTGATAGCTGATGTATGCATTCGCGATCATAGCAAGTGAAAATGAGTCCCATGCGAGCAACACTCCGACGCTGGCTAGCGCCCCCCCAAGAGTTACAGGGAGAGCTCTGCGGGTCCGTTTGAGGCGAATGTACATAGATCATTAGGCCGCCTTACAAAAAGAAGAACATAACGGCGCTTCAAGCTCGACTACGATCGAAGCGTGTTAGGTCTTCTATTGAAAAATTGTCTTGATGTAACATTACGAAATCAAAAGACCTCCATTAAGATAACTTAGGCATCTTGCGGCAGTTCATTGAATCTGTATCCGACATAAGCGTCCGTCAAAAGATACTTAGGATTTCGCGGATCGTCTTCGATCTTTTTACGCAGTTGACGAACGAATGTTCTTAGGTATTCCAGCTCGTTTCCATACTCAGGCCCCCACACAGATTTCAACAGTCGGGCGTGCGGGATTGGCTCGCCTGCGTGCATCATCAGATAGTGCAGCATCTCGAATTCCTTGGGCGTTAGATGAATCGAGTGTCCATTTTTCAGTACACGATATTTCACCGGGTCGAGTTCGAGTTGGCCATGACGAATTGGCGCGTCGCGGTTGGCGTCCTGGGTATTTCTCCTGCGCACTGCTGAACGCAATCGCGCTGTCAATTCGCGGACCTGAAACGGTTTCGTGATGTAGTCGTCGGCGCCGGCATCCAGCGCCAACACTTTGTCGTCTTCGCTATCCATTACGGTCAACATCAGAATTGGTAAGCGCGCGACAGCACGTCGAATACACCGGCAGGTTTCCACTCCTCCCATTCCCGGCATATCCACATCCAGCAGCACAGCATCGAACCAAGTCACGCGAGCTAAAGACAATGCCTCCTCTCCGCGAGCGGCTTCCACAACCGTAAAGCCCATCCCAGTGAGTGTCACGCGCAATGCCCGCCGCGTGGAACTGTCGTCGTCCACCACGAGAATCGTGCCCTGACTTGTATTGGACTGCTCTGTATTCAATGCGTCCTCCTAGCGTCCATAGGAAGGGACAGGAAGAATGTCGTTCCTTCCTTGTCATCGCTTATGACCCACACGTGTCCAAGATGAGCTTCGGCTGCCTTCCTTACTACAGAGAGCCCTATGCCTGTGCCTGGAACGGCGTCCTTCAGTTCAGGCGAGCGGTAGAACCGCTCAAATATCCTTTCCCGGTCTTCGATTCGAATTGTCGATCCGAAGTTATGCACGGAGAAAAGAACCTCGGAATTACTTGATCGCGCGGCAATCACGATCGGAGTCCTTGGCGTCGAGTACTTGCGCGCATTGTCGATGTACTGCGACAGAATCATCGTCAGCAGTCCACGATCCGCTCGCACCGTCAACGAAGGATCCTCTGCAATAACTTGAACACTGTTCCTTCCCGGTTCCGATGGATGTGAGGCCAATACATCAGAAACCAATTCAACCACATTCACATCGGCAGTCTCAAGGCCTACCTGCCTCGCCTCGAGTTTGGCGGCCTTGAGCAGTCGCGTGCAAAGAGTGTTTAAGCGAATAGCCTCCCCGTCGATTAGTCTTACTAGGTTGGATTGTGGCTCCGTCAACCCCCCAAGCTCAAGCAAGCCAGAACTGGCCGTCTGAACGGCAGTAAGGGGTGTCTTGAACTCATGTGCCAGCGCATCCATTACCGCGCTACGCAACTGCTCGCTCTTTTTCGCAGTCTCAGCCCGCTCTTCCTTTTCGAACCACTGGTAACGATCGATGGCGATTGCGGCAAGAGCTGCTAGCGCATCGACCACAAGAGGGCTGAGCGTGCCTCGAACCACCAGCGCGCCTACGGGGCCAGGCCCCGCCCGCAAGACGCGTTGCCAGGTCTGCGTACTTGAGTCATCGTGTGGAGAATCGCGTAAAAAGCATTCTCTGGCCAAGTTCTCTTCGCCTGTCTCCCATTCGCCCATCCTGTCTTGGCGGCTCAGGTTCGTGTCGAACAACGCCACCGCTCGCACTTCAAATATCCTATGGATTAGAACAGCAAGCTGCGGTCCTGGAGGTTGGCGTAGATCCAGCAGAAGAGAATGGCGGCTCAGCTCATACAGTTGCTCCATTCCGGCGCGCTGGTTGGCTGCCTCTCTTGCAACTCGCATCTCTTTCGCTTGCAATCTGCTAATCGCAAGTGCAGTGGCCTCAAACGTCACAAGCGCTACAAACATCGCGGGACTCTCCACCGCAAAACTAAAGAGAGGCGGCTCGAAGAAATAGTCAAGCAAGAGCACTGCGACAATCGACGTATAGGTTGCTTGCTTGAATCCGAATAGCGACGCGGCGGCCACTACTACCAACAAATAAAGCAGACCGATTGTCAGCAAGTTGATTTGAAATACAAACCCATAGCAAGTTAGCACAGCGAGAATGGCTGTTGCCGCGACGCATTGAGCTAAGAACTGTAGTCTTCGTCGGGTTTGCGCCGATCTCAAAATAAATGACTTTGCCATCTGTCTGTGCCTTGCTCATCCAGATATCCTGGTAAGCTGGCTAGAGTGTATCTGGAGCGGTATCAAGAGAGTATAAAGAATATATCTAGATAGTGCGCAATCTAAGGGCAGAAAACGAGTTGCTTAACCCGCCTCACTGCCCTTGGTCGCTTGTTAGCGTTCTTCCCGATCAGACCGACGCGTTATTGAGCGTTCGCAGGGGCATCCGGAGACGCCAGATGACTGTACTTTGCTTCGAGTGTGCCTGCCTTGGAGGCTTTGGACATGTAGTACTCGTAAGAATTCCATGCCCAGTCTGCAGGAAGCGGGTACTTGGACGCGTGGCTCACGGTATTTTGGCTGAGCTGCACCCACTCCTTCTTTGCTTTTGCAGCCTGCTGCAGATAGTTGTTACGTTGTCCTCCGTAGTAGCTTGCGAGAACCTCATATTGTACTGGTGCGTGCGCGTTGAGCTCCAACTGCTTTAACTCCGCCTTGTTGTACTGGGTACCAGTCTCTGGGGAAGAGGCCGTGCCCTGTGCGTTTCCAGCACTCGCAAAAGCGACCGATAGAACACATGCTGCGAATAGGATCTGTTTCATGTGATGTATACCTCCCATGATTTTAAGTATTAAAGAGAAAACATGATGGCCGCATGAAGAGAATGGCCGGAAAGGGATAAAAGTTTAGGAAAGATGACCATCTGGAGAACGGTTGCTTTTTATGTTTTCAGAATTCACACTTATCCATAGAGAAGATCGGCGGGTGAGCGAGATGGCCTGTTCATTATGTGCTCACGATCAGCTCTCCGCGTAGTGTCCGATTCTGGATTCCAGACGTAAGTGTTGCTCTAGTACCGTGACCGTGTGATTCTGAACCAATGTTGGTGCCCCATCCATGTCGCAGCTTCATCGCGGCATGGGTGGGAAAGCACAAAATCACGCGGCCAAAGCCCTAGTAGTACGTCTCGCGCAACGCTCGTGCGTCCCTTACTAAGCCAATAAATCTGCTTGCCAACTCATGGATGCGATCAGTTTGACGAAAGTGCAAGGCCTCTTTGGGCAAGAGTTCTCCACCTAGGCCGATTGCCGACGCACCTGCCTGAATGAAGTCGAAGGCCGTCAACTGGTTTACTCCGCCGGTAGCGATTAGCGGTATCTGTGGTAGCGGCACCTTCAGCGCTCGTACGTATTGGATACCTCCTATGTGACCCGTAGGAAAGATCTTCACAAGATCCGCACCCGCTTTCCAGGCTGCGATGACCTCGGTGGGGGTTAAAGCTCCCGGGAGCACCACGACATTTACTTTGTTTGCATAAGCCACAACCTCAGGGACAAATCCTGGACTGGTCAAAAACCTCGCGCCGGCTTCAAAGCACAGTCGCGCCGACTCCTCATCGAGCACGGTACCTGCGCCCACGGCCATTTCCGGGTAGCGCTTTGCCAGATCGTCGATCACCTCGATTGCGCCCGGTGTCGTCAACGTGATCTCGACAACAGGGATTCCAGCCGAGTAGACAGTCTCGGCTGCAAATCGAGCCAACTCCCGCGACGTGACGCGTACAGAAGGAAGAATGCCAGCTTCCTCGATGCGAGCTCGAGCTTCATGCCTCTTCATGGATTTGACCTCTTCGTACCGACAGTTGAACAGACGATACGCCTGGCGCGCCGCGCAACAGGCACGTTAATTATTGAATCGCTTCGCGTCCTACAGCCAGATTCAACTGGCTGGCGGCTGTCAAGTAAGCGCCTACCAATTGCAGATATGCCAACTGCACCACCCGATAATCACTCTGTGCATTCAAGAAGTCCATCAGCGAAGCGCCACCTCGCTGATATGAATAGGTCACGGTGTCGCGCACTCGCGTCGACTGATCCTTGTACTTATCCCGGTAAGGCTTTAGCAGTGCTATGTCACTCTGCACCCCTTCATAGGCTGAGTCCACATCACTGAAGACCTGCGCCCGCGCCGCCTCTGTTAACTGCCGGTTTCGGTCGATATCGATAAGTGTCCGCTTTTTCTCGCCCTGATTGCGATCAGAGATTCGTAACGGAATGCTGACGTTGAGACCAAGTGTTTGATTAGAATTCGGATTGTTAAACGATCCGTTGAATGTGTACCACGCCCCGAAGGTAGGATCGGTCGAGCCGTTAGCATTTGCGAGCTTATGGTTGGTTACCGCCTGCTCCACGGACTTAAGTGCTGCCTGTAAGTCTGGACGATTGTCAAGAGCTATCTGGCGATAGTCATCGAGCGTCTGCATGTTTTCCGCGAAATCGAAAGGCCCGCTCACATCGAACTTGTCGAGCGGAGTCTGATCGTTTAATAGTTGCAGCAGCTGAATCTTTGAGGTCCGCAAATTCACGATTGCAGTCTGAATCTCCGACTCATACTGCACGCGCAACAGCTCAATGCGATCTAGATCGATCTGCCCAATGGCGCCGACCTTAAAGCGTTCGCGGCTGATCTCAATGATTTTGTCGTAGTATTCGAGATCCGCCTGAGCGAGTTCCAGAACCGCCTTTGCCTGCAACGTCTGGATAAACACCGACCGGAGGTTGAAAATGAGGTTGCGTTCGAGGTCCTCGTGCTGTGAACCGGCGATTTGCGTGCCTTCTTTTGCGCTTTGCAAGCGCAGCTCCCGTTTGCGCTCCCGTTCATGCAAGTAGCTGACATTTGGCTGGTACTGCGTGCCGGCTAACGGTTGCCAGACTCCGTTGTGACGGGCAATTTGAGTTCCATCTGTTGAAAACGTGAATTGCGGATTAGGTCGAAGATACGCAGTGATCTCTTGGTCTTTCATCTCTTGCACGTTGATCTCATCTGCTTTCAAAGTTGGATTAGCTGCCTCGAACTTCGCTTTCACCTGATCCCATGTCAGCGCCTGTTGCGCGTTGGCGAGCGTCGCAAGCAAGGCAGAGCCAATAAACAAAGTCCCAACACTTCTAAGAGATACGGAAATCAACCTAGACTTCAAGGGCCACCTCCGGTTTCGGGAGCTTGTCTCCCTCTCTTGCAACCCAAACATAGAGCGTTGGCAAAAGGAAGATGCTCATCAAAAGGTCGAAGATTAGTCCCCCGACGATTACGATGGCAAACGGACGCTGGGAATCAGAACCGATGGCATGCGACATTGCTGCGGGAAGCAGACCCAGGGTCGCCACTAACATTGTCATCATGATCGGACGAAGGCGCAGAACAGCGCCTTCAATAGCTGCGCCTTCTGCTGTATAGCCTCGCGCCCGCAGTTGATTGATGTATTCAAGCATAATGACGCCGGTTTGGACCGAGACCCCAAAAAGCGCCAAAAAACCGACTCCCGAAGATACGCTGAAAAACGTTCTGGTTAGCAGAAGAGCCAGCGTGCCGCCAAATGGTGCAAGAGCAACATTCACCATGATGAGCATGGCCCACTTAACTGAGCGGAACATGAAATAGAGAAGGACGAATATGAGGAAGATAGTGATGGGAACCACGAGGAACAGTCTGGCCTGAGCTCGCTTCTCGCTCTCGTACTCTCCCGCCCAGTCGAGGCGATAGCCGCGCGGCAACTTGACCTGCCTGGTTACCTTCTCAATGGCTTCCTTAACAGTCGTTCCCAAATCTCTGCCGCGAACTTCGTAGCGTACGCCAACATAACGCGAGTTTCCTTCCCGGAAGATGTCGTAGGCACCGTCGCGAACTTCCACCTTAGTCAGTTGCGCGAGAGAGACACGTTCTCCCGATGGAGAAAGCAGGCGGATATTTTGAATCGACTCCTGGGTATTGCGATACTTCTCCTTATATCGCACTACCACGCCATAGCTCGCTTCGCCCTGTAAGAGCTGTGTGACCGCGTTGCCGCCGACGGCCGTCGCAACCGCATCCTGAATGTCTGAAGCATTGATCCCGAAGCGTGCGGCCGCCTGGCGATCGACTAAGAAGTTGAGGTTCGGCTGGCCCATATCACGAAAGAGCCCAAGATCTTCAACTCCCGGTACGGTTGCCATTGCTGCGGTAATCTCTACGCCTTTTTCCTCCAAGGTTTTCAGATCATCCCCGAAGAGCTTTACCGCGAGTCCGCCTTTCACGCCGCTAATCGTTTCATCCACATTGTCCTCGATGGGTTGCGAGAAATTCCAAAACCCGCCGGGAAGCTTTGAGACCTCACGGTTCATGGCAGCGATCAGTTCATTCTTATCTTGGTGAAAGACGGGCCGCCATTTTTCCTTCGGTATCAGATCAACAAAATATTCCGTATTGCCGAAGCCGCCCGTGTCGGTCCCGTCGTCGGGCCGACCCGCCTGCGATACAACAGTCTTGACTTCCGGAAATGACGCAAAGATGATGCGGGCTTGGTCCGTGAACCGTTTGCCCTCGGTCAGACTCGTGCTGTTGGCCAGCGAGCCACGCGCCCAGATTGCGCCTTCGTCGAGATGTGGCAGAAATTCCGAACCGATCACTCCGCTAAAAGCCAGGAACAAACTGACGGCAACGGCGGCTATACCGGCCCCGAGAGTAATGCGTCGATGCTCAATTGCCCACTTAAGCGCTTGACGGTAGCGACCTTTCAAGAATTCCATTACCGGGTTGCGCCATTCTCTGACACCATGCGGGAAGAGCATGGCACTTAGCACCGGTGCAATGAAGATGGAAAACGTCATGGCGCCCAGAAGCGCAAAGGCTACTGTCCACGCCATCGGCTTGAAGAGTCTCCCTTCCACGAGTTGCAGAGTAAAGATAGGCAAATAGGCCGTGATGATGATGGCGATCGCGAAGAACACCGGGCGCTGGACCTCATGAGATGCTTCACGGATCATCTCGACAGGTTTCTTGACGCTCATCGTAATGCGGCCCGCCTCTGCCGAGAAGTTCTTGCCATGGCTCAAATGCCGCATGATGTTTTCAACCATGACGACGGCGCCGTCCACAACCATTCCGAAGTCCAGTGCGCCGAGAGACAGAAGGTTTGCCGGAATCTTGCTCAGGTTGAGAAATATGGATGCGAAGAGCAACGCAAATGGAATGGTAAGAGCCACGATGAAAGCTCCGCGAACATTACCGAAGAAAAGAAAGAGGATGATCGTCACCAGGATCATCCCTTCGGCCATGTTGTGGAGCACTGTGTGGAGCGTGTAGTGAAGCAGGTCAGAGCGATCGAGCATGGGAACGACCTTCACGCCCTGCGGCAAAATAGTGTTGTTTAGCTCATCCACCTTCCTGTGAATTGCATCGAGCGTAGGTTCGGCATCGGCGCCTTTACGAAGCAACACTACGCCTTGAATGACGGCGGGATTATCGACGATTGTTCCATCCGATTTGTGGTCCGCACGCGCCATGGCACCCAGGAGAATTCTTGGACCCTGTTGAACCTCCGCGATGTCCTTGACCCTCAGTGCCGTCCCGCTCTTTGTTGTCAGCACGGTATTCTCAATGTCCTGCACGCTGGTGTAGAGACCCACGGAGCGCACGTTCAACTGTTGCGTTCCCTCCTCAACAAAGCTGCCGCCGGCATTCATGTTGTTGTTGGTCAACTGTTGCTCGACTTGGCCGATACTCAATCCATACGCGACGAGCTTGTCGGGATCGACACGCACCTGATATTCGCGCGTGGTGCCGCCGAAGGTAGATACGTCTACAATATTCGGCACAGACTTGAATTCTTTTTCTAGGATCCAGTCCTGGATCGACTTCAGATCCATTAGATCGTACTGAGGATTTGTATTGTGAATGGTGTACCAGTAAATCTGGCCCACCGTGCTCCAGTCTGTGCCCATTTGCGGCTGTAGGCCCGGCGGCAGACTTACTCCAGCTAGCCGCTCCATCACTTTTTGCCGGTTCCAGTCGTTGTCCGATTGGTCGTCGAAAATCAACAGTACGAAAGATAGCCCAAATAGCGATTCGGAGCGTAAATGAGTAAGATGCGGAAGCCCATTCATCTGGATTTCCACTGGGATCGTAACTTGTTTCTCAACCTCTTCCGCAGCCTGTCCAGGCCACTGAGTAATAATCGTTGCGTAGTTATCGGCAATGTCGGGATAGGCCTCCACAGGCAAGTTATGAAAAGAGATTGCTCCCCAGGCAGCCAGAAGAAGCGCAATGGCCAGCACGACGACTCGATTGTTTAAGGCAAAATCGACAAGAAATCGAATCATAAGGTCTTCCCTCAACTCCCTTTCTGTGCCTATTTATTGTCGATTTCGTTTTGTAGTGCGAGCGGATTCGTCACCACTTGCTGCCCGGCCTGAATGCCCGATTTGATCTCCTGCAACCCTCCGGGCAAGGCGTCTCCGCCAGAGACCATCACTCTGCGGAATCTCTTGTCGGGCGTGGGCACGTAGACCCAATCCCGGTCATGCAGGTGTAGGATTGCCGATGCGGGCACAGAAATATTTGCTTCATCCTTTTGCCCGTGGAAGGTTGCCGTTACGAACATGCCAACGCGCATCATGCCCGGATTCGCGACTTCGATCCGTACCTTGCCGGTCCTGAGGTTGGGATCGAGAATCGGAAGGATATTGCTTACCTTGCCCTTGAGCACTTGACTTGGATATGCATTCAAAGTGATCTCGGCTGGGTCGCCAGTGTGTACGCTAGGAAGATCATTTTCATAGACGTCGCAAACGATCCACACTGTCGAAAGGTCGGAAATGGTGAACGGGCTTGTACCCAGGCTCTGTACACCTGCAGCGTTGGTAACTTGTTGATCGGTGATTACGCCTGAAACCGGTGCTGTGATGTTCACAATCCCCGATGGGTGATCTGTGCTGCTGCCCAACAAGCGCAGATGCTCGGCTGCAGTATCCACAGCCACTTTGGCCTTGTCCTCTGTATCTTGTGCCACTTGCAAGTCGTTGAGTGCGATTGCGCCATGCTTATAGAGATCCTGAGAACGTTCAAATTGCGCATGTGCGAGAGTCTCGTCAGCTACAGCCATCTGATAGTTGGAAAAACCGCCGGAGATATCGTCACTCCGGACCTTTAACAGAAGTTGACCCTTCTTAACTTGATCGCCCAATCGCGCATAAATCCCCACAATGCGGCCGGAAGCAAGTGAGATAACTGGGACCGTGCGCGTAATATCAGGATTCACGGTTCCCGTCACGGCAAGCTTAGTTGGCGCTCGATGCTCTATTGCTGCAGCGAGAGGGAAGTTATCCGGGTGGTCGACAGAAAACAAGGTGGCATCGAAGTCTTGAACAACCTTGGCGGGCGGTGGCGCCTCCGTATCCGCGTTGACTTTCTCGTTCTTGCAACCACTGATGGTCCAAGATGCGGCCATTGCAATCAGCGCAAAGATCAATCCGAAACACTTGCTCTTCATATAAAGTTTCGCACCCCCAACGCGTTTGCAGGATTTCAAACTTACAGCAATCACATAGCAGCTGCTTAATGCTGCATCAATGGATCTAATGGGGAGACATTCTGCTTTCCTAGACGGCACCAGAGCTTCAGATAACTCCGGTGCCGTCTGCGTAGTTAGCGTGTTTCGTCACATCTCCCTACTTTGTCCTCCTTGTACTGAGCAGCTAGAACCTTACCTTGATCGCAAGCGTGGTGTTGGTCTGGTTGGTGCGAAGATCGGGCCACCAGAGGGCAGTGGCAGGGTTGGCGCCGGCCCCAGCGCAGAAATTTGCCGCAGCTTGAACATTGCCATAAGTCTGGCCCGAGGGCGAACCGTTGGCACATGCATACTGAGATGGCGCGCCATTGTTACCTCCAGGAGGTGTTATGCCGCCACGGCCGCTCCAGTAGGGAACATCAGAGTAGCGGTATCCTTCCTCCAAAGTGAAAGTGATGAACTGGCTCGGCATGTAGTCGAAGGTGATTGTGCCGTCGTGCATCTGAGAGCGGTCTCCACCGTTCTCGGTAAAATACGGGGTGCCAGAGAAGGCCGTGGCACCGTTGATCGGAGGCAACAGAGTCAGGTAACGACCGGGATTGTTCATTACTCCACCGCCGAGAGTTATCGCGTAAAGATCCTTCTTGAACCAGTAGCGGTCGTAGATCATATAGCCGAGAAAGGCCTGTTTAGGCCTGCCATTCTTGCTGTTGTGGCAGTTTACGCCACCACTGTATGTCGAACTGGTGCCCATTTCAGGGGAGTATCCATGGGGGTCATACGGCCCACTGGAAGGACCACCTCCATATTCGCACCCAGCATCTCCGGTGATGGTGAACGCAGCCTTGTCAATGAACTTTGTGGGTCTGTCGTAGTATTTGACCTGCGCGCTGTAGTCAGCGTGAATGCGTGAACGTCCAGGGAAGCCGACTGCATCCTCACCCAGGCCATAGTTGTTGAATACGAAATCGAGGTAAGGCTTAGGACGCCACAGAATCTGTCCCCCAAGGCCCGGCTTGCCGTTAGCGCGAGCGTAAGATTGCCAGCCATTGATAATCCATGGCTCGATCTTTAGTTTCTTCGTTGGAAAGTACTGGACACGAAGGCCATTGAAGAACCACGGCGTGTTAGACGAAACGAATGAGGGCTGATAAGTCCAGTTGTCGAAGTTGTAATAGCTGAACAAGCCAATGTAGGAGACAAAGATACCCGCATCCACATTCAGGCCATGAGCAACATCCCAGTGATACCCGCCCCATGCCTCTGAAACATACTTATACGCACCCGCCAGGTCCCATTGGCCGCGGCTAGGGCTTGCGTCGTTGCGCGGGGTCGTAGTGGCGAACAAGCCGTTCATAGTCAGGATGCGCCCACGCACGTTGTTGATGCGGATGTCACCACCGATGCTAATCTGCTCAAGCTGCCACTCGTCGGAGCGGAAACTCTCTGTAGCTCCACCCATGGTGTCGTCCTTCGGGTGGTTGTAGTCGAGAATGTAGTTCGCGTCGGCACGAAACTCTGGAGTGAAATACTTTGTGCTCATCGGACTGTCTACCGCATGACCGTTGCTGTTTAGCCAAGTCCAGTCGCCTTCAAATGGCTCGCCTTTGGTGGTAGTTTGGGCATTGATCTCGGGTGGCGCGGGAGCCGCCACTGGCGGAGGTACTGTCGTGGCTTGCATGGTCGGTATCATCGAACTGCTCGATGCGTCGCCCACGGCAGCCCCCTCTGCCGAGCGCAGTGCATTGGCGTCCCGCTCCGCATCGGCGGTTTCACTGCTTGCCTTGAGTTCAGATTCGAGTTGCGCAATGCGTGCCTTCATCTCCGCAAGTTCTTTGACGACCGCAGTGCGATCGACCGCAGGCAAGACAGAAGCAGGAGTTGCTCCGGGTGTTGCTGCTGCGGGGGAGGAGGCGGGAGCAGCGGCTCCGCCAGCCGGCGCTCCAGGCTCTGATTCCGATCCCGCCAAAGCCGCCATCTCAACCGAATCCGTCTGAGCCGGAGGCGTGCTGCTGGCGGTTTGCGGCACGGCGTCTTTATTGGATCTCGATGCTGCGCTTTGAGCTTGACAACTAAGCTGCACGGCGAACCCGCAGATTGCAGCTCCCAATACGATGGCCATCTCGAAATTCTTTTTCATTGGTATCTGTCCTCCACGACGCTTGGCGTCGCCGGTTTAGAGTACGTTGACTCTCATTGCGGAATAACTCGCTTTGTCGTTCCGTCTCATCATTTTGATTCTTATGCAAGGCGACATAAAGGAGCCGCAAAGAAATTGAAGTGTTTTCGATAAGGTTAAGTGACCTTCAATTTGCAATATGCGCTTGTCCTAGTTTCTTGATTACGTTCCAAACCAAGGAGGGGAGCCTTGACTTATTGATAACAATAAAGCTGGTGCCGTAAAGAATCCGTATGTGTCCTGAAGAAAGTTATGAGTAACAGATGAGCCTTACATAATGAAGTCATAAATATAATGTCTCTTGGGTGATCCAGCTTATGCATATAGTATCTAATGATTGATAACCTGATCGACTATCGCTTGACCCATATCAGCTCGTTCTTATCCTTTCCTTATCTATGCCTCTTTAACATCGTGGTTAGCCATTGCAACTCCCTTTGTCGAGGCGAATAGCAATTCACACTCGACGAGGCAGCTCTTCCGACCGCCGCGCTCATCAGGCGCCTGCTAAGGATGGTGTTTCTTACACGGGTCCGGAGGTCACCTCACCAGGCTGCTTCGCACCGTATTCGTGCATACCCTGGTGGGTTCTCCGGTAAGAAGATCCAGGGTTTGACTGTGCTGTTGTTTAACACTTGACAATTTTGCACACACCTGAGCTCATCCTCGCGTAGGATTCCGTGATACCATCTCCCAAAAGGTCGTTCCCGACCACCGTCCGGCTCCACTGAGGAGGTTCTCATGAGTTCATTGTCACGCCGCGAATTTCTAAAAGCTTCGCTCGCAGTTGGAACTGTAAGCAGCATCGAAGCGCTCCCCTTGCACGCCAATCCGAATAGAGCTGGCGACAAAGTCACTCTCGGCAAATCAGGCATGCAGGTATCGCGCCTCGCTTTCGGTACCGGCAGCAACAACGGCTACGTGCAAGCCGCGCTTGGCCAGCGGGAGTTCACGCGTCTGGTTCACTACGCTTACGATCGCGGTATCAGATTCTTTGAGACCGCCGAAGCCTATGTCACTCCTGCCATGCTTGGTGAAGCGCTCAAAGGTATCCCGCGTGACAGCTATCAACTTATGAGCAAAGTCACCACCGACGATGGCGCCGATCCGCAGAAGCGTTTCGACGAAATGCGGCGTACCTCGCAGACCGAGTACTTCGATATCATGCTGCTCCACTGGCAACACACGCCAGAGTGGTTCGCCCACACCAGCCGCTGGCAAGAGGGCATCCTCGAAGCGCAATCGAAAAAGATCATTCGCACTCGTGGAGCATCGGTCCACGGTCTGCCTGCGCTTCGCCAGGTGCCCGGCAACAAATGGCTCGAAGTTGCGATGATCCGTATGAACCACAACGGCACGCGCATGGATGGACCAACCTATGAAGATAGCAACTATCCAGCCAGCGTGGACGAAGTCGTAAGGCACGTGAAACAAGTGAAGAAAGAGGGCATGGGAGTTATTAGCATGAAGCTGATTGGCAACGGCGCCTTTACGCGCCACGAAGACCGCCAGGCCGCCATGCGCTTCGCTTTCAAGAATGCTGGGATAGATTGTGCGGCCGTCGGGTTCAAAAACACACAGGAAATCGACGAAGCGATCGACAACCTCAATGTTGCACTGGCCTAGGCAAAATACGTCCAGATTTCGACCGATCGTTTGGTACTACGGCTTTGCGAGATAGTCTACGCATATGGTCAGGATCTCGTACGGATGAATGGGCGCTGTGACTGTATCGCCCACTATTTTGAGGGCGGCGCCTTCTGGCCTTTCCATCAGATTAGTGACAGTGGCGCCTGTTGCGCCTTTGGGTAGGTGGATTTCGACATCACTCGACTTTCCCGCCCATTCATAGACGCGAAAGATCAAGCCGTTGGTATCCTCAGCCTTTTTGAGAGCAGTGAGCACTACGTTTTCAGGCTTCACGGTTACATATGAATACTTTGCCGGCAGGCTGCCGATGTGCGATTGCACCTGCGCCGCCTGAAGCCTGTAGTTGTATTCGTAGCCGTGCCGCACTGTCAGTGCCTGCTTCCAGTCGCCGCCGTGCGGATAGAGCGCATAAGTGAAGTGATGGTGCCCGCGATCGGCCTCCGGGTCGGGCCATGTTGGCGACCGCAGCAGAGAGATGCGCAGCACGTTATCCTTGTCGTCGTATCCATACTTTGAGTTGTTCAGCAGGCTAAAGCCGTGTTGTCCGTCGCCCAGATCGGCCCAGCGCAACACTGGCACTTCAAACTGCGCCTGCTCCCAGCTGTAATTGCGCGTGGTCGGGCGCTGAATGCTGCCGTAAGGAACCTCATACGTTGCTTTGTTGTTGGTGGCAGCGAGAGGGAATGCGGCCTTCAGCAGAACATGCGTCTCATGCCAGTCGATATCATTCACCACTTCCACCTGGTCGGCACCCGCATCGAGTGTAATCTCCTGCACAAACTTTGAACTCTGCCAGGTGCGCGTTACGCGAATCGCGCTGTGCAGCGGTCCCTTCTCTGATAACTCAACCGAATCTGCCTTGTCGATTGAAATGAAGTGATCGAGTGTGCCCGGATCGATATTCCACGCATCGTACTCTTTCGGCAGATCCTTGAAGGTTTGTAACTGGTTTCCGCATGCACCCGGCGCAAGAGTCTCGAACTTCGTCTTCTTGTCGTAGAGGCTTGCGATGCAGCCCGTCAGCTTGTCGACAGTGACTTTCAGCGTGGAGTTCTCAAGTGTCAAGCCCTCCGCATTGAGATCGCTGGCGAAGGGCTTCGCGCCACGAATGACGTGCAGCACCTTGTAACCTAGCGATGGGACATTGTTGGCCGCGATCAGCAGGCGGTAGCTATTGGTCTTAGTGTCGCTCTCAAGCACCTGTGAAGGCACCACGCGATTCGCAGCATCCAACACGGAAACGCTCCCGACTCCGGCTGTCGGCAATTGCACATCCACCGTGACGGGACCGGAGCGATCCCAAGCCAGCGGGTTCAGAATCAACACCGGTACGCCAACGGCAACTTCCGTATTGATGTCGGCCGCAAGCGTCTTTACCGCCTGCTGTGAGATTTCATTCGTTGCCCATCGTACCTGGTCGTAGTCTTGCTGTGCCTCTTTGTAAATGATGCCGATGCCCGAACCGGCGGCTGTGTCATGGAAGTCATTAAAGGTGATCTTCTTCCATACTTCCGTGAGTGCATCGCCTGGATACGGCTTGCCTTCAAGCCATGCCAGCGATGCAAACTTCTCGGCATTGATTGCTTGTTCTTCGCTGTCGCGCATGTTGCGTTTCTGGTTGGCCTGCGTCGTCATCACGCCGCGGTGATACTCGAAGTACAGTTCGCTATTCCAGATTGGAATCGCAACCTTGCCATCCCCGGAAGAGATGGGCGCAATATATCCCTTGGCGATCGAGTCGTAATCCCAAATCCTCGGATCTGTGACAAGTGTGTTCTCTAAACTTGTGAAATAACTTTGTGCGGTTCCAAACTGCATTTTTGGAACGACCCTGTCCGACTGCATCCAGTGCAGACCTTCATCCAGAACTGCTCGTGTTGGCCCACCGCCATGATCGCCGATCCCGTACAGGTCCATCATCTCTGTCAGGCCAGGAATATTTTGCCGCGCAACCTTTAGGTCACCGGAGAGACGTACCGGGTTCAGATTGTTGTTCGAGTAGTCGTGCGGAAAATAGGTGAGCACCTTGCTGCCGTCTGGCGATTCCCACCAGAATAGTTTAAAGGGAAACTGATTAGTGTCGTTCCATGCAGTCTTTTGGGTAACGAAATAGTCGATGCCCGATCGCTTGTAAATCTGCGGCAACTGCCATGTATATCCGAACGAATCCGGGTTCCAACCGATCCGCACATCCACGCCGTATTCCTTCAGGAACCAGCGCTTACCCACCAGAATCGAGCGTACCTGCGCTTCGCCATCGGGCATATTCAAGTCTGGCTCTACCCACATGCCGCCTACTATCTCCCAGCGTCCTTCCTTGATGCGTTGCTTGATCTGCTCATTCATCTGCGGATACTTGTCCGCAATCCAGGCGTTGTATTGAGCTGCGGACTGCGTATAGGTGTAGTCGGGATACTCGTTCATCAGTTGCAACGCTGTGCTGAAGGTCCGCTTCACGACATCCACCGCCTCAGTCCAAGGCCAAAGCCATGCCGCATCGATGTGCGAGTTACCCGTTAGATGCAGCGTGGCCTGCTGTAGTACGGGTCTCAAATTTTCAAGAGTAGACTGAGCCTGCTTTAAAGATGCGTCGAAAGTCACTTGGTCATTTTTGTCCAGCGCCGCAAGATCCACTGCGCCAACAGCCTTCTCCAGCATCGTGGTATCTCCCGTAATATCTTTCGAGAGACTGGGTATCAGCAACGCTGCGGAGAGAATTTCAAGTCGCAGATCCTCCGGGTTTGGCCGGTGTTCGGCGAAATCGATCTTCAGTTCTGCTCCACCGAAAGTCTTGGTATCTACAGTGTGAAGCAGCTTAACTGCCACTAACATCTTCTCCCCAGGCTTCACCGCGTCGAAGAGCACAATCGGCTCAAGGTCGTCGCCCAAGGCTACACGCCGTCCGTTGAAATAGACAATCTCCGGCACCGGCCCATTTGCCTTTGCGGTGAGATGGAACCATATTCGAGCACCTGTCAGGTCGTAGCCATGGAGGCTTTGCGGAATCTCGATCCACCGACGGAACCACACCGCTTCCTGCGGTGCTCGCAACTGCGCCTTCACAACCTGCCACGACGAGTCGTCCAGATCCAACGACTCTCCGTGGGCCAAGTCGCCAGCATGAAACCGCCATTCATCTGCGGGCAGACGGTTCAGTTCAGTCAACCTCCCAACCACTACCTGAGATTTGCTGCTGAGTGATTTAGTGATCAGCGCAGCTTGATCCGCCGTCTGTCCAACTACCAGCACACCGTCGAGCATGCCTGCAAAGACGCAGAGAGCAACAGACAATAATCTGATGCTCGGAGCACGCCCAGTACTGCCGATGCCCGCATTTCTCATTCCATTGCTCCTACTTCATTGAGACTCAATACCAACCACGAACAGAGTGCACCACCAGTCTACTGGTGCGGAATACTTGTCGACCTCTTACCCTCTGTATACCTCTCCATCAGAGAGGGGTTGTAAATTGTCGGCACCATCCCCGTGATAGAAATTTCCAACATCTTTTTTGTAGTGTGCTCGTTAAGTCCGATCGCTGTGACCGTTACCGTATATTGCTGGGGCTGCGTGTAAGTATGCGAGACATCCGCGCCATCTGCGGTCACGCCGTCGCCAAACTCCCAATGATAACTCAGCACCGGAGCATCAGCGCTACCAGATGTGGCTTGCAGTTTCAAGAGAGCACCCGATTTACCATTAGCCGGCGCGTGAACCTCAAAGTCTGGCTCAGCATCAGTGACAGAAGTATCTAGTAACTTGACGATACGAACCGAATGCGCTGGCAGCGTCAACACAAGCGCGCCATGCTCAATGGGCAATGCCCCGCCGCGTAGAACATCAAACGCTGAATAAGTCCCGTTCGGATTCAACCCCAGTGCGTTCAGACTGAGCGTATGGCTTCGTGCTCCCTCGGCCCAGTTGAAGACGGTGACAATCTGCTGCCGACGGCTTTCCTTGAGCAAAAAAAGACTCGGCTGCTCGTCCTCCTGGCTATAAGTCATTAAGTCAAGTGGCACGGAAGCGCGACTTAGTTTGGCCATGTCAAGCAGGTCGGAATTCTTCACCAAAGCAAGTCGCTCTGGAGAGGCGCCCAACGCAGGCAGATCATCCCCAATCTCGAACATTCCGCCGGAGACGGCCGATAGTGCGATTGAAGCCTCTGCCTCGTCCTGCGTCAGCGGAGTCTTGTTGCCGTGCCAATCCCTGTCTGGAAGAACTTGCTTCGAGACTGTAAATGCATCTGGATCAGAGAGAAAGAAGTTGCGATTCATATAATAGCGCGCTGCCACACCTGTCGCGGCGTCGCGTGTAGAACCAAATGTGTGACCGGTATCCTGCGAGATACGGCCGGCATTCACAATTCCAACTGGAGAAAGCATGGGACTGCCATCCTTGTCGATCACGACGTCGTCACCAACCGCTTCCCGAATGGTCTCCAGACCGATGCGTTGCGCCTCCAGAGCGGTCGTGTTCGGGCGGTAGTAAACACCCTCAACAGTAGAGACATCCATAAAGTCGATCTTAATGAAGCGCACGCCCCAATCTTTCACCATCGTGCGATAAGTCCAGCGCAGATACTCTTGGGCGCCTGGATTGGTGGGGTCCAGCGCATACAACTCATCAGAACCAAGGGCGCCTATCCTACCAATATGAACCGGTTCTCCAGCTAAAGTGTGTACTAGCCAGTCGCGGTGGTGTTCATAGACCCAAGAGCGCGCCGATACCTCGAATGATCCCGCCCACACTCCAAATGTCAGTCCTAGCTTGTTGATTTGATCGCCCGCATACGCCATGCCATGAGGAAACGCATGACCATCGGGAACCGCGTACTCCCCCCGCGCATACGAATAGCCTTCATCGATCTGAAAATATCGATAGCCCAACGATGCCAGATTCTGTGCCAGCCATTGGGCGTTTGTGAGTATCGTGTTTTCCGTTACGCCATAGTAATAAGCCGTCCAACTCCACCAGCCGATGAGATTTGACGAGGGGATAGGAGACTTATGAAGAATGCGAACGGCACGTCCGTAGTTTTCAAGTTGTTTATGATAATCGGAGCTAATGGAAAACATCAACCGCTCCGAGTCGAGGCTTTTCCCAGCAGGTACCTTCAGGCGAAATGGAACATCATTTGCAGGCGGATATCCTTTGTTCTGGTCCTGCATCGGCTCATTCGTTCCGGCTTCGGAAATATCATACGAGAGCAAATGCAGATCAGGCTGCGTCGAGCTGTGCAGATGGAAGATGGTAAGGAATCTGTCGGCAGAGAGAGCGCCCAGGAAGAAGCTTTGCTTACTCTTGCGGTTGTAAATGAGTTGGCTTCCAAACGCGCGATGCATTCCATTTTCTGCCCCATCAAGATCCAATAGCTTGACTGGATCCTCAGTGAAGCTGTCAGATAGAACACGATCCTCCGCTGCTGGTCCGTTCAGAAATAACACAGTTCCGCTGCTGCACATCGCGACGTGAATCGCGCGTAGCTCGATTTCCTCCCCTGTCGAGTTCTTCACGCTCACCCGGATTTCACCCCAAGGCTGACTATCATAGACACGAAACTCGGAGACTAGGTCGGGCATACCGAGCAGACCTGTGTGGGTTACCGTTAGCAGGTGACCCGCGCCCAACTCATCCTTAAACGGAGAGATTATTCTCAAATGTCGCGGATAGAGCGAAGATCTCAGCTTGCTTTTGGCTGTGTCGACCCCCACTTCTGCGCGTAGTACATCCTCGGAAATCGTCGCCGAGCGCAAAGCATAAAAACCGTCATCAAATGCCTCAATAGTGAGCTGATCGCCATGAATCAGGTTAGACCGAGCAGGTACGGACTTGTCGAGAGGCTTGCCCGCACACCAGACCGGCATCGAACTGCAAATGAGCAGGATTCCGAAGGTCAAGAGCGGGGATTTAATCACAAAATGTCTCCTCTCTAAGTAAGTCAGCCACCTTGCTTGCTTTCAAAGTGAGACTGCCTATCGAAGAACTTGCACGAAGATCGTCTCGAAAAAACGAAAGTTCCTAGTGTTCGTGAGGAACACTCATTCGGAGACATACTACCACCCAACGGCCAGTTCTTGCGCCAATCAAGTGACCATTTCACGCTATTATTTTCTCTTGTAAACCCGCCGAGCGAGTCTATTGTGCCATTTGTAATATTGAGCGGTCGACCTGGCAATGATGGATCTCGATAATGTGCTTGCGCTTAGTCTCTTCATCAACATGTTGAGCTCTTCTTTACTTGGTGGCGATTGAGTAGAGTCTTACCGGTCCGAGCAGACCAGAAGATAGCAGCGGCGAATCTGCGTGGTACGGCTTTACGGTTGTGAACGTGTATTGCCGGCTGGCATCCGGTTGCTGATCGCCGATCAGGCGATTGACCCACGCATTTGTCACCTGGATCGATAGTTCGTTCTTCCCCGGTTTTAGGGCAGCGGTCGCATCCACGCGATAGGGTGTGTGCCAAACCGTTCCCAGCGACTTTCCGTTAACGGTAACCTCGGCCAGATTCTTCACATCGCCCAAGTCGATCCACACATGCGCGCCATTCTCGAACCAGTGTGGCATAACATCAATAATATGTGTATAAGTTCCTGTCCCGGAAAAGTACTTCACACCCGCGTCCTGGTTATCGCTCCAGGAGGCTAGTCTGTCGAGAGAAATAGATGGCGGGGCTCCGCGATTCGGTTGAAAGTTCACCTTCCATGGGCCAGTCACCGTGGCAAGTTGCGTCTCGGTGACTTCGCGTAAAGTGCGAGATGTCTCTTTGGTCGCTTTGCGGAATACTACAAAGACTGTGCCCCAGGGCTCCAGTCTCAACGGAACAGCAGTGCGGCCATTAGCGATGCTGAAGGACACCGGCTCCGTTCTTCCCGAGTCGGCGTACCATAACTCAGGTATTCTTCCTTCTATTCGGAAGGTGGCCTCCACTTCCTCATTGCGGTCGTTGCGATTGTCCACAAAATAAATATCGGCATCTGCGAGCTTGCGATGCACAAACAAAAGGCGAGAGTCACTCTCGGGTTTAGAGTAGTCGAAATCAGGCGCTATCTGCAAGGCTGTGAAGACAGCGCCAACATCTTGACCTGCATAAACCTTGCCTTTACCAACCAAGTGCACGCCCGTTCCATCGCCAAACAATTCATCGCTCAATTGGTGGAATTGTGCTTGATCGTCGGCGAGGCTTGGATCGTCATTCGGTTTGAATCCGGCAATGACGGCACCGTCTTCCACTAGTTTATGAATCGCGCGCAGTACAGGAAGAGACATGTGCTGACCATAGGGATCTAATGCGAGCAAGCGATATCTCATCCCGCTTTGGGTCGTTATGTTGCCGCTAGATGCGCTGAGCATGTGAATGAGACCATCGGCGTTGATGTAATCAAAGCCATAGCCAGCTGGCACGTCTGGAGCCTTGGAAGAAAAGATTGCGGTTAGGTTGGAATCTTCGCCATAAAAGTAGATAAGGTCCGCATTAAACGTTCCTTGTTGCAACAGATAGCTGCTGCGAGCAAGGTAGCTTATCCAGGGAGCGGCAGATGCAGCCCAGGTTTCGTTGCGGTTAAACCATTGGCCGAAGGGGCCCAGGGTGAGTCCAGGGGCTTTATCCTCAAGTGGTTGGTGCGTGGACTCGTGAATCACAATGCGGTTGATGCCGTTCAAGAATTCCTGGTCGGCGGTTGGCTTAAGAGTGGCTGGTGACCATGCCCAGGGCGCAGCACCCGCCGTCATTGATTCAGCCGCTGCAAGATTCTGTCCGTATACATGTGCCACTGAGGCTGACTCGCGGTCATCCGCGTTGCAACTGAATAGCTCGTTATTAACCCCTAGCCTCTGGGTCCACATGGCGCTCATCGGGACCTCGTTGTACTTCTTCACTTCCATGCCGTCGCCAACAAAGACTCGCCCACTCTCATGCGACTCCCCATAGTGGCCCATGCCGCGCTCATGCAGAGTGGCCTCCAGTTGACCATAGTGCTCATCCGCGATCAGGTCGCTGATGGTTCTGCGAAAATCCCATAGGAAATGGTCGCTTGCTTCAGAACTGTCTACTACCTGGCCGGTTAGAACGGGCATCCATGGCAGTGGATCATAACCGCGCAATCTCTTGAAATTGTCTATCATATTATCGGTCCAATTTTGCGAACCAGCTTCCCAGCTATCATTGACAACATAGCGAATTCCGCGTTTCCCAATTAGCTCATGGCCTACTGCTTCCTTGTAATTATCCAGATAGGTGTCCATGTAGTGTCTGACAAACCTGTGGTCCAACTTATCGACTTCTAGGCCGGTGGCCTCCGGGCTTGCCGGGTGATTGGTAATGCCTAACAAGGAATAACCGAACCTGAGTATGACCCAGTCCCCGGGCGGCGGCGTCCAATCGAGCCTTCCGTCATGGCTCATCTTCGCTGTCAGATCGATAACATCCGAGTGGGCGATGGCTTCTTCTCGATCGACGGCAGGCGTCGCAAAGCTGTATAAGTCAGGCTTGATGCCAAAGGCAGCTTTCTGCTCGAACATGTTCACGCGCATCCCACTGTGGAGCACCAGTTCTGCAATGTCATAATCGGTTGGCGGAGTGCCCATGTTGACTCCGATGGTTGCTGGATCAAGACGGAGGGCGAAATCGCTGATAGGTGGTGGTGGAACGCGTTTGAACACAACGCGAAAGTACTTTGCTGTAACAGCGGGGAAGGAAATGGTGTATTCCGGGGCGCCGAAGGAAGAGAGATGAACGGCTGTGCGAAAGTCTATCCCGTCGTCACTGATCTCAAGAGTTTTCTCTGGAGGATAGATTCCGGCCAGCAATGCAGCGCTTCCTTGTGGGTCAACTGTCGCAAGCGTGATGGAACGGATTGTTTGCGGTTGCGCGAACTCGTATTGTATCCATCCGCTCTCTCCGGAATATGGAACAGGGAGCTTGGTCGTCGTATTTAGGTCCCCGTCACTCAGCATAGCTATATTTACGGAGGCTACGCTCGCTGTAATCTTGGGGTGCAGCGATTCAATCGGAACGTCGCTTTCGACCTTGCGGTATGCGATCACGACCGAATCTGCGTAGAACTGCGGGTTCGGTGCAGCGCCTTGTGACGCATCGAGCGCGCCATGAATGTTTTTGCCCTGAAAGGGGCCAGTATTCGACGGTGGGTGAGCGAGCATGCCGGTAAATGGCTTCCCACCGGAGACAAAGGTCTCACTCCACACATATTTCTTCATGCCCTCAGATGCAGGCACCCACGGC
>Ga0255356_1000546_pt1 | contig 25739 bp, 21 predicted proteins | sample HBST100metaG_FD_189944 | JGI IMG/M metagenome (GOLD analysis project Ga0255356, IMG submission 189944) | Peat soil microbial communities from Stordalen Mire, Sweden - H.B.S.T100 | ecosystem: Environmental > Terrestrial > Soil > Wetlands > Peat | place: Sweden: Norrbotten County, Stordalen Mire...
TGGTCACCGAGAAGGGTATTGACGCTTCCCGCATCAGCGTATCCACCGGCACGACGGATGGACAGAAGGTGGAAGATTACCTGGTGCCCGCCGGCGCGAACTTCTCAACCGATGTGGCGGGAACCACTGAAGTGACTGCTACCGTGAAGCCTCAGGCGCGCAAGCCCCTGGCCACCCGGAAGCACGCCGCCAAGAAGGGTTCCGTCAAGCCCCCCGCCGGCAAATAGTCGGCGCGGAGCAAAACATCAACAAGTAAGCAGTATCATCCTGCCGAGTTCCCCTTCCGAAAGGGAGGGGAGCCGACGGGAGGCAGATAAAAAGCTTCTTCTCGCAATCCCTTGAGGTTGACCGGTCAGCCGGTCAACCTCTTTGGTTTCTGGGCCTCTCTTCCTTTTTGCCTTACTTCTTTCCTAAATTCCGGGGGTTGTTTTCTGCATGAATCTGTTGCGGACATGCCGTAATCTGTTTTGCCGGGTCGAATTCATCCTGCAAGTGATGGTCCTGGCTCTGTTTGTGCCGGTCGTTGCCGGCCTTGAGGCTCAGGAGTCCTGGACCGCGGTGGGGCCGAATGGCGGCGATGCACGTGTGATTGCCGCGGTTCCAGGGCATCCCAACCATCTGTATCTCGGGGCCATCGGCAGTTGGATCTACGAGTCCATGGACCAGGGGGCTTCCTGGCATCGGCTCTCGAAGGTCGACCCCTCGGACGATCTGATTCTCGACCACATCGTTGTGGACGCGGCGAACCCTGCCACCGTGTATGTGGCTGCATGGAAGGCGGACCGCCCCGACGGCGGGTTGTGGGTGAGCCATGACGGCGGGCGCAGTTGGAGAGTGGTGGAAGGCTTGCGCGGACAGTCGATTCGCGCCTTTGCGCAGGCTCCCTCGGATCCCCGGAAGCTCTTTGCGGGAACCCTCGAAGGGGTTTTCCGGTCCAGCGATGCAGGCGCATCCTGGAAGCTGATCAGCCCGCCCGGCAGCCGCGAGATTCACGAGGTGGAGTCGCTGGCCATCGACCCGGCGGACCCCAATATCGTGTACGCAGGCACCTGGCACCTGCCCTGGAAGACCACCGACGGCGGCGAAAACTGGCACAGCATCAAGCAGGGCGTGATTGACGACTCGGATGTCTTCTCGATCATCGTCGATCCCATCAAGCCGCGCGTGGTCTATGCCAGCGCCTGTAGCGGCATTTACAAAAGCGAGAACGCCGCCGAACTCTTCCATAAAATCCAGGGCATACCTGCCACGGCGCGCCGCACGCGCGTGCTGAAGCAGGATCCGGCGAACCGCAATGTGGTGTACGCCGGAACGACCGAGGGGCTCTACAAAACGCTGAACGGTGGCAAGAGCTTCGAGCCCATGACCGGCCCCGAGGTGATCGTCAACGACATCTTTGTCGATCCGGATCATCCCGAGAATGTGCTGCTGGCTACGGATCGCGGCGGAGTGCTCAAAAGCACGGACGGAGCGGCCAGCTTTGTTCCGGCCAACGACGGTTTCTCCGGGCGCAAAGTCGTGGCTCTGCTAGTGGACCGCGTCAATCCCGCGCGGTTGTTCGCCGGCGTGGTCAACGACAAGAGCTACGGCAGCATCTTTGTTTCCACCAACGGGGGCGCCGGGTGGGAACACATTGGCGACGGGTTGGAAGGCCGCGATGTCTATGCGCTGGCCCAGGCGCCGGATGGAACCATTCTGGCCGGAACCAGTCACGGCATCTTTGTCCTGGATGCGGCGAGTTCCGAATGGACGCCGAGGAACATCATTGCCAACACCATCGTGAGGAGGTCCACCGAGACCCACTTTGGCAAAAAGGTCAACGTTGAAAAGGGCGTGAAAGATACGGTGCGGCAGATGGAAGGCCGTATCTACGCCCTGGATTTGTCGGGTGACGCCTGGCTGGCTTCCACCTCGACCGGCCTTTACACCAGCACGGACCAGGGAGCCAGTTGGCAGGGCGGCCCGGTGATGGATTCGATGAACTATCCGTCGGTGGCCGCGCACGGCGCGGTGTTGGCGGCCGCGCGGCAGGACGGCCTGGTTCTCTCCAAAGACGCCGGCGCCAGTTGGTGGCCGGTTGGCCTTCCCCTGGCGCTGACCCGCATCCATAGCATCGCCTTTTCGGCCGATGGAACGCTCTGGCTGGGGGCGCGCGAGGGGGTCTACTTTACCCGCGACAAGGGCAAGACATGGTTGTGGGTTCACCGGCTGCCGCTCGTCGATGTGGACGATGTCTACTATGACGCCCACCTCAACAGGGTTCTGGTCAGCTCGCGCGCCAGCGAAACCGCCTACGGCATCGATCCGAAAACCATGGACTGGAAGTGGTGGCAGACCGGCTACCATATTTCGCTGGTACGCTCGGCCGGCGCGCGCCTGCTGGCGGCTTCCCTCTACGACGGAGTGCTGGTGGAACCGAAGGCGGCAGGGGCGGAAACCAGCCAAAGGTGATCTTGGTCACACCGGTCCGGAATTCTGTATCATCAAAGTATGCAGGCAGAAACTGGAATAAATCGGCAGCCGCGTCCCTTCCAAAGCCACGATCCACGGCTCGAGCCGATTGCCGCCAAAGTCCTGGCAGGCGAGCGGCTCGACTTCAACGACGGGCTGGTGCTCTACGGCTCGTCGGACGTGCTGGCGGTGGGCTGGCTGGCCAACTACGTGCGCGAGCGGATGCACGGAGACGTGACCTACTTCAACGTCAACCGGCATATCAATCCCACCAACGTCTGCGTGGCCAACTGCCGTCTGTGTGCTTTCGGACGCAAGAAGGGCGACCCGGCCGGCTACACCATGACTCTGGAAGAGGCGTGGGAGACGGCGGGCTCGGGCTACTCGGAAGCGATCACCGAGTTTCACATTGTCGGCGGACTGCACCCCGATTTGCCACTCGAGTATTTCCTGGAACTGGTGCGCGGACTGAAAGTGCGCTTTCCCAAAGTGCACATCAAGGCTTTCACCATGGTGGAGGTCGCCTACCTTGCGCGACGGGCCAAAATCAGCATCGAGCAGACGCTGATGAAGATGCGCGAGGCGGGCGTGGACTCGATGCCTGGGGGTGGGGCGGAGATTTTTGCGGCGCGCGTGCGGTCGATTATCTGCGACCACAAGATCGACGGCGAGGAGTGGCTCTCCACGGCGCGGTTGGCCCACAAGATGGGCTTCAAGTCCAACGCGACCATGCTCTACGGGCACATTGAGAACGATGAAGATCGCGTGGACCATCTGCTGAAGCTGCGCGCGGTGCAGGACGAGACCGGCGGCTTTCAGGCCTTCATTGCGCTGGCTTTTCACCCGGAAAACACGGCGCTCGACCACCTGCCGGTGACCACGGGACTGACCGACATCCGGCAGATTGCAGTGGCGCGGCTGCTCTTGGACAACTTCCCGCACATCAAGGCCTACTGGCAGATGTTGACGGCGAAGATTGCGCAGATTGCGCTGCGCTTCGGGGCCGACGACCTGGACGGCACGGTGGTCGAGGAGAAGATTTACCACGACGCCGGAGCGACGACGCCGCAGGGCATGAACCGCAAGGAGCTTTGCCGCCTGATTACGGAGGCGGGACGGGTTCCGGTGGAGCGCGACACGCTGTACCACGCGGTGACGCGGACCGAGGACAGCTTTACGGTGGCCGTGTAGAGAATTCCGTGCTAAGCTAGACTTAGCTAAGGAAGAGCCCATGCCAACTGTGAATATCTTCGAAGCGAAGACCCAACTTTCCAAATTCGTCCTGATGGCCGAAAACGGGGAAGACGTGGTCATTGCGCGGGCCGGGAAGCCGGTGGTGCGGCTGACGAAGTTGAAGACCGAGAAGAAACCCATCGTCTTTGGGCTTCTGAAGGGGAAGATTCACGTGGCGGACGACTTTGACGATCCGCTGCCCCCGGAGGTGCTTGCGGAATTTGAGGCGGACCTGTGAGGCTTCTGCTGGACACGCACGTCCTGCTTTGGCTGATGGAAAACGATCCCCGGCTAACCGCGAGCGCTCATTCCCTGATCGTGGATGCCTCCGAAGTGTATGTCTCCTCGGCCAGCATCTGGGAGATTGCCATCAAGTGGCGTTTGGGAAAGATCGAAGAAAACCCAAAGATTGTTGCCGACCACGTGAAGGCGGCGGGACTAAAGGAGCTTTTGGTCAGCAATCGCCATGCGGTTGCGACCGGCCAACTTCCGCGGCTTCACAACGATCCCTTTGACAGGCTGTTGGTGGCGCAGGCGGTGACCGAGCCGATGCAGTTGCTTACGGCCGATTCGCGGCTTGCGGCTTACTCGGAGTTGGTGCTGGTTTTTTAGAGAGGCAGCGCGAGTGAGCCGCTCCTGAGGGGTGGCTCGTGTAGGAGATCGCCTGGGGCTTGCCGTTGTTAAGGCTGCCGGGGACTCCAACGCATCACCACTCCATCCTTCATCACAAAGCTGACGCGCTCCACCACCGAGATGTCTTCAAGCGGGTTGCCGGGGACGGCGACAATGTCCGCGTAATAGCCGGGCTTCAACTGGCCGATCTGCCCCTGCCAGCCGAGCAGCTTGGCTCCGTTGAGCATGTCAGCCTGCAAAACCGCCAACGGCTTCATGCCGTACTGGACCATCAGCGTCAGTTCGCGGGCCTGCGTGCCGTGCGGGAAGGGACCCACGTCCGAACCCACCGCAAAGGGAATGCCCGCAGCCACCTGAGTTTTGAACTCACGAATCTTCAAGTCGAGCAAAGCCTGTTCGCGCGCGGCAGCGGCGGGCGTTGCGGCATGCTGCGCGAAGTACTCGAAGATGACGAAGGTGGGCACGGCAAAGATTCCCTTTTCGCGCATCAGGCGCATGGTTTCGGCGCTCAGTTGCGTGGCGTGGTCAATGGAGGCCACGCCGGCCCGCGCCGCGTAAAGCGTGCCCGGCTCGCCCATGGCGTGAACGCCCACCACGATGCCCAGCCGATGCGCTTCCTCGACCGCCGCGGCCAGTTGCGCCTCAGTGTACTGGTAAGGCGTGTGCAACGCCCCATCGACGATTTTGTCCGGCCCCGTCTCGTAAATCTTGGCGAAGTCCGAACCTTCCTTGTGCTGGGCGCGCATCACCTCGACAAGCTGCTCGGCGGAGTTGGCGTAGTCGGCGTTCGACAGCACGTGCTGCGCGGGGTTGTAGCGATTGGCGTCCTCGTGGCCGCCCAGAATGTCGATGGCGTTGCCGCTGACGCGCAGGCGGGGCCCGGGAATCAATCCCCGATCGATGGCGTTGCGAATGGCGGTGTCGGCAGAGCCCGCGCCCTCGGTGCCCATGTCGCGCTCGGCGGTGAAGCCGGCCAGAAGGTCCGCCTTGGCGGCCTGTTCCGCCAGCAGGGTGCGCCAGGGAACCGACTCTTCGACGGTTTGCAGATCTTCCGCGCCGGGATGCAGGAAGAGATGGACGTGCGCGTCGATGAGGCCGGGAAGCAGGGTGCGGTCGCCGAGGTCGATGATTTTCGCGCCCTGCGGATGAAGGACCGACGTGCCGACGGCGCGGATGCGGTCGCCCTCGACCAGAACTTCGCCAGGCTGAAGCAGGGCTCCGGTTTCCACCTGGAGCAGGCGCGCGGCGTGCAGGACGATGGGAGCCGCGGGGGCGTTGGCAGGCGGCTGCGCGGCCAGAACTGTGGCAAATGCCAGAACTGGAACTGCGACTAAGCCATTCAGAGGCGAGACCCAATTCAGCCGGCGCTGGAAGAGAGAGAAATTCGGCATGGATACGACTATGCCGCATCGGAGCGGGCTTGTCGATGGAACTATGGAGTGTACACACCGCTGGATCGACTGATATGGTGGCTATGCCACAAGACCTGAGGCGCAAAGGAAGCCGAATGCCGCGCCCAGGGCCGGAAGAGGAAAAGATGACGAATTCCTACGATTTCGCCTCCATTGCCAAGATGATCGACCACTCGCTGCTGAATCCCACGCTGACTACGCGGGAACTGGAGGAGGGTTGCGCGCTGGCCATTCGCTACGACGTGGCCAGCGTCTGCATCATGCCCTTTGCCTTGGCCCGGTGCGCCGAGTCGCTGAAGGGAACCACGGTGAAGGCCTCGACCACCATCGGCTTTCCGCATGGCGGGCATACCACCGCGGTCAAGCTGGCCGAGGCGCGGCAGGCGCTGGCCGACGGCGGCCAGGAACTGGATGTGGTGATCAATATTTCAAAAGCCCGCAGCGGAGAGTGGCCGTATGTGCGCGACGAACTGGCGGCGCTGGCCGTGACCATTCACGCCGGCGGAGCCAAAATGAAAGTCATTTTCGAGAATGCCTATCACGACGATGCCGCGAAGATTCGGCTGTGCGAGATTTCAGCCGAGGTGGGCGCCGACTGGGTGAAGACCTCGACCGGCTATGCGCCCAGTGGAGCCACTTTGGCGGATCTGGAGCTGATGCGGAAGCACTCTCCGGCGCGGGTTCAGGTGAAGGCTGCGGGCGGCATTCGCGACCTCGATACTCTGCTGGCCGTGCGCGACCTCGGGGTGAGCCGGGTGGGAGCGACGCGCACCGAAGCTATGCTGGAAGATTGCCGCAAGCGCCTCGGCCTTGCGCCCATCACGCAAGCCGTCGTGCCCGCGGGAAATTAGTCATGGCCCTGGCAGACAAGCACGGTCTGGTGCGCGAGCCCATGTACCAGCAGATGAACCAGATTATGCGTGAATTGCTGCGGGGCGGAGAATTCGCGCAGGGGGACCAATTCCTGACCGAGCGGCAGATTGCGGAGCGCTTCCGGGTGAGCCGGCCCACCGCCAATAAAGTGCTGGCGGGCATGGTCTCTGAAGGGCTGCTGGAATTCAGAAAGGGAGTGGGGACGTTTGTCTCCGCGCCGCGGCTGAACTACGACATTCAGTCGCTGGTCAGCTTTACTGAAAAGGCGAAAGAGGCGGGCAAGACGCCTGCGACGCGCGTGCTGGAATTCCGGCGGATCAAGGCTTCGGAGGTGGAAGCGGAGATTGCCCAGAGGCTGCAGGTGGACCGCAGCCGCGAACTCTTCGCCATTGCCAGGCTGCGGCTTGCCGACGGGGTTCCGGTGATCCTCGAATGGCGCTGGGTTCCCGCCGACATTTTTCCCGGACTGAACCGGCAGGAATTGCGCGGGTCGTTTTACGCGCTCTGCCGCGACAAATACGGACTGCGCATCGAGGAGTCGGACCAGACCATCCGGGCGGTGAAACTGCGAGGACACGAAGCCAAAGTGCTGGAAGCGGACAAGGGCGCGCCCGCCTTTCTGGTTTCCGCGGCCGGATACTCTGGAGCCACAGCGGCATGGTGGGAAAAGACCCTCTACCGGGGCGATATGTACGAGTTTCACCGGGCGCGCTCCTCACCGGGAAGATTGATTCCGGCATAGTGACGGCTGCAGAGAATGGTAGAATTCCGGCGAAACCTTTGAGAGATTGGATTTCCGGCTGCCGGAAGATCGTGAGCGCTTGCATGGAAGCATTGAAAACTGGCCGGAAGACGATTCTCGGCCTAGACGTCGGTGGCACCAAGACCGCTTGTATTGAAGGCACGCTCGAGGGCAGGATTCTGGAGCGGATCGAAGTGCCCACCCGCGCGGAAGAGCCATTTGCCGCGACCTTTCCCGGCCTTGTGGAGAAGGCGAAAACACGGATCCGCGTTGCGGAACGCGCCGGCCGCAGCATCGGCGCCATCAGCGTTTCCATCGGCGGACCGCTCAGAATCGACGAGGGGTTTCTCCTCAATCCTCCGCACCTGCCGGGCTGGCACGATGTGCCCTTGAAGGCGCGGCTGATGGAGGTTTTTCCGGGCCTTCCTGTGTGCGTGGAACACGACGGCAACGCGGGGGCGCTGGCGGAGTTCCATTTCGGCGTGGGAAAGAACCGGGCAGGCCTCAAACACCTGATCTTCTTGACCTTCGGAACCGGCGTCGGCGGAGGGTTCATTGTCAACGGGCAGATTCTGCGCGGGGCCAGCGACACGGCGGGCGAGATCGGCCACTGGCGGCTGGCCGAAGACGGGCCGCCGGGCTTTGGCAAGCGTGGCTCGTGGGAGTCGTTCGCCTCGGGAGCGGGGTTGGTCGAGCTGGCTGCGGAGATGTTTCCCGCGCGCTGGACGACCGCAACTCCCATTCGCTCGGTGGTCGAGGCAATGCTCGCCGACGATCCCGAGGCACTGCAGGTAGCCGCGGTGGCCGGCAAGTGGATGGGGCGCGGGTGCGCGCTTCTGATTGATGCGCTGAACCCGCAGGTCATCGTCTTCGGATCGCTGGGCGTAGCGCTGGGCGAGCGTGTTCTGGGAGCCGCGCGGCGGGTGATTGCCGAAGAGGCGCTGCCGCAGGCCGCGGCCGCTTGCGAACTGATGCCGTGCGCGCTGGGCAAGGAGATCGGCGATGTGGCGGCGCTGATGGCGGCGCTCACCGACCCTGCCGTGCGGCGCTGGCTCGAGGCGGGGTGAGGCCACGGCGGGGTGAGGCTTCGAGCCCCCTCAGTACGCCGCAATCCCGGTGAGGTGCTGGCCCAGGATCAACGTGTGGATGTCGTGCGTGCCCTCGTAGGTGTTCACCGACTCCAGGTTCATCATGTGGCGCATGATGGGGAAGTCCTCGGTGATGCCGTTGGCGCCCAGAATGTCGCGGGACCTGCGCGCGGATTCCAGAGCCATCCAGACGTTATTGCGCTTGGCCATCGAGATATGCTGGTAGCCCGCCTTGCCTGCGTCTTTCAGGCGCCCCACATGCAGCGAGAGTAACTGGGCCTTGGAGATTTCGCTGGCCATCCACACCAGCTTTTCCTGGATGAGCTGGTGGCTCGCAATCGGCTGGCCGTGAAACTGCTTCCGCATTTTGGCATATTGGAGGGCGGTGTCGTAGCAGGAGATGGCCGCGCCGATGGCTCCCCAACTTATGCCGTAGCGCGCCTGGTTGAGGCACATCAAGGGGCTCTTCAAGCCGCCCGTGCCGGGCAGCAGGTTGACGGCGGGCACGCGCACGTCCTGGAGCGTGAGGCCGCTGGTTACCGAGGCGCGCAAGCTCCACTTGCCGTGAACGTCATGGGCGGTAAAGCCGGGCCGGCCGGTCTCGACCAGGAAGCCGCGCACGCGACCGTCCTCCTCTGCGACCTTGGCCCAGATGATGGCCACATCGGCGATGGAGCCCGAGGTGATCCACATCTTTTCGCCGTTCAGGATGTATTCGTCGCCGGATTTGCGGGCAGTGGTGGTCATGCCGCCGGGGTTGGAGCCGAAGCCGGGCTCGGTCAGGCCGAAGCAGCCGATCTTTTCGCCAGTGGCCAGGGCCGGCAGCCAGGCATTCTTCTGCTCGTCGGAGCCGAAGGTGTAGAGGGGATACATCACCAGCGCCGACTGCACGCTGACAAAGCTGCGCAGGCCGGAGTCGCCGCGTTCCAGTTCCTGCATCACCAGCCCGTACTCGACGTTGGACATTCCGGCGCAGCCGTAGCCCTGGAGATTGGCGCCAAAGAAGCCAAGCTGTCCCATCAGCGGAACCAGTTCGCGCGGGAAGCGGCCTTCGCGGAAGCACTCCTCGATGATCGGAACGATCTTGTCTTCGACGAAGTCGCGCGCGGTTCTGCGCACCAACAGTTCGTCTTCGCTGAAGCTGGAGTCGAGGTGGAGGAAGTCGAAGCCCTGAAATTTGAAGCCCATGGCGCACCTGCCGTTCTCAAGGCAAAAGCAGAAACACGCAAGGGTAGCAGATTGCGGACGGGGCGGGGAAGCCTGAAGAATGACGGGTGATTCATGGCGGCTATCGAAGCGTTGATTCGCCGAGGTTGCTCCAGAAACTCTGCGCCTACTTCTGCGTGGCGTCCGCATCGTCCCCGTAGGTCGGATAGGGCTCCGGCGCGGTACTAGTCGCCATGCTGCCGAGCGTTGTCAGGTCGGCCTGTACCTGTGCCCACAGGCTGGTGTCCTTTTTGGTGGTAATGGGCGAATCCGGATTTGCGTAGTACGCCAGAATGTCTTGCTTGATGCCAGGAGGAATCGGCTGGGCCGGCTGCCGCGTCAGGTGGTGCAGCAGATCGGCGTAGGTCGAGTCGGTCAGGGAATATCCTCCCGGCTGCACCACGAGTCCCGTGTCCAGGTCGCGATTCGGCAGCGGATGTTGCGGGTCACGGGATTGCCGCGGCACGTCCTGGCTGGCGCCGGGCTTCGCAGGCAGCGGTTGCGAAGGCGGGGGCTGGGAGTGAATGTCCGCCGCCGCGGCGCTGGCGGCCGAAGGGCGGGTGGTCGGGGGCGGTGTAAAGCGGGCCAGCATCTTGCGCAAGGCCAAGGTGGACATCGCCACGCTATGCGTGTATTCCGCTTCAGTGTCGGCCGTCGGTCCCTTCACGGCGACCAGCTTCAGCGGGCCGATCTTGGGCAAAACAAAGATCAAACCCGCCAGGGCGTACGTCCCGATTCCCGCCTCGCGGCGATAGGCGTCCCAGTTGTTTTCCGCGGCCATCGCGTCCACTTCCTTCTCCAGCGCGACGCGCTCCGGCGTATTCGCCTCTGCCGGCTCGTGGTTGCGATGGAGCAGCGTGACCGCATAGGCGATGCGCGGAATGAATTCGCGCACGGCGAAGCGGTATCCGCGCACGTTGAAGCGCCGGCCCCTCGTGCCAGAGAAATCTTCGCTCAATCCATACGTCTGGTAAAACGCCAGTGCCAACTGCCGCACCGGCACTTCCAGCCCGATATGGCGCAGGTATTGGAGTGGCGCCATGCGGTGATGCGCAATCTCATCGATGTCGAAGGCGAACTCTGTCTGGACATGCTGGTGTTGTCCCTCGGCGTAGTTCACCACCGGGCCGTATTTTGCGCGCAGCTTGGGAAACTCGACCGCGACCGCCAAGTTGATGGCTTCGGAGTGGCCCACCGAGTCTCCGATGTAGTGGGAGAGCGCGCCCACCGCGAAGGCCAGCTCATCCGCATTGCCGGCATTGCGGAACAGGTTGACCACGAAGTCGCCGGAGCGCACATAATGCGCCAGGTTGGAGAAGGACGCGTCGCCAAACGGGTAATAGCCAATATCCTGGATCACGCACCCGCCGTACGCGTAGGCGCGCGCATGCTCCAGTTCGGCGGGCGTCAGCGTGGGATAGCGGCTGAGCAGAAGCGGAACGATCGAATCTTTCCATGTGAGGTCGATGAGCTGCTCGTGCGTCAGCAGGGAATACGCAACCGCCCTCCTGGCCCATGGCACGGCCAGCGCCATCACCAGCACCAGCCAAATGACTTTGCGAAATCGTCCCATCGTTGTCCTTTGTCCTTGTCCGCAGAGCTTCAGATACGCCCAAACCGCCCGAGGGCCAAGTCTTCCGGAAGCAATCCTCAAAGAATAGTCGTTCGGGTCCTCCGGCGCGTCTCGAAGCAGCGCAGACATGCGCGCCTGTTGCGAGTAAGATGCGCAACACCGAAGCGAGGACGCTCCGGGATCGCCGCGCGTCCCGGCTTACGACAGAAACTCGCGAACGAAGGGGCTTTCGCTGTGCAGGAGTTCATGAAGGGATCCGTCGAAGATCAGGCGGCCTTCTTCCAGCATGAGGAAGGTGGTGTTGGGGTCGGTCTGACCTTCGGGCAGCGGGACCATGTGGCCCAGCCCGGCGTCGAAGCGATGGGTCGAAAGGGTGAAGGCATCCTGCAGGCGATGCGTGACCAGCAGCGAGGGTGAGTGGAAAACGTCGCGCTCCTTGATGATCAGCTCGATGATGGTCGTGGAGGTGACCGGGTCCAGGCCGCCGGTGGGCGAGTCGTAGAGGATCAGTTCAGGCTGGCGAATCAGAGCGCGGGCAATGGCCACGCGGCGTCTCATGCCGCCGGAGAGGCTCGCCGGGAAGAGCGAAAAAGTCTCCTCCAGCTCGACAAACCGCAGCGCCTCGCGGACGCGGCTGTCGATTTCATCGTCCGGTACCCGCTCCTGGATGAGCTGGTAGGCCACGTTGTCGCGGACGGTGAGGGAATCGAAGAGCGCGCCCTCCTGGAAGACCATGCCGGTGCGGGTGCGCAGGGGGAAAAGCATCTCCTCGGGCATGCGGGAGATTTCCCTGCCAAAGAGCTGGATGGAGCCTTCGTCCGGGCGCAACAGGCCGTTGGCGAGCTTGAGCAGAACGCTCTTGCCCACGCCGGCTGGCCCCAGCAGGATGCGGGTCTCGCCCGGCGCAACGGAAAAACTGATTTCTTCCAGCACCGTCCGGCCGTCGAAGGCGATGGAGACGTTCCGAAAGGCCAGAACCGGGCCGGCCTCCGTGGTCGGAGGCGGTTCTGGATCGGGTTGGCTGAAAGCGGGGTTCACATCCATCCGGCAAAAAGCGTGAGCAGGATCTGGGTAATGAGGAAGTCGACAAAAATGATGAGCACCGAGGAGACCACGACGGCCTGAATGGTGGAGCGGCCCACGCCCTGGGTCCCGCCCGAAGTCCTCATCCCATAGAAGCAGCCGATGGAAGAGAGAATGTAGCCGAAGAAGAGCGGCTTCACCAGACCTTGCAAGATGTCGGGAAAGCGAAGATGTTCCCAGGCCATGGCGAAATACTGGGTGCCGTTCTGGTTGTTCATGAAGACGGTGACCGCGGCGCCGCCCAGGATGCCGCAGGCGTCGGCGACGATGGTCAGGAAAAAGAGCATCGCAATGGTGGAGTAGATGCGCGGAGTGACCAGCTTGCGGATGGGGTCGACGCCCAGGGCGCGCATGGCGTCGATCTGCTCGGTCACCACCATGGAGCCGAGTTCGCTGGCCATCGAACTGGCGTTGCGGCCGGAGACCATGACGCCGGTGAGCACCGGGCCCAGTTCGCGGATCATGGTGAGCGAAACGAAGCGGCCGGTGATGGCGGCGGCGCCGAAAGCCGACAGCGTGGCCGCCGATTGCAGCGCCAGCACGCCGCCGGTGGAGAACCCGGAGAGCACGACAATCGACAACGAGCCGAAGCCGATGACGTCGGACTGAACCAGAAATTCCGGCCAGTAGATAGGCGGCCGGAAGAGATTCATGACAGCGCGATAGGCGAACAGGGAGTAATCCTGCACGGTGAGCACGAGTTTCTTGGCGGTTCGGTCGAGCGTCTCTATCGCCATCGCGTATGCCGGCTTGCGGAATCAAGCGGACGCCGCTCGTTTTTGAACGGCAGCCCGCAAGGACAGGATAGCGCACCCGGCGAGCGCAAGTGGCCGGAGTGCAGCCTCACGGAGGTGAACGTTAAACTGAAGAAGAAAGAGAGCTACGCTTGACTCCTGAAGCTGCGAAGAAGCTGGACAGGTTTTTTGACAGGTTTGCGCGCCATGCGCACCCGGTTCTGCTGCTGGATTACGACGGCACGCTGGCGGGGTTCCGCGTGGACCGTTTCCAGGCGCACCCGTGGGCGGGAGTGCGGGAGTTGCTCCGGCAGATTCAGAGCCGCGGCCGGACGCAGATGGTGGTGATTTCCGGGCGGCCCGCGGCGGAAATTGCGCCCATGCTGGGCCTGGATCCGCCCCTGGAGGCCTGGGGGCTGCACGGGGCCGAGCGGCTCTTTCCGGATGGGCGGCGGGAGCTCGAACAGGCTCCGCCCGCCACCCAGGCAAAACTTGAGGAGCTGAAGCAGTTCCTGAGGCGTGACAGCCTGGGCGGTCTCTTCGAGGACAAGGCCAATGGTGCGGTGATGCACTGGCGCGGGCATTCGCGCAAAATGGCGGAACATATCGAGCGCCGGACCCGCGCGCTTTTCGAGCCGCTGGCCCACATGAAGGGCCTCTCCCTGCTGGAGTTCGAGTCCGGCCTGGAACTGCGCGCCGGCCGCGACAAGGGCGGCGCGGTGGACGTGATTCTGGCGGAAAGGCGCACAACGGGTCCAGTGGCCTACTTGGGCGACGACCTGAGCGACGAGACGGCGTTTCAAGCGGTGAACCGCGCCGCCGGGTCGCACCTGAGCGTGCTGGTGCGGCGCGCGTGGCGCGAAACGGAGGCGGATTTGTGGCTGCGGCCTCCGGCCGAGGTGCGGGAGTTCCTCGAGCGCTGGCTTCGAGCCACTGACTCCGCGGACTCCGAACCAGGGGAAAACCCGCTGAAAATTAAAAAGTGAAAGAGCTGGTTGCGCAGAACGCGTTGGTATCGTTACCATGCTCTGTAGCGAAACCAGAGTTACTGTACCCCGGAACCGCAACCTTCAAGTCGACGTGACCATCAGGGAGCGGCGACCCTGCACTAAGCTCACTTGGGGCACACCTACTCTGGTTTCGCTCTTGGACTCCCCCGCCGGTGCGCCAGCGACTCTCTGCGCCCGCCAGGTGATCCGCGATGAAATGGATTCATGGAGGAACCTACATGGCAGATGGTATCGGAGCTAGCAGACGAGCATTCTTGAAGTTGGGAGGAGCGGTCGCAATCGCTTCTACCCTGGAACCGCGCGCGGGAGCGCTCCAAACCGCACAGGCGCCGTCCGGAAATAGCGGCAAAGCCCCTGCGAAGCCGCGGCCGGCAAACGCCAGCGCCGCGCTGGTCGATCTGGTGAATCCCTTGCAGGGAACCGATTCCACCGGGCTTTTTTCGCGCGGCAATACGCTGCCCATCGTCGCTGTTCCTTTCGCCATGGCCCACTGGGCTCTGCAATCCAGCAACCGGGGCTCCTGGTTCTTTCAGCCCCACGATCAGCGTCTCCAGGGCATCCGCTGTACCCACCAGCTCAGCCCCTGGCTTGGCGATTACGGCCATGCCACGTTTATGCCGTTCAACAACGACGCCAAACCGGATGCCGGCGAGCGCGCCTCCTCCTACCGCCCGGCGGAATTGCACATTGCGCCGCACGCCTTGAAAATTCGCCTCACCCGCTACCGCTGCGTGCTTGAGTTGACGCCCACTGAACGCTGTTCCGTGATGCGCTTTACCTTTGAGGAATCCGGCCCGTCGGGAGTCTTCATCGACCTTCCCGGCAAGGACGCCGAAGCGCACTACGATAGTTCCAACGGAACCATCACCGTGCTCACTCATGCCAATGAAGGCGGCGTACCCAAGGACTTTGCCACTTACTACATTGCCCGCACCGACGCCAAAATCACCGGCTTCGAAGTGAAGGACCTGAAAGATCACCGCGTGGCCGTGGTGCGCTTCGACGCCCAGGCTGCAAAGCCGGTCACGTTCTGCGTGGGCACGTCTTTCATCTCCTTTGACCAGGCCGCGCTCAACCTCAAGAGCGAAGTCGGAGACAAGTCCTTCGACCAGGTCAAGAGCGAAGCCGCCAAGGTCTGGAATGAGACGCTGGGACGCGTGCACATCCAGGGCGGAAGCGACGCGCAGCACCGCATCTTCTATTCCGGCCTCTATCGCGGCCTGCTGTTTCCCCGCATCTGGCACGAGCGCGACGCGGCCGGCAACATCGTCCACTTGAGCGCCTTCAGCGGCAAGGTCGAGCCGGGCGTCATGTACGCCGACCACGGCTACTGGGACTGCTATCGCGCCTGGTATCCCATGATGGCCCTGATCTATCCCGAGCGCCTGGGCGAGATTCTCGAAGGCTGGGTCAACGCCTATAAAGAGGGCGGCTGGCTGCCTCAATTCCCCTGCCCCGGCTACCGCAACTGCATGACCGGCAGCCCCACCGATTTTGTCTTTGGCGATGCCGTCGTCAAGGGCGTCAAGGGCTTCGACGTCGAAGCGGCGTATCAAGGGTTGAAGAAGCATGCGACTCAGCCCGTCGCGCCCGGCCTGGGCTACGGCCGGCCGGCAGTAGCGGAGTACTCCAAGCTGGGCTACATTCCCAGCGACTTGGTCGAGGGCGGCCTGGCAGAGACGCTGGACTCGGCCTACGGCGACTATTGCATCGCCCAGGTGGCGCGCGCCGCAGGGCACGAGGAAGACGCCAAAATGTTCGAGGCGCGCTCGCAGAACTGGCACAAGAGCTTCGATCCCAAGACCAAATTCCTGCGCGGCAAGCTTGCCAATGGCGATTGGGTCGAGCCTTTCGATCAATACCAGTGGGGCGGTCCTTACGTCGAAGGGGGCCCCTGGCAGTACCGCTTCTTCGTCCTCCACGATGCCGATGGCTTGATGGAAGCTATGGGCGGCCGCGAAGCCTTCGTCGCCAACCTGCAAGAACTGGTGAACCAGAACCCCACCTTCCATATCGGAGACTACGGCAGCGAGATCCACGAGATGTCGGAGATGGCCGCGGTTGAATTTGGACAGTATGCCCACTCCAACCAGCCCTCGCACCACGCTCTCTATATGTTCACCATTGCCGGCCGTCGCGATCTGGCCCAGCACTGGATTCACCGCACGCTGAACGAACTCTACACTGTGGATGACTTCTGCGGCGATGAAGATACTGGTTCCATGGGCGCCTGGTATGTGCTCAGTTCGCTGGGCTTTTACTCGATGACCCCCGGCAAGCCGGAGTGGGTGCTGGGCGCGCCGCTCTTCGACAAGGCCGAGATCCGCTATCCCGACGGCCGCACCATTCAGATCGAAGCGCACAGCAACAAGCCGGGCGCTTTCCTGAATCGTGTGGAGTTGAACGGCGCGGAGCACAAGGGCCCCACGATTCCGCACTCCGCATTCCTGAAGGGCGCGCGGCTGGTGTTTTCGGCCACGTAAAAACAGTGAACAGTGAGCAGTGATCAGTGATCCGGGGCCCCATTCTCTTCACAGTTTCATCGTGAATAGAATGGGGCTCGAGTTTTGTGCACGGGACTTGTTCAAAGAGGGATTTGCGGCGCTTCGCTTTTGAGTTGGCTGGTAAGCCAGCCGGCACTGCTGGGCCCAGGTGGTCGGGGCACTCGAAACTTCTGAGGCGGCGACGACTCAACCACAATGCCCGTCCAGCACCTTCAACCTCTACCCACTGCAATGTCATCCTGAACGCAGTGAAGGATCTGCGGTTGCCTTTGAGAGTTTCAAATTGGCGTTACTTCCGGGTTGGCGACGATCCAGGCGCAGCCCGCCGCACAAGCTAGAATTGACACGAAAGGTCCGACATGCGACTTGAATTGGCTTCACTGTGTCTTTGTCTTCTCGGCCAGATTTCGTTTGCACAGATGATGAGTAACCTCTACACAGTGACAGAGTCGGATGCTCGGCAGCATCTGCTCCAGCACGAAGAGGCCCTGTATCCTCCGATTGCAAAAGCTGCACGCGTGCAGGGTGACGTTTTGATTGAACTCGCCATCAGCGAAAAGGGGCAAGTGACATCGGAGAAGGTTGTGAGCGGGCCAGCGATGTTGCAACAAGCGGCTTTGGACGCGGTGAAGAAGTGGCGATTCAATCCGTTCCAGGTGAACGGCGTCTCCACACAGACAACCACGACTCTCACCATCCCATTTCATATAGACAAACCGGGCGAGGGGCCGACAACAGAGCAGGAAAAGGCTGCCCAAGCCTGGTTCCCAATATCAGATAAGTGTCGTAGCGCACTCAAAGCAAAGGGTGCGCCGGACGCCCTCGAATACTGTAAGCAGGCACTCGATATGTCATATAAAGCAGGTGACTTGAATTCCAGCGACCAGTTGGGACGGATGGACTCGCATCAGCTTTATGGCCATGCTCTGCTTGCTGCCGGAAGAACGCAGGAAGCCTTGGAACAGGAGAATTTAGCCATCCAGGAAGCCAAGAAGTGCCTGAAAGACACAGACCAAGAGTTTGCCATGCCGTTCTGCTGGCGAGCCATCGTCGAGGCGCGTCTGGGCCAAGTGGATGCGGCGTTGGCCGACTTCAACATAGCCGAAGAAACGCATCGAAAGGCTATCCATCATCTGCCTGAGATGAAAAAGAACTACAGCGCATACCTTGCATCCATCCTCAAGCAGCATGCGGCTCTCCTTGACCAACTAGGCAGGCCGGCAGACGCGGAGAAATTAAGGGCTGAAGCTGCGGCACTATGAAGTGAATTGATGTTGCTAGGCATATCGCGGACTGCTCCGGTTACACTTCTCGAACTCGATTCTGCCGAGTTCCGAGGGGATCACCGCCCATGGACCGTGGTCGTGGACGTACGACCGCCTATGCGGAAATTAGCCTGATTTTCGACGGGAATGGGCCTGCGCAGTTCGATCCGGACCGGCGGGCAGCAAAGAATTCCAGCGGTTGCCAGCAATCCAATGTATCCAGCACCACTGCGGAGATGTTCAGGTCCCAACACAAAACGCCGGGATGCACCCCTTGGAGAAGCGGGGTACATCCCGGCGTTTGGCTGTGTTCTTCCTGAACCCTGACCACTGTTCACTGACCACTGACAGCTACTCCCTCGTCTTCTTCTTTATCTCGATATTCAGCCGCTTGATCTTCTGGTTGAGCGTCGAGAGGGGGATGTGGAACTGCTCGGCGGCGTCGGTCTGGTTCCCGTTGGCGCGCTCCAGCTTTTCGATAATGATGCGGCGCTCGATGTCTTCCAGAATGTCGAAGAGCGAGGCGTTGGGATTGTGTTCGAGCAGCGCGTCCTGAAAGCTGCGGCCGGTGATGTGGCCGGGCAGCAGATCGGAGCCGATGATGGGCCCGGAAGAAAGCACCACGCCGCGTTCAATTGAGTTTTCCAGCTCCCGCACGTTGCCCGGCCACTCGTAATCCATCAGCGCCCGCAGCGCGTCGGCGGAGAGCTTGCGCGGTGCGAGACCGTTTTCGTTGGCGTAAAACTCGAGAAAGTGGTTGGCCAGCAGGGGAATGTCTTCGCGGCGCGCGCGCAACGGCGGCAGGTCCACGGTGATGACGTTGAGGCGATAGAAAAGGTCTTCGCGGAAGCGGCCGTCGCGCACCGCCTGGCGCAGGTCCACGTTGGTGGCGGCGATGATGCGCACGTCCACCTGGACCTCCTGGATGCCGCCCAGGTGCATGAAGCGGCGGTCCTGCAGCACGCGCAGGATCTTGGCCTGGGTGTCCATGCCCATGGTGGCGATTTCGTCCATGAAGAGCGTGCCGCCGTTGGCCACTTCGAAGAGACCCTTCTTCGAGGCGATGGCCGAAGTGAAGGCGCCTTTCACGTGGCCGAAGAGCGTGGATTCCAGCAGCTCCGAGGGCATGGCGCCGGTATTGATGGGAACGAAAGGCTTGTCCTTGCGCGGCGAGTTGGCGTGGATGGCCTTGGCGATCAGCTCTTTTCCCGTGCCGCTCTCTCCCTGGATCAAAATCGTGGAGCGGCTGGGCGCCACCTGCGCCACCAGGTCAAAGACCTTGAGCATGATCTCGCTCTTGCCCACGATGTTGGAGAAGTTGTAGCGCTGCTTGAGGGTGCGCTTGAGCTGGAGATTCTCTTCCTCGGCGCGATGGCGGGCCACCGCCGAGCGAATGTCGGCCAGCAGCTTCTCGTTGTCCCACGGCTTCTGGACAAAGTTCTCCGCGCCGGCCCGAATGGCCTCCACCACGTTGTCCACCGTGCCGTAGGCGGTAATCATGATGACCGGCAACTGCGGCTGGCGCTCCTTGATCTGGGGCAGCAGCTCCAACCCGCTTTGGCCGGGCAGGGCCAGGTCCAGCAGAACCAGATCGAAGTTCTCCTGTTCGAGAATCCGCAATCCCTCCTCGCCGTCGACGGCCATGCGCACCGTGTGCCCTTCCAGCGTCAGCAGCACTTCGAGCGACTCGCGAATGGCGGACTCGTCGTCGATGACAAGGATACTGGCCGCAGCAGAACTCTCGGAGAGAGTAGATGAAGCGATGGACAGACTCAAAGGCAATTCGACCTCAGGCATGTACGGGATTCCTTAAGAGCGGAAACTCTAGATGGAAGGTTGTGCCGGCGCCGATGGCGCTCTCGACATGAATCTTGCCGGCGTGCTCCTGGATGATGCCGTAGGAGACAGAGAGACCCAGTCCGGTGCCGCGCCGGTCGCCGGGCTTGGGCGTGGTTTTGGTGGTGAAGAACGGGTCGTAGATGCGCTTCAGGTGCTCGGGCGCAATGCCCGAGCCGGAATCGACGACCAGCGCCGAAACGCAGTTTCTTTGCTCGTCGGCCAGCGTCGTCACGCGCAAACAGCCCCCGCCGGGCATGGCTTCCTTGGCGTTGAGAAGCAGATTCAGAAAAACCTGCTGCAGTTTGCCGGGGTTGCCGTGAATGGTGGGCAGACTCTCCGCCAGTTCGAGATCGACGATGATCTGCGCGGTCTTGAATTGGTGTTCAAGCAGCGAAAGCGTGTCGTGAATCACCTGGTTGAGGTTGGTTTCCCGAAACTCGGTGGTGGAGGTCCGCGAGAAATTCAAAAGGCCATTGGCGATTTCCGCCGCGCGGAAGCTCTGCTGCGTGATCTTGTCCAGCACCGGGCCCAGCTTCGCGTCGCCCTTCATCTGCTTGGAAAGCATCTGAGCGTAGGAGGAGATGACGGCCAGCGGCGTGTTGATCTCGTGGGCCACCCCGGCCGCCAACAGGCCAATGGAACTCAGCTTGTCGGCCTGGGTCAACTGCGCTTCCAGTGAGATCCGCTCGGTGATGTCGTCCACCAGAATGATGCGCCCCACAGAAACAAAATCGCGAGACAGCAGCGGGGCGATGGCCACGTTGGCTGTACACTGCTCGCCGGCGCGGGTGGTGAGCCGGAACTTGTAGAGATGATGCACGCCCGGCTCGTTGCGGAAGCTGTCCAGAGCGTCGACGAACTCCGCCGGGAAAACGGAACGAAGTTCCTGGCCGATGGCCTCGGCGCGGCTGAGCGCGTACATGGCCTCCATCTGCGCGTTCCAGCTTTCGATGCGGTCGTCCAGATCCAGAGCCAGAATGCCCACGTTGATGGATTCGACGATGTTCTCGTTGAACTCCTTGAGCCGCTCGAACTCGCCGATCTTTTCCTGGAGGCGTGCGTAAAGGCTGGCGTTCTGCAGGGCGATGCCGATATAGCTGGCCAACGATTCCAGCAGTTCCACGTCTTCGCTGGACAGGAAATCGCCGCCGATGGTGCGCCCCAGCCCGATCACCGCGATGGTGCGGGTCGTCTCTCCATCCTGCACCCGGCAGGGAAGGTAGTAGTTCAGGTCCAGCAGCGCCGCGGTGCGCTGCTGGCCGGCGGGCAGATGCAGGGCAGCCTGCGCGTTTTCAAGGAAGATGTGGGAGTGGTCCGTGGCCCGGTCAAAGTCCAGAAAGCCCAGGTCCAGAGATTCCTGCTCCGGCTGGTTCGCGGCGGTGTTCACCTCGGCGGGCAGTCCGTGCGCCGCGGCCAGGCGCAGATCTCCCGGTCCCTCCGTCAGAAAGACGGCGACGCGGGCCACCAGCAGCGTGCGCGGCAGCCGCTCCACGATGGACTCCAGCAGCGCCACAAGATTGGTCTCAGAACTCAAGCCCCGGCCGAACTCGACCAGCGCCTTGCGGTAGTCGTAGCGATGGCGGTCGAAAACCCGGTCCACCCAGCTCTGAATCCTGCGCTTCAGCGGTTCAAAGGATGCCGCCACCAGCACGATGGCGATGCCCTCGCCCCAGTCCCGCACCGGCTCCGGCAGGCGATTGTGGGCCAGTCCTGCGGCCGCTGCAATCAGGCCGAAATAGCCGCCCAGAATCAAGCCGGTGGCCAGCGTATAGGCCACGCCCCGCTTGAAGATCAGGTCGGTGTCCATCAGCCGGTAGCGTACGATCGCCCAGCAGAAGGTCAGCGGCAGAAAGACCAGCGAAAGCCCGGCCAGCTTGGTCAGCAGCGCGGGCATGGGCAGGTCGAAGAGGAAGGGAATGGCGGAGAGCAGCGTGTAGGGCAGAATGGCCAGCAACGCGCCGCGGGTGAGCCACTTCAACTGCTGGCGTAGCAGGGGCGTGCCGGCCTTGCTGTAGCTGCGCAGGAAGAGAATGGTCGCCAGCACATAGAAAATGGCGTCGTAAGCCGTGCCCGTCTGGTCCAGGCGGTGCTTCAACAGGCCGGTTGCCTGCCAGCGGGTGATCGCCAGCAGCCACAACCCCAGCAGTCCGGCTCCCGGCGCATACACCAGCGGCAGCAGCCAGCGGCGGCCCAGCTTTTTCAGCCGCTCCTCGGGAAAACTCAGGGCAAAGTGCAGAAACAGCGCCGGTTGCAGCGACTCGGCCAGCACATTCGTCCAGAAAACCGTCCAATCCAGCCCGTCCAGCTTGCCCGTATACCTGAGCGCATAGAGGGCGAACGAAACCAGGCAGAAGAGGTAGAAGTGGGTGGCGCGGGGAGCCGTCCAGCGGCGGAAAAGTACGTAGATGCCGATGCCCAGATAGATGAGGCCGATGACACGCAGACCCAACCCCAGGCTCCGGTCGACCGGTTGGGGAATGACCAATACCGGCGTGTCCAGCGGAATGCCGTCGCGGGTGATCGAGTAGTGGGCGTTGCCCCAGCTGTTGGTGCGGTAAAGCTCACGCACCTGGTCGGCCACGTGCACGATGGGAACTTCGTTGACCTCGGTGAGCAGGTCGTGGACCTGAATCCCGGCGCGCTGTCCCGGACTGCCGGGCAGCACCCTGTCTGCCATCAACCCATCGCCTGAGGGCGCTTCGCTCCACCAGATTCCGTCATCGGGTTGAGGGAAGCGCGTCTCTTGTTGGAAATTCCAAACCGCCAGCAACACCAGCCCGACCGTGACCACGGCCAGCAGCGACGCCTGCAAACGGTTGAAAAGACTTGTTTCCATCAGGAGAGTACCTGCAACAGATTGCATATAGCACGTTGGTTGCCATGTGGCTGAAAAGCGGCGGCTCCAGAAAAATGATTCGACAATGCGCTGAGAATACGCAAGATAGGGACGCCACGAAGGGGAAAATGTCAACCCGCGCTCAAAGCGGCATTGTGGAAATTGCGGCAAACCGGAATCAGTCTACGCGGAATAATATGCCCCTACTGAAAATAATATAAGGGCGACCCTGTGGCTCATTTTGCAGCACTTCCAAAGATCTTTAAGGAAATACCCAAATTGTTCCACAGGATTTCCACCGTCTGGGGAGCCTGGACTCGGCGCTCACCCCTGGCCGTAGCTGGCCTCGGGGCCATGCTTGCGCAGGTAGTGGTGCTCGCTGACGTAGCTGGGAATTCCGTTCTCCGACGCGCCCAGCAGGATGCTGCGAAAGGCGAGGCGGGCGATGTATTCGAGCACATCGGCGTTTTCCACGGCCTCGGCCGCGGTTTTGCCCCAGGTGAACGGGGCGTGGCTGGCTACCAGCACGCCGGGCACGGCCAGGGGGTCGAGCCCCTCAAAGCGGAAGTGGCGGACGATCACCGCGCCGGTATTGCGCACATAGTCCTCTGCCACTTCATCGGCGGTGAGGGGTTGGGTCACCGGAACCGGGCCGTGAAAGTAGTCGGCGTGGGTGGTGCCGAGGCAGGGAATGGGGCGTCCGGCCTGGGCCCACGAGGTGGCGAACTCGGAGTGGGTGTGGACGATGCCGCCGATCTGGGGAAACTCGCGGTAGAGCAGGGTATGCGTGTCCAGATCCGAGGAGGGGTTCAGCGTGCCTTCCACGATCTTGCCGTCCAGGTCGGTAATCACCAGATCGGCCGCGGTCATGGTTGCATAATCCACGCCGCTGGGCTTGATCACCACCAGGGGCCGGGCGCCGGAGCGGTCGATGCCGCTGGCGTTGCCAAAAGTGTGCGGCGCCAGGCCGCGGCGGGCGATTTCGCGGTTGGCGTGCAGAACTTGTTCGCGGAGAGCTTCGAGCAGCATCTTGAGATCCTCGGGGAAAAGCCGGTGATACGTTGACCGGATTCAGTGTACCAGCGCCTGGGGTGCAGGGAAGAAGTGCGACCCGGCTTTCCCTGATCTCTCAGGGAGATGCGGAGGAACTGCCGAATTCTCCCTTGCGGAAGAATCCATCCGAATCGCTCGCCCGCTGTAAACTTGCATCCGGTGCGGGCGTCTACCTGAGTGATGGCAACCGGCACCACATGGGAACCGATGACCAATGACACGGCACAGGAAGTGGCCGCAGAAGAGTTTTCGGCTGTCGTCACCAGGCACCGGCCGCAGATCTTTCGCTTTCTGCTGGCTTCGACGCGCGACCCGGATCTGGCCGAGACGCTGACTCAGGACTGTTTCCTGAAGGCGCACCGGAACTGGGCAGGTTTTCGCGGCGAGTCCAGCCCCATGACCTGGCTGATGCGCATCGCCATCAACCTGCAGAAGGACCACTGGCGCAACCGGCGGATGCAGTTCTGGCGCCAGACGCAGACCAACGCAGTGGATATGGACGAGGCCAGCGACTGGCTGCCCAGCGGTGAAAGCTCGATCGAGAAGCAATTGTTGGCCAAGGAACGCGTCGGCCAGGTGTGGAAAGCGGTAGAGGGTCTGAGCGAACGGCAGCGCACGGTGTTTCTTCTGCGCTACGTGGAAGAGCGGGAATTAAGCGAGATTGCGCACGCTACCGGACTGAGCGAGGGAACGGTCAAGGCGCACCTTTCGCGGGCACTCGCACGAGTGCGTAAGGAACTGGGGGGCAAACGATGAGTTTCAACCACAAATTCGCGGGCAGGACCGACGGCATGGAAGCCGGGACAGGGGAGAAGGCCATGAAACAGGCACTGGAATCGGAGTTGGAGCCGGAGTTGGAGAAGGCGCTTGCGGACTTCCGCCTCTTTGTCCATACCTGGAGCGATGCCGCCTATCACCGGCCGCGCACCGTGGCGGCGACCGTCAGGCGGCGCAGTTGGCGGCTGGCGGCTGGATGGGCCCTGGGCTGCGCTTTGATGGCCGGAAGTCTCTCCGGAGGCTTCTACGAGCACCATCATCGCCAGGAGTTGGCGAGGATTGCCGCGGTCCGCGCTGCCCAGCAGCAGAAGCTGGCCGCCGAGCAGCGCGCTCGCGAGGAAGAGGAAGAACTGGCCAAGGTGGACAGCGATGTGTCGCGTGAAGTGCCCAGCGCCATGGAGCCGCTGGTGCAATTGATGGACGAGGACGAGAGCAAGTAGGGATGGTAAACCGGAAATTTGACCCTCGGGCGAAAGAGGGGAAGGAGAACAGGATGAAAGCATCGATTGCAGTGCGGATGGGCTTGGCGGTCGCCGGCGTTTTGCTGGCAGGTGCGGCGTGGGCGCAGGGACCGGAAGGCCGGCCAGGAGCGGGACCGGGATTCGGGGAGCATCGGCCTCCCATCGAGCGGGCGTTTGGCGGCGAAGGCACGCACGGCCGCTGGTGGAACAATCCCAAGGTTGTGGAACATCTGAAGCTGACCGACGATCAGCGCAAGGCGTTTGACGGCATTCTTCTCCAGCATCGGGAGACGCTGATCGACCTGCGGGGCAACGTCGAAAAGGCCGAACTCGCGATGGAACCGCTGATGCGCGACGACCCGCCGAATGAGGCGAAGATTCTGAGCCAGATCGACAAGGTGGCGCAGGCCAGGGCGGAGCTCGAAAAGGCCAATGCCCGCTACCTGCTGGCCATTCGCAGCAAACTGACGCCAGAGCAGTGGAAACTGGTCGAGGCCTTCCGGGCCGACCATGAACGTGGAATGATGCAGGAACGCGGACCGGCACGGCAGGGTGGACCGGGAGGTTGGGGCCAGGGGAAGGGCCAGGGGCAGGGTGGTCGACTCCACCGCCAGACGCCTCCTCCGCAGCCCGGAGCGGGAACGCAGAGCGCACCGCCTCCGCAAGACCCCGGACCGCAGGGCAGGCTCGAGGATGAGCCACAGCCGGATGGCCCCGATGGACCTGGGCCCGAGCCCGGCATCTAACGGCTGTTTTTAGGTAAAGGAGTTTCAGGCAGAGAGCAAATGCGGTTGCAGTTTAGAACCGGTGGCGGCAGGAGGGAAACCTCTTGCCGCCGATTTTGTGCGCCCAGCATGGGCGCACTCTTACGGGTGCAAGTCCCGTCACAAGCTGGTCACAGTGAGTGAAGTGAAGCGCAACTGCATGAGGGCGACCGATTGTGGGGAGGAAGCGTGGATCGAAACT
>Ga0255356_1000550_pt1 | contig 25662 bp, 19 predicted proteins | sample HBST100metaG_FD_189944 | JGI IMG/M metagenome (GOLD analysis project Ga0255356, IMG submission 189944) | Peat soil microbial communities from Stordalen Mire, Sweden - H.B.S.T100 | ecosystem: Environmental > Terrestrial > Soil > Wetlands > Peat | place: Sweden: Norrbotten County, Stordalen Mire...
GACGTACTGGCCCTGACCTCGCGCGAGGACCCGCTGCCAACGGTGGTGATGGAAGCGCTGGCCTGCGGCGTGCCGTGCGTGGCCTTTGATGAAAGCGGCGGCATTCCAGAGCTGCTGCGGCGGGAGAAGGCCGGGCGCGTGGCCAAGCTGGGGGATGTAGAGGATTTTCTGATCCAGATAACGGCGCTGCTGGATCACGAGAAGCTGGAACTGCTGCGCCCGCGTCTGGCGGCGATGGCGGCGGCGCGCTTCGACTTCTCTACCTATGTTGACGAGCTGCTGAAACGCGCCGAGCCGCGCCTCAAGCGCGTGAGCGTGGCGGTGCTGAATTATAACTACGCTCACTACCTGCCGCAGCGGCTGGAGAGCGTGTTCGCCCAGACCTACCCGGTGGCGGAGATCCTGTTCCTGGACGATGCCTCCAAGGACAATTCCCTGGCGGAGGCGGCGAAGCTGGCGGAGGCGGCGCGGCGCGATATGCGCATCATTGCCAGCAAGAAGAACGCCGGGGTGTTCGCGCAATGGCGCCGCGCCGCCGAGGCGGCGACGGGCGAGTATATCTGGCTGTGCGAGGCCGATGACATGGCCGATCCGAGCTTCCTCTCCCGGCTGCTGGAAGCCTGCGCGGCGGCGGACAACCCGTTATTGGCCTTCACCGATAGCCGCGCCGTGGATGAGACCGGGAACCAAGTGATGCCGAGCTACCAATCCTATTACTTCGATTCAGGGGTAAAGGCGCTGACGGCCTCCGGCATCTGGCCGGCACGGACGTTTGCCGAGACTGTTCTGGCGGTGCGCAACCTCATCCCCAATGTCAGCGCGGTGCTGTGGCGGCGGGAGGCGCTGCTGGCGGCGCTGGCGGCGGTGCCGGATATCGGGAGCTGGAAGCTGGCGGGGGATTGGCGGCTGTATATGGCGCTGCTGGCGGCACAAAGCGGCGAGCTGGTGTATATCGCGGCACCATTAAACACGCACCGGCGCCATGCCCGCGGGGTGACGAGCAGGCTGGACACCGAGGCGCATCTGGCCGAGATCGCCCGCATGCACGAGGTGGCGGCGCGGGCCTTGGACCTGCCTCCAGAGGCCCGTGCGGCGCAGGCGGCGGATTTGGCGCGGGTGACGGCGCAGCTAACGCGCGAGGCCAAAAAACCGGCAAGGTCAATTGCCAGACGACGCAAGGTCTGATTGAACAGATGCTGTTAAAATCTCTTTACCTTCAGGAACGTGCATGAAAATCCTTCTTACCGGCGGCTGTGGTTTCATCGGTTCGGCCGTGGTGAGGCGGGCTATCCGGGTGGCGGGGCATGAGATCGTGAATATCGATAAGATGACCTATGCCGCCTCCGAGGATGCGCTGGAGGACGCGCTAACCAACCCGCGCCATACGCTACTGAAGGAAGACATTACCGACGCCGCCGCGATGCGCGCCGCCTTTGCCGCGCACCAGCCGGACGCGGTAATGCACCTGGCCGCCGAGAGCCATGTGGACCGCTCCATCGACGGACCCGGCACCTTCGTGCACACCAATGTCACCGGCACCTTCGTGATGCTGGAGGCGGCGCGGGAGTATTTCGCGACGCTGAGCGGGGAGAATCGCGAAAAATTCCGTTTTCACCACATCTCCACTGACGAAGTGTTCGGGGCGCTGGCGGATAACGATCCGCCATTCAACGAAAACACGCCCTATGACCCGCGCAGCCCGTATTCGGCGAGCAAGGCGGCGTCGGACCATCTGGCGCGGGCTTGGCTGCACACTTATGGCCTGCCGGTGATCGTCTCCAATACCACCAATAATTACGGCAAGTGGCAGTTTCCGGAGAAGCTGATCCCGCTGATGCTGATCAACGCCATCGAGGAAAAGCCTCTGCCGGTGTATGGGGACGGGCTGAACACCCGCGACTGGCTGTTCGTGGATGACCATGCCGAGGCGTTGCTGAAGGTGGTGACGCAGGGCGTGCCAGGGCAAACCTACTGCATCGGCGCCCGCCAGCCGCGCAAGAATATCGACGTGGTGAAGGCGATCTGCGCGATCCTGGACCAGAAGCTCCCCAGCGCCAGCGGCGCCCGCGAGCGGCTGATCACCTATGTGCGCGACCGGCCCGGCCATGACCACCGCTACGAGATCGACCCCACCACCGCTGAAACCGCGCTGGGCTGGAAGGCCGAGCATGATTTCGAGCGCGGGCTGGCGGTGACCATCGACTGGTACCTGGCCAACACCGCGTGGTGGCAGGGTATCCGCGCCAAAACATATTCAGGGCAGAGGCTGGGAGCGGCAAAATGATTCGTAAAGGCATTATTCTGGCAGGCGGCTCGGGCACGCGGCTGCACCCCATCACCCAGGCCAGCTCCAAGCAATTGCTGCCGGTCTATGACAAGCCGATGATCTACTACCCGCTCTCCACCCTGCTGCTGGCGGGGATTCGGGAAGTGCTGATTATCTCCACCCCGGCGGATCTGCCGCAATTCCAGCGCCTGTTTCATGATGGCTCGCATCTCGGCATCCGCATCTCCTATGCCGAGCAGCCCAGCCCGGACGGACTGGCGCAGGCATTCCTCATCGGCGAGGAATGGATTAACGGTGAACCCTGCGCGCTGGCGCTGGGCGATAACCTTATTCATGGCGACCATCTCTCCACCCTGCTGCGCGCCGCCGGTGCCCGGCCGGAGGGGGCGACCGTGTTCGCGTATCAGGTGCGTGACCCGGAGCGCTACGGCGTGGTCTCCTTCGACGCTGACGGCAAGGCGGTGGAGATTATCGAGAAACCGGCCAACCCCACCTCCCCCTGGGCGGTGACGGGGCTATATTTCTACGACCACCGCGTGGTGGAGCTGGCGAAAACCATCAAGCCCTCCGCGCGCGGGGAGCTGGAGATCACCGATCTTAACCGGCTCTATCTGGAAGAGGGCACGCTGCATGTGGAGCGGCTGGGCCGCGGCACCGCTTGGCTGGATGCCGGCACGCCGGATTCCCTGCTGCAAGCCGCCACCTTCGTGCAGACCATCCAGACCCGCCAGGGCAGCCTCGTCGGCTGCCCGGAGGAGATCGCGTACCGCATGGGCTTCATCGACGCCGCCCAGCTGAAATCCCGCGCCGGGCTGATTGGCAAGACCGAGCTGGGACGCATTTTGAACAATATCGCTGATGGGATTCACCACTGATGAAAATCGAAAAGCTGGCCATCCCCGAGGTTCTGCTCATCACCCCGCCGAAATTCGGCGATTCCAGGGGCTTCTTCTCCGAGACCTGGAGCGCCTCGAAGCTGGCGGCGCAGGGGTTCAAGGAGCATTTCGTTCAGGACAATCAGAGCTTCTCCGCTGCCCCCGGCACCATTCGCGGCCTGCATTGCCAGGTGGCGCCCAACGTTCAGGGCAAGCTGGTGCGGGTGATCAAGGGCGCGATCTGGGACGTGGCCGTGGATATCCGCAAGGGCTCGCCGAGCTACGGCAAATGGGTGGCGGCGGAGCTGAGCGCCGAGAACTGGGCACAGCTCTGGATTCCCGGCGGGTTCCTGCACGGGTTCTGCACCATCGCGCCGGATACCGAGGTGATCTACAAAGTTACCGCCGATTACGACAAGGAGGCCGAGCGCGCGGTAATCTGGAACGACCCGGACTTGGCTCTGCCCTGGCCGGTGGCGCCAGGGCAGGAGGCGCTCTCCGATAAGGACAAGATCGCGCCGCGCCTTGCGGCGTGCGGCACTTGGTTCACCTACCCATGATCCTGATCACGGGCGGCTCAGGCCAGTTGGGCGACGCGCTGGCGAAGCTCTGCACGGCGCGGGGCATTGCGTTCAGGGCCGTCAGCCGGCCTGAATTCGATTTTGAAAAACCAGGGACGGTTGCCGCCTGTTTCGCGGCGGTGAAGCCGGATATTGTGATCAACGCCGCCGCCTATACGGCGGTGGACAAGGCCGAGACCGAGCAGGATGCGGCTAGGGCGGGCAACCATACCGGGCCGCTGGCATTGGCGAAGCTGTGCGAGGGCGCGGACATTCCGTTCATTCACGTTTCCACCGATTACGTGTTCGACGGCAATAAGGGCGCGCCTTACGTGGAGACCGACCCGACCGGGCCGACCGGCGTATATGGCACGACCAAGCGGGATGGCGAGGACGCCATTCTGGCGACCGGGGCGAAGGCGATTATTCTGCGCACCGCCTGGGTTTATGCCGCGCATGGCAAGAACTTTGCCCGCACCATGCTGAATGCCGGGCGGAAGATGCCGCTGCTGAAAGTGGTGGCGGACCAGCGCGGCACGCCCACCGCGGCGCCCGATCTGGCGGCGGCGATCCTCGGCATCGTGGCGAAGCTCGGCGAGACCGGCTGGCGCGATGAGTACCGGGGCATCTACCATGCCACCGGTGCGGGCGAAACGACATGGCACGGCTTTGCCACCGCGATCTTCGAGGAAGCCGCGAGGCATGGTTACACGGCGCCGGAGGTGCGGCCCATCGCCACCGCCGACTGGCCCACGCCAACCCGCCGCCCGCCGGATTCGCGGCTGGATTGCGGCAAGCTGGAACGCGTGTTCGGCGTCACCCTGCCGGAATGGCGCGCAAGCCTGGGCGGTATCGTGACCAGCCTGCTCACCCTCGACAAACCCGCCTAACCGCGAGCGGCGGCTCCGTAAGCGGGCCTAACAATCCAAACAAATTATTAACCTGCGCTTTAATATATACGCAGCGCAAGAATACATTAATACAGAACACATGAAGCCCTGCCCGCCCGTATTTGGTTGTCGTTCCGCCACCGCGAGCACCGGATGATTCGGGCCGGGGATATTAATGCGGCGTGGCCCCAGGTCACGATCCTGCTTTCCACCTATAATGGTGCCCGGTTTCTGGCCGCGCAGCTGAACAGCCTGCTGGCGCAGACGCATGAGAATTGGGTGCTGTACTGGCGTGATGACGGCTCCACCGATGACAGCGTGCGGATCATGCACGATTTCGCACTCAAGGCCGGGGCGGCACGCTGCGTCGAGTCGCCCTCCTCCGGCGTACATTTCGGTGCCTCGCCTAGCTTCTTCCTGCTGCTGGAGGAGTCGCTGGGCGCCGAGGCCGTGGCCTTCGCCGACCAGGACGATGTGTGGCTGCCGGAAAAGCTGAGCAGCGCGCTGGAGCTGCTGGCCGGGGCCGGAGCGGCGCCGGCTCTGTACTGCGCCCGGCAATACCGGGTGGATGAGGCGCTGAGCGACGCCGCGCTCTCCGCCACCTACCGCAAGGTGCCGGATTTTCCCGCCTGCCTGACGCAGAATATCGCCAACGGCAATACGCTGGTCATGAACGCCGCCGCCGCCGCGCTGGTGGCCTGCACCGGGCTACCCGAGGACGCGGTGCATGACTGGTGGAGCTATATCGTGGTCTCCGCCTGTGGCGGGCTGGTCTTGTTCGACGAGCGGCCGCAGGTTCTCTACCGCCTGCATGAGAGCAACCTCATCGGCAAGGCACACCCGCTATTCCACCGTGCCCTGGCGGCACTCCGGCGCGGGCCGTGCGTGTATATGACCATGATGCAACGGCATGCCGACGCCCTTGCCGCCCAGGCCAGCCTGTTAAGCCCGGCGGCGCGGCGGGATTTGCGGCTGGTGCAGGCCGCCTTGCAGGGTGGCGTGCTGCACCGGGCCGCGGCACTCTGCTGCCCGCGCTTTCGCCGCCGCACGTTGCTGGAGAATCTCCTCTTCGGCTACTGGTTCATCACCAATACGCGCTCTGAGGCGAATGTCCGGCCTGCTTGGTCGGCGCCCAAGGCCCCGGCCAAGCAGACACGGATTTTTTAGGAAAGCTCCTCGCGGATGTCCTGCCAGTCCTCGGTGAAGGGCTTCTTGCGGAACGTCGCCCAGAAGAAGTTCATGGTATAGCGCAGGCCGATGGTGAACACGCCCTCACCCACCAGGCGGCGGCCGGAAGATTGCGCCGGCAGGCGGAAGGTGAACTTCACGCCACCCACCTTGGAGAGCCGGCGGGCCATGTCAGTGTCCTCGCCATAGAACGAGAAGCGCAGATCCGGGTTGCCGAGCTTCAGCATCGCCTCGCGCTTGACGATGAAATTGCCGCCCTGGAGCATGGCGCCGACATTCAGCACGAAGCGGTTGAACAGATAGGCCACATAGGCCATCCGGTAATAACCGGCGACAACCAGATTCACCTTGGCCGGCACGCCGTAATAAATATACGGCCCGGAGAGGGCGACCAGCTCCTTGCCGCGCTCGAACTGGCGCAGCACCTCGGAGAGCCAGCCGGGGGGGATGATGGTATCGGCGTCGATATTGGCGATCAGCTCGCCGGTGGAAGCCTGGAACCCGCACCAGCGGGCCTGCACCAGCCCTTTACGCGGCTCGTCCACCACCACCACGCCCTCCACCGCCTCGGCGACCTCGCGCGTGCGGTCCGTGCTGGCATTGTTGACGACGATGATCTCTGCGTCGCGGCCGAGAACCTGGCCCGCGCGCTTGATCTCGTCCCGGATGGCGGTCAGTGAGCGGGTCAGCAGGGCTTGCTCGTTATAGGCGGGAACGACGAAACTGATCTTCATATTATGGCTCCAGACGACTCGGCGGCATTAACCCCTTGGATCGGCTATCAACAGGGGAAGCATGTTTAAATCGAATGACCGTTTGGTGACACTTAAGAACGTGGTGATTCCTGGGTAAGTTACAAGCTTGCCGGGGCACGAGGTTGACAGGTCCGGCTGCGCCAGCCATACCGCGCCACCGATTGATCCATTTTTTGCCCTGAGAGCCGTTATGAAGATCCGCAACTCTTTGAAATCCGCGAAGATCCGCGACAAGAACTGCCGCGTCGTCCGCCGTCATGGCCGGGTCTATGTCATCAACAAGAAGAACCCGCGCATGAAGGCGCGCCAGGGCTAACCTTCTTTTTCGCTTCGGCGGCAAACAACCCGGCTTCGGCCGGGTTTTTTGTTTTGCGCGCTTCCCCCTCCGGGCGCATTATGCGCGGCGGAGGAGTTTGCCATGAAACTACTGGACCCGAAACCGGAGATCATGGCGCGGCAGCGCAAGATCATCGAGGGCCTACGTGCCCTTTTGCCGCAACGCGCCATAATCGCGGACCACATTTCGCTGAAACCCTATGAGACGGACGGGCTCTCCGCCTACCGCCAGATGCCGCTGGCGGTGGTGCTGCCGGAGGATGAGTCGCAGGTTGTCGCCATCATGAAATTCTGCGCCGCCGAGGGCGTGCGGGTGATCCCGCGCGGGGCCGGCACATCGCTCTCTGGCGGGGCGCTGCCGCTGGCGGATGCCATCGTCGTCGGCATGATGCGGATGAACCGGATTCTGGAGATCAACTACGCCGACCGTTACGCGGTGGTGCAGCCAGGGGTGACCAATATTGCCATCACCAAGGCGGTGGAGGAGCAGAAATTCTTCTACGCGCCGGACCCGTCCAGCCAGCTTGCCTGCATGATCGGCGGCAATGTGGCGATGAACTCGGGCGGCGCGCATTGCCTGAAATACGGCGTTACCGCCAACAACCTGCTCGGGCTACGGCTCGTGACCCTCACCGGCGATGTGCTGGAGATTGGCGGCAAGCATGCCGACGCGGCGGGGTATGACTGGCTCGGATTGATCACCGGCTCGGAAGGCCAGCTCGGCATTTTCTCGGAAATCACGGTGCGGATTCTGGCCTCGCCGGAGGGAGCACGGGCCATGCTGGTCGGGTTCTCCGCCAACGAGATCGCCGGGGCTTGCGTGGATGCCATCATCTCCTCCGGCATCATCCCCGTGGCGCTGGAGTTTATGGACAGGCCCGCCATCCATGCCTGCGAGGCTTTCGCCCATGCGGGGTATCCGCTGGATGCGGAGGCGCTGCTGATCATCGAGGTGGAGGGCTCGGAGGCCGAGCAGACCGAGATGCTGGGGCGCATCCGTGAGATTTGCGAACGGTTCCACCCGGTCTCCCTGCGCGTTTCAGAGACAGCGGAGGAGTCGGCGGCGATCTGGAAGGGGCGCAAGGGCGCGTTCGGCGCGGTGGGGCGCATCTCGCCGGATTATCTGTGCATGGACGGCACCATCCCCACCTCGCGCCTGGCCGAGGTGCTGCGGCGCATTGGCGAGATGAGCGCGTCTTACGGATTACAGGTGGCGAATATCTTCCACGCCGGGGACGGCAATCTGCACCCGCTGATCATGTTCGACGCCAATAACCCGGAGAGCTTCGGCAAGGCGGAGGCGTTTGGGGCGGATATTCTGCGCTTGTGCGTGGAGGCGGGCGGCTGCCTGACCGGCGAGCATGGCGTGGGAATCGAGAAGCGCGACCTGATGCCCACGCAATTCTCCGCCGCCGAGCTGGCGCAGATGCGGCGCGTGAAAAGCGCCTTCGACCCTGACTGGCTGCTGAACCCGGCGAAAGTGTTCCCGCTATGCTGAACCCGATGAACGAGACCGAACTGGCCGAAGAGGTGCGCGGCGCGACCGGCCCGCTGCTGGTACAGGGGCGCGGCACCAAGGCAAGCGTGCTGCGCCCGGTGCAGGCGGCGCAGACCCTGAGCACGGCGGCGCTGACCGGAATCACGCTGTATTCGCCGCATGAGCTGGTGATGAGCGCCCGCGCCGGGACGACTCTGGCAGAGATTGAGGCCACGCTGGCGGAGAAGGGCCAGCACATGATCTCCGAACCCACGCATCTGTTCGGCGCCGGGCAGAGCATAGGCGGGCTCACAGCCACGAATTTCGCCGGCCCGCGCCGGGTGTCCGGCGGGGCGCTGCGCGACCACGTGCTGGGGGTGCGCGCAGTGAACGGGTTTGGCGAGGCGCTGCAATTCGGCGGGCGGGTGCTGAAGAACGTCACCGGGTTGGATTTGTCCAAATTCCTCACCGGCAGCTTCGGCACGCTGGCCGTGATTACCGAGGTCACGTTCAAGGTGCTTCCCGCCGCTGAGGAAGTTGGCACGGTGGTGCTGCGCGGGCAGGATACGGAGGCCGCCGTGGCGGCGATGAGCGCCGCGCTGGGCTCGCCCTTCTCGGTCTCCGGCGCCGCCTATCTGCCCGCCACGCGGGAGACGCTGCTGCGTATCGAGGATTTCGCCTCCTCGGTTGAATACAGGTGCCGGCGGCTATCGGCTCAGCTCGGCGGGGCGGATATTCTGGATACGGCCGCGAGCCAAGCCCTGTGGCAGGACATACGCGATTGCCGGCCTTTGCCGCAGGGCGAGGCGCTGTGGCGCATCTCCACCCCGCCTTCCGCGGCGCCAGGCATTCTGCGTGTTGCCGAAACGCTGGGGCTGGAGGGTATGCTGGATTGGGGCGGCGGCCTGGTCTGGCTGACCGGCCCGGCGGATACCGCAGCGCATGCGGCACTGTGCCGTGCCGTGCGGCAGGCGGGCGGCGTGTGGTGGCTGCTGCGCGGGCCAGAGCCGTTCCGCGCCGCGGTGGACGTGCTCCCGCCCGAGCCCCCCGCCTTGGCGGCTTTGCGCCAGCGTGTCGCGCAGGCTTTCGATCCGCGCGGCCTGTTCAATCCCCTTAAACTCCGGGCAGCCTGACCCATGCAGACGAATTTCACCGCCGCGCAACTGCGCGACCCCGCCATCGCCACCGCGAACCAGATTCTGCGCACCTGCGTGCATTGCGGCATGTGTACCGCCACCTGCCCCAGCTTCGCGGTACTGGGCGACGAGCTGGATAGCCCGCGCGGGCGCATCTATTTGATTAAGGACATGCTGGAGAATGGCCGCGATGCCGGGGCCGAGGAGGTACTGCATCTGGACCGCTGCCTTTCCTGCCTCTCCTGCATGACCACCTGCCCCTCCGGCGTGGATTACATGCATCTCATCGACCATGCGCGGGTGCATGTGGAGGAGACCTACACCCGCCCCGTGGCCGACCGCGCGTTGCGGGAGGCGCTGGCATGGATTCTGCCTTACCCGGCCCGCATGCGCACAGCCATGAAGCTGGCGCGGCTGGCCAAGCCGCTTAGCGGATTGCTGGCGGGCAAGGGGCAGCTCATGCAGCGGCTGCGCGCCATGCTGGCGCTGGCCCCGGCCAGCCTGCCGCCGGCGCAGAATCTGGCGGGCACGGTGCACAAGGCTCAGGGCGAGACGAAATACCGCGTCGCGCTTCTGGCAGGCTGCGCGCAGCAGGCGCTGGCGCCGTCCATCAACGACGCCACCATCGCGCTGCTCAACCGGCTGGGGGTAGAGGTCGTGATTCCAGAATCCGCCGGGTGCTGCGGCGCGCTGGTGCACCACATGGGCCGGCACGAGGAAGCGCTGGCGGCAGCCCGCCGCAATGTTGCCGCCTGGAGCGGGCTGGGGCTGGATGCGGTCATCATCAATACGTCCGGCTGCGGCACGGTGGTGAAGGATTACGGCTTTCTACTATGCGACTCGGCGCAGGCCGAGGCCGCCGCAAGCATTTCCGCCATGGCGCAGGATGTTAGTGAATTTCTCTTGAATATTTACCAGCCCATCCGCCCGCGCCCGAATCTCACCGTGGCGTATCACGCCGCCTGCTCGCTACAGCACGGGCAACGAGTCACCGCCGCGCCGAAGCTGCTGCTGGCGAAAGCCGGATTTACCGTGGTGGAGCCTAAGAATGCACATCTGTGCTGCGGCTCCGCCGGCACCTACAACATTATGCAACCTGAGATCGCAACAGAGCTGCGCGGGCGCAAACTCGAGTCGCTGCTGCAAAAATCACCGGACGTTATCGCCGCCGGAAATATTGGCTGCCTGACGCAATTGGCGAACAGCGAAACCCCCACCATTCACACGGTAGAGTTGCTGAACTGGATGGCCGGCGGCGAGAAACCCGCTGGCCTGGCCTGAAGCATATTAGACCCCGCGGGGCCGCGACTCGCGCCGCGGCCCCAACGGAAAGAACCGGTCAAGCGGCGAATACGTCCACGGTCTCGCCATGCAGCAGGCCATGATACGTGCTCTGCGGGCCGGTTGCGCCACCAACGAAGGGGATGTCCTTCGCCACCGCGGCATAATGGTCGTTATGGCACGCCATCAGGTTTGTTTCGAACTTCACGCCGGCATAGCGGCGCGGCCCCGCCACGTACTCAAAATGCATGCGCTTGTAGAACGGCGTGTGATTGCGGCGCACGCAAGACAGTGTCATGTCGGACTTGTCCTCGGCAACGAAAAAGCCAACCAGCCGGAAGAGCACGAAAACCAGCTGGAAATCCGTGGCAAAATCCGGATGACGCACGAGTCGGTTAATCTCCGTTAACCGCGCCGGACGGTCATGCGGAACATTCGCGGCCAGCGCCGCCACCTCCTCAGAGAAAATACGTGACGCGGGAATTTCATCCCAGCCGATCGCGGCGGGATCATAATCCAGCGTGCACAACCGCACAGAGGCCACTGGCCGCTCATGCTTATACACCACAACGCAACGATTATTCGGCTTCAGATCGTCAGCATCAGAGAATAACCCACCCGGCTGCGGGTCGATATAGCCGCCGGAAAGGTAGCTTTCATGCCGGATCGCATAGGCATCGGCGCGCGTCCGGTCATCAATCGCGAGTCGCGCCGTCAAACCTGTCGTCTCGGGTTGCAGATTGGTGGTGCCGCGAACGATGTTGCTGGTCACAGTCTGTAAAGAACTCATTAATTTTCTCCTTCGTTCAACCTGAACAAGAAGAATTAGTAACCATTTCCCCCGGAAGGTGTAGCTCATTTTTTTATTACTGATACGCAAGAAAAGCGTACGCGGCCTACATGGCCTATGCTTTTTCTGCCGCCAGATCCCGCAGAAATCTTAACTTACATAGCTAACTTATTGTTATTGAAACATAGAAAATGCCGACTTGAGCCTCCCTCCAGAAGCCGCCCGCTCGCGCCGGCGCTTGGTTTCCAAAAGAAAAAAATATCGCCATGATGGATGCGCCCGGGCAATTAAAGATAGCGTGCTGCTTTGAAAGCAGTTACGTAAAGTTGTGAACCGGAGTCCCGGTGCTGTTTTGGATCGAAACCATGGGAGCCATCGATTTTCACGGCTGAATCCACCCGAAAGCTGACGCGCATAGAGCAGCTTTACGGGCGCGTTGCCCGAGTCGTACTCATGCTGCGCAACCTGCTCCAAGACCTGCACGGAGTCGTGGAGGGTATGCAGGTGCCTTGGGACTTGCGCGAGCAACTGCATCTCGACCAAGCCTCGGACTTCACGAAAGTCATTCTGGCGCGTGCTATCGTCGGGACCAATACGGTTGCACTGCTGTTCTTTGACTATCATCGCAGCCCAATGCCTTTGGCGCGGAACCTTCTTGTGCTTTGCATCGAGGCTGGCTACTGCACCGTAATCGTCCGCTGCGTGATGTGGTCGCGGCGCCATGCGCCCACCGGCGAAGATGCCCAGGCGCATATAGCGCGCATCCGCCTGCTGCTGATCGGGCTCGGCACATTATGGGGCGTATTGTTCAATGTGCTCGTGCCGTTCGGCAGCGAGTCCCAGCACGAGCTGCTCTACGGCATCGCCATCGGGCTGATGGCCACGCCTGTGCTGGTCTCGCCCATTTCCGCCGCCTTCGCCTTCTGGATTCCCGTGTGCTTCGGCGCCATTGTCGGAGAGATGACCAATCCACATCACGATGCATTCGGGCTGATCGATCTGCTCGCCTTTATCATCCTTACCGGGTACTGCATCACCTATCTCAACCGGCGCATGAACGAGCGAGCCATTGGCGCCATCCGGCTCGCGGAAAACGCCGAAGTCATCAAGCTGCTGCTGCGCGACTTCGAGGAAAGCTCATCCGACTGGCTGTGGGAGACCAACGACGCGCTGGAGCTGCGGCGCGTGAGCAAGCGCCTGGCGCAGGTCATGCGGCGCCCGGCCGAGCAAATCTCCGGCGTGTTTCCCGGCGCCCTGCTTGGCCATGCCTCTGAGCCGGAGCAAGGGGCTAATTCCTCGCTAGCGAAGCTCAACCGCACCATCGCCGAACGATCCGCCTTTCGTGATCTTATCGTCCCGGTGGTTATTGAGGGCGAGGAGCATTTCTGGTCGCTCACCGGCAAGCCGATTCTGGACAAGTTCGGGCGCTTCACCGGCTATCACGGAGTCGGGTCGGACATTACCGGCCAACGCCGGCAGCAGGAGCAGATCTCCTTCCTCGCCCGGCATGACAGCCTGACGAAGCTGCCCAACCGCGTGCTGTTCTCAGAGACTCTGCACCAGGCCTGCGATAATTGCGAAACCACCGGTATCGCCCTGCTCTGTCTCGACCTCGACAATTTTAAAATCGTTAATGACACGCTGGGCCATGCCACGGGCGATGCCGTGCTGGTGGCGGTGGGCGAGCGGCTGCGCGGCTGTATCCGCGAGTTCGACATTGCATCGCGGCTGGGTGGTGACGAGTTCGCGGTCATCGTGGTGACGGACGATGTGGAGGAAGCGCTCCGCGTTGCCCGGCGTATCATCGAGCGCATCATGCGGCCCTTCCATTTCGACGGGCAGCTGGTGCAGATCGGCATCAGCATCGGCATCTCCCTGGCGCCGCAAGACGCGAAAAGCCCCGGCGCGCTGATGAAGAACGGTGATCTTGCCCTCTACCGCGCGAAGGCGGAGGGGCGCGGCGTGGTGCGGCTGTACGACCCGGAGATGGACGAGCGTATGCAGGCCCGGCGCAAGCTGCAGGCGGCGCTGCGCCGGGCCGTGGCGAATAACGAGCTGCATCTGGAGTACCAGCCGATCGTGGATCTTGCCGGCCGGCACATTGCCGGCGCCGAGGCGCTGATCCGCTGGCAGCACCCGGAGCGCGGCATGCTGTCCCCGGGTGAGTTCGTGCCACTGGCGGAGGAATCCGGACTCATCAACGAAATCGGTGAATGGGTGCTGCGCCAGGCCTGCGCCGCCGCGGCGGGCTGGCCACGGAATGTAAGTATCGCGGTGAACCTCTCGCCGCTGCAATTCCGCGACCCGAACCTTGTGACCAGCATCCGCAACACGCTGGAGGCCACCGGGCTGGACCCCGCCCGGCTGGAGCTGGAAATCGTCGAATCCACCATGCTAGATAACAGCAGCCAAACGGAGAGCGCGCTTTGGAAGCTGAATGAGCTTGGCATGCGCATCGCCCTTGACGATTTCGGCACGGGGTACTCCTCGCTCTCTTATCTGCGGCGCTTCCCCTTCGACAAGATCAAGATCGACCGCTCCTTCATCCACGATCTGGGCTACGAGAAGGATGACAGCTCCATCATCCTCGCCATTATCGGTCTGGCCGAGCGCATGAACATGGTTGTCACCGCCGAGGGCGTGGAGACAGCCGAGCAGGCCGAGCTGCTCGTCTCGTATGGCTGCACCCAGGCCCAGGGGTATCTGTTCCATCGCCCGCTCTCGGGCGAGGCTTTCGCCAAGCTTCTCGCCCAGGAGGCGAAAACCGCCGCCGCATAGCGCCCCGCCCCCTTGGCCTTTGCCCCCAGCGGCGGCTAAATGCCCCGCTTATGAATAATGCGAGTGGTGCCTCCCCGGCGATGGCTCAATGGTTCGCCATCAAGGCGAGGCATGAGGACGCGCTGCTGTTCTTCCGCATGGGAGATTTTTACGAACTATTCTTCGCGGATGCCCAGGCGGCGAGTGCGGCGCTAGACATCGCGCTGACCGCGCGCGGCCAGCATCAGGGTCAGCCGGTGCCGATGTGCGGCGTGCCCGTGAGCCAAGCGGAGATGTATCTGGCACGGCTGATCCGGCGCGGCTTCCGGGTCGCGATTGTGGAGCAGCTTGAAGACCCGGCGGCGGCTAAGGCACGCGGCGCCAAGGGGCCGCTGAAGCGCGACGTGGTGCGGCTCGTCACCCCCGGCACGCTGACCGAGGATTCGCTGCTAGAAGCGGGGCGGGCGAATTTCCTCACCGCCATCGTGGCGCATGAGGGGCGGCTGGGGCTGGCCTGGGCGGATATCTCCACCGGGCTGTTCGAGACCGAGGCGACGGATGCGGCCGGGCTGGCGGCCATTCTCGGGCGGCTGGACCCGGCGGAGATTTTGGCACCCAAGGATGTTGAGCTGGGGCCTTTCGCGCCCCGCCGCGTGGCCACCGGCAAGCTGGCCATGTCCATCCCCGCCACCGCCGAGGCGGCGCGGCGCGAGCTGGCGCGGTTCTTCAGCGCCGCCAGCCTGGATGCCTTCGGCGATTTCACGCCCGCCGAGGCGCTCGCCGCCGCCCATGTGCTGGCCTATATCGCCGCAACGCAGATGGGCGCGATGCCCCGCCTCTCCCACCCCGCCAGCGCCGGCATGGCCGGGCAGCTGGCCATGGACGCCGCGACCCGCGCCAGCCTGGAGCTGCTCGCCGCCCGCGGCGGCGCCGAGGCCGGGAGCCTGCTGGGCGCCGTGAAGCGCACGGTGAGCCCCGCCGGGGCCAGGCTGCTGGCGGCGTGGATCGCGGCGCCGCTTAACCGGCTGGAGCCGCTGCTGGAACGCCAGGTGGCGTGGCTAACTCTGCGCGATGCCGGGTTGGCGGAGCCGATGCGGGCGGCCCTGCGCGGCGCGCCGGATATGGCCCGTGCTTTGGGGCGCATCACCCTTGGCCGCGCCAGCCCGCGCGACCTCGCCGCCATCCGCGCCGGGCTGGATGTCGCAACGCGGCTGATCCCGCTGCTGCCGCAAGGCGTGGCATTGCTGGACAACGCGGCAGGTGCGCTGAACCCAGCGCCCGCGCTGGCCGCAACGCTGGCCCAGGCCTTGGCCGAGCCGGCGCCGCTGAAGCTGGAGGATGGCGGGGTGATCGCCGCCGGGTTTGACGGCGAGCTGGATGCCGAGCGCAGCCTGCGCGACGATACGCGCCGGATCATTGCTGAATTCCAGACCGAGCTGGCGCAGCGCTACGGCGTCGCCAGCTTGAAAATCCGCCATCACGCGCAGCTCGGCTACGTGCTGGAGGCCCCGGCCGCCGCGGTGGAGAAGCTGCGGGAGAACCCGGAGCTGGTGCTGCGCCAGGGTATGGCCAATGGCGCGCGCTTCACCCACCCTGAGCTTTCAACGCTGGACCAGCGCATCACCGAGGCCGCCAGCCGCGCCGCCGCGCGGGAGAGGCTCGTGTTTTCCTGGTTGGTGAAGCAGGTGCTGGATCACGTGGCACCGTTGGCCGCCTGCGCCGAGGCGCTGAGCCTGGCCGATGTGTTGCAATCGGCGGCCACGCTGGCCCTGAACGGGCGCTTCTGCCGCCCCGAGTTGAGCGAGGATGAGGAATTCCACATTGAGGCAGGGCGCCACCCGGTAGTGGAGGCCGCCTTGCCGCCAGGGGTGAGCTTCATTCCCAACGGGTGCGATCTCTCGCCCGCGCAGCGGCTGATGCTGCTTACCGGCCCGAACATGGCCGGTAAATCGACTTTCCTGCGCCAGAACGCGCTGCTGGTGGTGCTGGCCCAGGCCGGGCTGCCGGTGCCGGCGGAGGCCATGCGCCTCGGCCTTGTGGACCGGCTGTTCTCCCGCGTGGGGGCTGCGGACGACCTCGCCTCGGGCCGCTCCACCTTCATGGTGGAGATGATCGAGACCGCCGCCATATTGCATCAGGCCGGGCCGAAGAGCTTTGTCATCGTCGATGAGATCGGGCGCGGGACGGGTACGCGGGACGGTTTGGCCATCGCCCAGGCGGTTCTGGAGAGCCTGCATAATAATAATCGCTGCCGCGCCATATTTGCCACACATTTCCATGAGTTATTTCAGTTGGCCGAGGCTTTGCCCCGGCTGAAACCGCATACAATGCGGGTGAAAGAGTTCCGGGGTGAGGTGGTTTTCATGCATGAAGTGGTGGAAGGGGCGGCGCAGAAGAGCTGGGGCGTGCATGTGGCGCGCTTGGCCGGGGTGCCGGAAGCTATCGCCAAACGCGCGGAAACCTTGCTGAAAGCGGCTGAGCGTAACACTGCGTCAACTTCTCCTCTGCCATTATTTGCTAACCTTGCCACGCCCGCTCCAGAAGCAGGCACGGAGGCTGAGGCGGTGCTGCTGGCCAGGGTGGAAGCCCTGGACCCTGACCGCATGAGTCCGCGTGATGCCCTAGACGCGATCTACGAGTTACGGGCCGCCGCGCTTAAAACGCGGCCCGGCCAAGCGGAAAATTGAGCGTTAACCAATGCAGTATGAATTCCCACATCTGAAAGATTGATCTACCGTAACCGACATGCCCCCATCCCGGAAAAAACCTGAGATCGCCAACGCCCTTTCTGAATTGCTCGCTCCTGGCGAGCCGCCCCCGCGCGATTTCGCGCTGAACGTGTTTCGCCGCCAGCTGGGGCGATTGCAGGGGCATGTGCAGCAGCGCTTCGAGGAGGACGGGCTGAACGGGCTGCAAGCGGGGCGGCTGCATGCCTCGCTGATGGACGAGTTGGTTGGCTCCCTGTTCACTTATGCGCTGAATGTGCTGCCGCTGGGGCCGAAGGACAAACTGGCCATGGCCGCCACCGGCGGTTACGGCCGCGCCACACTGGCGCCGTTCTCTGATATCGACCTGCTGTTCCTCTCGGACGGCCCCCCCTCCCCGGCGCTGGAGCGGGCGGTGGAGTTCATCCTCTATTTTCTGTGGGATCTGGGGCTGAAGGTTGGCCATGCGACGCGCTCCATCGCCGATTGCCTGACCGAGGCGCAGGGCGACGTGACCATCCGCACCTCGCTGCTGGATGCGCGATGTCTCTCCGGAGACCGCGCCTTGTTCGCGGATTTCCTGACCGCGTTCCGGGCCGATTGCCAGGCTGAGGGGCCGAGCGAATATATCCACGCCAAGCAGGCCGAGCGCGCCGCGCGGCACCGCCGCTTTGGCGAGACACCGTTCATGGTGGAACCAAACGTGAAGGAGGGCCGTGGCGGCCTGCGCGATTTGCAGACGCTGTACTGGCTCTCGCGCTACGTGTTCAACACCTTCGCCATGTCCGAGCTGGTGGGCAAGGACGCGCCTGGCGGCGGCATCCTCACCGAGACCGAGGCCCGCGCCTGCAAGCGCGCCTGGGAATATCTCTGGACCGTGCGGTTTCATCTGCATTACGTCGCCGGACGCGCGGAAGAGCGGCTGACCTTCGATCTGCAGCCCGTCATTGGTGCCCGCATGGGCTATACCCGGCACGGGCGGCAGGATGGCGTAGAGCGCTTCATGCGCCACTACTTCCTGGTGGTGCGCGAGGTTGCGCGCGTGACCGGCGTGCTGGAGCCAGCCCTGATCCGCGCCGCCCTGGGGCCGCCGGCCATTGTCGCGGAGACGGACATGGCGCTGGTGGAGGCCGGATTCGTGCTGGCGGACGGCATGATCCTGTTCGCCCCCGGCCACGACCCGGCAACGGACCCCACCAGCATCTTCCGCATCCTCATCTGCGCGCGGGACCGCGATCTGGAGCTGCATCCGCTGGCCAAGCGCATGCTCATCCGCTCCGCCCCGCTGGGGGCAGAGTTGCGTGGCGACAAGAAGGCCGCCGCCCTGTTTCTCAATCTGCTCTGCGGCCAGCATGATTCCGGGCACGATCCGCGCTGCGACTCCGCTACCTGGCTCGGCATTCTGAACGAATGCGGTATTCTGGGGCGGTATTTGCCAGACTGGCGGCGAATTGTCGGGCAGATGCAGTTCGACACCTACCATGTCTATACGGTGGATGTGCATACGGTGCAGTGCATCCGCAACCTCAACAGCATAGAGGCCGGGACACTCAAGGACGTCGCCCCCATGGCCACGGACCTAATCGGGCAGATCCAGTCCCGCCGGGCACTGTACGTAGCCATGCTGCTGCATGACATCGCCAAGGGCCGGGGTGGCGACCACTCCGTGCTGGGTGCGGAAATCGCGCTCTCGGTCGGCCCGGCGCTCGGGCTCTCGGCGGAGGAGACGGAGATGGTCTCCTGGCTGGTGCTGCACCATCTGCTGCTGAGCCAGACGGCATTCTCCCGCGATATCGACGACCCGAAGACGATTCTCGACCTCGCGGACAGCATTCAATCTCCCGAGCGGTTGCGACTGCTCCTTATCCTCACCGTGTCGGATATCCGCGCCGTGAGCCCCAAAGTGTGGAACGGCTGGAAGGCCACGCTGCTGCGCGAGCTATATACCCGCGTGGCGGAAGTGCTGGAGGGCGGGCTTTCCACCACCGAGCGCGATACGCGTATCTCGCGAGTGAAGGAGGTTGTGGCCTCGCTGCTGGCGGATTGGCCAGCGGCGGAGCGGGAGGATTTCCTCTCCCTTGGCTACCCCAGCTACTGGCTGGGCTTCGACCCGGAGAGCATTGAGCGCCACGCACGCATGATCCGCGACGCCAAATCCCGCAACGCGCCGCTCACCGTGTTCACCGAACCCCTGCCCGCCCGCGCGGTAACGGAGGTTGTGGTCTACACCGCCGACCATGCCGGGCTGTTCAGCCGCATCGCCGGGGCGCTCGCCATTGCCGGGGCCTCCATCGTGGATGCGCGCATCCATACGCTGACCGACGGCATGGCGCTGGATACGTTCTGGATTCAGGACGCCAATGGCGGGCCGTTCGATGCGCCGCACCGGCTGGCGCGGCTCTCCAGCCTGGTTGAGCAGGCGCTCTCCGGCCGGTTGCGGCTGGAGGCGGAAATCCGCAAGGCCACGCGCAGCCTCATCCCTGGCCGTATGCGCGCCATTCATGTGCCGCCGCGCGTGGTGGTGGATAACCGCGCCTCCAACCGCCACACGGTAGTGGAGGTGAACGGGCGCGACCGCCCCGGCCTGCTGCATGATGTAACCTCCGCGATCTCGAGCGAGGGGCTGCAAATCGCCTCCGCGCATGTCACCACTTACGGCGTGCGCGCGGTGGACGTGTTCTACGTGAAGGACGTGTTCGGCATGAAGGTGGAGAACGAGCGCAAGCTGAACCAGCTGCGCAGCGCGCTGCTGGAGGCCCTGACCCCGGCGCTGGATGACCCGCCACCCGCCGCCGCCAAGCCCAGCAAGCGCGCCGCCACGGCGGCGTGAGCCGGGGCGGCGCAACAATTCGGTGATTTGACAGCGCGGCCGGTCACGCCCCAGGCTTGGGCATGGCCCAGAATATATCGCTCTCGCGGATCGGCTTTCTCCTCACCTGCTTTCTTATCCCCGGCCTGGTCGGCACGTTCGCCAGCTTCTCCATCCCCGCCCCGGTGGTGGATGAGCTGCACCAGCAGCAGGCGCTGGACGCCATACTGGCGGCGCCAACGCCAGCGGCGCAGGCCGCGGCCATTGCCGCTCTGGCGGACAAGGTGGACCCGGACACCGCCGCCATAGTGACCGGCGGCACCGCCCCCCTGCCCGCGCGCGTGGCGGCGGCGCAAGCGAATATGCGGGCGGAGGTGGTGGCCGAAGCGCGGGCGGAAGCGTATAAAATCAGGCTCATGATCATTACCATGACCGTGCTTGGCGCGGCTTTTGGCGTTGCACTTCTGGGACCGGAGCGAAAATGACTGAACATGTGAAATCCTACTACGCCGCCACGGCCAACAAGCAGGATGCGCGCCCGCCCCTGCAAGGCACGGTCACGGCGGATGTGTGCATCATCGGCGCCGGGTTCACCGGCACGGCGGCGGCGCTGGAGCTGGCCGAGCGCGGGTTTTCCGTGGCGCTGGTGGAGGGCGTGCGCGTCGGCTTCGGGGCATCGGGGCGCAATGGCGGGCAGATCGTGAACGGGTATTCGCGCGATCTGGACGTAATCTCCGCCCGCTATGGCGAGAATGCCGGACGGGTAATCGGCGCGCTAGCCTGCGAGGGCGGCAATATCATCCGCGAGCGCGTGGCCAAGTATAACATCCAGTGCGACATTCAGCCCGGCATGCTGACCACCGCCTTCACGCCCAAGCAGATGCGCGAGCTGGAGCACCATGTGAAGGTCTGGAACGGCTTCGGCTACGACCAGTTCGAGCTGCTGGACAAGAACGCCCTGGCCCCGCACGTGGTGACGGAGCGTTATGTGGGCGGGTTGATCGACCGTAAGGGCGGGCATCTGCATCCGCTCAACCTGGTGCAGGGCGAGGCGGCGGCGTTCGAGAGCCTTGGCGGGCGGATTTTCGAGAACTCCCCGGTGGTTTCCGTGGATATGGACAATGCCGTGGTGAAAACCGCGCAGGGCGAGGTTCAGGCAAAATACGTGTTCGTCTGCGGCAATGCATATCTGCGCAACGTGCTGCCGGAGCTGGAGGGGCGGATCATGCCCGTCTCCACCCAGGTGCTGGCCACCGAACCGCTGGGCGACAAGGCGGCGAAGCTGCTGCCCTCCAATGTCTGCGTGGAGGATTGCAACTACGTGCTGGATTACTTCCGCCGCACGGCGGATAACCGCATTCTGTATGGCGGCGGCATTGTGTATGGCGGGACCGACCCGGCCAGCATTAAGGCGAAGATCCTGCCGCTAATGCTAAAGACCTTCCCCAGCCTGCGGGACGCGCGTATCGACTACACCTGGAGCGGCAATTTTGCCCTCACGCTCACGCGTTTTCCGCAAATCGGCAAACTGTCGCCGAAAGTGTTCTTCAGCCATGGCGATAGCGGCCACGGCGTGACCACCACGCATCTGCTAGGCCGGATTCTGGCCGAAACGGTGGCGGGGGACAACTCGCGGTTCGACGTATTCTCGAAGCTGCCCTACTACCCCTTCCCCGGCGGCAAGACCTTCCGTGTGCCACTGACGGTGGCAGGGTCCTGGTACTACCGCCTGCGCGACAAGCTTGGGATTTAATAAATTTTGACAAGAGCGCCGTGTCCACGCGGCGCTCTTGAAGACTTATACCCGGCTCAAGCCAGATGCCCCCTTAACGGCAACGTCAAAAACGCCACCTAGCCAGTCAAGTTTTTCCGAGACAAAAATAGAAAACATCGAATTACCGTAACGTTTGTGGTTTTTGACTTCCACATAACCAAACGAATTTAGATAGCTAAACACATCAGATGCTTCGTTATCAAAATAGTGAATCCCAAGGGCTGGGGTCTGTTGTTTCAAAAGCCCTTCAAAACCACTCAGGACCTTCAACACGCCTCCCCCGACATCAATTTTAATAAAGTCAAACTCACAGTCGCTATATAACTCGTCCCCCCTCTTCAAAACGATATTGGCTGCCTGTCCCTCGCATTCCACCAAACTGGCGGCTCCCATGTTATTTGGGTGCCAGACAATGCCGCATCTTCCCTCTTTATCGGAAAGTGCAACCCCAAGACCTCGAACATCCGATATCGAATACAAATTATTCAGTCGGAGATTCAGCACGCATGCCTCTAAAATCTCTGGATTCGGCTCACACAAATAAATTTTGCGAGCCCGCAAAAAAATTCCCGCGAATATGGAATGATTGCCATTATAAGCCCCAACATCAAGAAACCTCCCGGCCGGGGGGAAAAAATCCTTAATAAGGTTCAATTCGTAATTTTCGTAGAACTCCCCCCTTACGTGACATGACTGGATATAGTCAGACGGATTAGTTACATAAAAATAAATTTCTTTATCGAACAAAGCCTGTTTTGATAAAGACACTTTATACAACTCACCCGCCAGCAATTGACTCTCGCCTCCCCTCAGAATTGGAGAGTCATAAAGGCTCAACTCCACATCAACTTTTCTTTTAAAGTCTTCAATTTTATCAGACAGCCCCTCTAAAAGAAGCCATTTTTCGGCCGCCTCAAACATCATTTTCATATCTTCCTTATTTTTACATTTCTGATGCGCGATAGGAAGAAAACTCAGCAATGATTCGTAATAATATCTACCAGAAAGAACCGGATGATAAATTTTATCATCCGCCGGAATACCATCAAATTCACACCCGCTAAACGGCATGCTCCGCCAAGTAAACGTCTTGTCAGATATACTGTCTTTTAGCGCAACATTGAAGCTAACCCCCAACAGACCAGCATTCATGATGCTGCTTGCTGTAAAAACCTCGTCATTGGGCCACAGATCTTCAGCAATTCTTTCTTCTGTGAACCGCTTTGACAGCTCTCTTCTGCCCAAGGCAACCACTGCCGCCGCCTTTGCGGAGTAGCGCGTTATTGGGAAATAGCAGCCATAAGCTTTTGAATAGAAGGGCTTGATTGTTTTAGTCCACCCCCAGCCATCCGAGACCTCCTGCAAAGACGGAGCAACAAAGTCCGCGCCGAATCCATCGACGTCTTCCATAAACTCCTTTACAGAATCACTGTTAATTCTGACGTCGTCATCAAGGAGCCAGTAATTCTCAGCCTCTGGAAACAGATCATAAGCAGCTATCAGGCAATAATCTCCGCAGCGCCACGCTGCGTCCGGGGGAGCAAACAGCCCCAATGCCTCCAGCTTTTCTCTATCAAGACTTATCTTTGCAATTGACTCCGGAACGGGAATTTTTTCTTTTCTTTCGTCCGCCACCACAACCAAAGCCCTGCCCGTTTCATTTTTTAGAAAGTCCACCCAAGCTTGAAGATTTTCACTCCAGCGATTCGTCCGAATAATGATAACCGAGCGCGCCATAATCGTTCCTCTAAAACACCAAACGCCCCAAACCGGAATTCCATTAAACCAAGGGCATCTTGCCGGCCAATACTGGGCGCGTTGTTGAAGTCTATTTAGATTGTAGAGCCCCCAATAGGCCACTTTCCCCTTGTTATCGTAAAGCCCCCCTGAACAGGCCACTTTCCCCTTGTTCAAGAATGGTCTAACCCGCGCGGGATGATAAAAGTTCGGTTCGCTCCCAGCCCCACGGGCTATCTGCATGTCGGCAACGCCCGCGCGGCGCTGGTGAATTTCCTCTTTGCCCGCGCCCAGGGCGGTATTTTGCTCCTGCGGCTGGACGACACCGATACCGAGCGCGGCAAGCCCGAGTACGAGCAGGGCATTTATGACGATCTGAGCTGGCTTGGCATCTCGTGGGACGAAACGGCGCGGCAGTCCGACCGTTTCACCCGCTATGCCGAGGTGGCGGAACAGCTGAAGGCCGCCGGGCGGCTATATCCGTGCTTTGAGAACGAGGACGAGTTGGCCTCCAAGCGCGCCGCCCTGGTGAAACGCAAGCTGCCGCCGGTGTATGACCGTGCGGCGCTGAGCCTGACCGCCGAGCAGCGCGCCGCCGCCGAGGCCAACGGCAAGCGCCCTTATTGGCGTTTCAAGCTCTCCGATGGCGCGACCTCCTGGCACGACCTGATACTCGGCAGCCGCAACATCAAGCTCGGCACGGTGTCGGACCCGGTGCTCATCCGCGCGGATGGCACGCCGCTCTACACCTTCACCTCGGTGGTGGATGATGTGGATTTCGGCATCACCCAGATCATCCGGGGTGAGGATCATGTGTCCAACACCGCCGTGCAGATCGATTTGTTCAACGCCATTGGCGGGGCGGCCTGCGTGCCACGCTTCGCGCATCTGCCGCTGATTTCGGGGGGCGAGGGCGAAAAACTCTCCAAACGCATTGGCAGCATCTCGCTGAAATCACTGCGTAAGGATGGCATCGAGCCCGCCGCCATCACCGCCTATCTGGCCCGGCTCGGCACCAACAAAGACCCCGCCCCGGTAGGCATGGACGAGCTGATCGCCAGCTTCAACCTCGCGGATTTCGGGCGCTCGCCGCCACGTTTTGACGCCAAGCAATTGCTCGCCCTCAACCGCAAGCTCCTGCACCATCTGGAGTTCGAGACCGTGAAAGACCGCCTGCCCGAGGGCGCCACTCCGGCATTCTGGGCGGCGATCCGGGGGAATCTGGACCTGCTGACCGAGGCGCGGCGCTGGTGGGAGGTGGTGGAGGGAGAGGTCTCCCCGCCCGAGCTGCCGGGCAATTCCGCGGTGCTGCGCGCGGCGCTGGATACGCTGCCCGCCGCGCCCTGGAGCACGGAGACATGGAAGGCGTGGACCGCCGCCATCGCCGAGGCCACCGGGGCCAGGGGCCGCGCCTTGTTCCACCCGCTGCGCCTGGCCCTGACCGGCGAGGAGAACGGGCCGGAAATGGCGCCGCTGCTGCCGCTCATCGGAGCCGAGCGGGCGGCGAAGCGTTTGGCCGCCTGCGTTGCCGCGCGAGGCACGCCCGGCTAAGACAATACCGGCAAAGGGGTAGGGTCGCGTGGTCGATATTTTTGATGAAGTTTCCGAGGATCTACGCAACGAGCGGGCACTGACGCTGGCCAAGCGCTATGGCGGGCTGCTGCTCATCGCCATGCTGCTGGTTCTGACCGGCATCGGTGCACAGCAATACTATATCAACTACCAGGCGAAGCAGGCGGATAAGGCGGCGACACAATACCTTGCCATCACTGGCGCGCTGGACGCGCCGGGCGCTCAGCCCACCGCCGCCCAGCTCACCCAGGCCGCGCAGGCGCTGAGCAGCTTTGCCGCCACCGCGCCGGAGGGTTACAAGACCCTCGCCAATCTGCGCGCCGCCGGCATCTACGCTGCTGGCGGGCAAGCCGCCCAGGCGGCAGCGCTGTGGAGCGGGATCACCGCCGACGACCAAGCCGACAAGCTGCTCCGTGACCTCGCCACCCTGCTCTGGGCCCAGCACGCGCTGGGCACCACGCCGGACGCTGATGTGCTGGCCAAGCTGCAGCCGCTCACCCAATCCACCAACCCGTACCACGCGCTGGCGCGGGAAACCCAGGCCCTGACATACCTGCACGAGGGCAATACCGGCATGGCAAAGGCCCTGTTCTCGCAAATTGCCAATGACCCGAATGCCCCGGACGGCGTGCGCAACCGCGCCGGCGGGCTGCTCGCCCAGATCAACGGATGACCCAGACCATGATGCGACGCCGTACCGCCACAACCAGCCTGCTCCTGGGGCTGCTCGCCT
>Ga0255356_1000556_pt1 | contig 25395 bp, 17 predicted proteins | sample HBST100metaG_FD_189944 | JGI IMG/M metagenome (GOLD analysis project Ga0255356, IMG submission 189944) | Peat soil microbial communities from Stordalen Mire, Sweden - H.B.S.T100 | ecosystem: Environmental > Terrestrial > Soil > Wetlands > Peat | place: Sweden: Norrbotten County, Stordalen Mire...
CCTGACGCCGCCGTAGTTCGATGAAGTCGACAAGGATAATCGAGTTGCGGACGATGATACCGGCTCCGGCAATGAAGCCGATCATCGAAGTGGCCGTGAAGAAAGCGCCCAGAATCGCGTGCGCCGGAAGAATGCCAACCAGCGTAAGGGGAATGGGCGCCATGATGGTCAGTGGCACAATGAAAGACCGAAACCAGCCGACCACCAGTACGTAAATCAGGATGAGCACAGCAGCGAAGGCAATTCCAAGATCGCGAAATACCTCGATGGTAATATGCCATTCCCCGTCCCACTTCATCGAGTAATGGTCGGTGGAGTCAGGCTGCACAGAGTTATAGCGGGCGAGAGTGTATCCTGCCGGCAGCGTCAAATGATCCAGTTGCTTGTTCATCTTGAAAATTGCATAGACAGGGCTTTCCTCGCCTCCCGCAACGTCGCCTGTAACATATACGACGCGGCGAAGATTCTTGTGGTAGATGCTGGGTTGAATGGTTTCGTGCTGAACATTCACCAACTCCCGGAGCGAGACCATGCTTCCATCGGAGCTCGGCAAATGAATATTGTCCAAGCTTTGTTCGGAGGATCGATCCGGACGATCAAGTTGGACGATGATTGGGACCGGCTTTCGCGCGGATTGGTCATGGATCAGACCGGCACTGGTGCCCGAAAGGCTAAGCGCTAAAGCGCGTGTAACATCGGCAACGGCAATTCCGCGCTGTGCCGCCTTCACTTCATCTACATGCATCACCAGCTTTGGTTGCGGATCTTCCACGTACCAATCCGTATCCACGACTCCGGGTGTGTGCTGAAAGATCGACTTCACCTGTTGCGCCACTTGCGTTTGCCCGCCGAGGTCCGGCCCGTAAATCTCCGCCACCAGAGTTTGCACGACCGGCGGGCCAGGCGGAACTTCGCTCACTTGAATGCGCGCGCCATAGGCATTGCCGATATTGAGCAACAAAGGACGCAAGCGCTTCGCAATTACATGGCTTTGATCGCTGCGCTGTTTTGCCGGTATCAGGTTCACTTGAATGTCAGCCTGATTTGACTGATGGCGCAAGTAATAGTGACGCACCAAACCGTTGAAGTTGTAGGGCCCGGATGTCCCGGAATAGATCTGGTAGTTCAAGACATCAGGCTGCCGGGCCAACTCGTTGCCCATTGCCTGTGCCACTCTCGTTGTCTCCTCAAGAGGCGTGCCATCCGGCATATTGACGATTACCTGTAACTCGCTCTTGTTGTCGAAGGGCAACATTTTGACTCGCACAAGTCCAAGCGGAACGAGCGCAACTGCCGCCAGAAGGAGCACAACTATTCCTACGAAGAAGTACGCGCGATATCGCACCGAATGAATGAGCGGCGACATAACTCGGCGGTAGAGAGTGGTTGTCCAGCTCTCTTTTTCTTGCACTGACGCATCGGCTCCGGCAAGATGTTTTCCGAGCAGCCGAAGCGCGGCCCATGGCGAAACAACAAAAGCCACCATCAGGGAAAAGAGCATTGCGGCAGATGCTCCAACGGGAATGGGCCGCATATATGGTCCCATTAGTCCACTTACGAAGGCCATTGGGAGAATGGCCGCAATCACGGCAAACGTTGCGAGAATGGTGGGATTGCCAACCTCAGCAACGGCCTCGACCGCAACCTCACTGACGGGTCGCCCATGATTTTCAGGAAGCCTGAAGTGCCGCACCATGTTCTCGACTACAACAATAGCGTCATCAACCAAAATTCCGATGCTGAAGATCAAAGCGAAGAGTGTCACGCGATTGATGGTGTAGCCAAGGAAATAGAAAACCGACAACGTGAGCCCAAGTGTGACGGGAATCGCCAGCAATACCACGCCTGATTCACGCCACCCGAGGAAAATTGCAATCAGCAAGGTGACGGAGAGAGTCGCAAGCAGCAAATGTTCCAGCAATTCGTCTGACTTGGCCTTGGCGGTCTCGCCGTAATTCCGCGTGGTCGAAATGTTCACATCGGTTGGGATGCTCACGCCCTGCATTTTGTGTACGCGGTTTAACACGGCATTGGCGATGTCGGTCGCGTTTGTGCCTTTGCGTTTGGCGACGGTAATGGTTACAGCCGGATATTGGCGCGGCACAGATTGCGCGGAATTCTTGTTTGTCGTTCCAAAAAGTACGTAGTTGGAAGGCTCGGCCGGACCATCAATAATCTGGTCGGCAACGTCCCGCAGATAGACAGGGTGCCCATGATCCACGCCAACCACTACTGTTTCCAGATCTTCACGGCGCGTAAAGATATTACCGGTATCGACGCGGATTTCCTGATTGTTCTCCGCAAAAGTTCCTGCCTGCACACTGGCATTCGCTGCTTGCAAATGCGCAACAATGGCCGTTGGCGACATACCATAGGCATTCAGCTTCGCGGTACTGAGCACGACACGCATGGTGCGAGGAAGACCGCCGATGATGGCTGTCTCCGAGACGTCGGTTACCTGCTGGATGTTGTGCTCAACCTCGGCAGCGACGGCATGAAGCTGATAGCCGTCATAATGCTCTCCCCACAAAGTCAGCGAGAGAATTGGGACATCGTCGATGGAACGCGCTTTGATAAGCGGCTGTGATGCGCCCTGTGGCATTCTGTCAAAGTTCGAGTAGAGCTTGCTGTAGACTTTAATGAGCGCATCATCCTGCGGCGTTCCGACCAGGAACCGCACAATGACCAGGCTCTGCCCAGGACTGGATGTAGAGTAGACATACTCGACGCCCGAGATCTGATGCACCAGCATTTCGATCGGCAGGGTCACGCGCTGCTCGACTTCCGCAGGCGATGCGCCTGGCATCGCGGTCGTAATATCGAGCATCGGCACGATAATCTGCGGCTCTTCCTCGCGGGGAATGATTGCCACCGCAAAAACTCCGATGGCCAACGACGCGGCGATGAAGAGCGGCGTCAACTTGGAGTTGATAAAGGCGTGAGCCAGACGCCCGGCAATTCCAGGATCAGGCTTCATGGCTGGACCTCAATGCGCTTGCCGGCAAGATCACGGTCTGCAGGATTGTCCACGAGTCTTTCTCCAGTGGAAATGCCCGACAAAACTTCGACGAGATTGCCACGTGCTGCACCCAGTGTTAGGTAGCGGAGCCGCGCAACCCCTTGGCCGTCGAGGACGTAGGCGCAGACCAGCGAGCCGTGCTGCACAACTGCAGAACGCGCAACCAGCACAGCCTGGCGAATGCCAGTCGTAAACTCAGCGGTTCCGTAGACACCGGCATGAAGCGAGTCCGAAGCAGGCAAGTCGATCTTGACGGTAAAACTGTGGCTCGATGGATCAGCTGCGGGAATAATCTCCGATACTGTCCCCATCGTGCCAGCCGAAGGAGCTGCGGCAATCGTGACGTTGACCTTCATCCCCTTGCGAATCGCGCCGATTGCCGACTCGTCAACAGGAATTTGCAGTTGCAGTGCTCCGGCCTGATCGACCTGGAGCAACGGCACGCCGGGTGACGCGATCGTTCCTGGGTCGGCCATTCGCGCTGTCACGACGCCGGAAAACGAGGCACGAAGATGTGTGTAATCCTGCATGGCGCGCGCTCCGCTCTCTTGCGCTTGTGCCGCAATAGCTTGCAAACGCGCTACCTCCAGCCTTGCAGTTGCAGCCTCGGAACGGCGCGAGACCTCATCCATCTCCTGCGGACTCACGCTCTTTTCGGATTGCAGTTGGCGGTACCGTTCCAGCGTACTGGACGCCAGTTTGGCATCGGTCTGTGCTGCGATCTGATTACTTAGTGCCGCCTTCGCAGTCGCACGTGCCTGATCCGAGGAGGCGCGCAAAACCGTGCCTTCGAGCACTACAAGAGTCTCGCCTGCCCGTACTTTGTCGCCCTCGTGCACCAGCACCTGCTGGATGCGGCCGGTAACCTGAGAGGAAATGATCGCGGTTTCCCGAGCGTGAATGGTTCCCGTGGCAGTGACACTCTGCGGCACCTGTTGCAGTTGGCTCTCGACAACTCGTGCCTGTGCGGTTTGAATCGCCGCCTGTGACGCAGACTCGCTGTGGTGACAACCGCCAATCATCAGCGAAGAAACTGCAAGCAAACAACCTGTTAATGCAATCTTCATTGCAAATCCTCCGCTGCTTCGGAAGTCAGCGTTCCTGTGGTATACAGCAAGTCAGCATAGGCCAATGTATTTCCGTATACTGCGTGCCAATAACTTGTCTGGCTCTGCCGTTCGGCATCTTCAGCGCGCAACAAATCTGTGATGGTGGCAAGTCCGGCGTTATAGCGGTTCTTGAGGATGCGAAGGCTCTCTGAGGCTTGCGCCATTGCTGCTCGCGCTGTTTCCAGCGAAAGTTGCGCGGTTTTCCGTTGGATGTGAGCACGGCTCACTTCCGTCCGTATATGCTGCTGCGAAAGATCCAGTTGCGCATCGATTCTCTGCTTTGCGGCGTTTTCCCGCGCAAGCTGAGCGCGCTTTCCCGCAGGCAGAATATCGATACTGACTTGTATTCCTGCGACCCAATTGTTGCCCCCAGAACCGGCAAGTGAGTTACGATCTTCTTCCCAGTTTCCGTAGGCGCTCACGCGAGGCCCGAAGTCCGATTTCGCGGCACCTACAGCGGCCTTTTGCGCCGATTGCACCTGTCCAATCGCAGCCAAATCGGGACGCATCTTTGCGGCGCTGATCAACTCCTCTTCAAGCGAGAGTTCGGGAAACGAATGGAAATCAAGAGGCTTTAACTCCGAAGGCTTCAGGTCCTTGTCGCCCATTGCCTCGCGCAAATCCGCCCAAGCAAGTTCCAAATCTCCTTGGGCCGCAATCAACTCCTGTTTGCGCGCTGCCACATTGACTAGCGCTGACATGCGATCCGATTCAACGGCAAGGCCCGCCTTGACGCGCTCCTCCACAGAAGCTAGCAGTGCCGCCGCCGTCTCCTGTTCATGCTGAGCTACATCGATCTCCCGCTGCGCATAGAGTACGGACTGATACGCTCGGACAACCCGGAGAACAATCTGCTGATCTACAGCCTTCGCCGATGAGGAGGTGCTTGCTCGCAACAGATCGGTGCGGTGAATCTCCCTCTGGGTCTTGAATGAATCGAATCCAACCCAGGAACCGGAAAAGCGCGTAGAGAAGTTGCCGATAGGTTGCGGGCGGTTTAGAGCGTTCAGTGCAAAGTCGGCCTGCGTGAATTGCTGCTGCCTCAATCGAGTTCCAAAAGCATAAACGGGATCGTTTCCGCGGGAGATATCTTCAGTGAAGTTCAGTTTCGGCAGCAACTGAGTGCGCGCTAACCTTACCTCGGCGTTGGCTGCCTTACTGTCGGCGCGCGCAACCGCAACTTCTGGATTTTGCTGGAGTGCCCGATCAATGGCTTGCCGGAGCGTGAGTGGCTCTTGCGCGCTGGCGGCAAGGCATCCCAGGACACTCAGAACGGCTATCCAAAATAAGCGAAACGTGTGAAAACTCATGTAGGTGTCCTTGACGAAAGCGTTCACTTAAATAGAGTCACAAATAACGGGATTTGTTACAAATAGCGCAATAATAATGATTATGATTTCGTACTTCCTTGAATCCATGGTGCTTATTTAGATCCAGAAGCGCTCTTGACCAAATTGACATGTACAAAAATTCCCGCGTTCGCCAATTAAACGATCCTTGTGATGTTGAGAATATGGCACACTTTCATCTCCGCATGGTGGTAGGCTAATCGCAAGCAGGAGCTGCCGTTTCTTTGCAATGCGAGGTCGAGGCGAGCCAACTGAGTAATCCTGGCTGCATTCGCAGAGATGGACTGCTGTTCGGAAGGACGACAATACGCTATGACGATTCCCGTTGACGGCGCCACTCCGCAGAATACCCGCTTGCAGCACTGGCTGCGAATTGAGCCACAGCAAAGGCCGAAGGTTTACGAGCAGATTTACGACACGGCTGATATGTCCAGCCTCAACTACTGGCTTGGAATCATCTTTTCGTCAGGAATTGCAGCACTAGGCCTAGTGTTGAACAGCCCCGCCGTCATTATTGGCGCGATGCTCATCTCTCCTTTGATGGGACCGATTATGGCCGCTGGATTGGCTCTCGCAGCAGGCGACTTGTATCTCGCGGCAAAAGCCTTCGCAAACCTCGTCGCCAGCATAACTCTAGCAATTGCTTTCTCCGCTTTCATCGTTTGGCTTCTGCCTTTTCATTCTGTAACCGGCGAGATATTGGCGAGAACCAATCCTACGCTGCTCGACCTCGGTGTAGCTTTGCTCTCTGGATTGGCTGGCTCAGTAGCGGTGTGCCGTGTTGGCGGAGGGGATGGAGTCACGACTCTGCCGGGAGTGGCCATTGCGGTTGCATTGATGCCGCCACTCTGTACGGTCGGCTTCGGATTGGGAAGTGGAGCAAACACCAGAATCATGGGCGGGGCAGGCCTTTTGTTCCTGACCAATCTTGTCGCTATTGTGGCCTGTGCATTTGTTGTGTTCCTGCTGACGGGGATGAACGCACCAGAAATTCGCGCGGAAATGGAGCACGCCCGAAAGGGCGAGTTGCTGGCACAGAAGCTATCGCAAGGTCCACTTTCCAGAGTGTTGGTCAACAGCGGCAAGCTTCGGTGGCGAATCTTGATGCTTGTCGTTTTGCTCGGAGCCATAGCCCTTCCCTTGCGCACGGCATTCAAGCAGGTTGCAGGCGAAGCCATTGTGAGAAGTACGGTTCAAGATGTTGTAAAAGGGCTGTTGCCGTCAAGAGCGATTGTCTCTCAACGCGTCGAAGTAGGGCGAGAGAGTGTAGCGGTACACCTGATTTCGACTCAGGCCGTTCCAGAAAAGAAGATTCAAGAGGCTGAGCAGATGATCGAAAGGCGCTCGGGGCGCAAGGCGATGCTATCTGTCACAAGCATCGCAAGCCAGAGTGAACTAGCCGAACTGACGCAGCAGCTCTCGGTATCATCGCAACTTGCGCTTGTCGCGCCAGTGAAGTCTCTGGAAGATATTCACAACGAGGTGGTCGCCCGCATAAAACCGATTCTCATTGATGCCTGGCCTGCCGAAGCGCCTATACAGGATTATGATGTGGCGTTTAGCCCATCTGGAATCGTCTTCAACGTTCGATATGAAAATGCTCACGTACTTGGAAAAATTTCGCAGAACCTCATCGCCAAGCAACTGCGAGAGAAGCTTGGCATACAGGATCTTTCCCTCGTTGCGCAACGTATTCCTCCATCCAGAAATACATCCAGAGAATTGAAGAAGAAGCCACACTGAAAACGACGACCTGTGCAAGGGGCCCTTGGCCGACACCGGAAAAACCAGCATTGAGTCGATCAGGAATGCTGTTTTGAATCGGGTTTTCTGGATGGCAGGCTATCTGACGCAAATCCTTTGCTGAAACCGGCACCGAACGGCCTGCCTTTAATTGCTTCAGCTTGGCAGAGTGGCCATATCGTACGCCACAGTAAGGACAGGGCACCTTGCCTCCACGATGATCGGAAAAGCCCCTGAAGTTTTACTTTTGGATCCAAAATGGGTACTCTTCCTGAGTCCGAGAATCAGTAGGTCGATCTCTCTTTCGTCAATATGCTTTAGAATCTCGACGTGCGGCCGTCCGACACTGATAAACGTATGTGGTTCGCAGATCTGGCGCACATTCTGTGGCATAATTGCTCCTACCGCCCCGTAAAAGTTCTCTTGAAGACGAGGGCGGTGCTCTGCGTCATCAATATCGCTTGTTCGAATCACGTTCAAGACATTTAGCTCAGCGGAGAATACGCCCGCCAATGCAACGGCAACTAAAGCTCCATGGGCCGCTTCCGCAGTGCAATCGGAGGCATAGAGGATTCGCCGAATCTTCAGCTCGTCTGCAAGGAGAGCATTCACTTTTGGGCCAACAGTGAGAGCCGGTTCGCTCGAATAGCGCAGGATTCCTTCCGCAGTGGAACCGAGAACCAGGCGATCGAGAGTGCCTCCGCCATGAGTTCCCATTACGACAAGAGATGGGCTTCTGCTGCGCGCCAAGTCTGGGATCTCCTTACGAGGGTCTCCTAGAAGCAGAACAGTTTCTGTGGCGCCCCGTCCAGCCGAAAGCGCTTTCGCTGTCAGCAGTAGGTCACGATTCAATCCAATTCGCTGTTGACTGGAGTCGGGACGCTCTGTTTCCACCTCAAGAGCAGCTTGGGACAAGATGAATCCGTGCGCAACCATCAGACTTGAACCAAAGTGTTTTGAAAATGCCGAGGCATACAGACCAGCATTTGTTGATGCCGGTGAGAAGTCAGTCGCAAAGATTACGGAATTAAACTGGATCATTAGAGTCTTTCCACCAGGACCATCTACTTTCTCCATGGGGTTGTCTATCATGGTTGAACTCCCGTCTGGAAGTCGATCATCGATATTGCAAAGTTATACTGCGACCGTGCGTTGGCATTGCCTATGGCAGCTTCTGTTTGCTGAAGTTCAGCCTGACTCAACTCAACAATCGAGCTTAGCCCAAGATCGTATCGGGTATTTGCGAGGTCCAGCGCAGTGTTTGCCTGCTTCAGAAGTTCGGTCGTTACGGTCACCTTTTGCAATGCCGTATTTGCATTCAGCCACGCAGTTCGAACATCACGGACCACCTGCTCCCGGAGGACACGCGTCTGCTCCGCTGCAGCCTGCGCTTGCAATCTGGCTTCTGCGGTTTGAGACGTAAACCTAAACCCATTAAAAATCGGAATATTCACGTTGCCGCCAATGGCTCCATACCAATCAGAGGTGAAGTATTGTGACGATCCAACGGGAGTGCCACCGACGACACTCATAGCGCTGATCGTCGGAAGAATTTGCTCATGCTGTGCTCTACTGAACTTCTGCGCGGCCTGCTCGCTGAACTTCAAGGACTGAAGATCAGGTCGGTTTTGTATTGCCTGTGCGATAAGAATCGCGGAATCCGCTGGTAGAGGTGGCAGAGTGGCTTCATCGTCAATAAGCTGGATATTCATTTGCTGGTCGTATCCAAGCACGGCGCTCAAGGCAGCCTTTGCCGCGTCGAGATCGTTCTGCGCATTGAGCTGAAAAAGTTTTGTCTGAGACAGGTTGACTTGAGCAAAGCTCAAGTCCAGATTCGACCTCAGCTTGGATGAAGTAAGTGCACTCACCTGATCGGTTAAAGTCTGTCGTGCAGCGACTGTCTGCTCGGCAACCTTCAAAGTCTCTTGGGCCTTGATGACTGCATAGAACACCTGATCGGTTGCCAGCACGATGTCCTGTCGGCTTGCTTCGGCATCAGCTGCTCGCGCCTTCTCTTGCAACTGCGCAGATGCCACGAGATTCCGAGTACGTCCGAAGTCTGTGATGAGTTGATTCACTTGTACGCCCATGCCTGCGTGTTCTAGAAGGCTTGAGGCAGTAAGATACCCGCTGGAAATCCGGCTTCCCGTATTGGCTGTGACAGCAGTCAAGTTACCACTCATATTGGGGAGTTCATCTGAGCGGCGTTCACGCACCATTTGATGCTGAATTCTGGCAATCAATTGGCTGATGCGAACGCGCGGATTGTTCGCTATTGCAATCTGCTCGGCCTGCTGACGTGTAAGCAGCGTTGGGCCGTCGGCGGCAGTCTGTGACGATGAAAAGATGGATGTTTGTGCAGTTTGCGCACTCACAAGCAATGCCGCATGCGCATTGGGAGCATCCGGCAGCTTGACTGCTGGAGTCTGAGCGCACAGTTGAAGCACTATGAACAAAAGCATAAGAAGTGAGGTAATGCTCTTTCGGTTGCACCCCATCGTTACACCTCCCCAATCGTCAATGCCTGATCCTTCTTGCGGTGAATCAGAAGATATGCTGCCGGAACCAGAAATACCGTAACAATAACCGAAACAGAAAGACCGCCAAGAATTGCACGCGCCAACGGAGCGTATTGCTCACTGCCCGGCTCCAAAGCCAGCGCCATCGGGAGAAGACCAAGAATAGTTGCCAGGCTTGTCATCATGATGGGGCGCAGCCTGGCTTTGCACGATTCAATCAATGACTGCTTGAGCTCTCTCCCTTCTTTGCGCAGAGTCCCGGTAAACTCGACAATCAGAATACTGTTTGAAACTGCGATTCCAGTTGTCATCACAATTCCCATAAGCGACATCACATTCAATGTCGATCCAGTGACAAATAGGAAAACCAACGCCCCAGTAAGTGCAGGAGGAATGGCCAGCAGGATGATAAATGGGTCGGAAAAAGAGGCGAATTGTGCCATCAGAATCAGGTATACGAGCACAACGGCGAGGATGAGGCCGATGCCAAAGCTGGAGAAGGATTGCTCCATGTCTCGTACCGTGCCCTGCACTTTGACCGTTACGCCACTGGGAGGGTGAATCTGCTTCACAATCGAATCAACCTGATGGTTGACTCGGCTCAGATCCTCTGTCTTCGGCATAATGTAAATATCAAACTCGCGACGTAGCTGATAGTGGTCCACTTCCGTTGGTGTGTTAATTTCTTTGATGTCCGCAACGGATTCCAGCGGCGTCGTATCGGCGCCGTCAGGCGACCGAAGCGGAATTTGCCGGAAATCGGTCATTGTCTTAATTTCCGTTTCGGGGTACTGAACGGTCAGCATGTAGCTGTTGCCTGTCTTTGGGTCAACCCAAAAGCTCGGTGCAATCATTCCGTCCGAGGTAAGCGCAGTGATTACATTGTCTACGACATCTTTTGGCGTAATCCCAAGCAACCCTGCACGTTCCCGATTAATATTCAACTCCAACCCTGGATAGTTGATGTCTTGCGGTATGAGAACGTCATTTACAGAGTCAAGTAGTTTTACCTTGGCCGCAGTTGTCGTAGCAAGGTCATACGCTTCTTGTAAATTGTTACCTGTGATCTGAATATCGATTGGAGCAGGCTTGCCCTGATTCACAACCGAGTCGACCAAACCGCCAGCCTGAAAGTACGTAGCGGCATCGGGAAAATCAACACTGAGCCTTTCGCGCACTTTCTGCATATAGACATAACTCCCGGTCCTGTGGTCCTCTTTCAGACTGACCTGGATGAACGCCGTGTGCATCCCGGAGTTGGAGGTATACATAGCGGACATGTCGGGTGTGATTCCAATATTGGAGACGATCATGTTCAGATCCTGCGGGGAGATGACGCTCCGGATGTCTTGCTCCATTTTCGCTATGTAATCGTCTGTTACCTCAATTCTGGTGCCCGCTGGCACCTTCACATTTACAACAAACTGACCGGGATCGGTGCGAGGGAAAAATGCTTTGCCTATCAGTGGATAGATGGCAAAGCTCAGCGCTACAGCCGCACAGATTATAGATACAATCATTCCGGCGTGATCCAGGGCCATGTCAAGTTTTCTTGTATACCATGCTTCCAAGCTGCGAAATGCGAGATTGAACTTCTCAGCAATCACACGGAAAACGCGAATTCTTCCTTTTTTGATGGTTGTGGATTCAAAGGACGTTCTCGATGGAATTTCAAGGGACGGCTCGTCGCTGGAATCGATTGTAATGAACTTGGCGCAGAACAAGGGCACAACCGTCATGGCAACAGCATAAGAAGCAAACATGGCAATGACAACGGCCAACGCCAATGCACTAAAGAGATATTTGCTTACGCCAACAAGCAAAAGTACCGGGAAGAACACGATACTAGTACTAACGGTTGAAGCCAGAACCGCAAGTTGCACCTCTCTGCCACCGCGCTCGGCAGCAACCACCGAAGGTTCTCCCATCTCTAAATGGCGGAAGATATTTTCGAGCACAACCACAGAGTTGTCGATAAGCCGGGATAGCGCCAGTGCCAGTCCACCAAGCACCATCGTGTTGATGGTACTGCCCCCAAGATTCAGTCCGAGGAATGTGGCCAGGACAGAAACTGGAATCGATATCAAAACCGCGATTGTTGCTCTGACATTTCCGAGGAAGAGAAGAATCATCAACGCCGTTAGGCAAAGACCGATCGTGCCTTCGTTGATAACATTCTTAACAGCGATCTTGACAAATGCGGACTGATCAAAGACCACATTTGTCTTCAGAACGGATGGAATGTCGAGGAGGTGCGCAACTGCCTTCTTGACGCCATTCACAATGGTGATAGTGTTTGAATTTCCCCCTTGCTTGAATATGGGAATGTAGACCGAGTGCTGCCCATCTACACGAACAATATTGGTCTGCAACTGCCCGGCATCTTTTGCCTGGCCAATATCGCCCACCATGACGGATGCATTACCTACGGTTTTCAAGGGCAAATCGTTGATCTGATCCACAGCGGGCACTTGGCTGTTGGCATAGATGTTGTAGTCCTTCATGCCAATACGAACGTCGCCTGCAGGAAGGATGAGATTTGACTTGTTGAGCGAATCCACAACATCCATGACGCTCATCTGGTGAGCCTCAAGCTTTACCGGATCGACGTATACCATAATCTGCCGGTATCGCCCGCCATACGGTTGCGGAACCGATGCTCCCGGGACGTTGGCGACCTGGTTGCGGACGGTGAACTGAGCCAGATCCTTGAGTTGAGTTTCATTCAGGCCCTGCCCTTTGAGCGTAATTAGACATACAGGCTGATTGGCCGCATCGAACTTCAGGACAACTGGAGGAAGTGTGCCGGGTGGCAGTCGTCTTAGATTCGCCATCGCTAGATTCGATATATTGCTGACTGCCGCGTTGCCGTCTGTGCCAGGTTGAAAATAGATTTTGATCAGGCTGACACCGGGCAGTGAGCGGGATTCAATATGGTCGATTCCACTGCCGAGAGTAAAAAAGCGTTCATAGCTATTGGTGATGTCCGACTCAATCTGCTGTGGCGGCATTCCAGAATAGAATGTCGCCACCACCACCACAGGAATGTTGACCTCCGGAAAGAGGTCTACCGGCATATGCACGACCGTGGTGATACCAACCACAATCACAAACAGGCACATCATCAGGATAAAGAAAGGGTATTTGATTGCGAAAGATGACATTACTGGTCACCTCCCTGCTTCGGCATCGAAATCGTGCTGATTTTTGGCTGAACAATCTGGCCGACCTGATAGTTCGACTGCCCGGAGACAATCACGAACTGTTGTTCGGCAACGCCCTTGGTAATCTCAACTTGATCTGGACCTTGAATTCCGAGTTCGACAGGTACCTTCTGAACTTTGTTGGCCGCATCCACGATCAACACATACGGCTGTCCATTTTCCTTGAGAACAGCACCTGCTGGAACTGTGAGTACATCTATCTGTTTCTGAAGGACAATGGCTGCCTCTGCCGTCATTCCGGTACTGAGCGCGAGATCTGCATTGGGGACATCGACCTCTGCCAGCATGGTGCGAGTTGCGGTTGTCAACTCGCGTGTAAATCGAATAATCTTTCCAGAAATATGTTTTCCATTGGCCTGGAGCTTGATCTCGACGTCACCGCCGACCTTGATATAGGGCACATCCTCTTCTGGCACAGGCATGCGCAGGCGTAAAAGATCACTCTGGGCCAATTTCACCACGGGCATTGATTGCGTATTTGAGGTCGTCCCTGACTGTATCAGCGAGCCAACATCCGCATAACGCATTGTAATGACGCCTGCAAAGGGAGCGGTTACGACCGAATAGCCCCGCAACGCTGTAATGCGCTGATGATCAGCATTCGAGACGCCAAGTTGCTCTTGAGCGGCTGCAAGCGCTGCTTTAGCGGCATTTATCTTCGCCTCTGCGTCCAGGTCTTTTGCCTGGTAGTCGTCCAATTCTTGTTGGGCAACCAGTCCGGGACGTACTTTGGCAGCCGCTGCAAGGCGCGTATACGCAGCATGAAGCGCAGCATGGCCGGCCTCCGCGAGTCCCACTCCGCTTCGCGCTCTTGCAATCTCAGACTGGCTATGTCTTACCTCGGCCTCTGATCCTGCAACTTGCGCATTCAATTCAGGAACTTCCAGAGTGGCGATGACCTGTCCGCTTTTGACCCGATCGCCAATATCGACGTTGATACGGCGGATGTATCCGGAAACCTTTGCATGCAGATCGACTTCCTGATAAGGCTGAAACTCGCCTGCAACTGTAAGCGTATTGGACAAGTCGCCTCGCGTGACCTGCGCTACCGAGGCAGTCACCGGTGCTACCGAGGCGGGCTGTCTTTTCTTGCAACCAGTGAAGACCAGGCACGACAGCGCAACAAAGAACGTCGCCCCAATGACGACTGTTGGAGATCGCATAGACATGAAGAAACACCTATTGAAGTACGGATAAAGTGGACGTATTCCAATATCTATAGACGCAGCCCTGCCGCGAGGCATGGACCGGACTAGATGCTTGGAAAGAACAGCCTAATGCGAAGGGAATAAAACAGGAGGGGGGCGAAACGAAAAATAGTTTGAGTGAACACACAGCGGCTGGAGCGAATCGTCATGGATACTCGCGGTCCGCCTACTAATTACTGCCGTAAGACGCAGGCCTATCGCCAAAGATACTATCAAAAACAGCGAGCAAAACTCCGACACGTGTGGATGTGTGGATGCGGGACGAATCGAAATCCCATCTCTCCGAGAAACGGGCCTTTCTCTTTCGGAGAGTAATTTCGCATGGGGGATAGATCTCGAAAGTCCGTCCGTTGGGGAGTACAAAGACATCTTGTACTTCAAGCCCCATCCAAACACGGCGCAGGCCAAAAGTAATACTCCCATCGCGGTGAGAGTGGATATGCGGCGATTTGTGCTGTTTATGCGCATGATGCGATGGGCCACGATCGGATCAGGCGAACCGGATACACTTCGCCTCTAGCTAGTATCAAGTAAACCCGCATTTTACGCAAAAGTTGCGCTTCACCTGGAAATGAGCCGACGAATTCAGCGCACAGCGGACGGATCTTCTAAGTGGCTGATATATAGCGATATACGCACGCAAAGTTGAACTGTATGAAGGTTGCTCCTTCCATCTCACTACGCGCTCTCGGGTGGACAGCCCAGCGCGCTATGAAACCGTGTGCTGAACGGGCTTTCTCCATCCGTTCGGAGCATGGCTGCCTATCGGTCGAAGTGGCCATTCTGCAAACGGCGCACTCGACCAACGATACCGGCAAAGCCCTGCACGAAGCCGCCGGCCACTACAAGGTGGACGTGGCCGCAATCACGGCCAATATCAAGCAGAAGTTCGCAGCCAAGGAAAAGGCCAAGACCGCGAAATGGCCATGTCGAAACCGCCAGCCAAGGCCGTCAGGAAGACCGCTGCCGCCTAACCGCTAATTACCAGAAAGACCGCGCGGAGCCAGAATTCCGGGTTCCGCATTTTTATATCCGTTGCCCATCTGCCCGCCCTCATTCGTGCTTTCGTTTCCTCGTTAGGGCACTTTTCGCCTACCCGACGGGCATGAGCGCGCTGCGGCACAGCCCGCCAGAGATTCTGATACTGGTATCTGCGCGTGTTCGTCGCTTCGAAGGTGGGTGGGTTCGACACTCGGCAATTTCGCGTCAAGTGAGATAAGACAAGAGTCAATTCAAGGTTTTCCGATGCTCCAGTATAGGAGCGGGTTCAGCTACGCTAGGGTGCTATGGCCTCTGACTGAACTCGAATCAAGATGAGGATATGTGCAACTTTTGGTATCATTCATCCATCGCATCAAGATTATGTAGATCGGCGCGATTCGCCACACAAGGTGAGCAGTCAAAGCAACCTGAGGAATAAACTTACGGTATGGAGATTACTTTTCAAACCGGAATTCTCCTGCTTCTAATTGCAGCTGTTGTAGCGATGCTGACCAGGAGGTTGCGTCTCCCCTATAGCGTAGGACTGGTAGTTGCTGGAATTGCTCTTGCTACTTTGCCGTTTGCGCCCAAGGTTAGCCTTACCAAAGATCTCCTCTTTACTGTGTTGCTTCCCCCACTTCTATTTGAGGCCGCATTCTACATTTCCTGGAACCAGTTACGGCGGAATTCTCCGGTCATTCTCGTTCTGGCTACCCTCGGCGTCTTACTTTCAGCCTGCGTCACCGCAACGGGAATGCATTTTCTGATGGACTGGCAATGGATTGCCGCACTGGCGTTCGGCGCACTGATTGCGGCAACCGATCCCGTTTCCGTGATTGCGACCTTCAAGGAAGCGAAGGCGCACGGTCGCCTGCTAGTGTTGATCGAGGCGGAGAGCCTGCTCAACGACGGCACGGCGGCAGTTGTTTTTGGCGTTGTGATCGCGCTTGCTGCGGGCCAACGAATCTCATCGGTTGAGATCGCCGCCATGCTCTTGAAGACAATTGGGGGCGGTATACTCTGCGGCGGGGCTGTTGCGCTTGGAGCGCTCTTACTCACTGGTCGAACGGAAGACCATCTCGTGGAGATTACATTCACGACGGTCGCAGCGTATGGCTCGTTTCTGCTCGCCGATCACTTCGGACTGTCCGGCGTGTTGGCTACGATCACCGCAGGACTCGTCATGAGCAATTTCAAGCCTCTGGGAGGAATCTCGGAACGAGGGAAGGAATCCGTGCAGGCATTCTGGGAATACGCTGCCTTTGTTGCAAATTCGCTGGTATTCCTTCTGATCGGAATGCACGAGGCTCATCAGAATTTCATCGCGATATGGCTTCCTGCGGTGATAGCAATTGCATTGGTAACATTAGGCCGGGCAGTTGCAATCTACCCTTGCTGTCTTCTCTTCTCGCGCAGTGCGCTTCGCGTTACAGCGAAACATCAGCATATCCTTTTCTGGGGCGGGCTGAGAGGAGCACTGGCGCTCGCACTTGCCCTTGGGCTTCCCATAGAGATTCCTCTGCGCGAAGAAATCATTACGATCAGTTTTGCCGTGGTCGCTTTTTCCGTTTTTGTGCAAGGATTGACGATGGTTCCTTTCCTTCGCAGAATGGGAGAGATTCCTGAAATATAGGATTCTTCTTCGAAGGCTAGTCGCCATCGTGCGTGCTTTCTTTTAGTTATTGATTATTTATACATGGAGCCCTCCGAAGCAAGCTGAAGGCATTTAGCCCCGATCTGGAGAGCTGTGGTTGAGACCGCACTTATTGTTGTTTTGCTTTATTCAGTTTGGAATGGAGTACAGCATTAACCGCAGTTGGCGTTTCCCTTACCTTAGTTGCACGTTGAAGGTGGCGTGGCAATGGACATCGGGCTTGAATTCCACGATCTCTTGCTTGTCATCTTTGTTGATGTAAATGTACATAGGCTTCTTGAGAGCCCCGGGTAGATTCGTAATCTTCAATTGCCCATCTACGCCCGTATAGGCTTCAAGGTCGATTCGCTTTACTCCCATTAGGCCGTACCTAACACGCGTCGTAATCTTGGCGCCGTAAATTGGCTTCAAGTCGATGCCGGTCACGGCAATGAGCGCAGAGCAAGTTCCAAGATCGGCCGAGATCTCCATGGGCGTAACTGTACCCGCAGAACTTTGGGCGTTTCCAGATCGGGGAGAGAACACTACGAGGTTCAATATCAGCAGGACAGTCAAAGACAGGCTACGCATATCTTTAAGTATAACGCTGTGCAAAGAATGCAATTTCTTTATACTTGAGTAGTGAAATCTTTGGAGAGTGCCATTCCAGTAACATCACGCTATTGGGCCAGGTTCTCGGATTTGTATTCGCGCCTATTTGCATGGCTCATGCGCAGGATGCCGAACGAACGGCAACGCGTGCTGGCGGTTACCATCCTTGCTGGTGGCCTCTGCGGCTTGGCCGCAGTTGCCTTCCACTTGAGTATCGGCTGGGCCGAGTCGTTGATGATTGTTCGCGCCAACACAGCCCTTGGGGATAGCTGGATCTGGTGGACGATTCTTACCCCAGCGCTGGGCGGCCTTGTAGCTGGCTTGGGTCTGACCTACCTCGCTCCTGCCGCTGCAGGCAGCGGCATTCCTCAGGTCAAAGTTGCCTACTCCCTACGGCATGGCCTGATCTCTCTACGTGAGACTGTTGGCAAGTTCGTGTTATGTGCCGTACAGATTGGCTCTGGCGCATCGCTGGGTCTCGAAGGCCCCACGGTGCAGATTTGCGCAGGGGTTAGTAGCTTGCTGGCTCGCGCAGCGCGACTCAGCCCCACGAACCGTAAGCGAATGGCCTCGGTGGGCATGGCGGCAGGTATCGCAGCTGCCTTCAATGCGCCGATCGCCGCCATCACTTTCACGTTGGAAGAGTTAATTGGCGACTTAGATCAAACGATGCTCTCTGGCGCATCGTTGCCGCTGCCTTGGCTGCTTACGTGGAGCACTCCATTCTTGGCTCGAATCCGATCTTTCATGTGAATCGCAACTATACGCTCGGCAATGCTTCATCGCTTGTATGGTATGCCGTGCTAGGCTTGCTGGCGGCGATTGTTTCGGTGACCTTCACGGATTCGCTGCTCTGGTTGCGTGCCCAATTCAAGCGCCTGACAGCAGTTCCCAAATGGGTGCATCCGGCCATCGGAGGACTGGCCACGGGATGCCTGGCCGTGGTGGCGCTGGCGCTGTTTCACCTAAACGGCATCGCCGGCGATCCCTACAAGACCCTCACGCTGGCGCTGACTGGCTCGATGGGGACATTGCCGGTACTGGCAATGGTAGCCTTTTGCGTGCTCAAACTGGTCGCCACAGTTTGTTCCTATTCGAGCGGCGGATCCGGCGGAATCTTTGCCCCATCGCTTTTCATGGGCGCCATGCTGGGTGGCGCGGTTGGTTACATTGATGTTGCTGTGTTTCACCACTCTTCTGATGCCATCGGCGCCTTTGCCGTTGTCGGTATGGGCGCGGTTTTTGCCGGAATCGTTCGTGCGCCCATGACATCTGTACTCATTGTCTATGAAATGACCGCCAGCTACAGCATGGTGCTTCCGCTGATGATTGCCAATATGAGCGCCTTCGCACTGGCTCGCCATTGGCGCCGCACTCCCGTCTATGAGGCGCTGCTGGAGCAGGACGGTATCTATCTGCCTCGGAGGAGTATGCAACGCGACCTGCGCGGAGCCGCGAAGCCGTTCGTACCTGAACCCTCAGCGGAGGTGAAATCTCCTAAGCAAAACACTGCGATCCGTGACAATTCATCTCAAGGATGAACATCTCATCCAATTTAGTTGGCAACCAGCGTATTTTTAGTTGGCAACCAGCGTATTGACCAATAGCGCCGTTTTGCTCCCATTCACCACGGCAGCAGTCACGCGCACCTTATCACCCTTATGGGGTTGATACTTGGATCCAATCATAGCTCCATATACAGTCTCGGCCACAGTGTTTGAAGTGAGTTTGAAAGACTTGAGCGCTCCTGATTCGTCTGCGATTGAGATTGAATTCTTGCCCCCAATCTTTACGATTGTGCCGGTGTCCTTCGAGAAGGGCCCTGCTCCGAGACTCCGCAATGCAACTGCCGTTCGCACGTCGCCGCCGCCAAAATAGAAGACGATTACATATGCCCCCTTCATTTTGAAGGAGTCAACTGCGGTTGCGCTGGCACGAATGTCTTTGTCGAATTCGATTGGGGTTTTAGGATTCGTCAAATCCTTGAAAAAGCCTTCAGACCGGTTGTCGGTAAAAACCGTAATCGTCTTGGCAGACGAATCGATGGAGGTCACTGTCCCTGAAAGAGCATGAACCACCTCTTGCGCTGTCGCTGCATCAGAGACCAACAAAAAACATGCCGCCAGAAGACAGGTTTTCAATATTTCCTTCATCATATGCTTTCTCCGGTGTTCTACGGTTATGCAGTCTGGTAAGTTGATTGGAAGCGAAGTTTCCACGCAAACTTCGTTTCAAAAGGAAGAATCGTTGCAGCCCATCCTGCAAGGGCTGGGCTGCAGCGAATTCGCTCAAATTGCCACGTCGGCAAAAAGTGGACCGAATAGGTTCATTGATGCCTTAGTGGTCCAAAGAAAATCCCGCGCGACGATTCTTCTGCCAGCAAGCCTCAGTGGACTCTGTGCAGAAGGGCTTTTCCTTGCCGTAGCTGATAATCCTGATGCGGCTGGCAGCCACGCCGGCGTCAATCAAATACTTCTTGGCAGAGTCGGCGCGATTCTGGCCGAGAGCCAGGTTGTACTCGTTGGAGCCGCGCTCGTCGCAGTAGCCGCCAATAAGAATCTTTGCGGTTGAATGGCTCATCAGGTACTTCGCATCGCTTGCGAGAGTAACTTGCGCTTCGGTGCTTACATCGTACTTATCGTAGTTGAAGAAGATGTCCTGAACGTTGGCTTTGAACTCCTCATCGGCGCTCATGGTGTTGACAGGAGCAGCCACAACCGGCGGTGGAGCGTTGACGGTAATGCGAACAGAGGCCTCCACTGTACCTCCTGCACCCTTAGCGATCAATTGATAGCTAGTCGAAACGGCCGGGGTCACTGTCTTCACACCAGAGGTAGGGACATCACCCAAGCCCTCAATAGAGGCCGTGGCGGCATTCGTTGTACTCCAGGTCAGCACAACACGATCGCCAGCCGTAACCAAAGTAGATGAGGCAGTGAGCTTCGCAGTGGGTGCAGGCACGACTACAGCAGGGGCCGTTGGAGCGGTCAGCGGGGCCATCTTCTTCTTACAACCCGCAACAGTAACTAAGGCAACGAGCAGAGCAACAGAAATCAGAATTCGATTACGGCAATCCAATGGAATACTCCTTCAGAAAAAGTATGAGCATTTTCCTGGCGACTTGACCGATATTTTTCATCCTGCCATCGTTGCCCATCTTGCAGGCACTCTCTTGCAGGCCACTGTGGTACAGGCCTTGATCGTTCATGAAAAAGCCATAGTTGAGGCCGACACCCCTTTCTCTTCGTAGACAAAGACCTTGCCGGCACGCCCGTTTGCCGCAATCTTCCATGAGAGAAAACTGGCAGCATAAGCAACATTGTGGATCAAAAACTCCAACAAGGCGTGTTCCTTTTGGGACAGTAGAACTGCATATTTGTTGTTTGCTGTTGTCGCGAGCCTGTGCTCGGGTTGCCTATAATGAGTTGAATCGCTTGTCTTTATGATTCTTCCTGGCCGGACATCCGCGAGAGTGGGCCCCTTCAATGGCGAATGAGAGCAAAACAAGATTTGATGTCGATGCATTCCTGAAGAATGCCGGGCCGGGGCGCAAGATCGTCCAGTTGAACAGCGCGCAAGCCTTTTTTTATCAGGGAGATCCGGCTGATTGCGTTTTCTACCTGCATAAGGGCCGCGTTAAAATCTCGGTTCTCTCCTCGGCCGGGAAAGAAGCCACAATTCGCCTGGTCACGGCCAGCAACTTTTTCGGTGAGAAGGCGATGGCCACAGAACCGGGGCTGCGTGTGACAACGGCCACGGCCGTTACCGCCTGTACCGCGCTCAGAATTGAGAGGTCGGAATTCCTCCGGGTCATGCACGAAGAACAGGCGTTTTCTAACTTGTTCTCCTCTTTCCTGCTGGATTGCAGCTTGAGGACGCAAGCGGATCTAGTCGATCAGCTCTTCAATCGAGCAGAAAAGCGGCTGGCGCGTGTGCTCCTGCTGTTAGCAGAGTATGGCGAGCCGGGAGAGGAGAATACGCTGATTCAGCCGATCTCCCAGGAGGCTCTTGCGGGCATGATTGGCAGTACACGGCCTCGTGTCAATGCCTTCTTGAGTCGCTTTCGCAAGCTCGGATTCATTGAATACAACGGCCGCATCCGTGTTCATAAATCACTACTGAGCGTGTTTCTGCGCGATTAATAGGATTGCGTTATTTGGGATCATCTGGAGATGAATTCCCCTTCGAACCAGCGGCGGCAGATGTGCCGCTGGTCGAAGAGACGCCTTTTGGCGCAGTCTGTGCCGGATCGGGTGATCCTCGTTGCGATGAAGCCGCAGCGGATGATCCAGGCTGAGTAGCGGCTCCAGCGGTGGACTGCGGCGATCGGTTCGTGGCGAGAGGTGCTGTGGATGGAGTATTCGAAGGTGTTGCTTGTCCGGTCGCCGGGGCAGGTGCCGCGCCCCCAGTGGTTGAAGGCTTTGGACGAGGTGCGGCAATCGTGCCTTGCCCCGCAGTTGGACTTCCTGAGGTTGTGGCGGAGGAAGGGCTTGATTGCGTGCTCACGGCTAGTGGATTCGGAGCGGGTTTTGAGGGAGCCGCAGGCACCGGGGTGGATGGCCGTACAAGTGCTTCCGCCGGGAAAAGCACGGAGTTTACAACCGATGGATCGTCATGCAACTTTACATAGAGTTGTCCGGCCGTCGGATGTGGAACCGTGAGGGCGTAGCCGGGAAAGCCCTCGGGAATCTGAATGGAATGAGCGAATTGCGGATCATTTGAAATTGAATTCACCAGGAAAAGCTTGGCACCAGTCAGCTTGCAAGGTTGATCGGACGAATCCGGGCATTTGAGAGCGCCAAAGACAGGTAGACGGACGAGCGTGGCAAGAGACTGCCAGTCGCTTGCAATTCCTTTCTCGATCACGCGGAAGCGCAGAGGTCCGAACGCCGAGGAAGAAAAGGCCTTGTCGGTATCAAGGGTGGCTAGAGCGACCTGAGAATCTTCCAGGGTCAGGCCATTGGCGGTGGTAAGAGTTGTCAGATACGCGCCTTGGACGGTAGCTACTTCTATCTTTTCGTCACCAGAAAAAGCGGCTGGTACTTGCGCATGAATCGAGAATGTCAGTTGAGCATTTTGCGGAAGCTCATCTTGATCGGTAAGCAGGATATTGCTGGTGGAGGTCGATGCGGAAGGCTGAACGCTCTTTCCAATCAGAGTGACTTTGGGTCGGGGCGATGCCACGGTTGTTTCGAGATTGAGCACGCGGCCGTCTTTGAGGGCGACCTTGGCCGTGGAGGCATCTCCCTCTTTCAGCGCGCCAGCAGCATTGGGGTCCGCTGTGAGCAGAGATAGTTCATCTGCATCGTCGGCCGCAGTGTGCGGATTTGGCTTGAAGCTGATCCCGCTCAGTGTAAGTTCTTTCACTTCGCCCAGATGATTGCCCTTGAGTACGCCGGAGAGATCGCCGGCATGGAGGGTAAAGCTGTCAAGATGCCCTGCTTGAGCAAAGGCCTGCAACGTAACCGTGTCGGCCTCTTTGCTGCCGAACTGTTTGACCAGCAGCGTCAGCGCGCCCGGCTTGGCTTTTTTGAGCGGCACCGTGACGAGCACTTCGTTCGGCTTGGTCGATTTCCACTCCGCTTTCTCGGGCTTTCCGGAGGGCTGCTGGAGCATGATGCTGTCGACACAAGCGGCTTCTTGCGCCATGAGATGCACTGTGCCATCATGACCCGCGATCAGAGACTGCTGGTCGTCGTCGGCAAGCTGCCAATGCTGCGGGTGTGCATTCTGAAGACGGAACTCCGGGCCGTTGTACGGCTCAAAACCCCAGTAACCGTGGAGCGAGCCGTCCAGGACATCGCCGAAATTCGAAGGGCTAAGCCCTGCAGTATTCGCTACGAATCCGCCCTTTTCCGCATCGGCCTTCACCGGCAAATCGACGAACTTTCCATTTTTTCCCTTCAGGCGGAGAACCATATCATGGGCGTAGCCCGTTGAAAACACCAACGGAGCTCCCTCGGCTGGCAGAACCAACTCCGTCTTCTCCGCGCAATACACCTCTTTGGGATCGACGGGATGGAGCGGCGGCATCAAGGGTGCTTCAACTGCCGGCAGAGCAACGACTAGCACCGACTTGGGATTGTGAAACGAGGGAACTGCATTGAGTTCGAGTGAAAGCAGCTCACCCTGTTCAGTGGCCAGCGCGGGAATGTACTGGTACTGCGCGGTACGGAAAGATTCCATAATGCGCGCAATGTCCATGGCCGAAGCGATATACGGGCTGGAATAACCAAAATCGGCCTGCCGGGTGCTGCTCAACGCAAAGGCCAAATCGCTCGCGGAACCCGACGTGAGCGCCTGAACGATCGAAGTGCTGTGTCCGTCATTCAAGATCAGCGCATCCTGGCCCTGCATCAGACAGGGAGCCTGCAATTCGGGTATTTTCTGAAGGCAATCAGAATCGAACTTGATAGAGAGGCTGCGTGCGAGCAGCGGCGAGGCCGTTTTCAAATGGCCGAAATCGGTCTGGCTGATTGTTTGGATGGCAGCGAGATAGACTTTCAGACGCGAACGGTCAAGCGTTGCCTGGTTGAGATCCTGCGATGCCCGCACGAAGGCTCCGGGCCGGCCTCGGACGGCGCCGACCAGCGTTTTGAAGTCACCGCCGGTCTCCGGGGCCAGAAAGACGAGTACCTGTTGGGCATCCTTGGGAACTGTGATCTTGAGTCCACCATTGTCCTTGGCATTCCAGGTCTCCGACGAGAAGAACCAGTTTTCCGGCGGCGGGTTGGTCGCGCCGCGCAGAAATGCAGCCACAAGTAAATAATGCGCGGACTGGCCTGGGGGAAGATCGGCCTTGATCGAAAGCTGATCGCCCCCAGCGAGATTGGGAACCTCGGAGATCGGCAGAATCTTGCCGGCATGAGTCACCTTGACTTGCAACTTGGGACCAGCAAGATCGAAGGGTGCAGGATCAGCGAATACGAAACCGGGAACCGCGAGAAGTGCCAGACAAAAGACACGCATCCATGAAGCCATATGAGAAATATAGAACCTCCTATTTGAATAAGACGGCAGCGAGCCTCATTTGTGTTGCCGAGCTATGATGTTCATCGTCAAATCGCTGAAGACCAAAATGCTCATCTTCATACCCCAAAGGAACAACTTCGGAGAATTCTGCGAAGATATTGCAAAAAGCTTTGCTGACAAGCATCAAGTGTCCCGTTTGCAATAGGTTCCCTACAGGTGAAGAGTGTAAAATTCGCATCACGACGATTCAAGCGTGATTATTTTTCTGGAAAACGCGTAAATTGTTTGACGGGAGCACCGGTTTTGTCTTACCAAACGAGCATTAGCACGCATTTGCGCGTGTGACTTCACGCGCTGAGTCGATCTCCATTTTTATCAGATGTGCCGTTTAAATTTATTACAAACGGGAAAATCCCCGGCTCTGCCGGGGGATATTTACTTTCTGGAGAGATGAACACGCCCCGGGCCTCTGCCTTGTAACGGATGCAAACACGATTGTGCGGCGGCAACTGCCGGTATACTGCCTCGTAGGCGCGAGAACAAAAATAGAAATTCCCGCTGGTGCGTGGCGCGAGCCAAAAATAGCAATTCCAGGTAAGAGCAGGAGAGACTGGTGCATATTTCTTTGTCGCAACTGGCAGCAATCGGGCTTGCAGTTGGAGTGAGTGTCGGACTGACGGCGCAGACGCCAGTGGCGGGACAGGCCGCGAAACCACAGGCTGCGGCAACATCTTCGAGGACGGCAGTTCCTGCGAAGGCGGCCGGAGAAGTTTCCGATCCGGTAGCTGATCCGAGGGCCGTCGTCACTTTTGGCAAAGCGCGGTTTACCGTGCTGACGCCGGAGCTGATCCGGATGGAATGGGCGGCGGACGGCAAGTTTGAGGACCACGCCTCGTTTGTGTTTCTGAATCGGCGGCTGCCGGTGCCGAAGTTTAAAAACTTAATTCAAGTGATAGGACCAGGGCCTCATCCGACACCTATCCTAAAGATCTGGACCAGCGCACTGGCACTGGATTACACATATAC
>Ga0255356_1000567_pt1 | contig 25247 bp, 22 predicted proteins | sample HBST100metaG_FD_189944 | JGI IMG/M metagenome (GOLD analysis project Ga0255356, IMG submission 189944) | Peat soil microbial communities from Stordalen Mire, Sweden - H.B.S.T100 | ecosystem: Environmental > Terrestrial > Soil > Wetlands > Peat | place: Sweden: Norrbotten County, Stordalen Mire...
CAGTTCGCGGTTGATGAAATCGGTATCGATGGGCACACCAGCCGGCAATCCGGAGACCAGCGCAATCAGCGCCTCCCCGTGAGACTCACCGGCGGTTGAAAAACGTATCATCTTCATTCGATTGTAACGGGAAGGGCGGGTCAGCGGGTCAGCAAGCCATTGAGATTCTGCTTGAATGAGCGGAATTGGCAACGGATTTGCCGGTTCGCTATTTTCTTCTCGGCGATTCCTCGCTTACCATCTCTGCATGAGCTACTTCCTCTTCAAGACTGAGCCTGGCGTCTATTCCTTCGACGATTTCCTTGGTGACAGGGAGACGATCTGGGATGGCGTAACCAATCCGACTGCCGTGAAGTATCTGCGCGAAATGAAGCCGGGGACGAAGTGGATTTTCTACCACACCGGCGACGAGCGCACTGCCGTGGGCACCGGAACCGTGTTGAGCGTGGACGCCACTGATCCCAAAGTCCCTGTCGTAAGGGTTAAGGTGGGCAAGCGGCTCCGGCAGCCGAAGCCTCTTGCCGCCATCAAGGCCGAGCCATTGTTTGCCCAGTCTCCGCTGGTGAGGATCGGGCGGCTATCAGTGGTTCCGCTGACCCCGGAGCAGTGGGAGTGGTTTGTGGAAGGCCAGGAATAGAGAAGAGAGCGGGAATAGCGAAGACCTTCCTTCTGAACTACCAATCAAGCCTGGATGATGGTAAGATTTCCTTGTTTCCTTGAATGAGGCGAATCATGCTGGCTAAAATGACTGTCAAGAACCAACTTACCCTCCCCAAGGCGGTGATCACCCGCTTCAGCGGAGTGGAATACTTCGACGTCAGCACGGATGGCTCAGCGATTACGCTCAAGCCACTGCGCCCGAGCAAAGCCGATGAAGTACGGCAGTACTTGGCTGGCCTGGGGATCACTGAGCAAGATGTTACCGATGCGGTTGCATGGGTGCGTGAAAGCCGGTGACCGGCCCCCAACGGCAACGGGTTGTTTTCGACACCAACGTGGTTGTTTCGGCGCTTGTATTCGCGGCTGGACGCTTGGCGTGGTTGAGAGAACACTGGCGTGAACGGTGCGCGATAGCTCTCGTATCCCGCGCAACAGTTACGGAATTGAAGTCGGTCCTCGGCTACCGCAAGCTCAAGTTGAGTGCAGAATTTCAATTTGAACTGCTGGGTGATTACCTCAGCTACTGCGAAACCATCAAAGTAATGGAAACCTGCCCGGTTCTTTGTCGCGACGCCAGGGAGCAGCCGTTTCTCGATCTGGCCGAAAGCGGCAAGGCTGACATACTCGTCACGGGCGATGCGGACCTGCTGGCGCTGGCCGGGCAGACTGCATTTCTCATTGAAGCTCCCGAGGACTACCGGCGCAGAATATTCAGCGTCGAAAGTAAGACATAATCCGGTTGGCCGAACAGCCGTCTACTGATCCCTAACCCCTATTCTTTGTCTTCTCCCAGGTACCGCTTGGTGTTCACCAATTGGCGCTGATCCAGCGACCAAACCTTGCCGGTCAGCTCGCCGGGGCCCTTGCCTTCGCGGATGGACTTATCGAATTCGCCAGCCACGGCTTGCATCTTGGCGTCCAGGTCGTCGAGGAAGTTGAGGACCAGGGCTTCGGGAATCATGGGCAGTTTGGGCGAGCCGAACTCCAGCTTGCCGTGATGCGAGAGGATCATGTGCAGGACCAGCGTCTTGAGGCGCGGCGGGAAGTTGGGCAGGCTGTCCATGGCGCGCTCGGCCAAGGCTGATCCGATCTGGATGTGGCCCAACAGGCTGCCTTCGACGGTGTAATCGAAGCCGGTCTCCCAGCTCAGTTCGCGCACCTTGCCGATGTCGTGCAAAATCACGCCGGTGAGCAGCAGGTCGCGGTCGAGCATTGGGTAGTGGGGGGCGACGCGGTCAGCCAGGGTGAGCAGGCTGACGACGTGCTCCAGGAGGCCGCCGAGCCATGCATGATGGAGTTGTCTGGCGGCGGGGGCTTCGCGGTAGGCGGTGGCGAGGGCCGGGTCGTCAAGCAGGGTGGTCAGCAGCCGTTTGAGGTCGGGATTGGTAAAGTTCTCGACAAAGCCGAGAAGCTGGCGCCAGAGGTCGGCCACATCGTAGGTGGTCGAGGGCATCAGGTCCATCTTGTCCACTTCGTTCGGCATCGCCTTGCGGAGCTGATCGATTTTCATTTGCAGACGGTCGTCGAAGCGGGAGGCGCTGCCGCGGGCCTTGACGATGTCGCCTTTGTCGAAGTCTTTGGCGATGCGCGGGTCAGAGATGTCCCAGACACGGCCTTCGAGTTGGCCAGTCTTATCACCCAGGATCAGGTTGAGGTAGGGCTTGTTGGACTTGGTGGAGCGTTGCTGCTTGAGCAGGACGAGGAAGAAGCCGTCGAAGGGCTTGCCCTCATCGAAGTTGGCGAGATCGGCGATATAGATGTCTTTCATAGGGATGACCATGGACGGCGAGAGCGATCGAAGAGACTGCGAGAGCCGCTGCCGTGCGGGTCAAGAATATCACTGTTGCCAGCGCGTTCGATCAATGGAAGAACCCCACAAGAAGATTGAAGAGGGCACACAGAGGTTCATAAGACATTCACACACGCGGCTAGACCTCGATCGTAAAGCCTTGCTTTTGCGCGATGGTCTTGAGACGCCGAGAAAAAACGCTGTAACTCTGCGCCATATTCGCCGACCATGTGAGTCCGTCCGCGCGCCCGATCTTCTGCCAATACTCCTGCAGAGTCCGGTCATAAGCGTCAATCGCCGGCTTCAGCGTTTCAGGATGATACTTCTCCTCGTGGCGGAAGCTCTCGATCTGCATCCGCGGCTTCTGCGGCGCCTCTTCGGCGACGTAGCCGAGTACGACTCCACCTACCGGAAAAGTATTCCGAGGCAACCCAAGCAGATCGATCATCGCTTGCGGATCGCGGCGGATTCCACCGATGGGGACGATGCCGAGACCGAAGGCGCGCGCCGCAGTCATGAGTGTCGCCATCGCAATTCCAGCATCGCTCACCGCGGAAAGGATCGCCTCCAAGCTGCGTTGGATGACCTGCTCGGCTCCGGCCTTCTCGACGCCGAGACCGGTTTTATAGAGGTCCGCGACCACCGCGATAAAAACAGGGGCTTGTGCGATCCACGGTTGGCCACCGGCGATTTCTGCGATCCGTGCGCGGCTGGAGGCATCGCGTACCACCACGAGCGAAATCTGCTGGCTGTTGATGGATGTGGGAGCGCGATGTGCGGACTCGATGATGGCATCCAAAATTTCCGGGGGGATGGGGTCACTCTTATAGCTGCGGCTGCTGCGATGAGCCTGCAACAGACGAACTGTCTCATTCATGGTGCGTCCTCGATTTTGTTGGCCGTCGCTTGGCAGTAAACCTACTCGAATCACTTGCCAATGAGAGCCTGGGATTCTTCCGCTACGCGCTCAGCGCGGGGTAGTCGGTATAGCCGTGGGGCCCCGGCGTAAAGAAGGTGTTGGGGTCCGGCATATTGAGCGGAGCGTTGCTCGCAAAGCGTGTTGGCAGATCTGGGTTGGCGATAAAGAGTTGGCCAAAGGCCACCGCATCCGCTTCGCCGTCTTGGATGACCTGGTCAGCCAGCGCGTGAGTATATTTTTCGTTTGCGATGTAGACGCCGCCGAACTGCTTCTTGAGTTGCGGACCCAATCGGTCGGGGCCGAAGTACTCGCGTGCACACAAAAAGCCTAGCTCGCGTTTGCCGAGTTCACGCGCCACGTAGCCAAAGGTGGCAGGCGGATTTGAATCATGCATATCTTGGCTATCACCGCGTGGCGCCAGATGCATACCCACGCGCTTGGCTCCCGAAACGGAGATCGCTGCATCGGCCACTTCAAGCATAAGCCGGGCGCGGTTCTCGATGGATCCGCCGTATTCGTCGGTGCGATGATTGGAGCCGTCTTGAAGAAACTGATCAAGCAAGTAGCCATTGGCTCCGTGTATCTCGACGCCGTCAAAGCCAGCCAGTTTCGCGTTCTCCGCTCCCTTGCGGAATCCCTCGACGATGCCTGGAATTTCGGAGGTCAGAAGTGCGCGCGGCGTTACATACTCCGTGATTGGGCGTACTAGGCTTACGTGGCCGGCAGGCTTAATGGCGCTGGGAGCAACCGGAAGCTGGCCATCCAGAAAGCGCGGATCCGAGATGCGGCCCACATGCCATATCTGTGCAAAGATGCGACCTCCCGCATTGTGCACAGACTTGGTCACCAGCTTCCAGGCCTCGACTTGCCGCTGCGACCAAATGCCCGTCACATTCGCATAGCCAACGCCTTGCGGAACGACCGGGATGCCTTCGGAGATGATCAGGCCGGCACTGGCTCGCTGTGTGTAGTATTCGATCATGAGCGGTGTGGGAATGTGGTCAGGCGTGCCATGCACACGAGTGAGAGGGGACATGATCACCCGATTCGGCAGGGTGATGTCGCCGATCTGGATGGAGTCTGACAAAGAAGCCATAGTGTAAGTCCTCGAGGACAAATGTCCTGCTGTTTAAGATGTTCCAGGCGATTGAAAGATGCGCACTACTCTGAATTCAAGGACTACCTTCGATTTCATGACCGATGGCCGCGAAGCTTGACATCGTTTATACCACTGCTCCAAATAGCCATCCGATAGCCGCGGTTACCGCCATGGCTAGGCCTCCCCAGAACGTTACGCGCAGTGCGCCTACCATGACTCCTGCTCCGCCCACACGCGCGGACACTGCGCCCAGCAGCGCGAGCAGCACCAGTGAAGACGCGGATACGAGTGGGATCAATCCTGCCACCGGCGCTATTGCTGTGACCATGAGGGGCATTAATGCTCCGACAGCGAAGCTGGCTGCGGAAGCCAGTGCGGCTTGTATGGGACGCGCACGGGAGGTATCGGAGATCCCGAGTTCGTCGAGCGCGTGCGCACCCAATTCATCATGAGCCATCAGTTGCTGGGCAACCTGTTTCGCGAGCGCGTGATCAAGGCCTCGATCCTCGTAAATTGCCGCCAGTTCCTTGTGTTCGCCCTTGTTATCCGTTCGGAGTTCCTTACGCTCGAGGCCTAGTTCGGCCTCTTCGGTGTCAGCCTGCGAATGGACAGAAACATATTCGCCGGCAGCCATCGACATGGCTCCAGCCACCAGACCGGCTGTTCCTGCGACCAGTATGCTGCTGTGAGTCCCGTGCGCCGCCGCAACACCCAACACAAGACTGGATGTTGACAGGATGCCGTCGTTCGCACCCAAGACAGCCGCGCGAAGCCAGCCAAATCGCTCCGTGTGATGTTGTTCCTTCTTGCCGTAATGCATTCTCATACATCCTCGATTCAGAAAGCGTTGACGACATCCGCTAACCTATATCCATTTCATCCTCAGCAGCCAAACCTTGACTCCCTGCGTAAGGCCCGCGTAGGCAAACAGTGTAAGCAGAAGGATTGGCCAGTACATCCCCGGCAACTGGGTCAGGCCCAGCGAGGAGGCTAACGGAGAATACGGCAGCCACGCTCCGAGGGCCATGATACTTAGAGTCGTGATCAACAACGGCCAGCTTGCACGGCTTTGGAAGAAAGGAATCTTATTTGTGCGAATGATATGAATAATGAGCGTCTGCGTCATGATGGATTCAACGAACCAGCCCGTTTGAAATACTGAGGCCCGGGCTGGATTCCAGCAATTGAAGACCCAGAGCATTACGAAAAAAGTCGAGTAGTCGAAGATTGAGCTGATGGGGCCAACACAGAGAATGAACCGCCTGATTTCGCCGATGTTCCAGGGCCGCGGCCGCGCCACCTGTTCTTCGTCCACGGCGTCGTTGGGAATTGGCACCTGGGAGAAGTCATAGAGCATATTGTTTGTCAGAATCTGAATCGGCGCCATGGGAAGGAATGGGAGAAAGGCACTCGCTCCCAACACGCTGAACATGTTTCCAAAGTTGGAACTGGCGCCCATCCGAATGTACTTGAGAATGTTGGCGAAAACCTTTCTTCCCTCGATGACGCCCCCATCCAGCACCATGAGATCCTTCTCCAGCAGGATCAGATCCGCCGACTCCTTGGCAATGTCGGCCGCCGTGTCGACCGAGATGCCAATGTCCGCGGCGCGCAACGCGGGTGAATCGTTGATTCCGTCTCCCATGAATCCAACAACGTGCCCCTTGCTGCGCAGGGCACGAACAATTCGCTGTTTATGAGCGGGAGAGAGACGGGCGAAAAGGGTTGTCTTTTCAGCCGCCTCAGCCAACTCGGTGTCGGACATTTTCTCCACGTCGTCGCCTAGCAGCATGGGGTCGGCGACCAGCCCCACCTCACTGCACACCTTGCGGCTGATCAGGTCGTTGTCGCCGGTGAGAATCTTCACGACTACGCCATGTTTATGCAGCGCTTCAATTGCAGTTGCGGCAGTGCGTTTGGGCGGGTCAAGAAATGCGACGTACCCTTTCAGAACGAGATCGCGTTCGTCGTCCTTGGAGCAGGCCTGTTTTCCCGGTAGTTCTTTGATGGCTACCGCCAAGACCCGAAATCCATCGTTGCTGAGGCTCGCATACTCGTCCTTCAACCCCTTCATCAGGGCGGGGTCCATGGGCGATAGTTTTCCATCCAACTCGAACTGCGAGCATTGATGAAAAATCTCTTCCGGGGCGCCCTTGGTCAGGAGGATGGCCTTGCCTTCCGGATTTTCGACAAGGACCGACATCATGCGCCGCGTGAAGTCGAAGGGAATCTCGTCCAGCTTTTTGAACTTTTCGACCAAATCTTTCTGATGAAAATCAGTACTATTCAGAATCGCCGTGTCCAACAGGTTCTTGAGACCGGTCTGGAAGTGACTGATAAGGTAGCCGTCCAGAAGCACTTCATCGGTTTCGCGTCCGGCAACATTACAGTGGCGCTGAATGACAACCCGATCTTCGGTTAGCGTGCCGGTCTTATCGGTGCAGAGCACGTCCATGCCACCGAAGTTCTGAATGGCATTGAGACGCTTGACGATTACTTTCTTGCGGCTCATGGCAAGCGCGCCCTTGGAGAGGCAGACCGAAACAATCATCGGCAGCATCTCCGGAGTCAGTCCGACGGCCACGGCCATGGCAAAGAAAAAGGCGCCTCTCCAATCGTGCTTGGTGAAACCGTTGATTAAGAAAACCAGGGGCACCATGACGGCCATGAGCTGAATCATGAGCCATGTGAAACGGCTGAGGCCCTGGTCGAAACTTGTCGGCGGCTCTTCCTCCGTGATGGAACTGGCCATTGTGCCGAGATAGGTGTGGACTCCCGTCACGACAACGACTGCGGTCGCCGTGCCGCTTTGAACGCTCGTACCCATGAAGCATATGTTCTTGAGTTCAGCCGGCGAGTTTGCAGCCTTGGGGTCGGAATCGTGAAACTTCTCCACGGGAAGCGACTCTCCGGTGAGCGTCCCCTGGCTGACGAATAAATCTTTCGCTGCGATCACTCGCACGTCGCCCGGAATCATGTCGCCGGCGGAGAGATTGATGATGTCTCCCGGAACCAGGTCGCGTAGTGGAAGCTCCCGGGCCTTGCCATCCCGAACCACCGTCGCGGTTACGTGGATCATGGCTTTGAGCTTCGCCGCCGCTGAGTCCGCACGCGCTTCCTGCACAAACCGAAGGGCCGCACTGAGCACAACCATGCCCGCCATGACGATTCCGGCGCGCGCATCGCCGGTGGCAAAGGAAATCGACGAGAGAATTGCCAGCAGAATGACCAGCGGGTTACGCAGGATGATCAAAAGACGGATCAACCAGCCGCGCCGCCGTTCTTGCGCCACCTCATTCGGTCCTGATGTGCGCGCCCGCTCTTCCGCCTCGGCTTGAGTCAGGCCTTCGGAAGCCGTACCCAGGGAGTGAAGCAGTTCATCGCCTTCCTTGCCTGCCGCATCCAGGACAGCGGGAGAAACGCGGATGTTATGTTCCTTTGCTTTCGCGGGAATCGGAGATGCTTCAGCAGGCGGAAGAGTCTCTGCTCCGCTGGTGGTTCCGGAGTTCGCCTCAACTGAGGGCTTCACCACCGCGTGACTCGGATTAGGCGTTGTCATCTCTTTAGATACCTTTTTCGAACCAGGTTTTACACTCCAAGTTGAGCGCGGATGCGCGGAGTTAGTTCTTTGCGCGGAATGTCGTAGAGCCTGGCGAAGATAAGCAGATTCTCTTAGCCGGTGAGCGAACCGTCCACAGAAACCGCTTGGGGCACATAGCCGATGGCGCTGCGAACCTCCACCGGCTGAGTGGTGATGGCGAAACCTCGAATCTTAAACAACCCAAGATATGTGCGCGCGGTTCACACTTGCACATATTGTTTGCTGACTTGCGTTGAATGCAGGGATGATGTCGCAATCTAAGATCCTGAGGCATTCAGCGGGAAGGACAAGATGACTGAACCTTCTCGCTCGCATCCGCTTTGCAGCATAGATGATTTCGCTTCAGCATCCAACTGATTGCTGTTCCAGCCGCAACGCCAACGGCGAATGTCGCTACTACTGTTTCAACCGGATGCCGTTGGACTCGCCTTTTTGTGTCATCATAAATTTCCGCGGCGGCATAGCAGCCTTGCTTTGCAGCGCGCCGCGCTGCTCCCACGCCATCCTCTAGTGCATCCGCAACAGAAGATGCCGCCCGAGAAGCTTTGTGCGCCGTATCGGCAATATGCTCGTTCGTTTGCTCAAAAATTGACTCTGTCATAATCTCTTATCCTCTCTCGTTTCCGAGTTTGATGTTGATTTGCTTACTCTCCAATAGCCTTTTCAACCTTGCCGGCAAATCCTTGAACTTTGCCAGCGTTCTTTTCATCTCTGCCATCAGCTTCCAGGTTGGGGTTCTTGGTAAGCTCGCCGGCCTTCTGTTTGATTGCCCCTTTGACTTCGTGGAGCTTGCCTGTTGCTTTGTCGTTCGTGCTGAGTTTCATAGTGAAGCCCTCTCCTGTTAGGTGGTTATTTCGATTCGTTGAGGTGCGTGGACGGTTCCTTGCGCATTGAGTGTCTGCGACCAGATAACGTCTCTTTGGGAAATTTCCTTGCCTGATGCAGACCCCTTATCTATCAGTGTTCAACGATCAGGTTGCTGAAAGCTGGTCGAAATTGCTCGCCGAGCGGCGCACAGGCAGGCGGTCAGCCCCAGGCTGGGGATGGGGGATCGCCTGTCTGAAATGCGCCAGCCGATAGCATGGAGGCGCAGCTGACCTGCTTGATGTGTGGATACCGTTTTTTAAGGCACTTAGTGGCCGGTCGAACCTATAGGTGTTTCGGGGGCACGCTCGGTGAATTGATCGTGGAGAATCACATTCAACAGCGACCTGTGAACCCGAATACGGTCGCTGTATTCGATAAAGCCTAGTTTGCGGAACCGGTTCATGAAAAAGCTCACGCGGGAGCGGGTGGTGCCAATCATCTCCGCCAGCGTCTCCTGAGATATCTTGGGAATGAATTCTTCCGGTTCGCCCGGCTGGCCGAACTCGGCCATCAGCAATAGAATCCGTGCCAGCCGCTTTTCACTTGAGTTGAAAAGCTGATCGACCAAGTCGGCTTGGATGCGCATGCTGCGCTCCAGCAGAAATCTCATGAACAGCTCGGAAAAGCTACGCTCCTCGTGCATCACGCGGGCCATCTCGCCCCGCGTGATTTTGAGCGCGGTGCAGGCGGTAATGGCAGTAGCCGTTGACAAACGCAGTCCCGGAATGGATGCAAGCGCCGCCTCTCCCACAAATTCACCTGAGGAGACAAGTGCGATGGTAGCCTCCTTTCCGACTGCGGAAACAACCGTAATTTGTGCGCGACCATTCTGAAGATAGAAAATCGCGTCCGCGGGATCTCCTTGCGAAAAAAAGGTTTCCCTTGGCGCCAATTGGATGATTCTTCGTCCCAGGCCAGCACTCGCCAAGAAGGCGGCGGCATCGAATCCGGACTTTTCAAACTCAACCATTAAAGTGTCTCCTTCCGGTTGTGGCCTTTGCATAATGTACCGCTGGAGGGGTGTGCGACCACATTGCCATCTGGTTAACAAAGCAGGTGCGCGATGAGCAAAAAATCACCTAATGCGAGCAGAGCCTTGGGATGCCGACTGCTCCTCTTTCGACAAAGCATCCATCACACCTTGCCGACCGCACAATTTATCCCAAACTTTAGCACATAATCGCATCCCCGCGGGGAACAATCTGTTCAATTTTGCTCGCCTTCCCAAGAATATTTTAAGTACTCTAAATCTGTAACGCAAATGATGGCGTCTGACGTAGCGCGCCGGGGCCCACTGCCAGAGCAATCAACTCGAGAGTATCATTGCGACAGCCGCTTCACATTACAAGGCGAAGCGCAGCATATTAAGAAAGAACGGAACTGATGATTCCTCCACATAAGACGCGTGAATTGGCGCGCAACCTCATTGCTTGCGAGGCCGAAGCAACTACAAACTCCCTGCATACCGAACCTGCAACTGTACGGGTTTATGAGAGGCTGCGCCGGCAACTCGGCTCGCCCGTAGGAGTTGACGGTTTTCAGGCGCTCGCTTCCCGCGCCTTGGCCTTGGCCAAGTCGGAATATCCCCGGCTCAGCGCGGTGCAGATTACAGCGAATGGGGGCTTGCGCGGCCTCGGCGAAGTTGAATCTCAGACGGACGCGGACGAGGATGGCGAGGCCGGAATCATCCTGATTGCGCAGTTGCTTGCGCTGTTTCTCACCCTACTGGGCGAAGCAACAACTCTGCGTTTGATAGAAGACTTACGCCTTCAGGCTGGCGTCAGGACAGAGCCGGCCACTACCACAGAGAACACGACAGCCCCAGCGTCCGATGGACCGATCATGACTGCGGCTTTTGAAGACCTTTTGGGAGAGATTGACCGCCTGAGGAGTGTGAGCGAACGTATTGAAACTCTGGCGGACAAACATCCAGGCATGGCAGCTGGACTTGTCGTTGCAGCGGGGAACATTCGTAGTATTGCTACGGTCCTGGACGTTTTTACGCTCATCCGAAGCAAGGCTGGCGGCTCGCAAGAAGACGTGCCGAACATACAAACGAATGGCTACATGAATTGAGCTCCGCCAGCATTACTTCCATTGCCTCACTTTGCGTCCCTGGACGGAGAACATCCCGGCCGCGGAGCGTTTGCGAAAAGACGGAATTATCGCCCTAATCCTCTTACGAAGCGTATAACGGTTATCGAACCCTCGACTTGGAAAATGCAGAGTTGAACATGAAGACTCCCCTGGAAACGCGAGATTTGGCCCATCGTCTTCTTACTTACGAAGCCGTTGATAGCAAGACCTCCGAGCCAGTGGAGTCCGTGGCCATTCGCGTCTATGAGAAGCTGCGCCAGTGTATTTGTGAATTTGGTGGCGTTGCTAGTTTTCAGCCGCTCGCTTTCCGAGCTTTGACGCAAGCCAAGGCGGAGGCTCCCGGTCTTTGGGCAGTGCAGATAGCAGCGGATGGATCGTTACAGGGGCTGGGGGAGTTTGATTCTCAGCCTGGGGAGTTTGAGCCTCAACTTGGCTCCTACAAGGATCAGACCAGCGAGGGAGGAGTCGTCCTTGTCGCCCGCATACTCGGACTACTTCTTATCTTCCTTGGCGAAACTTTAACATTTAGCCTGCTGCGTACTGCGTGGCCAGGCGCAGCCCTTGATGATCGCAATTCTGGGCACGGGAGAAAAGCGTGAGCACTCAAGACAAAGTGACGATACACCAGCTACCGACCGGAGTTCCGGGCCTCGACGAAATTGTGGGCGGCGGTCTCCCTGAATTTTCGTTTAACATCATCGCGGGAGCCCCCGGAAGCGGGAAGACGACTCTGGCACACCAGTTCGTGTTTGCCAATGCGACCCCGGAGCGTCCCGCTCTCTATTTCACGGTTCTGGGCGAATCCGCCATAAAAATGCTGCGATACCAACAGCAGTATTCATTCTTCGATCCGGCCAAGTTGCCTGACTCCATCCGCTTTATCAACCTGAGCCAGGTTGTCCTTGAAAAGGACTTGGGCGCGGTTTTGGAGGAGATTACTAAAGAAGTTGAAAAGGCTAATCCCGCTGTGGTGGTTGTGGACTCCTTCCGTACCATGGTGCGGAAGCCTGCAAGTGACATGGACTTGCAATCTTTCATTCAGCGGTTAGCCTTGTTTCTGGCCAGTTGGCAAGCTACAACTTTCTTGATCGGTGAATATGCTGAAGATGAGTTACGCGATAACCCCATATTTACCGTCGCCGATGGACTGTTTTGGCTGCGCCAAACGGCGGAGAGAAATTCGATTGTGCGGAAGTTGCAGATTATTAAACTGCGCGGTCAGGATTCCGTGCCGGGGTTGCACACATTCCGTATAACCGATGCCGGAGTGCAAGCCTTTTCGCGTACCTTTGGGTTGACCGCATACAAAAGAAATCCGCCCAGCAATCGGCGCCTTTCCTTCGGCATTCCGGAGTTGGATAAGATGCTGGATGGGGGCGTTCGCGAAGGCGATAGCGTCCTCGTAGCCGGGTCTTCGGGAACAGGAAAATCGGTCCTGGCAACCCAATTCATTGCCGAAGGTATACGCCGGGGGGAGCCGGGAATCGTGGCGGTCTTTGAGGAACGCCCGCAAGCGTATGCCGAGCGGGCCACCAGTTTAGGCTTGGATCTGGATACGCCGCAGAAAGATGGAAAACTCGAAATTCTCTATCTCCGCCCCCTCGATCTCTCGGTGGATGAAACCATGCACTCGATTCTCTCGGCCGTGCAGAAGATTGGCGCCAAGCGTCTTGTGATCGATTCCCTGGCTGGCTTTGAGATGGCTCTATCGCCCGGCTTCCGCGCCGACTTTCGAGAATCGCTCTACCGCATGATCTTTGCTTTGACTGGAATCGGAGTGACGATTCTGAGCACGGTTGAGGTGGATGAGTCTTTCACCGAATTCCCGTTCAGTACTTACTCAATTTCTTTCCTCACCGATGACATCATCCGGCTACGGTATGTATCCATCGATGGGCAGCTTCGCAAGATCATGGTGGTGATCAAGATGCGCGGCGGCAACCATGCCAAGGATATTCGCGAGTATGAGATCACGTCCGCGGGCGTGGTGATCCTCGGCAAACGCCTCACAGACTATCAAGGTCTTATCAGCGGAATTCCCGTTCGATCTGACCAGCACGGCTCGACGGAGGAGCCTTCGCTGGATACGGGAATCGAGCATAAAACCTAACCGAGTATCTACAAACTCGAAGTCGTGGCCGGTATGGCCTCGATTTGTACCACCCCAGTATTGGGCGCTGTGCTAGTTATCAACGGAGGCGACGATCAGATTGTGCCCATCGCCGACTCGGCGATATTGATGGTCAAACTGGTTAAGTCAGCGACGCTGAAAGTCTACCCCGATGCGCCGCACGGGCTGTGTTCTCCCCCACAATAATCAGTTGAGTACAGACTTGCTGGAGTCTCTTCGGGAGTAGATCGCAAGCAGACAGCGGCACGCAGCCGAACAGCGCAAGCAGCGAACAATGAGATCACGAGCAAGCTGCCCTCAAGAGACGGTCAATTTTGACCTTCTCAGAGAACGTAACGTGCAATAGGATAGACCTATACTGGCGGTTGCGTCTTTTTACAGAGTGACTGCACACGGTAGCCCGATCGGGCCTTTGCAGTTTGACCGATTGGAAACTGCCCCGGCCGCCAGGTTACCATGCGAGTTGAGTTAGATCGGTCAGCCTAAGTTTTTGCAAACCGGCCTATCTAAAAAGCCCCAGCAGATAGCACACCAGCAAGATCACCAGCACCGTGCCTAGCCCGATGCCTGCGCCTCCACCCGTGCCCCACCGGTTGTAGCCGTAGTAGCCTCCCCCGCCGCCGAAAACAAGCACCAGAACAATAATCAGAACGATGATGAGCATTTCAGATCTCCTTTGATCTGGGGTTACTACCCCAAGGTTATGCAGCCAGTTTGATTGCGCCGAAATTTTATTTCCGCACGGCGATTTCACCAAGGAGCGCGCGCCTCAAACCTCTGCGTAGGTATTTGGGCGCTGGCTCGAAGGCAACATTACAAATGGTCGTCAGTAGCCAAGCGTCCGAATCGTCGCCAGTGCTTCGGCCCTAACGAAGCCCAGAAGGAACAGGGCGGCGCCGATACCCGCTATGGCTTGCGGACCGAGCCGACAGCGCGAATAGAAGCACCCGTCTCCGATCCTTCCCTGCCCATTGCAAACGAACCGAAGCTGCTGGTGAATACGAAGCACCCGACGGAGGAAACACAGAGATCCCACATAAGCGGTCTGAGGTTAAGAATGCGGCGTACGGAGCAATTCATCATCGCCTGACCATACTCCAATCAGGCAGAGGATGGATGTACACTGTTGCACACTGTCAAAAGACTCGTCTGAACCGTGTGATAAATGATAGATTTTGGGGCAGCAGCAGCGTAAAAGGGATCCTCGCTTCAGAGATGTACCCGTGTGACCTTCAGCGGTTCATTGTCTCTTCAGGAGCCCTGAACCTCATCCAGCAGTTCTTGGAAAAGTCTGCGAACGTGAGCAAAACTCCACAGTATGCAGGCGGATGCTCCCCCTAGTCTTAAGCCACAGAGGCATCTTCGATCACCCCGCGCAGTAACCAGTTTGCCGCAGCCCTTCCATTCTTCCGCACCATACTTGACGCTATTTCAGCTTTACCTTTCCAAAATGCCTCTTGAACGGGTTCGCCAGAAGACGAACCTATTTCACTCCATCCCGTTCAAGCGATTTAGCCGTCACTGGACAAATCCACCCTGATTAGTTCGATTTCGGAGTTGACCCCATTTTGCTCAAATCAGATGTGGTCGATTTTGCTCAGACGATGACGATCCAGGGCAATACGCTTCGGATAACCAAGGGACTTCGCCGAAGGTCCCAGATTAGCGAGGAGGGTTTATGTTCAGATTTAAGCTTGTTCTATTAGCGGCTGTTGCTGGATGTTTCGTGATGGCAACCGCTCCAAGAGCAGCGGCACAGATTGCTGTAGAAATTGGAATTGCGCCCGATTGCCCCTACGGCTACTATGATGTGGCTCCCTATGATTGCGCTCCCTACGGGTACTACGGCACGGAATGGTTTTCCGGTGGTGTCTTCATTGGTGCTGGCCCGTGGTTTCATGGCCCTGACAACTTCCGGGGCAATGTAAATAACCGTCTTCACCCCGAACACGGCTATACCGGTCCAAAGCCACAGCGTGGTGAGAAAGCTGAGCCGTCAAGGCGTCTCGACAAAGTTGCCCACTTCAAAGGGAATGAAGCTCGTGATGGACGCGGCCACGTAACCAAGGGCAAACACTAGAAGCCATCTGTCACTGTTGACATCCTGCCAAAGTCAGGCGATGGCTTGAGACGGTGGAGGATGAAAGCCAAGCCGGGCAGGAAGGCTTGCGAGATTTGTGCAACCAGGGATTTGCCTGCTGCGCGGCAGGAGACTTTGCGTTTCACCGCCGAGAATGTGCCTTCAACGCAGTTGCGGCGACGATAGAGACGACGTGGAAAAACTCTCACGCAGCCGGACTTCGGCTTCGCGGAAGGTCCAATCCTCGTAACGCATCAGGCAGAGCACAGCCAGCAACTGCGGCTGCGTAAAAACGTGCTTGCTGAACCGTGTCCGTTGCGCAGGCAATACCGGCTGGCTGACTTCCAGGGCCAGCCGGCCAAATCGCACCAAGCCAACTTCGGCCATCGTTGTGCGCGTAATCGCCAGATCAGCTCCAGCTTAATCCTGCTTCTGGTCTTGTCCCCGCACTCGTATCTAGGATGTCAACAGTGCCACAAAATGTCTATGCGATGAGTTCTAGATCCAGTGCGCACTGAGCGGTTTTCTGGGAGGTATCCGCCCATACTTGTATTTGCGCTCGCCAAGCATCAAGCCGCCGTATACGGCGTACCCCTCTGGGACCAATAGTGCCTGACGTAGGGGAGCATGAACGCCAGCTATCCGGGTCAAGATGCCAGCCCAGCAGACGCCCAAACCGTGCGCCTCTGCCGCCAACTCAAGAAAGGTAAGGGCAATGGCACAATCCTCTTTCCCCCAGCCATAATCCTCCGGGGCGCATGCTAAAACGACCGTGGGAGCCCCACGCAATACGTGGTCGTATCCTCTCTCCCATTGCGCCAATATTTCCTGGATGCTGCCTGAAGTGCGCATCCAGTCCATCACATTACTACTACCTGAAGTACGCATCCAGTCCATCACCTTCCCGGACAAGGTATGTACCTTCTCCTTATCATCAACAACAATCCAGTGCAGCTTCTGTGAGTTGTTAGCCGTTGGAGCCCGCCGGGCCACGTCGAGCAGTTCCTTCACTGTTTCTCTGGCGACGGGCTGGTCCTTGAACTCTCGCACCGACCGCCGACCCATCAGAAAACTGTCGATAAGTGCTGGAGTTGGCCGTTCCTTGGCTGCAGCCAGAAAATCTTTCTGGGGCAGGTCTGCGTGAGTCAGGGCACCGCTAGAACACATCGCGACGCAGTGGCCACAGAGAATGCAATTTCCCTCTGCAACCTCTTCGGGAAATCCTTCTTCATTGCGAGAAAGAACCTTAGACGAACAAACCGCCACGCATGCGCCGTCTCTCTGGCACAAGCTTGTATTAACTGTGATATGACGCATGATCAGTATTCTCCTTGTTACTTGGCTGAATGGCCAATAGGTTACGAGCGCCGCATGCTTTAGATGTTTGTGCTGTATCCAGCATCAGCACCTCGCCTTAAAGATGCCTCTCAGAAAGCAGTTGCCGACAACAGGGTATTGCTCGAAGTAAAGATTCAGAGAGTGCGCTAGCGCGTTTTCGGAACCCGACCACGTTTTCGTCGAATCTTTGATTTTCGAGAAGTCAATTTATCTGCCCCAATCTTGGGCAGATAAAATTTACTTACTTCAACCTCACTTCGCAAGATGAGAATCGTACCAATCGAGCATCCTTTGCAGAGAGTCGCGCTGATGTTCACGTTCTGTAAAAATGTGCGGTTCGCGCGGATAGTGAACGAACATTGCTTCACGACCCATAAAACGGAGTCCGTAGTAAAACTCCTGACCCTGAGAAATTGGTACGCGAAAATCTGATTCGCCGTGCAAGACAAGCACTGGAGTATGGCATTGATCAAGATAACGCACGGGCGAATGTTTGTCGTAAATCTGACGGTTTGTGGCAAGCGATCCAAAGTATCCGTCTTGAAAGCTCGGTGCAATATCCGTAGTTGTTGCCATGCCGTAAGTATCCGTGACCCCCGCGCCGACCATCGCTGCCTTGAAGCGATCAGTGTGGGTTACGATCCAGGCCGTCATGAATCCCCCATAGCTCCAGCCGCCAACGACCAGGCGTGCCGGGTCGGCGGTGCCCTTTGCAATCAATGAATCCACACCGTCTTCAATGTCCTGGAAGTCGCCTCCGCCCCAATCCTGGAAATTCGCTTCAGTGAATTCTGGTCCCTGGCCATCAGAGCCGCGTGGATTAGGCAGAAGGACTACGTATCCGTGCGAGGACAGCATAGTGGCATAGTTGTACCAAGTTCCATGCCATCCCGTCGTCCATGTCTCTTCTGGACCACCGTGGATATGCACAACGGTCTTATAGCGTTTCCCGGGCTGATAATCGTGTGGTAAAACCAGAACGCCGTAAATCGTCCGCCCATCCTTGCTGCTCTTCCATTCAATCTCGCGTTCAGAGCCTAGCTTCCATGAGGCAACTTGTGGATTTGTATCGGTTAGAACATGCGCCTTGCCATCGCGGAACACACACGCTTCGTCAGGTTGTGTGAAAGCTTGCCCGACATAGGCGAACGCGGACCCGCTGTGATCGAAGTTGATCGATCCTCCATCACTCGCAATCCCATCCGCGCCAGTTAACAGCGATCCAGTACCCGACGAAACATCCAGCTTCACCACGCCGGTATGCGCTCCTTCAATTATCTCGGCAAGAACACTCTTACCGTCGGGCGTCCACACCAGTTGCCCAACCGTTCCTGAGGTTGCACGTTCCACTGAAATCTCTTTTCCGCTCTCCAGATCGAAAACGACGTGAACGTCGGTAATGCGTTTGGGAGTCATGCGGGAAAAGAGAATGTAACGGCCATCCGGTGACCAGCGCGGAGTTATGTAGCCCGCATGTTCTTCAATGGTTCGTTGGATACTGCCCGTAACTGCATCGATCAACATGATCTTCGAAACGCGCCAATAGTCGTCTATGCGTGGAGTCGGCGATACACGCGCGATGAATTGCGCTCCATTCGGCGACCAATCGTAGTCATCGACGTTTATATCGGTCTGCGTTACAAGACGTGCCTCGTGCCGTGCCACGTCGTATATCCAGAGGCGATCGAACTTATAGTCATGATCGACTACTACTTCATCGTCTTTGCGATCCTTGTCTGCGCGCTCCTTCGGAGTATCTTGATCCTTGCGAATAAATGCGATGAATCTGCCATCGCGAGACCATTGAATATTTTGTATACCGCCGGGAAGATCAGTAAGAGGCAAAGCCTCTCCCCCACGGGTCGGCAAGAGCCACAACTGCATGTCCCTTTTTTCTTCCGTGGAATCAGCGTTGGAAGAAGGTTCTTTCTTGCGCACAACATCTTCGCGGCCCTGAACGCCGGCGAGCGAAAACCGGAAGGCCGTATCTTTCCCGCCTGCAAGAGGATTCTTCCGGTCGGATAGAAAAGCTATAGACTCGCCATCAGGAGACCACCGCGGAGATTGATCAGACCCGTCGCTCAGGAGCAACAGGCTCGCATGGATGGACCCATCCGTGGGCACAACCCAAATGCTATCAACCATTGGCTTGCCGGATTCCCCGCGAGACGCCACCACATAGGCAACTTGTTTCCCGTCAGGAGAAATACGCGGATCGCTGACTATTTTCATGTCGGCAATGTCCGCCGGATCAACCGTTTTCCGTTCTGATGACGGCTGAATCTGTGCAGGCAATAAGGACGTGGAAGACAACACGCCCAGTATGAGCAGACTGCCAAACTTCATTTCGTTCCTCCTTAGATGAAAGTGGGGAAAGGGTGGACACACAGGATACCAAAGCTGCTCTTATCTCGTGCCCGCCTATGGGGAGATAGCAGAGAACAGCTCAAAATATAGAGAAAGACAGCAAGCGATAAAATGCCTAATCCTACCATCTTCCTCCGTTGCCCACCCCACGCATCGCTGTGCTTCTTACCGAAGACCGCGCCACGAACATATTTGTACATGCAAGATGCTGATTCATCGGGCCGGCTCCGCGAGGTGAAGTTGCCAGTTGAGGAATTCAACTTCGTTCACGGTCTGCTCCACCTCCGCTTTGGCAGACAGAGTGCCGGAGTGACCGGAATGCGAATCATACAGGAGTAGGACCGGCTTGCCGGAACTGGTAGCATTTTGCAGCATAGCCGTCATCTTGCGCGCATGAGACGGGTCGACGCGTGTGTCGCCGTCGCCAGAAACAAACAGTAGTGCAGGATACCTCGTACCTTTCACTACATGATGATAAGGTGAGTAACCGTACAGCACTTTGAACTGCATGGTGTTGCTCACAGAGCCGTATTCGCTGACCCACCAGCGCGCGATGGAGAAGCGCTCGTATCTGATCATGTCAATGAGTGGATAGCGCCCAATGGCCGCGCCGAACAACTCGGGATGCTGTGTGATGGATGCTGTGATGAGGAGGCCTCCGTTGCTCAGCCCCTGGATGGCGAGCCGCGCAGGGCGCGTGTAGTGGTTGGCAATAAGCCATCTGGCGGCGTTTGCAAAATCGTCAAAAGTGTTCTGCTTCTGCTCCAGTTCTCCGGCCTTGTGCCACGCTTCTCCGAATTCATTGCCGCCGCGTATATTCGCGATAGCATAAACACCTCCGCGCTCGATCCATACCGCCTCTTCTGGAGAAAAGGTGGGGAGCTGCGCCCAGCCGAAGCCTCCATAACCGTAAAGCAGCACAGGGAGGTCGCCGTCTGGCCTTATGTCGCGCCGGTGTGCCAGAAACATTGGCACACGGGCGCCTCCCGTGGAGCTGTACCAGACCTGATCCACCACGATATCGCGTAAGTCGGCGGGTAGAGCGGGAACTGCTATTGGAATGACGCCGGAAGGAGTCCAGCCATAAAAGCCGGTTGGGGTTTGGAACGAAGTGTATGAGAAGCAAAGCTCCTGTGAGAGAGGATCGGAATCGACAGTCGCGACGGAGCCTACGCCAGGCAAGGGAATAGAGGCTTCGAACTTCCCATCCAATGAATAGGCCATGAACTCTGAGTGGGCGTCATGGATGACGTTGAGGATAAGCCGGTCGCTAGTGAGCGCGATTCCCTGAATCGTTTCGACCGCCTGCTCGGGGACAATCACTTTCCATTGCGACTGCACAGGATCGCGAAGGTCGGCAGCAAACACCTGGCCGTGGTCAGCCTTCCAATTCGCCTGGATGTAGAGGGTATGGCCGGAGATCGATCCATTGAAGGTGGCGTCAACGCCCTGAACGACTGTGGTGAAGGGTGCTGTCGACCGCAGGTCCTTGAGAAAGAGATCTGTCGCTCCCGAGGCTCCGTGGAGCACCGTAACAAGCAGGTAGTTGCCATCCGGGGACAGGCTGGCCTCCAGCAGTTCCTGCGGGCTCAAACCTTTGCCGAAAACCACTGTATCTTCTGCGACTGGATGGCCGAATCGGTGATAATATACGCGCGGTCCGTCAGCTTGAAACTTGACGTAGAAGACTTCGGATCGGTCCGGAGATATTGGAAGCGACCAATAGAGATACCGCGCTTCAGGAAGGGTGTCAACATCGAGGTCGCGGCCGGTGGGGAGATAGCGGAAGCGGATGCTGAGTTGATCGCGTCCACCGCGTCTCACACCGTAGGCTAGTAACTGGCCATCGGCGGAGACATTGAGCAATTCTACAGTTACAGAATGATCAGCACTCAGGCTGGCCGGGTCGATGAGCAACTGGTCCTTACCACCTGCTCCTTTGCGTACATACAAGCTCGCGCGTTGCTGGCCAGCAGGTTTCTTCTCGATGAAGTACTCGCCCGACCGATACAGCAAGCGATGAGGCTCCTCAAGATTCACCAGCTTACGCGTCTCTTCCCGAAGCGCAGTCGTTCCGGGGCGCGAGGCTAGAAGCGCGGCGGTGTAATGCTGCTGCGCAGAGATCCAAGACCGTGTGGCTGGGCTTGACCCATCTTCCAGCCATTGATATGGATCAGAAACGGTTACTCCGTGAAGCACGGTGGGGGTTTTCACCACAACGGTGGGTGGCGGCGGCGGAATTGCTTGTCCTGCTATGAAAGAAACGGGAACGGCAACGCTAATAATAGTCCAGAAAAAGACCTGTATCACTGAATGATTCTTCCGCATGGCATTGCTCCGCGCGAACCAAGGATTGTATAAAAAAGTGGGGTGGAGCCGAACGGCCCCACCCCATTCAGACCAGACTCCTAGAATTGCAGCTTAAGTGCAAATTGCAAGGAACGCGGGGCCCCAATCTGGTACAGACTGCTAAAGCCACCATCGGCGCCTCCGCCTCCGAGGCTCGCAGCGAGCGTCTCAGACGATTCGCCGAAGTAGGGATTGGTCATAATGCTGCGATCGTCATTTAAGCCCACATCTCCGAAGAGAGGATGGTTAATGACGTTAAATGCTTCGGCCCGGAAGAGCAGGCTCATGTCGCCGCGTATCGGGAAGTCACGACGCAATGAGAAATCTTCCTGCCAGACATCGAAGCCGCGCAGCGCGTTGCGCCCAAGGTTGCCCTGAGTGAAGTTGGTCGCTGGTTGGGAGAATGCGGTGATATCGATAACCTTCCCACCTGGAACACGCCTCCCGTCTGCATCAAAGGTTTCAGATTTCCAGATAGGTACGTTAGGATTGCGGTCGGGCCGTTGATTGACGGCATCCGTGCTCCAAACGAGACCGTAGGCCCACTGACCGGTTGTGATGTTGATGGGAGATGCGCTGTTCGACCGGAAAAGACTGTCTACAGCCCATCCGTTGGTCGCGTAATGCACGCCCCGGTTACCGCCCTTTTTGCCGGGGATCTCGTAGGTGATGGCGTTGTTGAAGGTGTAGCGGATGTCATAATCGCTATCACTATAATCAAGGCTCGGGTTGTAGATCGTGTGATACGGAAGCGGCAGCGCTACATTCGATCCATTATCGAGACTGTGCGACCAAGAGAAGCTGCCCTGCACTTGCAAATGACGCCACATATTCTGCTTGAACTCGACCTGCAGTGCATTGTAGTTCGAGTGGTCGTTGTTCGTGGTCACGTCCAAATATGTGTAGTTGGGATCGCCACCCATGCCTGGAGTGAGTATCTCGTTGCGTAACAGATCCTTTCCAACATTCCCGACATAGCTGACCTTGACATCTCGGGTGCTTCCAAAGTTCTGCTGGAGAGAAACGTTCCACATATACACGCGGGGGTCTTTCAGGTTCGTGTCAAAAGAGTACACAAAGCTGTAGGGTGGATTGAGTGTGAGGGGCAAGCCCGCACCATCTGCCTGGTTGAGAGGATAGGTACCAGCGGCTCCATAAAGATAATTCGAACGGGAGTATGGGAAAGCAAGTGTGCCCTGGGCTCCCTGCGAACTGCCGAGGCCATAAAAGATGCCGCCGCCGCCGTGAAGCACTGTCTCATATCCCGCCGAGTTGCGAGCGGTCCACGCTATGCCAAGCCGAGGCGAGAAATTAGCCTTACTCGCATTCCAGAGCGGAGTTCCCTCCGGAGCCATGGTGACGTTCGCTATGTCAGTAATTGCCTGCGTCGTATAGAGGGGGTGTCCCGTGGTTTCCGTCGGCGGAGGATCGTAGTCCCACCGGATACCGTAATTCACCGTAAGACGCCGCCCCAGTTGTACCGTGTCCTGAGCGAACAGAGACCAATTGTTAAAGACTGGCCTGAGTATCGATGCCTCCGAAGTGTCCACTCCCGCCCAATCGGGCACCTGCGTCATGATCAGCGCCTTAACGCTATCGAAATCGTAACTGATATCCCACGGCCGATAGCCGTTTCTGGGCGTAAGGTGACGGAAGTCGACGCCGAATTTGAAGTTGTGGCGACCATGAGTCCAACTCAAAGTATCCACGTAATTTAGTTGCCGCTGATGATTGGTCGCGTCATTGCCCACATAGTAACCCGTGCTGCCGTCATTGAAGTACAGTCCAAAAACTGAGGTTTTTATGTTATAGGTGGGATTGGACTGAAAGAGATATGCATCCGAGGGAATAATGGCCCCGCCAAGAGCGATCGGGATCACTGTTGTCGAGCCTTTGGCATGACTGATGTTGTAACGGAAGTCATTCACCAGTGAGTTGGTAAAGGTGTAGGTAGCACCTGCTGTCGTGGTGTCGAGATTCGCGGCGGTGGTGCTGTAGGTCGAGCGAGTGTAAGCGTTGAATGCGCCATACTGCGAGCCGCTCGAGGGCGCAATATCGCCGCGGATAAACATACTGAGTTTGGATGTGGGGTTGAAATCGAGCCGTAGACTAGTCGCGTTAAGCGTCGATGGATTGGAGTAGGACGCAAAGAACTGGCCGACCCAATTTCCGTTGACGTCGTTCAGTGGCGTTGGAAGCGGATAAGCTTCAAGCAATGGCAGCAGGACCGCACTGGCTTGATTGCGGGCCCACGTGGTTGGGACGATGTCGACCGAAGACTGCGGAACCCTGAGGCGAAAACCCTCATAGGACCCAAAGAAGAAAAGCTTGTTTCTCAAGATGGGACCACCGACTACGCCGCCGAAGTCATTCTGCTTTTCCGCAGTCCTCGGCAGACCCTCATTTTTGTTGTACCACGAGTTTGCGTCGAAAACGTCGTTGCGCAGGTATTCGAAAGCGGTTCCATGGAACTGGTTGCTGCCACTGCGCGTAATGATGGAGAGCTGTGCTCCTGGACTGCGGCCATACTCAGCATCGAACGACGAGGTCTGCATCTTATACTCTTGCATATCATCGATGGAGACTAGGTTGCTGTAACCGCCGCTGGAACTGGTAGCCTGTCCTGCGCCTGCACCTGACGAGCCAAGGTAGACATCGCTGCCCTGCGTAATGCCAACGTTCGCGCTGACGCCATCGATCGAGAAGTAGTTCGCATCTGTGCGGAGGCCGTCGATGCTGAATTGACCGGAGTTGGTGTAGTACGTCTTAGCTGTCACATTGCCGGGCGCAAGCGCGATCAGCGCCTGGAAACTACGGCCATTCAGCGGCATAGTCTCAATAAAGTGCCGGCTTATTGTGGTCGCGAGGGTGGCTGAGGTGTCGATCTGCTGGATGTCGGAGTCCACTTGCACTGTCTGAGTTTCCGATCCGACAGAGAGAATAACATTTTCTGAGAGTGTGTCTTGCGTGTGCAACTCAATATCGGAGATCTGACTCTCCTTGAAGCCGGATGCAATGACGGTGATCTTGTAATGGCTGGGACGCAGATTCGCGACCGTATAGGTACCGCTCGGTCCGGTCTTTGTGACTCGCACAGAGTTAGTTGCTAGATCGGTAATCGTAATGACCGCATTCGGCACTACGGCACCGGTAGAGTCGCTGATGTTTCCGCTAATCGTGCCTGCCGCGTTCTGCGCAAATAGCTGCAATGATAACGATACTGTCAGCAGCGAAAGCAGACAAATTTCAATAAGATGTCGTTTCATAGAGCCTCCAGAGTGTGGAATATTCAGATCGTTAAACGGCAATTTCTTGTCGAGGCAAAGGTGCAAAAATAACGTGAGAACAAGCCCTCAGCTACTCTTACGCCATTCCGTCCTTAGAAAAGGCCGGACGCCCAGTATTCGTGATTCGCGGACTAAGAAAGTGTCCGAAATTATAAACACTGCTCATGACGTTACGTTAGCTCAGTGCGCTACAGTTGAGGCTTAGTTGCCAGCTTCGCCGGTTGTGCCGAAAACGTGGCTTCTACCGGAACACCGTGAACGTGCCGCGAAGAGCCGTACAAACACCCTCTGTCTTGCTCAATTACTTTCTGGGCAACAAAACAAGATAAAAGGGTGTTGATCAACAAAATTATGGATAAGGTTGGAACTTGTAAAGCACCAGAAAACGCTGCATCGATAGAGCCAGATAAAGCGTGGACCACATCGCCAGCAATTGGACCGGACATAACTATTTAAATATATCGCGTAAATTGGGCGGTTGCCTGAGTACAGTAGCCTCTATAGGCAGTGTTTACTGATTCGCCATTTCTAAAAATTGTCCGCCGTATCCTGGAACACGGCCGGAGTGTTGCTTCGGGTTTGCCGATGAGCAGTCTTGTGTCTCGTATCTTAATTAAAATGAATGACGTTTGAAGGTAACATTAAAAAAATAACATATTGATC
>Ga0255356_1000568_pt1 | contig 25246 bp, 23 predicted proteins | sample HBST100metaG_FD_189944 | JGI IMG/M metagenome (GOLD analysis project Ga0255356, IMG submission 189944) | Peat soil microbial communities from Stordalen Mire, Sweden - H.B.S.T100 | ecosystem: Environmental > Terrestrial > Soil > Wetlands > Peat | place: Sweden: Norrbotten County, Stordalen Mire...
CCTGATTCAGTGCCCAGGCTGAGTACCCTTTGTCGAAGACGAATACCTGTGCATTCGGATAACGGAAGAATTGCGCTTCAATGCCGCACAGCAAGGTGCTCTTGCCCGCGCCCGGAGGCCCGACGACCAGCGTATGAGCCAGGTCTCCCACGTGCAGATTGAAACGAAAGACCGTCGATCCCGTGCTCGTCGCATACATCAGAGGTTCGCTGTTCTTCGGCATCAATGCCGAAGAGTTCACGCGGTCCCCAGTCCAGATCGCCGCAATCGGCATACAATCGGCCAGATTCAACGTGTGCAGGATGATGCGGCGCACGTTGCGATACCCATCTCCCGGCAGCGTTCCGCGCCATGCTTCCACTGCATTGAAGGTTTCCAGGCGCGCTCCGAATCCAAGATTCTTGACGATCTTCGCAACCTGCCGGGCGCGGTCCTTTACGCCCTCGCTGTCCTCGTCCATCAGGATGATGTTTCCTGAGTAAAGGCAAAATTGCACATCACCGCTGGAGGCTTCGCCGATGGCGACCGTCGCATCTTCCATCATCCGCAGCGCGAAAGGATCGATACGCTTGGGAGGCTTGCCCATTAACTGGTCGATGAAGCCGCGAGCTTTCGCCGTCCACTTCTTCAGCGCGTCGGTGATGATCTTCTTCGCCTCTTCCGGGTCAAGCAAAACAGCTCGCGTGTTCCACCTGTACTCGAATGGCAGCGTGTCCAAGGCCGACAAAATCCCAGGGAAACTTGTCGCTGGAAATCCGTCGATTGCCACGATCTGAATATGCTTGCTGCCGACCATTGGCTCAATGCCGGTCTTGAAGCTCACGCAGCCGATCAAGTCGTGCAGGAAAACGGGTATCGCCGGAAGGATGAATGGATAATCCTCACCTGTCACGCAACGGCGCACATACCGTGCCAGATCGCAACTGATCCACTCCGTTTCCGCCCCATCCTCTCCAACGACGCGGTGTCCCAGGAGGCGCTCTACGCGCACCTGCGAACTCAGGACATCGTGGAACAGCCCGAGACGATCTTTGAAGAAAATGAGGGCGGTCTCGCCGGCAGTCTTGTTGTTCCCGGCGCCCCCTTTGAAGAGGAACCCCTTGACCTTCTCCTCGCTCTGCATCGGAGGAAGGTAGGTCAGCGATATGTAATAGGTGCTCTCATAGTGCCTGCCTTCGGCTTTGAACTGCGCTCTGCGCTCATCGTCGATCAAACTCGTTACCGAGTCAGGAAAGGCTCCCTGCTTTGCGTATTCGTTGACTTCGCAGCGAATCGCATCGCAATGCACCAACCACCCAGAGCCGAGCTTCAATACAGAATTCAATCGCTCTGCAAGAGCGGCCATCTCTTCGTGAGTGGCGGAGCCGAGATCGGGACCGGCATACCGCCAGGTCGCCATCAGTGCCCCATCCTGAAGGAGCAGGATGCCATCGTCGATCATCGACGCATAAAGCAATAAATCGGGAAGGCCGGCCACCCACTTCCGGCCTTCCTCAGCTTTTGCGCCACGAGCCGCCCATGCGATCAAGACACACGCCAATGCAGCCGCGCACGCTATCACCACAAACACCAGTCCAGAAATCATTGAGTCCACCATCTCCTTTAATTCCAGCTACGGCTATTTCCAAGCCCGCCGCTGGCCTGTGCTCCTGCTCGACAATCGGGATTTGGCCGGGTAATACGCCTTGTACTGGAAGCTGCGCGTGGCCACATCGCGCATCCTCGGATCAGCCTTCGCCAATTGAACCAGCATTGAAGTCGTTAGAGGCCAGAAGACAACGCCGATCAGAATGCTCCACCACGTCATCAACGCAAAGATGAACATCGCTGAGATCATGGCGGCGCCGAGAACAAGTTCACGGTCGCCGCCCATGAGAAGATTGGGGCGATTGATCGACGAATGGAATACCGTCTCTCTCGGCCCGTGCATCTCAAAATCCCCCTGTCATCGCAATCACGGCACTGGAGCTGGAAAACAAAGTGCTCATGATCGTGCCCGCCCCGACAATCACGGCGGTTGCAATCACCGCATAGCAAGAGCGTTTGGCGAACTCCGAAAGTTCACCGCCGAAGACTAGAGCCATCCCTCCGGCGGCGATGCCGACCACAGAAATGCCCGCTGCCACCGGCCCGGTGAGCGACTGTTTCACCGTCTGCAATGGGGTTTCCCAAGGCAACCCCGTGGTGCTGGTTGACGCATACGAGACGGCACTCGAAACGAGCGCCCATCCCGCCATCATCAAAAAGGTTCGGCCGGTCAGAACCTCAACGAACTTACCGGCCACACTCCGCATACTCTTCAACATGCTTCCTCCTTGTTCTGGACCGAAAGCGAATCGTTCAATCCCTTGGCCCGGTTGAATGTTTGCCCTCAGAACCTGAAGGCGCCCGGTCGCAGCTATCCGATAACGGCACTGGAACTGGAAAACAAGGTGCTCATGATCGTTCCCGCCCCGACAATCACGGCGGTTGCAATCACTGCGTAGCAGGACCGCTTGGCAAACTCGGACAGCTCGCCGCCAAAAACCAGCGCCATGCCTCCGGCAGCGATGCCCACTACCGAAATCCCTGCCGCCACCGGCCCAGTCAACGACTGTTGCACTGTCTGCAACGGTGTCTCCCAGGGCAAGCCTGTCGTGCTCGTTGACGCATAGGCCAGGGCATTCGAGACCAGCGCCAAGCCCGCCATTGTCAAAAACTGCCTGCTGGTCACAAGATCAACCAGCCTTCCGGTCATCTTCCACATCTTTTTCGCCATGCTCATCTCCTTCTTTCCGGTTGAATGTCCTTGTCATGCAGCGACAGGGAACGCCTATAGCTGTTCAATCTCGAAGCGTTCTCCGTCGTGCCCCTTCACCAAACAAACCTCTTTCACCTTGCGTCCGCACGGAAACTGACGCCCAGCTTCGATGTAGACCACCAGGTGAATCGTCTCCGCGACGATCCTTGCCAAAATGTGGGTTGGGAATGGATTCGCCGTCTTCTGGCAAAGAAAAACAATCCTGTTCAAACCTTCCATCGCATTGTTCGCGTGGATGGTCATCGACCCGCCAGGATGCCCTGTATTCCACGCTTCCATAGCGGTCAATGCTTCGGTCCCGCGAACTTCGCCAACCAATATCCTGTGGGGCTTCATGCGCAGGCAGGAACGGATCAAATCGTCCATCGGGACCGCTTTGCAGGCGGTGAGCTGCACGTAGTTTTCGATGGCCACGCGCAACTCCGGCAAATCTTCAAGAATCAGCACACGGTCATGCGGAGTCCTCTCCGCAATGCCCTGATTCAATGCGTCGAGCAGCGTCGTCTTGCCAGACCCCGTGCCGCCAACCACAAGAATGTTCTTGTGGTGCTCGATGGCCGTGAACAGCACATCGACGTGATTGTTCGCGCTGCGAAGCGCCTGCTCGAATGGGTCGATGCTTTGGAGACCATTCAGCGGATCGTCCTTATTGGTCAGAATTCCGCTGGCGGCGTAATCGTACAGACTCGGCTTTTTCTCGCCCTTCTTGCGAAATGACAGAGAGGCCGTGCCTATCGGCACCAGCGGAGCAACCAGAGCTTCCACCCGGCAATTCAGATAAGGGACATTCCCGCTGACGACCGGACTGTTGTGGGTAGCCACCAACCCGAACCCCTCCGCAATGCTCATCGTGGCTCCAACGGCCCGCAGCGGTGAAATCTCCGTCAGCACTTCAAATGGCTTGCCCTGCCGCATGATCCAGACCCGCCCATCCGGATTCACGACAACGTCCTCGGCAGTCCGGTCCTTCATCAGCGCATACACGATCTCTGGACCCAATTCGGTCATCAGCTTGTACCGCTTGCGATACTCGCTCTCGTTCTCCGAATCGAGTCTCTGAGTCTCGAAATTCTCCGTATGAGCCGACATCCCCTGCCTCCCCGAACGCGCCGTGATCCAGAATTGCAACCACGAACGAAGCATACAGATAAGATGTATCACAGGTCAAGTACAGCATTAATGTAAGAACATGTGATACGCTTTGTCCAAGAGTTTACCGGCCAACGCCCGCGAAGCCTGGGTTCGGCCAAAACAGGAACTGAAAAGGAGGGATAATGCTTCCCATCGCACTCAAAGCCGTTCAACTCCAACTGCAAGCAATGGGCGCCAGCCGCTACGAATTGGGTGTCCGGGTTCCCCAAGACAAATCAGAGGATGGTAAATCGCAGATGATCTTGCGCAACAACCTCACCAACGGCGAGGTCTTCGAGAAGCTCGATTGGCTCGCCGCTGAGAACGCCAAGGGAAATCACATCTACATTCGTCCATCGGGTCTGAGCCAACTGACTTTGATTGACGACCTGACGCGCAACAGCCTGAAGAGGATGATTGACACCGGCTACACTCCGGCCTGCGTCGTCGAGACCTCTCCCGGCAACTTCCAGGCGTGGCTCAAGCACGCTTGGACTCTCACCGCTCAGGAAGGCACTGTTGTTGCCAAGATTCTGGCGGAACGCTTCGGCGGCGATGCGAATTCAGCCGACTGGCGGCACTTTGGCCGCTTGGCTGGCTTCACCAACCCAAAACCCCAGTACCGGCTCCCCAATGGTCTTTTCCCCTACTCGCAGCTCAAATTTGCGTTTTCCAAAGGCGTTATCTATGAGAAAACGCATGAAGTGCTCTCCGAGGTTGAGGACAGGCTGCTCGATCAATATGTGGAATCCCAGCGGTCCATCCAGACGCGCATAGGCTTCCAACAGCATCCCCGGCAGGGATTTGAACTTCTCGACTACGCCCACTTCGCCAACAAATATGCTGCGCACGGCGAACGGCACAAGGCCGACCTTACCTATGCCACCTACTCACTCCAGCGAGGCGTCTCCGAAGTCGAAATCCGCGATACCATTCGGACCCATGCCTCAACCTCTGCCTTCGTCAATCGTTCTCAAAGAGATCAAGACGCTTACATCGAACGCACCGTAAGAAAAGCACTCAAGCAGAACGGTTTCTCCATACCTTTACAACCCTCCTTCCATTCCGCGGAACTCTGCCGCTAATTGTTTCCCGCCTATCCGTGGGGAGGGGCGCATGGCGTCCCTCCCTCGCTTCGACCCAGCCAGGTTCTCCGCTACCCACCCCAGCGGGGTGAAGACCCCGCAACGCCCCCGCACACTTTCAAAGGGAATGCGCTCGTTCGAGCGTTTCGATTCCTCACTGCGAGAAAAAGCATAACCGTCGCGCGGCTCTGGCCTGAGAAAAAGGGATGCGAAAAAAAGGCTTTCTTTGACGGCTTGTTCCGGGTTTTCGGCGAGTCTGAATTAGATGAAAATCATTCGCATCGCATTGAAAATAAATGCGTTAAGTGTTGCATTTATATCAGATATGTATTAAACTAAGAGTGTAAGGTCAAGCAATTCAGGGAGATAGGAAAATGCAAAACGACAGATCAAAGGCTCTCATCGACTCGATCACCGACAGTATCAACACCCTCGCCACCATGACCGATGCAACCGCGAAATCGGACCTGTTCAAGACTTGGCTTCGTGCCGTCTCCCGGTTCCATCACTACTCGTTTAACAACCAACTGCTGGTCCTCCTTCAGCGGCCCCAGGCCGAGCGTGTCGCCGGTTTCCATACGTGGAAGTCTTTGGGCCGCAATGTAAAGAAGGGAGCGAAGGGGATTGCGATCCTTGCTCCGTGCGTCCGCAAAAAGACCGTTGAGGAAGCCGACAAGATGCGGAAAGGCGAGAGAGTCTCCGAGATGAGGCTGTGCGGATTCCGCGTTACCCACGTCTTCGACATCGCCGACACCGAAGGCAAGCCACTTCCCGAACTCGAACACCGCGCCCAGGCCGGAGGCGAATCTCTTCTGCCCCGCCTTGAGTCCGCAGCCGCCGCGATGGGAATCGTGATCGAGTACCGCGAGGAGACAGGTTCTCCGAATGGTTGGAGCGAGGGTGGAAAGGTCGTAGTCAACGCGACCCTATCCACGGCCGCAAAATGCGGCACGTTGGCCCATGAGCTGGCTCATGAGTACCTTCACTGGCAGAGCAATCGCAGAGACGACATGACCCGTGAGCAGCGCGAATTGGAGGCCGAGGCCACGTCCTTTGCTGTCCTTGCCCACTTCGGCGTCGAGCAGCCCTCCGACCGCTATCTGGCCAGTTGGGACGCCACCGCCGAGAGCATCACCGCTTCCCTCCACACCATCCGCGACGCTGTTCACCACATCCTTGGCGCGATGGACTCGAAAGGCCAGGAACAGGCCGAAGCCGAAATCGAAGAGATCGCGGCATAGTCATCCACCAGCACCATTCCACTCAGGGCCAGCCGGGAGCCTTATCCCGGCACGGATACCACAATGGCAATCGCCCACAAATTCGAGACCGCTGGACTCGGGATTGCTCCCTTCCGTTTGGTTCGCGTCGAGATGCGCTGGTTTTCTATCCCCGGCATTCCAGGCAGCAAGAAGCCCGGTTCGTCTTGTATGTTTTGCGGCCACCCCATCGCGGAATGCTGTTTCCTTCGTGATGCCAACGGTAAGGAATTCCACGTTGGCAACGAGTGCATCAAGAAAGCCGGTGACGCCGGATTGTACGACACCGTCAAGAAGGAACTCCGGCGCATGAAGAACCAGGCCGAGGCCGACGCGGCAGCAGCCACCTTCTGGGAAGGCCGCGACATTCTTGCCCGTGCCCACGTTCGCGCATCGCTCTCCACTCAGCCTCATCCCAATTCGTTCTTTGCCGCCAAGGGCAAGACAATGGCCGACTACTACGAGTTCTTGTTGCACAACTCTCCACGCGGCACAGTGGCCAACACGGTTGGCAAACTGCGCGAGTTCGCAGCGGAGTCGATGCAATGACCGCAATGCAATTCTCACTCTTCGACGCGCGGCCCGCAGCCGCCACGGTAGGCATGGAGCCGAGCGTGAATGCGCGAAATGCGAAACGCCAACTCAACACCATGCGCAAACAGTTGGCGACGGCACAGGCCGATCTTGAGGACGTGGACTACAACCTGAGCATCGTTGTTATGCACCAACGGGCATCGCGCGAGGGAAAGATCGATGCAAATTGGTGGGATGCGGCAATGCGCTTCGGAATGTTGGACCCCGGCGAGGAGCCGGTCTACCGTCTTGGCTCTTATCCCGTAAAAGTCTTGCGATGGATACGGCATCTGATCTTTTCATTGAACGCCGAGCGCCGCGACGTTCTATCGGCCATCGCCGACCTTGAACCAAAGGTAGCCGCTTTGTCGCAGATCATCGGCAATGCGATCCAGTGAGTACAGTCATGCAGATTCAACTCGACAGTCCGTATGCCCACGATGAGAACCCCGCCGCTTTGCTGGCCGGAGCGGAGATCGAGGCCGCTAGCCTTCATCGCTGCCTCAAGATCGTTCGCCGTTGGAGTCAATCCAGCGCCCTGCCACAGTCCCGCCATGACGACATGATCGAGGAAGAACAGAGGCTGGCCAGCCTCTACGCGGTCATTCTCCAAGAAACCGGTTCCGCGTTCGGCGTCGAGAAAGCCGACGAACTCAAGGTCCGCATCGAGGCGGCTTGCATTCTCGACGATTGGGAATGCCCGCCCGCAGAACAGGGACTCCTGTTTCCCATTCCTAACAACCCGACAACGATAGTCAGCCCCGCCACGGCGAGAAAGTGAGTGCCCATCATGGAAACCATCATCCGCGAAGTCAATCCGGCTCGGCTCGCTTGGGGAACCTTCGACCATGCGAAGAGCGATTACGTGAACGAGGGCGACATCCCGGCCAGCTATAGCGGCGATTGCATCGCAATGGGCCAGCCCGTTCGCAAACCATTCCGCATGGATGGCGAGATGTGGGTTGCCATCGGACTGAGTAACGATGGTGCGCGCGCGTATCGCCTGTGCCCGATACGTATCTTCAACGACACTCCGACCAACTACCGCGACAAGAGCGGCACGTCTGAGTGCGCAGAAGCAGCCCGCAACGATCCCAATGGCTTTTACGACCGCATGACCGTCAAGCACGGCGGACAGCAGTTCGTTCTATGCGGTCCCGAAGTCCAGATTGTTCGCAGCCAGAACGAGGACATTTCCGTGCCACAGGTTCAACTCGCCCTCTTTTGACCAGTAACCAACCGCAACAAACCCACGGAGACATCCATGCTAGGACACAGACTCAACCCAACAATTCACCGCTATGAAGACGTGGAACTCATCGAAGTCCATTCCGAGTATCTGGAGTGCAGCTTCATGGTTGCCAAAGACGAATGGGAAACCGGCAAGAAACTGCTCAACATTTTCAGCCCCATCGACGGCAATGTGCTGGGCTTCCCGCACTATCGTCTCCACCGCGACAACATCTCTGCCACCAGTCCCAAGTTGCCCGACGGCACCACCGCCCAACCCGGCATGGCCGAAGCCATTGAAATGCAGCGCCAGGCCGGACACGCGATCTACGCCGACCATCTCTCCGCCATGCTCTACGGAAATGGCCTCAACCCCGCGCGTTCCTGAGACGCGCATCACGGAAAGGACTTTATGCAAATCACAGTTTGGAGTGTGGCAGCGGACGACGACAACGGCACCTATGCCAGCGTCCATGAAACCGAATGCGCCGCCTACCGGCGATTGATCCAGTTGACCGTCGATGCCGACAACAAGGACGACGTGGCGAAGGCTGAGGCATTTATGGAGGCCGAGGACTTTGACAGCTTGGACGAATGGATTCACGAGGAAGTGATCGAGCCGCTGAATACCTACAGCGTGGACCAGCACAAGATTGACGTGCCGACCATCCCTTCTTCAGCAGACGACGGCAAGCACATCACGCGCCGCGAACTAGCCAGCGTCCTCCACGGCTTGCGCCTCATGCAGGAACAATGGGAGCCGAAGATGCACGGCTGCACTTCTATCGGTCTCCATGAGCCACTGGAATTGAGCGAACCAAACTCCTGCGACCATTTCTGCGACGAGGAAGACTCTCCACTCAGCCCCGATGAAATCGACGAGCTTTGCGAAAAACTCAATACAGAGTCCTGCAACTAACCGGCCTCAGAGAAATGGCGAGATAGCGAATAGTTCCATCCCGCATGGGCCAGCTACTCGCCCGACTCCGGCGTGGACGATTCCTTTGCGCACCGCAGCGCGTGTTGCACGATTCGCTCCGTAGCGTCCTCTCCAATCAGCGAGTTCACAAACATACAAAATTGAATGGCTCTCAATGATAGAGGTTCCACTACTTTCTTGAGGTCCGCTTCCGACAGAGTGTGAAGATCGGCAATCGCAGTTTCCGTATCAAGATCACAGAAAGCCCATTTCAACGCGGATACCACTCGCCACACGTATCGCTCTTCCAGCGGCAGCGCGGCTAACGCAACCAGATACGGCTCGGTGTCCTGCCCAGACATCTGCGCCTTCAAGAGTGCGAGATACGGCTTCATCTTTTCCGAACGAACCAGTTCTTGGGCACCGTCTTCGGAATGAATCTCGCTAATGGGGACTCTGCTGATCTTTCCATCCGTCATACTTCCTCCAGATTGAAGATACCCCGTCGTGCTCCTGAGAGAACCGACAGACTTGCGTACACTCCAAGGCTACTCCACACGACCGCTCGCATTTACAGAGGGCAGGGCAGGGCGTTTTAACCCGTTGCGCTCAAGCCAAACGCTCCAGCAGTGCAGGATCGTTGTTGCGCACATTTCCCACCCGGTCGCTCACCGGCCAAGCGAGCATTTTATCGGCAGGGTAGGAACGGAACAGGTCCACAGCCGGTCTCGCAGGGTCTCCGGCATCCAGCCAGCGGTCATAGTCTCGCGGTTCGAGGATCACTGGCATCCGGTCGTGAATCGGTCGCATCAATTCATTTTCAGAAGTGGTCAGAATTGTGAAGGTCTCCAGTGGCGCTCCGTCTTTTGGCCGCCAGCTCTCCCACAATCCGGCAAGGGCGAACGGCTCCCCGCTCTTGAGCGCGATTGCAAACGGCCGCTTTGACTTGGCATCCAGACGCATCCACTCATAAAAACTGTCGGCAGGTATCAGACAGTGCCGCTTCTTGAATGCCTCTCTGAAGGCAGGCTTCGACGCCACCTCTTCCGAACGCGCATTGATTGTGCTGTACCCGATCTTGGCATCCTTCGCCCACGCCGGCACCAATCCCCAGCGCATCAACGCAAACTCCCGGTTGCCAGTATCACGACTCAGGCGCACAACGGGCTGAACGCTTTGTGGCGCTACGTTAAAGCTGGGAGCAAACCACGGCATATCCTCAAGCTCGACACCAAACCAGTCGGCGAGAACTTCGTGAGTGGATTTCCTGGCAAAGCGGCCACACATACTGCAATAAGCATAGTTGCGAGTTGAGTCTCATGTAAACTGCGGCGGTATCATTATTAATTTGACCGAAGGCTCAAAGCATTGTACTCAGAGGCGCCAGCCATCCTAGAACAGATCACGTCCAGAACCTCAAGTCAGCATTTCCGAGGAAGCAGGTGGCGAGCAAGAGAACCTCACTCCGCACGCCAAAATAGGATCTTGGTGGGAGATTTGAAGGACATAGAACTTAGCGCGTGGCCCTAGTCGGCTATGATTGCGGTGTTGTAGGAGAATCTTCTGCTGGAACGTCCGAAGGTTCTTGCCGAGCTTCAAGCGTCAGGAACTTCGTTCCTTCAGGAGTCACAACCGACACACCACCACGGCGGAGCTGTGTGATCTCGCCTTGGCGAAGGCTCGTAAAGATAACCACTTGAAACGGCACCTTCTTTGCTAATTCTTTGCTTAAGAACGACAGAAAACGTTCCCTATGCGTTGGATCGGGATTTTGCTGGAGGGGTTCGTCGAGGATAACTAAGCCGGGATGAAGACCGTCCACCTGAACAGAAGCCTGAGCCAAAGCAAGGGTATAAGCTGCGATCAGCCTTGACTGATCACTTGCTGAACCGAGAGAACGGAGCCTCTTCTGATTCAGCATTGGCGTGTACTGCTCGTTGAGTGACACGGCGGCAAGATTGTCGGAAGATACCGCGCTGTGACCGAACGCCAATAGGTAATTTGCCAAGGCATCAGCGAAGGCGCGTTTCTTCGAGGTGAAATCACTCGATGCTGTCATGGCAAATGTTACGCCCTTTGCTTCGCGTACCCATGCGTCGATCTCAGACTGCCAAGCCTCTATGTTCTTGCTAATTTCTAGCACACGGTCGATTGATCGCTCCGCCGAAGCTAGCTCTGCCGCAGTTTGAGCAAGCGCTTCTCTCACAGTGCCGACCGCACTGGTGACATTCAACAATGCGCGCTCGGCCTCTCGGAATTCACTACTCACAACTTCCAGTTCGGAATGAATAGTCGATAGAGTCGCTTTCATCGAAACAAGGTTCCGGGACAGCAAGTCCCGATCCCGCTTGAGTGCTTCGATATGATTCTCGATTGACTCAGACGATTGCGAACTCAATGCAAATGTGGCGGGATCGAGATCACGGTGACAGGTGGGACATTCAATATGATCGATGCGCCCAATCCCGATAGTTTTTAGGCGGAACAAATCTTCCGCTGCGCTCAACCGATCTTCGAGGCTCTCTAACAGCACCTCTGTCTGCTCAACTTGGGAGCGCGAAGTTGACGCATCTTCGCTAAGCCTATGTCTCCGACGCTTCAATTCAATCACCCGCTGCGATGCAGTCACGGGCGCAGATACATCCTCAACATCGATCGGCGCGTCGGTGAGGGACTGCCTTAGCTTCTCAACTCGCTCTCGTAGGCTAGAGAGCCTCTTTCCCAGGTCTACATCGAAGTTGCTCTTGAGGATGTCCTTTAGAGATATCGCCTGCCATCGGTCAGCCAGTTCAGTTATTGAACCGAAGGACGACATCTCAATTCGCCAACCATGCCCGATCAGGCCCGCTACGACGCGATCCACAAGGATGCGGGCCTTCTCCTTTAACGCACCCGTCATTTGGGCCGAGCGCAACTGTGCGACTCTTGCGGCGGTTGCATCGAGTCCTCCGAGGAGGTATTCGACTGCGAACTCTCCAATCTGTTGCTGACCGTAGCGCGAGACCTGCAACGACTGGATATCAGTCCATCCTTCATCTTGGTCTATGTAAAAGAGGGGCAGAAGATTTTCCGCGTAAATCTCAGACTCGCCGCCCTTAAAAGTCACAGTCTTCTGATGTGGCCACCCCAACCATGCAAAGAAGAAATACTGAAAGCCGCCTGTTTCATCTTGCATAGTGCGATAGCGAGCTGAGAAGACGCTGGTTCGCACCACACCGTCTTTTGCAATTTCGTCTGCGGTAATCTTGGCGCAGTCTCCTTTGATGGGCCGGGTCAGCTTGAGCCTTCTGCCATCCTTATGAAGAAGGCTTATAGCGCAAGAGGAGGAGACGACAGCAGAAGGCTTGCCGCCGAATTCGATCTCGTCTCTCACGGCGAGCGGAAAGCAACTTGGATCGTTGTCCGGTAAGCCGAACACCGTCTCTGCGCCTAAGCACCACGCGACTGTCGTTACACTCAGGGATTTTCCAAAAGCATTGTCCGCAGAGACGACTTGGAGGCCGCTCTTGAACGGAAGCTCTCCGGAGAAGTTTCCCGCTGTGGACTTGCCGAATACCTTGATTGATTCGAGCGTAATCACCAGCCCTCCAACATGTCATTGGTAATGACGATCTCATCCAGTTCGCGGATTGCGTCGGTTTCCGTAATGAAGAGACCATCCTTTTCCGATGCATCAAAAAGATCGGACAATATGACCGACGAGATTGGTTCCGCGATTTGGCCCTTCTGCTTGAATAGGCAACCCGTGGCAACTAGATAATCAATGAGATTGTCGTGCATTCCGTCGCTCAGGAAACCACGACGTAGCGATTGGGACGATTGAAGCGAACGCTGGCGATCTTTGCGTGAAGCACTCCACTCACGTACCACGTCGAGAAGCCAAGGACGCATAGCAACAAATTGCAGGAGTCGCAGTTTGTTGGCAGAGATTTTTCGAAAGGCCCCTTCGACCTTTCCACTAACTCGCAGGCAGGCCGCGACGACGAACATCCGATATTGCAGATCGTAGACCGTGGAAGGCGCGATGCGTTCAGGGTGTACATACGGCGAGGCTGATGTTCCTGCGAGCAATTCAGAGAGAATCTGGGATTCAGTTGGCATTCATCCCTCCGGGGCGCGACCAACCGATAGAACACTCTCCAATGAGCCGAGCAACTTCTCCTGCGGCGATATCCTGCATCATCGAACCGTAGGTGGAACCGAACTCAGCATCCAACACGGCTCGCGAGATTTCTTCTGCTTTGCCTAGCTCCGTCCAGGGAGCCGAAGATGCCAGCATCAAGGCTGCAATTCGAGTGACGATTCGGCTCCGACTAGCTTCCAAAGCCTGATGCAGGCCAGGCATCGTCTCATTCAGTTTGATATCAAATGCAAGAGACATCCGCCACTTATTTAAAAACTGGTCTACCAAGCTATTGATTGCCTGAAGCTGATCGGGACGAATGTCCTTCAACAACGTCATCTTTTCGTCAAATGTTTTCGGATTCTCGATTACGAGGGTCTTTGCGGTGTCCTGCACTGATTGATAGAAGATCTTCTGCTGGGCACGAACCAACGTCAGCTCATCCACCGACCAGCGATTCGCTAATTCGGTTGGACCGATGATTGCTACGGTCGCATTGGCATCTATGTAGCGAAGTTTGCTGGACTGCTTATATTCCAGAAAAGCTGTATGGATTGGACCAACAACACGATGGCTTTCGAACCAATTCACCACCAGATCGACGTGCATCAATTTCTTGCCGACGGGTAGGATTGTCGCCATTTCAGCGTTCTCGCAGCATGTCAGGACCGTCTTCTTGAATTCCAGCTCAAGTAAGCGTCGCAAATCACTCTTGAATTTGTCGACAATAGCTTTTTCAAGACTGCGCGTCTGCCGGTAGGTCTTTAGTTCCGGACCATAGCAGCAATAGCCCTGGGTGCCGACGTGGGAAAATCCATCGAGACCCGCATCGCCCTGTGGCTTTGAGGGAATCGTTTGGAAGCCGAGCACTGCACTCTGTAGGCGTGCGCAGACCTCTGCCTGGAACGCATTCCCGGTCAGCGAGGCCAGCGTGGTCGCATACGCGTCGACGTTCGACATCAAAGCAGACAGTGCCTCAAAGAGCGTGCAATCGGTACGACAAATTCTAACACCCGTCAGTTGCCTGAGGACGCCTAAGCGATTACGGCGTTTGCACTTATCCGCGAAGCTACATGGGTCGCTTCGCATGATCGTCCTCGCAAACTTCTTTGGCATCCTGGGACGCCTTGCGTAAGCCAAGCCCAAGCTCGTAATATTCGTCATTTCTTCGCCTATCAAGTATCAGTATACCTGTCGTCCTTCGCGGCTGGGCGCGTCTTTCGAAATCTAGACTTTCCAACCTCGGGAGGTGTAGCCTGTCCGGCATAAGCTAAGCCATTGATAAATAATGCATTCCTTGAGCCGTGTGAGAGCCAATTGACGACCGGGCTGACTCTGCGCGATGATAAGGCGAACAAATAGCGAATCTTCGCATGGTCTAACTATGTCGTCCGCAGCAGCACTTCGCATCGAAATCGAGCGCGCCCTTGACCGCCGCTTCCCGGCGGCGCTTACACCTGTTCCGCGGACAATAAGCGAAACTGCGACAACCGGGGTTCCTGAAGTTGACGCACTGCTGGACGGTGGGTTGCCGGTGGGGGCTATCAGCGAAGTGACCGGGCCTCAATCGTCAGGCCGGACGGGGATTGCGCTCTCGTTTCTTGCACGACAAACGCGGGATGAACGTGTCTGTGCCTGGGTCGATGCCGGAGACGCCTTCGATCCAGAGTCGGCGGCAGCCAGTGGGGTGAGTTTGCGGCAGTTGCTTTGGGTACGGTGCCGTGAAGCCTCGGCAGGAAGCGCGGAGAACAGATCAAGAATTCCTACAGGTTGGAAGGGAAGGACACAAGCACCGATTTGGACACGGCTCGATCAGGCGTTGCGGGCTACCGACCTTTTGCTTCAGGCAGGTGGCTTTGCGGCCATAGTGCTGGACTTGGGTGACATGGCGCCAGAACACGGAAGCCGGATTCCGCTAGCGACTTGGTTCCGGTTTCGTCAGGCGGCGGATCGCACACGTTGTTGCTTGGTTGTGTTGGGCCAAGCAGCCTATGCGCAATCGAGCGCAGCAGTCGTTTTGGAATGCGCGCCGTGCAAGCCGCACACTGCGGGCGGCACTGTACTCAACGGCTTCTCATTTGAAGTGCGGCGTGGGCGGCAACGTTTCACTCCGGCTATGCAAGGCGCACGAAAGCCGCCTGCATCAACCTGGTCTTCAACGAGCGCATGGGCAGCCGAGGAACGCGCATGAGCGATGAACTCTATGCCTGCGTTTGCGTGGCGGAGTTTCCCGCTCAGGCATTGTTGCGGCTGCGGACCGAATTGCAATCGGAGCCTGTGGTCGTACTCGAAGGCCGAGCGCCGCTGGAGACTGTCTGCTCATTAAATCGGGCGGCGCAACTGAAAGGCGCAGTCTTGGGAATGACGCGACTGGAGGCCGAAGGCATTGCCGGATTGCGATTGCTGGCGCGCTCCGTAGAGGTTGAGGCCGCAGCGCGTGCCGTATTACTGGAATGTGTGTCGCAGTTCTCGCCGCGCATTGAAGAAGAGAGCACGGCCACGACTAGCGCATTTGTTCTCGACATCGCAGGTACAGGACTGCTCTTCGGGCCGCCGGAAACACTGGCCGAGAGGTTGCGCACCGCTCTGACCACAGCAGGCTTTCGCGCCTTGATTGCTGTGAGTACGAACTTTCATACTGCTCGGTTGAAGGCTGCAACATCATGTGGCGTTACTGTGATTCCCGAAGGGCAGGAAGCACCTGCACTTGCAAAGCTCCCACTTGGCGCGTTGAATCTCGAAGAGAACCACGCTGAGACCTTTGCCATTTGGGGGATTCGCACGCTGGGAGAATTGGCCGTGCTGCCTGAGGTGGATCTGATTGCACGGCTCGGTCAGCAAGCGAGGCATTGGCGCGATCTGGCTCGTGGAGTAGCGGCCCATACATTTCAACCCATCGAAGCAGAGTTCGCACTGAAGGAGTTTTTCGACTTCGAGACGCCTGTCGAAGAGATGGATTCGCTGCTCTTCATTGGCGCGCGAATGATTGATTGCCTGGTCGCGCGAGCATCTGTTCGCGCGCTGTCGCTCGCTTCATTGACGGTCGAGATGACGCTTGCAGGAGGAAGGCAACACAAGCGAGTAATACGGCCTGCATTGCCTTCGGTTGACCGCAAGTTTCTGCTCAAGCTATTGCAATTGGAGATCGCTGCACATCCACCGCAAGCCGCCGTACTGTCCTTCACACTCACGGCAGAGGCCGGTCAATCGAGCAAGGTCCAACTCGGACTCTTTGCTCCGCAGACTCCTGAGCCATCGCGATTGGATGTAACGATTGCGCGCCTGAAAGCCATCGCCGGCGAAGATCGCGTCGGCTCGCCTGTGCTTGAAGACACGCACCGGTCGGGCAGCTTCCGCATGGAAGGCTTTTCAGTATCCGGCGTAACCGCTGGATCGAAGGCCAGCAGACCGCGCATGGCACTGCGGCGAATGCGGCCACCTGTGCCGGTGCGCGTCCAACTGCATACAACAAAGCCCGCTGCCTTTCGCGATGCAGTTGGCAACCACGAGATTACCGCAGCCTACGGCCCGTGGCGCAGCAGAGGTTGTTGGTGGTCAACCGTCGGATGGGACGAAGAAGAGTGGGATGTGTTGGCGCAGGCGAGCAATGGGGATGCTGTCGCCTGCCTGCTGGTGCAAGATCGCCGCAAGCGCGAATGGCGATTGGAAGCCTACTATGACTGATAGTCCCGAATACGTCGAGTTGCACGCAGCCAGCGCCTTCAGTTTTCTTGCTGGGGCATCGCAGCCCGAGGCACTAGTTGAACGAGCGGTTCAACTCGATATGCCTGCCATCGCACTTGCTGATCGGAACGGCCTCTATGGTGTAGCGCGATTTCACACGATGGCACAGAAGCACAGCATCAAGGCGCACATCGGCGCGGAGATCGCTGTTCGCTCCATCGGCAACAAACTCACGCATCCGGCCTGGTTGCCGCATCAATACCCGAGCGAGCCACCGCGTTTGCTTCTGCTCTGTACATCGCAAACCGGGTATCAGAATCTCTGTCAGCTCATCACTCGCTTCAAGATGCGCGAGTCTACGAAGACCGAAGGTGCGGCCACGCTTGAAGACCTCGAAGAATTCTCTGCCGGATTGATCTGCCTGACCGGAGGCGACGAGGGAGCGATTGCGGCGGCTCTTGCACACGGCGGGCACAAGGAAGCAAGCAGCTTGATTGACCGGCTTTCCTGCATCTACAGCAGCGGCAGTCTCTATCTCGAAGTTCAGCGCCACCAGCAGCGGGACGAGGAATGCCGCAACCAATCGTTGCTGCGCCTGGCAGCCGCTTACCGTCTGCCAGTGATCGCAACCAACGGAGTTCGTTACGCAACGGAGAAGGACAGCGAGCTTCTTGATGTATTCACCACGATCCGCCATCACACTTCTCTCGATGAAGCAGGCCGCTTGCTCACAGCGAATGAATCGCGTTCGCTGCGCTCGGCACGCGAGATGGCCGTTCTCTTCCGTGACATGCCCGAAGCCATCGCCAACACGCGCATCGTGAGCGACCGTCTCGGCTTCGCGCTCAACAATCTCGGCTATGAATTTCCGCAGTACCCCGTTCCAGACGGCGAGACGATGGACAGCTTTCTTGATAAACGCGTCGAGGAGGGCGTTCGCAAACGCTACGGCGCAGGAGCCAAGCGATTCTTGCTCGACAAGGCCCGCGTACAAGTTCGGCACGAATTGAAGCTGATTGCAAAACTCGGCTTTGCAGGATACTTTCTGATTGTCTGGGACATCATCCGCTACTGCCAGCGGCACGGCATTCTTGTACAGGGGCGCGGATCGGCGGCCAACTCCGCCGTCTGTTACGCGCTCGAAATAACTGCGGTTGATCCAGTCGGAATGGAACTGCTCTTCGAGCGGTTTCTCAGTGAGAACCGCGGCGAGTGGCCAGACATCGACCTCGACCTGCCTTCCGGCGACCAACGCGAACAGGTCATTCAGTACATCTATGAGCGTTACGGTTCGCTGGGCGCGGCGATGACCGCCAACGTCATTACCTATCGCGGTCGTTCGGCAGCGCGTGAAGTGGGTAAGGCGCTTGGCTTCGAGCCAGACCAGCTCGCGCGCCTCGCTAGCTTAGTCGGCCACTGGGAATGGCGCGGCGAATACGACACTATGGCTCATCATTTCGCCCAGGCAGGCTTCGACATTCGACATCCGCGCATCGCTCGTTATCTTGACCTCTGCCAGCGGATGCAGGACTTGCCACGTCATCTCGGCCAGCACTCAGGCGGCATGGTCATCTGCGCCGGGATGCTCAATCGCGTTGTCCCCATCGAGCGCGCTTCCATGCTGGGCCGCACCGTGATCCAGTGGGACAAGGAGGACTGCGCAGACCTCGGCCTCATCAAAGTGGACCTGCTCGGCTTGGGCATGATGGCCGTTCTCAAGGACTCCATCGAGCTGATTCCGCGCCATTACGGCAAGGACGTGGACCTTGCCGTGCTGCCCGAAGACCCGCTTGTCTACGAGACGCTGCGCAAGGCGGACACAGTGGGAATGTTTCAGGTGGAGAGCCGCGCACAGATGGCTTCCATACCGCACAACGCGCCCACACGCTTCTACGACCTCGTCGTGCAAGTAGCCATCATCCGCCCCGGCCCCATCGTCGGCAAGATGATGCACCCGTATATGCGCCGCCGCCAGGGAAAGGAAGAAGTTACCTATCCGCATCCGTCCCTTGAACCAGTGTTGAAGCGCACTCTTGGAGTGCCACTCTTCCAGGAGCAGCTTCTTCGCATGGCAATGACGGTTGCGAGTTTCACGGGAGCAGAGGCCGAAGAGCTGCGCCGCGCCGTGGGAATGCGCCGGTCGATGCAGCGGATGAAGGATCTCGAAGGCAGACTGCGCGCTGGGATGACCCGCAACGGCATCGGACCGGCAGCGCAAGACAACATCGTTCAAGGCATATCTTCTTTCGCCATGTACGGCTTCCCAGAGTCACACGCCGCCAGCTTCGCATTGATCGCTTATGCCTCGGCATATCTCAAGGTTCACTACCTTGCGGCTTTCACTTGCGGGATGCTCAACAATCAACCGATGGGCTTCTACTCGCCCGCTGTACTCATAGAAGACGCACAACGCCACGGCTTGCGCGTTCGCCCCATGGACGTGCAACGTTCCGAATGGCTCTGCACGCTGGAGCCGGAACCGGATGGGTCTCTCTCGCTGCGCATCGGCTTCAACTACGCCAAGGGACTCCGGCAATCGCCAGCAAATGCGATTCTCACCACGCGGAACCTTGGTGGAATCTTTGTATCTGTCGATGACTTGGTGCAGCGAGTACCGGAACTCAACCGCAAGGAACTCGTCGCGCTGGCCCGTATCGGCGCGCTCAATTCGCTCGGCGAAGTCGAACACCGCCGCGATGCCCTCTGGCAGGTGGAGCAAGCTGGACGTCCCGTTGGCCCGTTGCTGCGCGGCCCCGCGAGCGCGCCGACAGGCGCACACACTTCAACGCCATTGCAGAAGATGACCACCGATGAGCGCCTTGCCGCCGACTATCTTGGTACTGGCCTCACGACAGGACCACACCCAATGGCCTATCACCGCGAGTCTCTGAGGCACGAAGACATCTTGTCGGCAGAAGAACTCATGCCGCAGTACAACAACCAGTCAGTTCGGATCGCCGGCTGTGTGATTGCCCGCCAGCGCCCTGGCACTGCCAAGGGCTACGTCTTTCTCTCCCTCGAAGACGAAACCGGCATCGCCAACGTCATCCTTGCGCCCGACACCTTCGAGCAAAACCGCGTCACAGTCACGCGCAATCGATTCCTTTTGATTGAAGGCATCCTTCAGAATCAAGACGGCGTGATTCACGTCAAAGCCCAGCAAATCACGCCGCTCAACTTTTCAAATGTCGAGATTCACTCACACGACTTCCACTGAGGCATTGCGTTCCGCAATCAGCGAGGCGCAAAGAGACTTGCTACAAGGCGACTTCCCAGTCCTAACTAACATCCGCAAGAGTGTTCTCGTACACTAGGTCTCCGAGCCGTGCGCGCCAACCAGTTGCGTCCTGCCTGAGCACCTGGGAAGCAACGGCTAAAAGAAATACACGACCGCCCCCTACCGAAGCAGCGACATCAACATTATTTGCCAAGAGAATCGCTGCCCGACGATGGCGTATTCCGGCGGCGCTCAATGCACAAGCGGAGGCGGTCGACACTCCGAAACGAAGGCAATCGGAAAACACCGCGACAGCGGGTGAAACGGTACGACCTTGAGATTCAAGCAACTTGCCAATAAGCGCAACACCTTGTTCGATGACTGTCTGGAGCCCGAACGAGACCGCACGAGTCTGAATTGCGAGTATGTCATCGATCTCCTGTCCCGAAGCAGCAGCGATTTGGGGGTAAGTGTCCCCGGCGATCCACCGACGCACAGTCGTAAAGAAAGATGCCCTGACGGTATCGACGCTGACACCCTCTTCCAATCTGTACGCATCCTTGATGGTCCTTGCTAGCTTGCCGTGATTCCACGCCCATTCCAACATGATGCCAACAAACACCTCGTCGGCGGGATCGGCCAACGTCTCCCAATTCTCAAAGAGAGGGGCCAGGTCGCTTTCTACCGTTGCCAACAACCAAAGCTTTGCGCCCGTAGAGCGAATCCATTCAATTCGACCGGCTGCACATATGCTCGCAACCCGAGCGGCACGCAGGCGGAATACGTTCCGCAGAACCTCACCAGAAGCTTCACCGATTGTCTGCGCGGCATACGTCTGATTCGCTATGTTGACCGCAAGTTCCGCCAACGTCTCTTCACTGATTTCCTCTACAGCCAGATCAATCAATGTTGAGTCTATGCCATCGACTAGCGCGGCAAGAGCATCGGTCCGCTCCAGATCTTCATTTGTAAGCACATGATTCTGCAAAGCTAACAACTCTTGGAGTCGATCGATCAACGTCTTCAGAGCACCGGTCATATCTTCACCCGGTTGATCCGTCGCTACTCGTTCAATTGCAGGCCACTGTTCCGCGTTTGCGCAGATAACCAGCCCACGTGTAGTCGCACCAGCGCGACCCGCACGTCCCACCAGATTCTTGATATCCCTGGATAGCAAGAGGTCGCCCGCGCCCTCGCTGGTACGCCGACGCACGGAATAGAGGACAAGTGTTCGTATAGGTAAGTTGACTCCTTCTGCCAACGTGGAGGTACAGATCGCCAAGAGCACGTGCTTTCGGCGGAGCATTTCTTCCAATACTTCCCGTGTCTCCTGAGGAATGTCCCCATGATGCAAAACGGCACCTGAAGCTAGGGCGCGTGTCCCAACCCAATCTTCTCCAAATTCATTTCTCAGGTATTCAACAGCGGCGGTGATTCGCGCGGCATTGGAGTACTGAATTGGCGTCGGCAGCGTGAGAGGAAAGCCCAACTGCTCCAACAACTCCTTCGTAACTCCGATCGCACCCTGAGCGCCGCGCTTATTAGCCGCGAAGATTACCGCTGTTCCCATTGGCAGGGCTTTACGAGCCGCAGCTACAGCTTTGGTCTTATAGGAATCGAAATTTAGGGTACGATTTCGATTCGTCGGCGGATTGAAGTATTGAAAGTCGGTGCGGCTTAGGAAACCAGCTACAGTAAACCTGGCCGGCTCGGTCAGTTGCGGATGCACTTCAAGATCCACGTATCTACTAGATCCTTCATTGCGTTGCCGCAGAACCGCAAAATCTGCTGTAGCAGGCCGGTAATCGCTACGAATCACAGTCTCGTCGGTGCCGCCAAGCCACGCATTGATCTCTTGCACGTTCGGCACGATAGCGGAAATGAATACAAAGCGCGGAGCACCGGTTTCGCGGAGTTTCAGTCGAGCGAGAAGAAGCTCCAACAAGATACCGCGCGAAGGCATTCCAAGAAGATGCCCCTCATCACAGATGACCAAAGAAATACGCTGGAGAAACCCTTGATCGGCACTCAACAATCCGGACAAAGCCTCCGGCGTAGCAACAACTAGCCGCGTCTCATCCAGACTGCGGATCTCGTCTCCCGACGGAACAGTGCCACCATAGGCACAACGCGAGTTGATTCCCATTGAGTTCAGGTTTCGAACAAGCCCACGGCGTAGCTCGGATGCCAGTGATCGGAATGGGACGAGCAACACAGCCGCCTCATCGGGGTTGCTCTGCAAGTGATCAAATAGCAATGTCTCGCTAAGCGTTGTCTTTCCAGCGCCGGTAGGCATTTGTAGGGTATAGCTCGCAGGATTGTCGAACAACTGTCCTTGGATAGCCTGAATTTGAGACGGAAAGAACTCCCACGTACTCGGTATTCGAGACACCAAAGAATCGATCAAAGAATTCCAATAGCCCTCCACGCGGGCGGGCAGCACAGCACGGAGATTAACTAAAGTGAAACGATGCATTAGTTGCTCATAAAGACGCGCAGGCACCCAATCGTCTGGCCCGGATGCGAGGGCCGATGCCGCTGCTTCGCTCGCCCGGACTGCCTCCTGGGCAATAAAGTTAACATCGCCCAGCCTCAGCGCCGCCACTAAGCCGAGCACCCTCCCTGAAACGGGTTCAGCGGGCCTCATGAGTAGGTCATAACAGGCTCGTACTGTTCCCTCACGTGGTATGGGTATCATTCTTGCCATGCTCAGGTAGGCGGAGGCTGGAAACCCGCCGCAGTAAAATGCGGCGGCAGCGTAGAGCGCACCTTCGGATCGATCAATCCGACTGCGCGTAAGTAATCCCGCGTCGTCATCAACAAATTGTGCAAACGCATTTCCCAACCTAGCCCACTCGGTCGATTCAGCAGAATTCTCCCTCATTCGGTCAAAAAGATCCCCGACTAGCGAGGTATAGTAATCGTCTGCCCTTTCACGAATGAAGGTGAGGGCGAGAGGGATTTCTGTTTGAAAATGCTCGATGTGCCGCAGGGCATCCGCAGTCGCGATCCATCTGATTAGAGATTCAGTCATTGGGTCGGTCCTACGAGGGGCAAATTTGCTGCCACGGAGTCTTGTACAGCCTGATAGACGGTTGTGTAGGTCACCTTCAGGTTTGGGATGGAGAGAATCACCAAAGCGCAGTTCGGCGGGATCGTAGCCGGGACAAATGCCAACTCATTCGCCAGCAGGCTGGTACAAATCACTGCGACCGCGTGGAACTGGCGCGCGTATGGAGGAAACTCAGTGGCATCGATGAAGCGTTGAAGCTGCGGTAACGTGATCGCCCCAATGTCATCACCCAGGAGCGCGCGCTCTCTGAGCCAGACGAACGTCCGCGACAGACGGCTCGTGGAGTCGAGCTGGCTTCCGGCGATTGCTTTTTCGATCGGCCGAAAAGCGCCGGCCGTTGCTTTAGCCTTGACCTCCGCACATACAACTCGGTCCGCATTGCTGGCTACAGGCCACTGCGGCAGAATGAACTGGACGACGTCGGTAAAAGGAGCTGATTTGGTGCGATCCTGCTTGAGGCGCCAGCGCTTCGGCCCGATAGGCACTTCTCCTTGAGGCTGCACTCCTAAGTAGAGGTATGCCACAATTTCTCCGAAGTCGCCGGACATCACGGAGCCCGCATCTGGAAGTTTGGCTGCTAAAATCTCAGCCCTCGGAGACTGAGTAACTTCAGCTCGCTGATCGAGGAGCTGATCTGAGATATACGCACGTCGGAAGGCGTGGCATAGAACTGCTCCCCAAGTCGCAACCACCGCTGGAGGGACGGAAACGAGAGTGTATTGCTGTCCCTGCTGTGCCACGAACCAAGGAAGTACGAGGTTCTGTTGAAGACCAAGCTCGTCCATGAATCCTCACGGAAAACTATGCTCAACTATACCCGCTCTGGGTGGAGTCACTTCTCGCGAACTCCTTCACAAACAAAAGGAAAGTCAGAGCACACCTGTCGGATCAGTCCCGATAAACGTTGCATCTGGCGATCTGGCTGGGTTCTGAAATATCGGCTACCCCTTTTCCAATCGGGTCGATGGGGTTGCCCGCAATTTCAAGGCGGAAATGCGGGCCAACACCACCCGAAAATCGAAAACCGCCGCCTGTGGTGCATTGCCTTTTTGGCATCCTGCCAGCAAGGATACTGCGTGTGGGCATATGGTTCATTCTTGCATACGGCATCACATTGATTCTAAGGGATAAGAATATGCCTCAAGCCTCGGCTGAATTGATGGCTTTGGGGGAACGTCGGTGGCCTATTGAGATAGATGGAATCACTGTACAATCTTGATTACTATGGACTTGTCCAAGGGATGGCCTGAGATCGGTCGAAACCAGCCAGATTAATGGGCGTCCATATAGATAATATATCAGTGGTGTATTATACTGGCCTGTACCCTCACTATCGCGAGGTGGAAATGCCACAAGTTCGTCCAATGCAGCAGTCCCTGTTCCCGGAGCTGTCCGGCACGTTCCAGGAATCCGAATCCACAGCTACACTGAACCAGGAGGAACGACATGACTCCCAACGACGCATCCAGCACCATCCCCTGCGACCCCGACTACATTTCGGGGTTGATGCAGCTCCCGGCCTTTCAGAACCTGCTCGCCAAGGTGGAGACGAACTTCTATCGGAACCGCCCGAAGGAAGCGGCAGAACTGGAATTGGAGGGGACGATCCGCTTTACGCTCCAGGAGCGAGCAGCCCAGGCGTGGGAGATTCTGAAGGAAGCCCGCTCGTCGGGCCTGCCGATGGACCAGGCCCAGGAGTTGATCTCCGAACTGGTCTACCCGCCGCTGGAGTCGGACGACAACTGATACTCGAAGGCGACGCCAATGCAACCCAGTTGGATTTTGGCATCGCCTCCGACGACTCCACCGAACCCTCAACACCCAAGCCGATTCTTCCGCCCGACCCTCTCCGCAACAGCCGCAATTTCCGCCTCAACGACGATGTCGCCTCGCATATCGCCGAGGGCGGGTCAAAAGCGCGCATACAGCACAACCTCGACATCCTTGAGTTGCTCAAGTCCATCCAGGCCGAGCAGCGCGTTGCGACCACCGATGAGCAGAATCGAATCGCGCAGTACATCGACTTCGGCGGATTGCGCGAGTTGTGGGATCAGGGCTATCGCTACTACGAGGAGCGCAACCGCCTTGCCGAGATCCTAACCGAGGACGAAATTGATGCGGTCAAGGAAACCTCCCTCAACACCCACTACAC
>Ga0255356_1000577_pt1 | contig 25072 bp, 12 predicted proteins | sample HBST100metaG_FD_189944 | JGI IMG/M metagenome (GOLD analysis project Ga0255356, IMG submission 189944) | Peat soil microbial communities from Stordalen Mire, Sweden - H.B.S.T100 | ecosystem: Environmental > Terrestrial > Soil > Wetlands > Peat | place: Sweden: Norrbotten County, Stordalen Mire...
AAGCCGCACGGCCGCATTCGACTTCGTTCCTTCGGGATCGAATCCCTCTTCAAGAAGGCGCGCTACTTCGCCCAGAGTGAGCGTGCCTTCCGTCACCAGTTCAAAGCCTTCCATCCGGGCGGAAGGTGGAACTTTAGGATCGAGTTGCTGCCGCATATCGATCTTGATCGCGCGTCCCAGCAGCCGTGAGATGATATTCGCCGTCGTTCCCCCGCAGATGACTTTGCGTCCGGAAGTTCGTTCGGCCATCTTGGCCAGATCCTGGTCGTGAGCGCGATTGAAAGGCGCGCCAGTCATCACCAGCAGCTTGCGAGGGCTACGGAAGTACACCACGCCGCAGGTGATATCGTCTTTTGCACTCATGCCGTCAACTTCCACCGCTTGCGCCACCAAAAGGCGCGACAGCTCGCGGGCCGAAATATACGGATCCCAGCGAATTTGTTCGCGAACAAACTTGTCGACGCTTTCCAAACCCCATCCGAGGGGCGTGCGGAATTCGCCCATGCCCGCTTGTGTAATGCCATCGGAAAAGAAAATAATGCGATCTTCGCGCTGGACTTCAAAAGTGGAAAAGTTAATGACGCGGTCCTGCCAGCGTTTAGGACGCACTTCGGTTTTTTGAATAATCAACTCGCCCTCTGGGCGAATCAGCAGGAAGGGCGGGTTGCCGTGCTCAATGATGCGGGTCTCGCCGGTGCTGGTCATATCGACAACGGTGAACGTCGAATAGCTGATCTTCCGCACGCTGCAGATGGGTAGAGTGTCCATGATGATCTCGGCCGACTTGCGAAAGTCCATCCCGCTGGCCGCAAACTTCAAAGCCATGGTCGCTGTCATGGTCGCCAACACGCTGGCTTTTACGCCGCTTCCCAGGCCGTCGGAAAGAACCGAGACAACGCGGTCCTCAAGTTTGACTTTCTGGGAAAGAAAGACATCCCCAGAGATCAGTTGGCCCTGCTTGGCCTGCTGGCAGAAATCGACTTCGATAAAGCTCTCGGTGCTCGTCACTGCTGTCCCCCGGCCTCGTCGTTGTCAACTTCTTCAGGACTAAACGAGCGCACGATGGAATTGAGGATGATCTCAGAATCGGCGGCATTCTCGCCGAGGAGGAAGGCAATCTGCTGCACGGTCTTCAGGTTCTTCTCGATGACCTCACGAGCACGCCCGATGATTTGTTCTTTCTGGAAAATGGGCTCCGTGATGTCCTGAAAGATTCCGCACAAAACGGAATGAGGCTCGATGGTGAAGATGCTTGTGTTCAGGGTGCCCCGCTGGAAGCGGATGTCGTGGCCCACAATATCTTCGCCCGAGTCGAGTACACGGTTGAACAGATAGGAAAAAGGCATCACGTCGCTCAGGGCGCTGCCTTCCAGCTTTTTGGACTGCGCGGCATCAGTGGCAAAAATGCGCGCAAAATTTGGGTTGCACTCAATGATCTTCAGATCGTCATCGACAATGACAACCGCGGACGGCATTTTCTGAAGAAGCGCGTTGGCCTTTTTCTGCGCCAGCTTGCGGGTATATGCGGCGCACATCATCCGCTCGGCATTACGGGCAATCAAGGCGTGGGCAAAGTCGCGGCAGGAGTCATATCCGCAGCCTCCGCAGTTCAATTCATCCTCAGTAGAGTACTTTCCCACAGTGCGCAGCGCTTCCTTCAGTTGCATCTCGCTGTACTCGTTGTGAGCGGCTGGAGAAGCAGCATAGCTGTGAGTAATATCAAGCAACGGGGGGCGCGGAAGATCGTCGGCAGGTTTGGCATAGTGGACAACGTCATAGCGGCGGCGCGCGACCGAAGTGTTGTGCGCTGCCTTGGGTCCATTGATGCACGACCCAGAACAGGCGCTCATCTCAAAAAAGATGCTGCGCTCAGGCTCCCATTTGGGAATGTCCTTCAAAGCCTGCTCGATATTTGGAATTCCGGAGACAGACGTGAATTGCAAATCGTCGCACTCATGCTTACCCGTAAGGCCCGCGCCCAAGCCGCCCTCAATCGCGGAAAGCGCTCCCTCTCGCGCCTCCTCTGGCTCAAAACAATCCTCTGACGACTCGATGACTTCCGCCAGACGGATGCTTTTTTCCATCAACCAACTGTCCAGATCTTCAAAGGTAAGCACTACATCGAGAAGCTCGGGATATTTTTCGGCTTCCTTCTTCTCTGCAATGCAAGGACCGATGGAGACGACTGCGATGTCATCGCCATAATGCGCGCGCAGCATCTTGCAATGCGTCACCAGGGGAGACAGGACATTGCAAAGAAAAGGCAGGCATTCTGGATGATATTTACTGATGAAATCCACGACTGCCGGACACGCTGAAGAAATCCATATCTGTTTCGGGCCGTTGTGCATCAGCGAAGAGACGCTGGCCGCGACTTGCTGGGCGCCTAAAGCGGTTTCCGATACGGCATAGAACCCCAGCCTCTTGAGAGCATGAATCAACTGTGCCGGGCGCACGCCAGGATACTGTGCCACAAACGAAGGGGCAAGCGAGGCGACGACCCTGCGCTTGCAATTCACCAGAGCTTGGGCCGTGGGAAGATCGTCGCACACTTGCTTCGCGTTGCTCGGGCAGGCCAGTATGCAATTGCCGCACAGGATGCAAAGCTCCGGAACAACCTGAGCGCAATTATCTTGTACTCGAATCGCCTTCACCGGGCATTCGCGGATACATTTATTGCAATCCTGGCACTCATGCTTCCGGGTCTTGATGAAATTCAGACGTTCCATGCTCTTCCCCCAGTGGACTGCTTAGCTGCTGTAGCAACTCGCGCAATCTTTCCGTGGTGACGTTGTGATGGCACTCTCCACCAATCGTCAGATTGGGTCCCTGCTTGCACTCATCCTGACAGAGTCTACCAGTCAAGTGTACTGAAGCGTCCAATCCGTGGCTCTGCACATACTTATTGATGATAGAAAGATTCTCTGAGTTCCCCCGCGCAAAACAGGAACTCCCGAGACAAACCTCAATTTCGATATGGCCGTCGTCCAGGGGCATACTTCACCTCTCAGTTCTGCAACTGCACAAGTTGTGAGAACGTATCCGTGGTGACACTTACAGAAACCTCGTTCAAGGTCTCGATCTCGCCTCGCCCGCCCTGCCCCTGCCCGGCAAAACGTCCGAGCGAGTGAATCTGCCCGCGCAGACATTGGTTGCAGTCAACAGCGCTTTCCTCGATGCATGCCTTCGCGGGATATATCTCATACAAGCTGCGATACTTCGTTTGCGTCAGATTGGGCATCACCACATTTGCGCCGGCCTTGAGGCCGAGCTTCCGGCCATCGACTTTGTTAATGGTGGCAAGCGCAGTCGTGCTGGGAATGTTTGCGTCCGGACAAACAATGCGCGTCAGGGCAATCATCTTGTAGACCATCTCTTCGCTACTCGGAACCTGATCGGACGGGACAATCGCCGGACGGAGTGCGCCAGAACCCAGGGGCGTCGAGGCGTGCGCAATATAAGGGCCGATGCCGATCATGTCCAAATCCAGCGCGCGAAAAGTCAGAATGTCCTGCGCCAGGCTCTCATACGATTGGCCAGGAATGCCAACCATAACTCCGCCGCCAGCTTCGTAGCCGAGGTCTTTCAGTTGTTTCAATAGCATCAAGCGGTCAGGATCGCCGGAAAAACGGCGAGGGTGAATCACACGAAACAGATTTTCGTCCGATGTCTCGAAGCGGAGCAAATAACGGTCTGCGCCGGCGGAGCGCCAGAGCCGCAATTCGTCATGTTTGCGCTCGCCTAGACTCAGCGTCACCGCCAGTGGCGTTTCGCGCTTGATCCACCGCACGATCTCCGCGATCCACTCGGCGGTGAGCAGATCGTCTTCGCCGGCCTGCATCACGACGGTGCCGTATCCGAGTCTTTCGGCTTCGCGAACGCAGTCGAGGATCTCCTCCCGCGTCATGCGATAGCGCGGCAAGGTGCGATTGCCTTGCCGCAGCCCGCAGTACATGCATTGCCGCACGCAGTGACTTGAGATCTCAATCAGGCCGCGCAGGTGCACGGCATCCCCAACGTGCTCCCAGCGAACGGCATCCGCACTTTCGTACAAAGCCTGAAGCCGGGAGGGCCTGCTCTCGCGAAGCCATCCAAGGAGATCGACTTTGGTCAGTTCGGCCACAGCTAATTGACCAGGCTCATGCTGCTTTCATCCACGCGAGACAAGTCTCTCGCAGCGAGCAATTCCAGATGCTCTGCCCGCGCTTCCTTATAGGCGGACAATGCCTCCGGAAAGGGCTCCAGCGCCCGTTCAAGAATGCCCAGGGCATACGCAATCACCAAGCCGTAGTTTGTAATGGGCACTCCCTGACGCTGACACTCGCCGATGCGGTTCAGCATCTCCCGGCGATTCCACATACACGCCCCGCAATGAATCACGAGTTTGTAGGGCGACAGGTCTTCAGGGAAATCGCGCCCTTTAACGTGAGTGAACTCCAGCTCGCCGCCGACGTAGCGCTCCAGCCACCGCGGAATCTTCACTCGCCCAATATCTTCTTCAACCGGGTGATGAGTGCAGGATTCAGCGACCAAAACTTTGTCGCCGGGTTGCAGCAAATCCACGGCAACCGCCGCTCTGGTCTGCGCGACAAGATCGCCCTTCAGGCGCGACAGAAGAATCGAAAATGCCGTGAGTTGAATGGAATCTGGAGTGATGCGCGCAACCTGCTCAAATACCTGCGCGTCTGTGACAACGATCTTTGGAGGAGTTTTCAGATTCTCCAGAGCCTTCTTCAGTCCCGCGTCTTTGACCACCACGCAGGAAGCCTCGCCATCAAGAAGGTCGCGAACACATTGTGCTTGCAGTTGTTTGATGCGGCCTTTGGGCGCTTCTTTATCGATCGGCATCACCAGCACTGCTGTTTCGTCCGGCCCAACCAAATCGCGCAGTACCACTTGGGACTCGGCAGATTCCGCCGGCGCAATCTCCCATAGCTTTGTGCGGAAGGCAGCCACGCCTTCGCCGGTGGTCGCGATCAGTTCCGCATACGGCAGCTTCTCCTGCTCGAAGCGGATCAGGTGTTCTGGATCGGGACGGCGCAAATCCGCTTTATTCAACGCCACTAACACTGGAATCCCATGCGAGCGAAGTTCAGCCAAAAGCTTTTCTTCGAACTCGCTCCACACACCAGCTTCGGTAACCAGCACGCCGACATCAGAACGCCCGATTGCCTGCCGCGTCTTTTCAATGCGCTGCGCGCCGAGCGCTCCAACGTCATCCACTCCGGCGGTGTCCACAAAGAGGACTGGCCCGATGGGAAGCAGTTCCATCGGCTTCTCGACCGGATCAGTCGTCGTGCCCGCCACCTCCGACACGATGGAAACCTTCTGCTGGGTAATGGCATTCAGCAGGCTTGATTTGCCCACGTTGCGGCGTCCGAAGAAACCGATGTGCAGCCGAAATCCTTTTGAAGTTGCCCGTATCATGGTGATCTCCCTTTTCTCTTTCTATACAAAGACGTCGCGTTCGCCGCCGCGAACCTTATTCAACATCGGCAGCGCGCAAGCGGTTTGTTTTCCATCCATCTGTTCGAGTTGAATCGAGATGAGCTTTTCGCCGGCGGCCTTTGCTTGCGGGCTGGCGTAGTCGCAGAGGTACTCTTGAAATGTTGAAAGAGCATTCGGATAGCAGTGGTACTTGATCTCTCCGGGTTTGGCGAGATCCATGAAGTCTTGCCCTGTGCGCCCGGTGCGATAACAGGCGGTGCAGAAGGAAGGCAAAAAGCCCAGCGAGACGACGTCGCTGACAACCTCTTCTACGGAGCGGTGATCGCCCAGTTGAAACTGGCTGCCGTTCGGGTCGCCTTCACCGTCTTTATAACCACCTGGATCTGTGCGGCTCCCGGCTGAAATCTGAGAGATGCCTACTTCAAACGTAGCGCGGCGCACATCCGCTCCTTCGCGGGTAGACATGATCATTCCGGTGTAGGGTACGGCGAGGCGCATGATTGCGATCATCTTTAGGAAGTCTGCATCACTCACCGCATGAGGTGGCCGGGAAGCAATTTCAGAACCGACGGCCGGTTCGATGCGCGGGAAGCTGATGGTGTGCGGCCCGACGCCGAACTTCTGTTCCAGATGGCGAATTTGCTGCATCATCCCGAGTATCTCGAATCGCCACTCGTAGAGCCCAAACAGAACGCCGATGCCAACATCGTCGATGCCCGCTTCCATGGCCCTGTCAAACGCTGTCGTGCGCCAATCGTAGTCGCGCTTGCGGCCTCTTACGTGAACCTCTGCATAGGTGGGACGATGATAAGTCTCCTGGAAAAGCTGGAAAGTCCCGATGCCCGCTTGCTTGAGCAGCCGAAAATGCTCCGTAGTTTCCGGGGCCAGATTCACATTGACGCGCCGGATTTCTCCGGGACCGACGTGCGTCGCATAAACGGTTGCGATGGAGTCAAGGATGTATTCAAAACCCTGTTGCGGCAATGCTTCCCCGGCAACCATCAAAATCCGCTTGTGTCCCTGGCGAACCAGGATGCGGGTTTCTTCGGCAATCTCCTCCTGCGTCAAGGTACGGCGCGTAAGACCTGTGTTCGAGGCGCGGAAGGCGCAATACGTGCACTCATTCGAGCAGCGGTTGGAGATGTAGAGAGGCGCGAATAACACCAGCCGTGATCCATAAATCTCTTCTTTGATTTCCTTCGCCGTCGAGTAGACTTCAGCAAGCAACTCCGGATCATCAACGAATGTCAGGCAGATCACTTCGTCCATTGAAAGCCCGCGCAACTCGCGCGCCTTGGCTAACAATTCGCGAACTCGCGCCGGCTCCGGGCGCGTGCGGGTCGCCAGTAATCCTTCTATCTCCTGCTCGTTGATAAAATCTGCACGTTGTTGCGCTTCCATGACATTCTCCTCTTCTGACAACTCAGTCGGCGCCGGCGCATTTTGTATCTGCGCCGGCCGTCTGGCCAGGGTTGTCGCTCTCGATTCGGTTGTTAATTGCTTCAACTGCTTTTGCGGCTGTGCAGTGATGAACAAACTTGCCGTCAATCATTACGTTTGGACCACACTCGCATTTATCGAAACAGAAGCCTGCCCGCACATCGAGGCGGCCTTCCAGTCCGCTCTGCTCCGCGTGGCGCAGCACGCCATTCAGCACTTCCTGCGAGCCTTTCAGAAAACAGTTCGTTCCCAGGCAGACGCTGACTTTGAGTTTGTCTTCGCCCCGCGACTGTACCAGCGGAAGGAATTCATCCGCGATCCGGTGGCGGCTCTGATAGGTCGTGTGCAGAAGATGATGCGCCTTTTCTCCGCCGATCTCTCCCAGGAAATTCGCGTAGCACTCGGTGATGAAGACATTGTCCTGCGACTTATGCAGTTGCAGCATCTTGTCCGCGTTATAGAGGCCCTTGGTTCTGAGCGCGCGCGCGTCGGTTGCCGTGGTCACTGGCTGACCGGCTCCGCCGACGCATCCTCCGGGGCACGCCATCACTTCGATGAGGTCGTAATTGCATTTGCCCGCTCTCACCTGTTCAGCCACTACGCGAGCGTTCCGCAATCCATGGACGACGGCCAGTTTGAGCTCTGAACCGTTCACCGCAACGGTGGCCTCGCGAAGGCCTGAGTCGCCGCGCACCTGCTGGAATTCAACATGCTCCAGTTTCTTGCCCGTGACCTTTTCCGCGGCGAAGCGCAGTACGGCCTCCATCACGCCGCCTGAGTTACCGAAAATCACTCCGGCTCCGGTGTAGAAGCCGAAAGGCATATCAAACGATTCGGGCTGTAACGTGTCGAACAGAATGCCGGCGGACTGGATCATCTGGGCCAGTTCCTGCGTGGTCAACACATGATCCACGTCCGGGTCGGCGTTCACGCCGAGTTCCGGGCGCTGTGCTTCGAACTTCTTGGCCGTGCATGGCATGATCGCAATGACTTTGAGGTCTCTGCGGTCGATCTTGAGTTGGTCGGGAAGCATCGCCTTCACCAGCGAGCCGAACATTGCCTGCGGCGAGCGGCACGTGGAAAGATTAGGCAGCAGTTCAGGGAAGTATTGCTCCGCGTACTTCACCCAGCCGGGGCAGCAAGAAGTGAACATCGGCAGATGCCCACCTTCTTTTTTGCGCTCCAAAAACTCCGAGCCTTCTTCTAGCACTGTAAGATCGGCAGCGAAGGACGTATCGTAAATCTGATTGAAGCCAAGGCGTTTCAGAGCGGCAACGATGCGCCCGGTGGTGATCTCTCCCGGCTTCAGGCCAAAGCACTCGCCCAGGCCTACGCGCACGGCCGGCGCAATCTGCACAATAACCGTTTTCTTCGGATCGGAGAGCAGGCTCCAAACCTGATCGACTTCCGACTTGACCGTCAACGCGCCGGTCGGACAAACGCTGGCGCATTGCCCGCAGTTGACGCATTCGACATCGCCAAGTTGTTTGCCGAAAGCCGGCTGCACGCTGACCTCATGCCCACGATGGGCGAAGTCGATGGCGCCGATGCCCTGAATCTCCCAGCACATCCGCACGCAGTCGCCGCAGAGTACGCATTTGTTTGGGTCGCGAACCAGCGACGGCGAGGAGACGTCTAGCGGAGCGCGTTGCAGTACTGACTTGAAGCGTACATCCTTGACCCCCAGCCGCTGAGCTAAGCTCTGCAACTGGCAGTTCGTGCTGCGCGAGCAGGTGGGGCAGCTTTGATCGTGGTTTGCCAGCAGCAGCTCCACTGAGATTCGGCGGATCTCCCGGATCTCCTGGGTCGAAGTCTGAATCTTCAGGCCCGGCTCCGGCGGCGTCGAGCAGGCGGCCATGATTCCCCGCCCTTCCACCTGAACCAGGCAGAGGCGGCACGCGCCATAAACGCTGAGTTCGGAGTGATAGCAGAAGGTAGGCAAATCGATATTGGCCTTCCGAACGAGTTCGAGCAGGTTGCGCTCCCCCTCGATCACTACGGTTTGCCCATCGATCGTCAAAGTAGGCTGAATGACCTTATTCATCTGGCTATATCCCCTCGATCGCGTGAATTTTGCAGGCTTTCGCGCATTCTCCGCACTTGATGCAGAGTTCTGGATTGATTTGGTGCGGCTGCTTTTTTTCTCCGCTGATGGCTCCTACCGGGCAGACCGCAAAGCACAAGTGGCAGCCTTTGCACTTCTCCTGATTGATCGATGGCCGCAGCAGCGCCTTGCACCGCCCTGTCCGGCAGCGCTTCTCGAAGATGTGCTCTTCGTATTCCTTGCGGAAGTAGCGCAAAGTGGAGAGCACCGGGTTCGGCGCTGTTTTCCCGAGTCCGCACAATGACCCGACTTGAACAGCGTGTGCGAGCTTCTCCATCAGTTCCAGCGTGCCCGCATCGGCGCGCCCTTCAATGACGTCGTCGAGCAGCGCAAGCAGTTGTTTGGTTCCTTCCCTGCACAGCACGCACTTTCCGCAGGATTCACGCTGCGTGAACTGCATGAAGAAGCGCGCAATGCTGACCATGCAAGTGCCCTGGTTCATCACCACGAGCCCGCCCGAGCCCACCATTGCGCCTACGGATCGCAGCGATTCATAGGCCAGTGGCAGGTCGAGGTGCTCCGGAACCAAGCATCCACCGGAAGGACCGCCGATCTGCACGGCCTTGAAACCGGTCTTCCATAACTTTCCCGCATCGTCCGTCACTCCGCCGCCAATGTTCAGGACGACCTCGCGCAGCGGAGTACCAAAGGGAACTTCGACCAGGCCCGTGTTGGCAACGTGTCCGGTGAGAGCGAAAGTCTTGGTGCCTGGAGACTCTTTGGTTCCGATGCTGCGGAAGACCTCTGGGCCTTCGTTCAGAATGCGGGATACGTGCGCCAGCGTCTCGACGTTGTTGATGATGGTCGGCTTGCCCCATAGTCCGCTCTGCGCGGGAAACGGTGGCTTGGGCCTGGGCATACCGCGCTGTCCTTCGATCGATGCGAGCATGGCCGTCTCTTCGCCGCAGACAAACGCCCCTGCGCCTTCCATCACTTCGCACTTCATCGATTGGCCCGTTCCGAAGACATTCTTTCCCAGGATGCCTTCGCGCTCGGCATCTACCACGGCGCGGCGCATACGCTCGACAGCCAGCGGATACTCGGCGCGGACATAGACCAAAGTTTCATTGGCGCCGATCGCCCGTGCCGCGATGATCAGGCCTTCCAGCACGCTATGTGGGTTGCCCTCCATCACGGAGCGGTTCATGAACGCGCCGGGGTCGCCTTCGTCGCCGTTGCAGATGACGTATTTCTTCGCCGAATTCTGTACTCTTGCTGCGTTCCATTTCCGCCCTGTTGGGAATCCGCCGCCGCCACGGCCGCGCAATCCGGAGTCCAGGATCGTCGTGCAGATTTCCTCCGGCAACATCTCAACAAACGCTTTCCTCGCCGCCCGATACCCGCCGTGCAAAATGTACTCATGAATATCCTCGGGATCGAGGAATCCGCATTCACGCAGTACGAAGCGGCTCTGGCGCGCGTAGAAAGGATTATCTTCCAGCCCACGGCATTTCTGGCGAGTTGCCGGATCCTTGTAGAGAAGCCGCTCCACAACCTGATGACCAACCAGCGTTTGCTGAACGATGTCAGGAACGTCTTCGCTGCGCACTTTGGTGTAGAGAATCCCGTCCGGCACCACCGAGACCAGCGGCCCCATCTGGCAAAAGCCCTGGCATCCGCTCTTGGACAGCCGGACCTCATCGTTGGCGGCTTCGGGACGTAGTTCGAGAACCACGCGGAGCCCGGAACCGGCCATCTCGCTCTTGAACCGCTCGAAAACCTTCATGGCTCCGTTGGCCATGCATCCGGTTCCTGCACAGATGATCACCCGGCGTACCTGGGCGAGTGTTGAGATTCCGTGCTGATTCGCCGGCACTGACAAAGGAGTTTCCGTGTTAGTCATGGGCTTCCTCGGCTGAGGGCTGCTCAGCAGAAGCCGTGGAAGCTGTTGCAAACGACTCTTCCGTGGCCTTGATTTCGTCAACCAGAGCCATGGCACGCTCCGGAGTTATCTGGCCGTGCACTTGCTCATCGACAACGATCACCGGGGCCAGCCCACATGCGCCCAGGCAAGCAACCGTCTCAACGGTGAAGAGCATATCGGCAGTGGTCTTGTTCGTTTCACTCGTGCCTAACTTCTCGCGCAGTGCGTTGAGGACAGGAAGGGACTGTTTTACGTGACAAGCCGTTCCGTCGCAGACCCGGATGACGTGTTTTCCCTTAGGCTCCAACGCGAAGTGAGCATAGAAAGTCGCCACTCCAAATACGCGAGCCGCCGGAACGTCGAGCGAGGTCGCTACATACGTAAGCACTTCTTCGGGCAGATATTGGTATTCGTGTTGAATCGCTTGCAGGATCGGAATCAGCCTTGCCGGACGGCGTGCGTGATAATCCAGTATTGCGCACACCTTTTCAAATTTCTCGGCACGGTCAACAGTCATTGGCGCGGACGCCATCAGAGCGACCTCCCGTTTTCTTGAATTGGAACCTGAAATCGTCTTGCTAGCTTCCAGGAAAGCGAAGCTAGCGTGGAGTAAAGATCTTCGTTATGCACGATGATGTGTGCGGGAACATTCAGTTTGACTGGAGCAAAATTCCAGATGGCCTGAATGCCCGCCTTCACCATTTCATTCGCCACCGCCTGCGCCGCTTCGGCCGGTGTGGTGATGATTCCCAAATGGATACTCATTCGGGGAGCAAGATCGGCGAGTTTCTCGATGGGTAGAACGACTTTCTCGTGTATTTGCTTCCCGACCTTTTCGGGGTCAGTATCGAATGCCGCCACGATTCGCAAACCGAACCTGGAGAACCGCTCATGGCCGAGCAGCGCGGTGCCCAGATTGCCCGCTCCCACAAGAAAGGCCTCGGTCACATTGTTCCAGCCCAGAAACGTTTCGATGGCTTGAATGAGTTCGGCAACTACGTAGCCAGTCTTCGGCTTGCCGATGATCCCCGTGTATCCCAAATCCTTGCGGACTTGGACCGGCACAAGGCTCAGATCACGGCCAATCACGCTGCATGACACCTGATGCACGCCTTTGGCCGCAAGATCCACCAGATAATGGTGATACTGGGGCAGACGTCCCAAACTTGGCTGTGGGATCGACGGCGCTTCAGGCCGCTTGACAAACGGGACATTCGATAAACTTATATCGATAGCCATACAGCGATAATAGCCTGAGTATATTTCCCGGAAGGTGACAGCGGTCACGGATGCAATGCGGTAAATTCCCGGCGAAACATCCCTTGCGCGAGAAATGATCTCTATCTATATGCTATTGAAATATAAGGCGTTATCTGAACGGCATTAAGGCGATTTGGCTCCGGCCTGATGCAAGTCGCATATCTCTGGAGCGGCTCGTCAGTTGCTGGAGTAGGAAACCGCTGCCGTCGCCAGGTTCCTACCTTAATAAGGAGCCAAAGCCATGCACGATGCCAGAGACTCCACTCATATCGGCGAATTGCACTAAAACCGGTTCCAGTGCAGGACCTCCGTGAGGGCCCGCTTTTCCACCTGCGGATTCTCTGCCGGATAGCCAAAGGAGACAATGGCAATGAGCTGCCGGTCTTCAGGCGCTCCGAAAGCTTTGGCCACGACCGGCGCATAAGGCTGCCTTGCGCCGGCCACCCAACAAGATCCAATGCCGTGAGCTGCTGCGGCGATCAGCAGGTTCTCGGTGGCTGCCGAGCAATCCTCAAGGGCACAGTCGGTTTCGCGTGCCAGCACAAGTACGGCAAACGCCGCGTTGGCAATAAACTCCCCGTGGCCCAGCATGACTGGAATCCGGCGCAAATCTTCCTTGGCTGTAAGGACGATAAAATCCCACGGCTGGTCGTTCATCGCCGTCGGAGCAAGCCGGGCGCAATCGATAATTTCCTCAATAATCCCCTGCTCTATTGGCCTTTCGGCGTAGGTGCGAATGCTGCGGCGAGTCCGCAAGATTTCAATGGCGTTTTTCATTGGTTTCCTCTGGCCAGAATATCGAGAAACAGCTTCCAATCGGTGCAATGGAACCCCGATATGGAAAGAGTTCGTATTCTGGCTTTATCTGCCATGCTACGCGTAAGGCACTCCCAGAGACTGCGGCAACCGTCACTCTTGAGCCGTGTCAGATCCCAGGAAATGAGACAAAAGGCGTTCAACCGGAATCCGGGGCGCAAAACAAAGGAAGGTTATACCGCCAAGCCGACGCGCTTGGCCAGGTCGCGGAATCTAGGCTCCTGATGCACCGAGTCGAAGCCTGGATCGACCAACATAGTCACCAGCCACCAGGATCTCTCGTGGTAAGCCTCTTCGAGGGCTGCGTAACCTGCCTCTTTCTGCCCTGTGGCAAAGAAGATCTGCGCCTTTTGATAGGAGCTGAAGCGCGATCCGCTCTTGCCGTTCAGCAGGAGGCTCACATTGCGGCGGGCCTGATCCATGCTGCCCGTTGCGGTTTCCCGCTGAATCCGCACTATCTGGAGCGGCGCTTCCTCGCCGGTAAGCTTGAAATAGGCTTGGGCCTCGCCTTCGGCAGCGGCAAAGTTCGACATCTTCGAGTAGAGGCCGACAAGGTAATCGTGTGCCGGGGCGAAATCTGGATAAAGGTTCTGCACACGCTTCAACTCGGCTTCGGCTTCGGCAATGCGGCCGGCGTGCAGGTATCCATCGGCCAGATCGCAGCCCACCATGGCTGACAAGGGATCCAGTTCCCGGGCTTTCAGAAGTTCGGCAATACTCTGGTCGAAGCGCCGCATATCGCCGAGAAACTCGCCGTACCACTGGTGCGCTACAGCATAGTTGGGGTTCAATTCGATCGCCTTGCGGAAATACTGGTCGGCGCGGTTGAAGTCCCAGTCTTGCCGGTAGGTGGCAAAGGCGAGTGAGTTATAAGCCTCGGCGGAAGAGGGATCGAGCGAAAGGGCTCTCTGTGCCGCGGCCTTTGCCTGCGAAAATGTCCCGGCTGAAGAAGGCACTCTACCCCCGGCTATCAGATTGTAACTATCGGCCAAGCCAGCATATGCCGGAGCATAGTGGGGATCGATGTTAACAGCCTGCTGAAAATATGCGATAGCTTTCCGCAGACCAGGTTCGTCTCTCTGGTCCCAGAAGTGACGCCCAGTCAGATAAGCGAGCCTTGCCCGCGGGTCCACGGCTTGGGAGGACGTACTTGTGGGCAGAACGGTTCCTGTCAGCTTTTGAGTGACCGCCGAAGCAATTGTGGCCGCAATCTCGTCTTGAAAGGCGAGGACGTCATTCGTCTTGCGGCCATAACTGGCGGTCCATATAGAACGGTCTTGCGCTGCATCCAGCAGTTGCGCCGTAATTCGCATCGTGTCGCCCGACCGTGTGACCGTGCCTTCCAGCACCAGGGCAGCATGGAGTTTGCTGGCGATCTGCGGCAAGGGGAGATGCTGCCCTTTGAACTGCATCGCCGAACGTCTGGAGATCACTTGAATCTTTCCGTCTCGGCCCAAATCGGTGATCAGGACGTCGGTCAGTCCATCCGCCAGAAGATCTTCTGAAGGCGATAGATTCTCAAAAGGAAGAACCGCAAGCACCCCGGTAGGCGGTTTGGTCACTATCCTGCGGTTTGTGACAAACCAGAAACCTGCCCCCAGAATCCCCACAAGCAGCACGACTACCGCCAGACGCCAGAGAATTCCGGGAAGTGTGGCCTTGCGGATCTCTTCAGCCTCATGCGTCTGGGAAGCAACTCCTGCGGTTTTCTCCGCTGTCCGCATTTTCAGCCAGGCGTCCAGTTCTGCGGGATAGGCATAGACGCTGGCCCTGGCCTGATGTGTATGGCGGTGGATGGGCAGCCCCTCTTGCTTTTCCCATAGTTGAACCGTGCGCGCATCGCGACCGAGATAGGATGCGATCTCCTTCCAACTATTCAGACGAGTCTTGGGGGAGGCGGCGGTGAGGAGGCGGATTTTCTGTCGGACTTTCAGAGCAGCCATCAGGCCCTCAGGCGGAGGAGGATCAGGGGATATCCAATTTTTCGCAAGTATACAGCATTTCCATGACAGTGAGACACCCCCGTTTGCGGCGCGAAAAAAGCTCGTAATTGAACGAAAAGAGACGAAATCGCGCGCAACTCTCCGATATTCGCTCAATTTCAGTTGAAAGTATCTCTCAACCCGCCTATAAGTCTGGAGTTCACTTGCTATTTTGAATCGGGTTCTTTCCGAGGAGGCTCCTGTGTACTGGAAAAGGTTCGTACTTTCTGGTCTCGCCATTGTTGCGTCTTTCTGCTTGTTTGGGTGCGGCGGCAGCTCCAAGCCACCCAGTGTTGCCGTGACGGCAACGGCAACGACGGTAGACGGCTCAAATACAGTGACGCTGACCGCGACCGTAACCAACGACAGGAACGCCGACGGTGTGACATGGGCCGTCACTGGCGGGGGAACCCTCTCGAATACAACAACTTCTTCGGCGACCTACACGGCACCCGCCGCCACCAGTTCTACCCAGACCGTGACCGTGACGGCCACCTCCGTGGCAGACACCACCCAGACGGGATCTGTGACGCTGACGGTACCGGCCAAGCTGGCAATCACCACGACCTCCACGCAATTGACGGGCGCGGTCGGCTCGGCCTATTCGGCGCAAATGGCCATCACCGGCGGTATTTCTCCCTATAAATGGACTGTGGACTCCAGTACGCCTCTGCCGACGAATTGGAGCCTTTCCTCGACAGGTTTGTTGACCGGTCCGGCCCCAACAAGTGGGCAAACAGGTGGAACCTATACCTTCGATGTGGCCGATTCAGGCACGCCCACGCCCCTGACGACCTCTCAGCAATTGACCGTGACCATCACCCAGGCTCCGGCGATCATCATTACAGGTGTAATGCCGGCCACCGGGACTTATGGCACTCCGTATGCCGGCAGCGCGGCAGCCACTGGCGGCGCGGGTGCACTCACCTACAGCTACACCGGTTCCCTGCCCCCTGGATTGCTCTGGAACACGGGCACTGGCGCGCTCACCGGAACACCTACGACCGCGGGCAAATATACCTTCACGGTCCAGGCTGCCGACAACTTCGGCGATACGCCGGCAACCCAGGGTTACACGATCACAATTGGCACGGCCTCTCAGACCATCACTTTTGCCAATCCCGGCACCCAGACTGTGGCAACTCCATTGACACTTTCCGCCACGGCAAGCTCCAATTTGGCGGTCAGCTTCGCATCGGCCACGCCTTCCATCTGCACCGTTGCCGGCACGGCAGCCACGATGGTCGCCACAGGAGCCTGCACCATTCAGGCCACACAGTCCGGAAACACAAACTATGCGGCAGCTATGGCGGTTTCGCAGACCTTTACAGTCAACGGTGAAGCGCAGACCATCACCTTCGCCAACCCCGGCTCTCAGAACGTAGGAACGCCGCTAACACTTTCCGCCACGGCAAGCTCCAATTTGGCAGTCAGCTTCACTTCGACTACGACTTCCATCTGCACGGTTTCCGGCACGGCAGCCACTATGGTCGCCATTGGGGACTGTACCATTCAGGCAACTCAGCCAGGAGACTCGACATATGCGGCTGCCACGCCGGTTTCGCGGACCTTTACGGTCAACGGCGAAGCGCAGTCCATTACCTTTGCCAACCCTGGCACCCAGACAGTCGGAACGCCGCTGACGCTCTCCGCCACGGCCACTTCCAATTTGGCGGTCACCTTTGCATCAGGGAGTTCCTCGATCTGTACGGTTTCCGGCACAGCGGCCACCATGCTGATCTCGGGAACCTGCATCATCGATGCAAATCAAGCCGGCAACACAACGTATGCCGCTGCCCCGCAGGTCTCGCAGAGTTTCTCTGTCAACGGTGAGGCGCAGACCATCGCTTTTGCCAACCCCGGCACCCAAACTGTGGGAACGCCGCTGACGCTATCAGCAACGGCAAGCTCTGGCTTGGTAATCACCTATACCTCGCAGACGGCCTCTGTCTGCACGGTTTCCGGCTCCGCAGCCACTATGCTGACCTCCGGAACCTGTACCATTCAGGCCGCGCAGGCGGGCAACGCTAGCTATGCCGCAGCTACGGCCGTCTCGCAGAGCTTCTCAGTCAACGCCGAATCGCAGACCATCACCTTCGCCAATCCAGGCACTCAGACGGTGGGAACCCCGCTGACGCTTTCCGCCACGGCCAGTTCCAACTTGGCAATCACCTATACTTCGCAGACGACCTCTGTCTGCACGGTTTCCGGCTCTACAGCCACCATGCTCACTGCTGGATCGTGCACCATTCAGGCCGCGCAGGCTGGAAACTCAAGCTATTTGGCAGCCACGCCGGTCTCTGAGACCTTCACCGTCAATCTCGAGTCGCAGACCATCACCTTCAGCAGCCCTGGTGCCCAAACAGTGGGAACGCCGCTGACACTCTCCGCCACGGCCAGTTCCAGCTTGGCGGTCAGCTATGACTCGACGACGCCCACCGTTTGCACGGTTTCCGGCACATCCGCCACGATGCTCATCTCTGGAACCTGTACCATTGAGGCAACTCAGGCAGGCAACGCAAGTTATGCGGCAGCTCCAACGGCCTCTCAGACCTTTACTGTCAACGCCGAAGCGCAGACCATCACCTTCAGTCCAATTGCTGGCCAAGCCGTGGGAACGCCGCTGACGCTTTCCGCCACAGCCACTTCCGGTTTGACGGTCAGCTTTGCTTCGTTGACTTCCTCCATCTGCTCGGTCTCCGGCACGACGGCCACGTTTAGCACCACCGGGACCTGCACCATTCAGGCCACTCAAGCGGGCAACGCAAGTTATGCGGCGGCCACGCCGGTTTCACTAAGCTTCACGGTCAGCGCCGAAGCGCAAACCATCACTTTCAACGCGATTACTACCCAGACTGTGGGAACACCACTGACGCTTTCCGCTTCAGCAAGCTCCAGCTTAGGGGTCACCTTTGTATCGTTGACAACCTCTGTCTGCACGGTTTCCGGCACTACGGCCACCATGCTCACCTCTGGGACTTGCACCATTCAAGCCACTCAGGCTGGAAATTCGAGCTATGCCCCGGCCTCGCCCATCTCGCAGAGCTTCTCTGTCAACGCCGCGGCGCAGGCCATCACCTTCAACACGATTCCTACCCAGACGGTAGGAACGCCGCTGACGCTGACCGCTACTGCCAGCTCTGGCTTGGCAATCACCTATACCTCGCAGACGGCCTCTGTTTGCACGGTTTCCGGCTCTATAGCCACCATGCTCACTGCTGGATCGTGCACCATTCAGGCCGCGCAGGCTGGAAACTCAAGCTATTTGGCAGCCGCGCTGCTCTCGCAGACCTTCACCGTCAATCTCGAGTCACAGACCATCACCTTCGCCACGATTCCCACCCAGAATGTAGGAACGCCGCTGACGCTTTCCGCTACGGCCAGCTCTGGCCTGGCAGTCACCTATACTTCGACAACGCTCTCCATCTGCACGGTTTCCGGCACGACAGCCACCATGGTAGCCACCGGGACCTGCACCATTCAAGCCACTCAGCCGGGCAACGCGAGCTATGCGGCGGCCACCATGGCTTCGCAGAGCTTCGCCGTCAACGGCGTAGCGCAAACCATCACCTTCGCCAACCCCGGTGACCAGAATGTCGGAACGCCGCTGACTCTTTCCGCCACGGCCACCTCCAATTTGGCTGTTACCTTTGCATCGACCACCACCTCCATCTGCACGGTTTCCGGCACGACAGCCACCATGGTTACCACGGGCACCTGCACCATTCAAGCCACGCAGGCCGGAAATACCACCTATGCCGAAGCCACGCCGGTCTCGCAGAGCTTCACGGTCTACGGCCCAACCCAAACCATCACCTTCGCCAACCCTGGTGCGCAGGATGTAGGATCGCAACTGGCGCTTTCCGCCACGGCCAGCTCTGGTTTGACGGTCAGCTTTGCTTCAACGACTTCCTCTGTCTGTTCAGTCACCGGCACAACAGCCACCATGCTCACCGCTGGAACCTGCACCATTCAGGCCACGCAGCCCGGAGACTCCAACTATGCCGCGGCCTCGCCGGTCTCGCAGAGCTTCACGGTCTACAGCGCAATGGCCTTTACTCTCAATCCCAGTTCCCTGCCCTCCGGCACGGTCGGCCAATCCTATAACGGAACGATCACCGTCTCTGGCGGCAGCGGCTCCGGTTATTCTTTCAGCGTAATGGTCGGAGGTGTCCTTACCCCTGTTCCCGCATACCAGCAAGGACAGTTGACAGTCGCGAACGGCATCGTGGTCAGCATGCAAGGCACCACTGAGTTGATCGTCAGCGGAACGCCCACGGCGGCCACTTCGGTCGCGCTTGACGTCACGGTGACCGATAGCACCAACGCCTCACTTACCCAGAACTACACCATCAACATCATCAACTCGAACGCGGCGTACTCAGTCTCCGGAACGGTCACCTATACCGGTTCAAAGGTCGGCTGGGTCTATGTGGGACTGGTCTCCACCAGTTGCAGCGATTGCAGCGTCAGTATGGGTACCGCAATCAACGCAACCACGGCAAACGCCCTTGCTTCTGGAAAGACCTTCACCATCAACGGTGTTCCGGCCGGCACCTATACCTTGCAGGCCTGGATGGACAACACCAGCACAGTTTCTGGCGAGCAAATGGGCGGCTACGGAGCCCCGAACGCCTCCAATCCGACCGGCTCCGTCTCGAACTTGACGGTCTCCGGTTCGAACCTCACCGGCCAATCCCTCGCGCTGACGGATCCATCCACAGTGACTCTTGGCACGGCCACTCCCACATTTGATGCCAGCCAGGGTTCGGGCGCATTCAGCGGCGGCGCTGTACTCTACTTCGCCCCGATTTGTAACGGCAGTGGATGTAACAACGGCGGCGTCGAGACGCCCAACTCCTACAAAGTCCAGTGGAGTACCGATTCGTCGTTCGGCACCATCGCCGGAAGTCAGTGCTTCCCGGCCAACGGCGGGGGGAACCCTTGGATTGTCAGCCCCATCTCGGGCAGCGGCCCCTACTTCTTCCGCGCGGCGGGCATCGTCGGCAGTTGCGCTTCCGGCACTTACGGCAACTACTCCTCGCCCTCCGGCGCCATCACCATTTCCGCGCACACAGGCGACAACGCGGTCTCAGGAACGGTTAAGTTTGGAGGAACAGCCACCGGGCCGCTCTATGTAGGCTTCTATAACTACAGCACGGGCGCCGTCTACGCCACTATGGTAGGCAGCAAGGCGAACCCGCCAACAAGCCCGGCATCGTACTCGGTCAATGTTCCCACAGCCTCCACATATTACTTCTTTGGGGTTGTCGACCAGAACAACAATGGCTTGATGAGTGCACCGGGGAACATCTCCAATACCAATAACGGAAACGGCATTGGTTACGCAAGCATCACTGGCCCCTCGACAACCGAGAATCTTGACCTGACTCCCGAAAGCGTCAACAGCGTTGCCAAGATTAGGACGAACGTCTACAAAACCATCACCACAAACGGAACCAGTACTGGATACAACGTGGGCTTCAATGTCTATGGTCAGCTCAAGCTGCCGGTGGCTGTCCAGCTTGTCTCTGGAACCAATTCGAATGTAGTGATGCCTTCAGACATCGCCACGGGCGGCTTCAACGGCAACGACATCGGTTCCTTCAGTTACTGGCCCAGCTTCAACGGTAATGCGCCTCAGGTAGGCGATTCTTATAACCTCAAGGTCACCTACAGCGATGCAACCTCTGAAACTCTGACTGCCACGGTCGGCGCGGTGCTGGACGCCTTTGCCACCAACCTTTCACCGCAGCAGGTAAGCAATGCCAGTATCACGCCCAACTTCAGTTGGAGTTATCCCACCGGCGCCAGCAGCTACCTTTTTGGATTCCAACTGTGGAATAACAACGGAACCACGATCTGGCAGATTCCAACCAAGCACTCCAGCGCAAACGGTTTCTCGAGCACCATCTCGCCCGCCATTACTTGGAATGTCGATCCGACCAGTTCGGGTGACACGCCGTCCGTAACCAGCCTGAACAACGGCTCGACGTACAATTGGGCGATTACCACCTATGACACCAATGGCGATAGCGCGCAGGTGCAGGTTTCCTTCGATACCGTTGCGGCAACGCTGGCTCTGCCCTCCTCTGGCCCAGGAAACGCTATGGCCGGTCAACCTTATGGGGCAACGCTCGAAGCCTCGGGCGGCAGCGGCTCGGGTTACTCCTTCACCGTGAACGGAACCACTGTACCCACCAATATGTCCTATGTCTCCATAACAAACGGCGACGGACTGACGGCGGCCAGCTCTGGAGGAAACACGCTCTGGTTCGCAGGAACACCCACCACGGCGGAATCGCTTCCGATCAGCGTAACCGTGACGGACAGCGCCAGCAACACTGCAAGCCAGAGTTACACATTCAATGTCCTCGGTACCCCAAGCGGCGTCAACAACGCCAACCTGCAAGGGACCTATGTCTGCAAGACGGATGGCTTCAACGATAGCGACTCGGAACGCTGGACTTCTCTGAGCACCTTCCAGGCCAGCGGCAGCACTGGCTCACTGACCAACGGCGTATGGGACATGAATGGCCGTGATAACTCGTCTGGGGAGGCGTCGGGCACCATGACCGGCACTTACAGCATCGGCTCCGACAACAACGGCGTGCTGACAACCAATTCCATCCAGACCTCTGGCGGTTCTGGAACAATGAAAATGAATTTTGCGATTGCACTCAGCAATGCCACGTCGCCTGCGCAACAGTTCCGCATGGTTCAGATCGACGACGTGGGCTCATCACCCGCCGGTATGCACAGCACGGCCAATTGCTACCTGGCTACAACCAGCGCCTTTGCCACCAGCACCGTCAGCGGCAAGAGCTTCGCCTTTGGCGTGCAGGGCGAGAACGGCAATGGTGTTCCAAAGGCCTACGTGGGCCGCATCACCGCCGCCACTGGAAGCGCCTCCGGGGGAACCATCACTAGCGGCATCATGGACGGGATGCGCCTCGATCAGACAACAGACAACGGAGGATCCTTTAGCACCGGCAGCAGCTATACCATCCCGGATGGCTTTGGACGCTTTACGATTACCGCCATTCCGGCCGGCAAGACGACCGGACAAACTTTCGTGGTATACATCATCGATGCCAATCGTATGTTCATGCTGGAAACAACCGGGGATACGGGCTTGCTGGCCGGCGATATGCGTACGCAGTTGCAGAGCTCGAACACCGCATCGGCCCTCCTCAACGGTTCATTCGTCCTCTACAACCAAGGGTTCGAATACTCCAGCGGTAACATATCCGGCTATTACTCCCAGGTCTATCAGGGAACCGGCGGCGGCGCTGGCAGCATGACAATAAACCAGAGCTATGAGGACGTGAATGGCACCTACTCGTCTGGCGCGGATCTCGGGACGGGCACTCCATCTTTAGACACCTCCAATCCTGGCCGCGCCTCATTCTCGGGCAACGGCACAACCTACCTGTATTTCTTTAACAACACCTCCGCCTTCGAACTGAATCTAAGCAGCGGCTATCTGGATTCAGGCTGGATGGAGCCGCAAACACAGACCACACTAACGGCTGGCACCTATATGCTCGGCGGGTTGCCGCGACCTGATCCTGATGACCACGGCACCGCAGGCGAGATGACCCTCAACAGCAACGGCTCGGTTTCAGGAGCCGCCACCAGTGCAGGACAGAACAAATTCACTTGGGATTCGCCGTTTAGTACAACCTACAGTTGGGACACGTCGGCCTCGGGAACGGGAACTTTCCTTGTAGCCAGCCCTGTGGATATAAGTTGTGCAGTGATCAGTTCCACGAAGGTTGTCTGCACCGACCAAGCGGACTCGAACCCCGGGGTGACCGTTTTTCAGCGATAAGCAACTCAGTTTCAACCCCAAGGGCGGCCAACCATCCGGTTGGCCGCCCTTTTTATGCAGCGGACAGGCAAGCGAATTTCGCGAATCCGCGTGCCCAGAAGCCCTTATCTGCCGCTTTTTCCTCAGCCATCCCTGATTTCAACCACCCAAGGGGCAAGTCGGAGCGGCGGTTCGGCAGCTAGAATCGAGGGTAGTCATGGCTGAATTTACGCATTTGCATTTGCATACGGAGTATTCGCTGCTGGATGGGGCTTGCGACGTTCACAAGCTGGTGGACCGGGTGGCGGCGCTGGGGCAAACCTCAGTCGCAATGACCGACCACGGGAATATTTATGGGGCGGTACACTTTTTCGCTGCCGCCGAGGCCAAGGGCATCAAGCCGATTCTCGGCTGCGAGCTTTATATCTGCAAGCACGAAGACCACCGCGCTCCGGGCGACGGGGACGAGAACAATCATCTGCTGGTGCTGGCTCAGGACGAAGAAGGCTACCGCAACCTAGTGCGGATTACCTCCGAGGCTTCGTTGCACGGCTTCTATCGCAAGCCTCGCGTCAGCAAGCGTTACCTGGCTGAAAACTCGAAAGGCCTGATTGGCCTCTCCGGTTGCCTAAGCGGAGAGCTGTGCGAGGAGTTGGTCGCGGGCCGCTATGAGAAGGCGCGCAGCGTGGCGCAGCAGTACCAGGACATCTTCGGCAAGGGCAATTTCTACCTCGAAATTCAGGACCAGGGCCTGCAAGACGAGAAAAAGATTCACGAGGCTCTCTTCCGGCTTGAGAAGGAACTGAATATCCCGCTGGTGACGACCAACGACTCGCACTACCTCTGCGGCGAGGACTCGCACGCGCACGACGTGATGCTGTGCGTGCAGACGGGATCGAAGATTCACGACAAGGACCGCTTCCGCTTCGATTCTGACCAGTTTTTTGTAAAGAGCGCGGACGAGATGGGGCGGCTCTTCAAGGATGCCCCGGCAGCGGTTGCGCGAACGATGGAGATTGCCGAGCGGTGCAATCTGAAGCTGCACAAGGTGGAGAATCCGTTTCCGGAGTTTGCGGTGCCGGAGGGACACACCATCGACAGCTACTTTGAGCAAGTCTGCCGCGAGGGCTTCAAAAAGCGTATGGAGACGGCGGTGCGCCAGTTGGAGATGCGCGGGCTGCTGCGCTCCGCCGCTGACAAGTACCAGGCGCGTCTGGAGTACGAAATCGGCATCATCAAGCAGATGAAGTACTCCGGGTACTTCCTGATTGTGTGGGACTTCATCAAGTATGCAAAGGACCACGAAATACCGGTGGGGCCGGGGCGCGGATCGGGCGCCGGGTCGCTGGTGGCGTATTCCATGGGGATTACCAACATCGATCCCTTGCAGAACACGCTGCTCTTCGAGCGGTTTCTGAATCCTGAGCGCGTATCGATGCCTGATATCGACGTTGACTTCTGCCAGAACCGGCGGGGTGAGGTGATCGAGTATGTGACGCGCAAGTATGGGCGCGAGCAGGTGGCGCAGATCATCACCTTCAACACCATGGCGGCCAAGGCGGCGATCAAGGATTGCGGCCGCGCGATGGATATGCCCTATGGCGATGTAGACCGGATTGCGAAGCTGATTCCGGCGACGGTGGGCATGACCATCGACACGGCTCTGGAACAGGTGCCGGAGTTGCGCAAGGTCTACACCAACGACGCGCAGATCAAGGAGCTGATCGACACGGCAAAGAAGCTCGAAGGCCTTGTTCGCGGCTCGGGGGTTCATGCATCGGCGGTGGTGATTGCGCCGCGACCTCTGACCGAGTTGGTGCCGCTGGCCAAGACCAAGAACGACGAAATTGTAACCGCCTACGATATGAAGGCCGTCGAGAAGATGGGCCTTCTGAAGATGGATTTCCTGGGGTTGACGACGCTCACGGTGATTGACGATTGCCTCAAGCTGATCGAAAGTAACCGCGGGGAAAAGATCGACATCGAGGCAATCCCGCTGGACGACGAGGAGACCTACAAAAAGGTGTTTCATTCGGCGTTGACGTCGGGGGTCTTCCAGTTCGAGTCAAGCGGGATGCGGGACGTGCTGCGGCGCTACAGGCCGGATACGGTGGAAGACTTGACGGCGTTGAACGCGCTATACCGCCCCGGACCGATCCAGGGCGGGATGGTCGACGACTTCATCGAGCGAAAGTTGGGACGGCGCCGTGTCGAGTATGCACTTCCTGAGTTGGAAGGGATTCTCAAGGAGACTTTGGGAGTCATCGTTTACCAGGAACAGGTAATGCAGATCTCGAACATTCTGGCGAGTTATTCACTGGGCGAAGCGGATCTGCTGCGGCGGG